>Ga0154442_1026_pt1 | contig 34338 bp, 32 predicted proteins | sample RifGroC2_FD_115946 | JGI IMG/M metagenome (GOLD analysis project Ga0154442, IMG submission 115946) | Nitrospirae bacterium GWC2_57_13
TGGCGCATGGAGCCGAGGGTTACAAGCGTTCTGCGCTGTGCACTATGCTCTATGCTTCTTCATGTGTCCATCCGTGCAAATCCGCGGCAATGAGTTTTTTGTTTTCGCCCCATTCGTGTAAATCCGCGTTCATCCGCTGTTATCCGTGTCCCATTCTTTCCCCGGTATTTATTCCGCACTCCGAAATCCGCATTCCCCTCATCCCTCCCTCACCATCTCAGCCACGCACTCAATGTGATAGGTCCAGGGGAACATATCGATGGGCTGGATCCGGTCGAGGCGGAAGCCGAAGAGGGCGAAGAACTTCAGGTCCCGGGCGAGGGTGGCGGGGTTGCAGGAGACGTAGACGATCTTCTGCGGTACAAAGGCAAGGACGCGCTCCAGGGTCTTGAGCGTGGCCCCGGCCCGGGGAGGGTCAAGGACGATCACTTCGGACCGCAGTTTGCGGGCAATGAGGGCTTTCAGTCCCTTCTGCAGGTCATCGGCAATGAATTCAACGTTCGTGATGTTGTTCCGTTTCGCATTCTCCCGCGCGTCATCAACGGCAGAAAATCCCGACTCAACACCGATCACGGCCCTGGCGGACCGGGCAAGCGGCAGGGTGAAATTCCCGATGCCGCAGTAGAGGTCCAGGACGGTCTCGCTGCCCTGGAGTCCAGCGAAGTCGAGCACAGTCTTTACCATGTTCCTGTTCTGGCCCCAGTTGATCTGGAAAAAATTTCCCTCTGTTGCATGATAGGTCAGGCCATCGTTTTCGAGGACCAGGTAGTTCCTGCCGAGAGAAAAGGACTTTTTTCGGCGCGCATATCCCGTCATCCCCGCAAGCTCGGGCACGTCGGTTTGGAGCGTAGCGAACAGCGCCTCCTGCGGGGGGAGCGACGGTTCATCGCTCAAGAGGAGCAGGTGGACCTCTCCGCCAGAGCCCGCGTTCATATGGATTTCCTGCAGCCGGGGCAGCATGTCAGCACGCTTCCGCAGGGCGTCAAGTGTCCTGTTGATGGCAGGGTGGACCAGAAAGGCGTTCCGGACTTCCACGAGATCATAGGAGCCCTGCCGGAAAAACCCGATCTGCTGACGACCTCCGATGGTCCTGACGTTGAACTGGGTCCTGAGGCGGTAATGGTCCAGCGACGGAGATGGGATGACGGGCAGCGCACGTGCTGGTTCAAGTCCTGCGATGCGTCTGAGCGTATCGAGCAGGATCTCCTGCTTGAAGCGGAGCTGCGCGGGATAGGCGATATGCTGCCATGTGGCGCCGGTGCACTCGATCTCGCCGCTGCAGGGCGGATCAATGCGGTCCGCTGAGGGAAACAGTACCTTCTCAAGCCGGCCCTCGTATACTCCCTTTCTCCTGCGCCTGATGACCGCCGCGACGCGCTCTCCGGGCAGCACGCCGGGCACAAAGATCGGCTGGCCCGATTCGAGCCGCGCCAGTCCGCTGCCGCCGTGAACAAGTTTCTCGATCGTTACTTCAACGCTCTCGTTCATCCCAGGATCTTTCCCACCGTTTCGCGGAGAGCCGTCATGTCGGCCGATTTCACGATGTAGGCGTCGGAGGCCCAGCTTCCGAAGTCGTTCTTGTACTGTTCATAGGCCGACGAGATGATCACGGGAAGGCCCTTGTCCTTTTCCTTCATCCGGCGCAAGGTCTCGATCCCGTCCATGCCTTCCATGCGCATGTCCAGCGTGGCGAGGTCGAATTTTACCTTCTCCATCGCGGCAAGGGCCGAGGGACCGTCGCCGGCAACGGTGACCTCGAACCCCATCTCCTCAAACTCTTCCTTGTACAGCTGGCGGATGTTCTCCTCATCGTCGATCACCAGGATCTTTTTCATAGTGGGCCTCCGTTTCGTAGCTAAAGAAATTACAAAAATTTTACCCAAGCGGACAGCCGCAAAGATGCGCAAAATTCGCAAAAGGGTGTATCTGTCTTGCGTTTCTTGCGCCTTTTTTCTTCGTCCCGCGTCCAAAAATATAATCTGACACGCCCGCCCCGGATTCAATAAAGATCGGATACGGGTCCCGCACCTTTGCCAATAGTAGTGGACGCGGGACTCTCGCCCGCCCCGGATAAAATACTACTATGATGCGGGCCGGGGAACCGGAGCCGGGGGAGCGGGAACGGTCATCGTACAGCGATAGTCGGCCTCGTTGTCCGGGCCGGTGGTCTCATGGCCCTGCCGGTTTGCGGGTCATATAAGGCAGTTTGATCGTGAAGACCGCGCCGCCTTCGTCCCGTCGGCCGACCTCGATGGTGCCTCCATGAGCAGTGATGATCCGGCGTGTGATGGGAAGTCCCAGGCCGGTGCCCCGCTGCTTCGTGGTGTAGTAAGGGTTGAACATGCTCTCCATGGCCTGGGGGGTGACCCCGACGCCCGTATCGCCGATCTCGACGGCTACCTGTCCGGAGCCGGGTATCCGATAGGTCCGGATGGTCAGGACGCCGCCGCTCTCCATCGCCTCCATGGCATTCGTCACCAGGTTGATGATTGCCTGGCGCATCTGGGCAACGTCGATCAACAGCGGCGAGATCGCAGCGTCAAGGCTCTTTTCGACACGGATGTTCTTCTGGAGCAGCTCTTCAGCGTAGAGGGTCAGTATGTCCTCGACGGCGGCGTTCAGGTCCTCCTCACCGCGTTGCGCAGGCGCCTCCTTGATGTATTGAAGGTTGTCGTTGATGATGCCTTCCAGCCTGGTCACTTCGCTCATGATGATATCGATATACCGCTTGGTGTCTTCATTCCGCACTTTTTTTGCAAGACGCCGCGTAAATCCGCCGATCGATACGAGGGGGTTCCTGATCTCATGGGCGATCTCAGCCATCATTGTACCGAGGGCAGCCATTTTTTCCGAGTGTACGAGCTGTTTGTGCATGGTTCGGATGTCCCGGGTGAGGGTCTCGAGGTTCGTGTGGATGATCGCGTTCTCGATGGCGAGGGACGACTGGGAGGCAAAGGTGGCGAGAAAACGCATGTCGCGGTCGGTGATCGGGCGCTGGGTGAACATGTTGTCCACAACGATGACGCCGAGCACCCGATCCTTCGCAATGAGCGGGACCGCAGCGAAACTGTTCACGCCAAGCAGCTCACGAAGCTTGCGGCCAACAAGCGGCGAAGCAGAGGCGTCGATTATGTTGTAGGGCCGCTTCTCCAGAACGGTCAGGGCCAGCACGCCTTCCTTCGGGTCCAGCGGCATCCGGATGCCGCGGGCCAGGGCGTTCATTGCCACGTCGCGCCGTTCAAAGAGATCGCCGGTGCGGATCCATTCCATCAGGTTCGTGTGCTTGCCTGTCGCCTCGCTCCAGGCCTTGCCTGCCTCGTCCCAATTTATGGGGCCCACGCCCATCATGCCCTGGAGGAAGTTGGACCGCTCATTGGTCAGCAAAAGCATGGCCCGGTTGAATCCCAGGCCGGTGCCGCCCATGGTCACGGACGTGAGAATGATGCGCAGCAGCCGGTCAAGGTTCAGGGTCGAGCTGAGGGCCGAGGAAATATCGAAGAGCATTGAGAGCTCGCGGGCCCGCGTTTCCGCCTTCAGGGCAAGGTCCTGCATGCGCTCGTACATTGCCGCGTTCTCCACTGCCGTGGCTGCGCCGCCGGCAATGGTAGAGAGGAACTGAAGATCGTCCTCGGCAAAGGATTGTCCTCCCTGTTTGTTGTACACGGTGATAACGCCGATCACGCGTTCATGAAAGAGGAGCGGCACGCTGATGGCTGATCCGCCGGCAGGAAGGGGGAGCTGCGTCTGCGGCGATGAACTGCCGATAAGGACCGGCTGTCTGCCCTGGATGGCCATATCCGCCAGTGACTCGCCGATGCGCGCATCAAGGTCCTTTACGCCTTCGCCGTAGAGGCTGTAAGCGGGTGCTGTTTCGAGGGACTGGGTTTCAGGAAGTTTCAAAAGTCGAATGCTGCACCCTTCAGCGTGAAGGGCCTGGGCGCTGTTCTTTGCAATGAGCGATAATAGCTGCGAAAGGTCCAGCGTCGATGTCATGGCCATGGATATCTCATGGATCGTGCCGAGCTCTGACAGGCGCTGCTGCACGTTGCGCAGAAGCTGCGCGCTGCGGATCACGCCGCTGATCTGGTTCGCCGTAGTGGTGACGAGCGTTATGTCCGAAGACGTGATGTGCCAGACCGCGGCGGAGAGCACAAAAATGACGCCGAGACAATTCTCGCCGTCCAGGATCGGCGCGGCTGCCAGGGACTTGAATCGCTCGATGCCGGTCTCAGGCACATACTGGAACCGGGGGTCGGAAAAGGGGTCTTCCAGGGCAAGCGGGACCTTCTGCTCTGCCACCCAGCCGGCGATGCCTTGTCCGAGGGGGAAGCTCAGCTTGCCGACAGATTCCTGGTTCAGGCCGATGGCGGCGGCAAGGTACACGTTGCGGCCCGAGCGGTCGATCAGGAAGAGCGATGCCCCGTCCTTTTCCATGCCCCGTGTCACGGCCTCCACGATGCGCTGCAGCTTCTCCTGCAGCTCGATGGAGGAGTTCGAGATCCGGCTGATCTCGCTCAGGAGCTGCAGTTCTGTTTTTTCCGTCGTCTTCATGGCGTCGCTATCAGGGCAATGCATTTTTACGAAAAAAGGAAATTTTACCACAAAGTCACGAAGACACAAAGAAAAGCAGAACTCTTTAACTGATCTTCTTCGTGCCTTAGTGTCTTCCTCCGTCTCCGTCCCGCATCAATAAGATGTCTGACACGCCCGCCCCGGATTCAATAAAGATCGGACACGGGCCGGGGGAGCGGGGGTGGCGAGAGCTTCTTCGTTTCCGTCTGTTCGGATCAATGCGCTCCCAAGAGCTTTTCATAGACCGCTACGTATTCCCCTGCCATCCGTTCAAGGGAAAAATCCTGTTTCATGCCGTTCCGCATCAGAGCGGCCCACTCCTTCTTGTCCTGAAAGGCCCGTTGCGCGCGCTGGACGCACTCCGTTAGGGCCTCGGCAGAGTATTCCTCGAACAGAAAACCTGTGCCCATCCCGCCGGGATGATCGATCACTGTATCGGCCAACCCGCCCGTATTACGGACAACAGGGACGGAACCATACCGCAGGGCGATCATCTGTCCGAGACCGCAAGGCTCATAGAGCGAAGGCATCAGGAACAGGTCCGAGCCGGCGTATACGGCCCGGGCCGCCGGGTCATCGAATCGGGAAATGAGGCGCATCCGGTCCGGGTACTGCTTCTCGGCAAGCGCAAGGAGCTTGAGATATTTATCATCGCCTGTTCCGAGGATCACGACCTGCAGGCCCTGCTCGAGCAGTCCGGGGAGGGCCTCTGTCAGGATGTCCAGCCCCTTCTGGGCGGCAAGGCGCGCCACCATGCCGGCAAGCGGCGCCTCTGATTCCGGAAGGCCGGTGATCTTCCGGAGAGCGGATCTGCAGGCGATCTTTCCTGCCGGAGCATCAGCATCGAACTGCTGCGCTATGGCCTGATCGTGAGCAGGGTCCCATGTCCCATAGTCGATGCCGTTCACGATCCCGTAGAGATCAGCCGCGCGGTCCATGAGGACGCCTTCCAGTCCGTATCCGTACTCGGGCGTCTGGATCTCGCGGCTGTACGAGCGGCTTACCGTGGTGATCGCATCGGCGGTCAATAGGGCGCCTTTCATCAAATTCATCTTGCCCCAGTATTCCAGCGTCTGGGGCGTGAAGGAGTCCATGCCAAGGCTTGTGTAGCGCATGTCTTCTTGCAAAAAGACGCCCTGGTAACCGAGGTTGTGTATCGTGAAGACGGTCCTGGTGCGCCTGAAGAGTTCGCTCTCCCCATACAGTTTTTTAACATAAAAGGGAACAAGCGCCGTCTGCCAGTCGTTGCAGTGAATGATGTCGGGCCTGAAATCAAGGGCGCGGCAGAGCTCAAGGACGGCTCGCGAGAAGAAGATGAATCGCTCGGCATTGTCGCGAAAGTCGCCGCGCGTCGTGCCGTAGAGCCCGGGCCGGTCGAAATAGACGTCCTTGCGGACGAAATAGGTCGTTACGCCGCCGGGCAGGGAGCCGGTCAGCACATCGCAACGCTCCTTCCAGGACCCGAGGGGCACGGTGAAGGTCGCTGCGTGCTGCAGGCCGAAGCGCTCCCGGTCAACGGCCTGATACAGCGGAAGCACCAGGCGGACATCGTGGCCCAGAGCCGCCAGGGCCGGTGGAAGGGTGCCCGCCACATCAGCGAGCCCCCCGGTCTTGGCAAAGGGGGCCGCCTCGGACGCGGCAAAGAGGGCCTTCATGGTTTCACGTCCCGAAGGAACCTTGCCGCCTCCTCCGGCGGCGTCGGGTTGATGTAGAATCCCGATCCCCATTCAAAGCCGGCAACGTTCGTGAGCTTCGGCATGAGTTCGATGTGCCAGTGATAGTAGTCGTTCTCTTCGTCCTTGAAGGGCGAGGTATGGATGACGTAATTATAGGGCGGTACGGCCAGGGCGCGGTCGATCCGGCGCAGCACGTTCTGGAAGAGCGAGGCGAGATCGCGGAACTCATCGGTCGTCGTGCAGGCGTAGCAGGAGATATGCTTCTTCGGCATGATCCATGTTTCGAAGGGGAAGCGCGGGGCAAAGGGGGCAAGGGCGATGAAGTGCGCACTTTCGAGAATGACGCGCGTCTCGGTCTGGATCTCCTGCTTGATGATGTCGCAGAAAATGCAGCGTTCCTTCAGCTTGTAATGCTTCCTTGATCCGTCCAGTTCCTCCTGCACCTGGATGGGCACGATGGGCAGAGCGATGAGCTGCGAGTGGGTATGTTCCAGGGTTGCGCCCGCAGCGAGGCCTTCGTTCTTGAAGATCAGCGTATACTGGAAGCGCCGGTCCTTCTTCAGGTCGTCCATCCTGTCCCGGTAGGCCCAGAGCACCTCTTCCATGGACCGTTCGGGAAGCGCGGCAAGGGTAGCGTTGTGATTGGGGCTCTCGATGATCACTTCATGGGCGCCGATGCCGTTCATCTTGTCGAACATGCCTTCGCCCTGCTTGTTCACGTCTCCCTCCACCTGGAGCGCCGGGAACTTGTTCGGTACCACGCGAATGCGCCAGTCGGGGCCGTTGGCCTGTCCATTGTCCCGATAGGCAAGGATCTCGTGCGGTGTCGTGTGCTCGTTGCCGGCACAGAAGGGGCAGAAGCCGGCACGCTTCTTTGTGCGCTGCTCATGGAAATCAATGGGCCGCTTGCTTCGCTCCGATGAGATGATGACCCAGCGGCCGGTGATGGGGTCCTTGCGCAGTTCAGGCATGAGACCTCCTTTTTCTTGCGGCGTCGAGCATGATGCGTTGGTGATTGCCTATTATATCGCTCCCCATTCCTGATGTCCAGCCTGTTCCGGGTCAGGGAGGAGGGGTCAACAGGGTCGTGCGCGGGGTTTTCCGGACAGGACAAGCCCCGCTGGGCGGGGCAAAGATGGGGCAGGCCGAAGCCAAAAAGCGTCTCTCGCAAAGCTCGCAAAGGACGCAAAGGAAACCTTTACGTCCAGGGTTAAAATCAAAAAAGACTGTAACTACTCAGGTAGTTTTCGCTTAAAGCCGTCATTCCCGAATGATTTTATCGGGAATCCAGGGGTTCATAAAAGACACTGGGTCCCCGATAGAGGCACTCGGGGACGACGAATAGGGGGACCTGAGCAGTTACAAAAGACAGGGCCTTTCTTGGCGCTCTTTGCGCCTTGGCGAGAACATCTTGCCTATTACAGGGCTTTTGACTGAGACACAGACATCGACAATCCTTTGTCGCTGTTATGTTATAAACGTAATCGCCTACCGGTCCCACGTGAAAAATTTCTTGAGCCATCGTAATTTTCCCGCATAGGGCGGATACCGGAGCGGGTTGTCGAGCAGGGTGGGTCTCGCCAGAATGCTTTTTCTATGAGAAAAGGCGTCGAAGCTCGCTTTTCCGTGGTAGCTGCCGAAGCCGCTCTGCCCGGCGCCGCCGAAGGGCAGGTGCGGATTGACCATATGCAGGATCGTGTCGTTCATGGTCCCGCCGCCGAAGGGGACATCCCTGATGATCCGCTTCTGCTTTTTCCGGTTCCGGGAGAAATAGTAGAGTGAAAGCGGCCTGGGCATGCTGATGAGCTTCCCGATGACGTCGTCGAGATCGTCAAAGATCAGGACCGGCAGCAGGGGTCCGAATATTTCCTCCTGCATGACCCGCGCATCCCAGGAACTGTTCAGCAGCACTGTAGGCCCGATATACCGCGTCCGGCGGTCGATCTCGCCGCCGATCAAAATATCGCCGTCGCGCAGATAGCCCGCGAGGCGGTCGAATTGCGCGTTGTTCACGATCCGGGCGTAATCAGGGCTTTTTTGCGGATCATCGCCGTAAAAGTCCTTGATCGTTGTCCGAAGAAGAGCTAGAAAGGGATCCTTTATTGCGGCATGGAGCAGCAGGTAGTCCGGCGCAACGCAGGTCTGGCCGGCATTCAGGAATTTTCCCCAGGCGATGCGCCGGGCAGCCATTGACAGGTCCGCATCAGCATCGACAATGGCCGGGCTCTTGCCGCCCAGTTCCATGGTCACTGGCGTGAGATGCTGTGATGCGGCCTGCATCACGATCCAGCCCACGGCCGCGCTGCCGGTAAAGAAAATATGGTCGAACCGCTCGGCAAGGAGCTGCTCGCCCACCCCTTTCCCGCCTTCAACAGCAGCAACGTGTTCCTCGCCACAGGCCTCGCCTATGATCTTTGCTACGATGCCCGACGTTGCATGCGCGATCTCCGAAGGCTTGACGATGGAGCAATTTCCCGCAGCGATCGCGCCGATCAGGGGCAGCAGGGTAAGCTGGAGAGGATAGTTCCAGGGGCCGATGATCAGTGTGACCCCATAGGGTTCAGCATAGATCCGGCTTCTGGCCGGGAAGTTTAAAAGATTGGTTCGCGCTTTTTCCGGCCTGGTCCATGAGCGGAGATGGCGCATCACAAAGGATATCTCGCGAGTGATCATGCCGATCTCTGACATGAAGCTCTCCATGGCGGGCTTCCGGAGATCGCTGTCCAGGGCCTTGTACAGTTCCTGCTCATGTGACTCCACGGCCTGTTTCAGCCGTTTCAGCGCCTCGATCCGGAAGGAGACATCACGAGTTCTTCCGGTCAGGAAAAAGCGCCGCTGGTTCTCGATCAGGCTTTTAAGGTCTTTCATGGGCTCCTGTCCTAACCCGGACAAACCCCGATACTCGAGACAGGCCGGAATTGGAAATTGAAAATGGTAAATTGGAAAGTGCAAATTTATGAAAAACGGCACTTCAAAAATCGCAACTCTTCAGATTCTTTTCAGAATGGGATAAGCCACATCTGAGAAAAAACCTTCAATCCGCAGATTTCTCAGATGGGCGCAGATTTAAAAACCAGAATTCGGGTTTGCTGTTTTCTGCGTAATCCGCGTAATCTGCGGATAAAAAATGACCTGAGTAGTTACAAAAGCCTGCCGGGGAAAATAGTATCCCAGCCGGGCGCTTCTGTCAATCGCGAAAGATTCCCGGGATAACCCACCGGCATTTTCAGCTTGTCTTTCCTGCAGGGGTGTACTATTCTGAGCCAATCAGTCCGGAATTGGAAATTTGTAAATTTTAGGAAAACGGCAGTCCGGAATCAGAGGGGCATCATGGGCAAGAGAGTAGAAAAAATATCTGACACCATCGGCCGGGTCCTTGCTCGGCGGGGAATGGCCGGTAAGCTGAAGGAGTACCGCATCTTTGGCCAGTGGGAGAAGGTCGTTGGGAAGGTGGTTGCCCGCCACGCCAGGCCGCTGTCGCTCCGGGGCAAAAAGCTCACGGTACTGGTGGACAGCTCCGCCTGGATGCAGCAGCTCTCCCAGCTCCGGCCTGAGATCATCGAGAAGGCCAACCGGGCCTTTGGCCAGGATGCGGTGGAGAGCATCATCCTGAAGATCGGGGAGGTCCCTTATTCCGGCAGCATGGTGCGGGAAACACGGGAAGCGCCGCCCCTGAGCGAGCAGGAGCGGAAGCAGGTGGAAGAATATGTCCGGGCGCTTCAGGACGGGGAGACCCGTGAAGCGGCCCGGCGCCTGATCGAGACGGATATGAGGCGCAAGAAGCTCAACAAGGGCCGGGTGTAACAAGCGAGCATTCGTTGGCCCTTCACGGAATACTCAGAACAAGATGGCTGGCCGCAGTGAGAGCCACGCCTTCTCATGCCACTCTTGCATCCAGACGTTCTGTTCTTGCCGTGAGGTTGTTGTTTTTTGCTTGTCGGAAATATACTACGGAGCCTGCGAGAAGACTCCGCGAACCTCCTCTGTATAAGCACCGCCGGTTTCATGGACGACCAGCGGAGGCAGCACTTCTGTTCCTGTTCCCGCAGATTTTACCGCTTCGACCAGGACCAGTGCCGCAGGCTTGTCCGCATAGGGATGGACGAATCGCAGGCGCTTGGGCTCCAGCCTTCTGCTCCGCAGCCCGGCAATGAGTTCAGCCGACCGCTCCGCGGAAAAGACGATAAAGAACCGGCCCCTGTTCTTCAAAAAGGTCTGGAGAGCGAGCCAGTCTGCGAGGCCTCCTGCCTCGTCCTGGCGCGCTGCGCAACGTTCCGGCACAGGACTTGTTCTGCCTGTGCCGGACCCCCGAAAGGGAGGGTTCATCACGACGGCATCAAAAGCGACCGGCCCGAGAGCCTTTCCAATTGTCCTGATGTCCTGCTCCAGAAGAACGATGCGTTCTGAGGCGTCGTTCTCCTCGATGTTCTTCCGGCAGAGTTCCGAGTAGAGATGGAGCTTTTCCACGGCAGTGATGGATATTTTTGAAAATTTCTTTGCCAGCAGGAGGGAGATGATGCCTGTGCCGGCCCCGGGCTCAAGGACCCTGTCGCGCGGTCTCAGGCGGCAGAAGTCGGCAAGGAGAATGCTGTCGAGGGTGAAGCGGTGGCCCTTCCCGGGCTGGGTGATGGTGACCACGCCTGCGTCGCGGAGCGATATGCTGTCGTGGGTAAGCATAGCGCGGTCTCCGACCGCAATTGGAAATTGGAAGTTGAAAATTTCAAATTGCAAATTTAATGTATGGCCAAAGGGCACATCATCTAAATATTCGCGCGAAGATGTCAAATCCTGAAAAGAAATAGCATGCTGGGTTTCGGCTGAACCTTTGATCAGGCTGTGAGTTTTTCCGCGATATCTTTCGGAATGCGCTTCGGTTTGATCGACGGATCCACGCAGACCGCTTTTGCCATCGCCTCGGTGAGCACCTTGCCTGACTCCTTTTGTTTCATGACATGCCGAAAGGTGATGCTGGCAGCAGTGCATTCGGACACCCAGGTTTCGATCACGATGGTGTCGCCGTATCTGCCGGACATGCGGTAATCGATCTCCACGCGGGCGATCACAAAGATGATGCCCAGGTCCATCAGCTCTTTCACCGGTGCGCCGCGATCGGCCATGTATTCCGTCCGCGCCCGCTCCATGTACCGGAGGTAGTTGGCGTAGTACACCACCCCGCCACAGTCCGTGTCCTCATAATAGATCTTTATGTCCATGCGGTGGTTTGCCATAACGGGTTATCCCTGCAATATCCTTTCCGACGCCACCTGGGCCTGATGCACGCAGTCGCCGATGCCGATGCCCTTGTAAGAGCAGCCTATGAGGTGGATGTCCGGATAGGACGCGAGCGTGCGGTCGAGCACGGTCATCCGGTCCAGGTGGCCCACGGTATATTTCGGCATGCCCCGGAACCAGCGGTAGACCTTCGCGAACTTCGCCTCAGCCTTCAGGCCCAATACCACGTCCAGTTCCTCAAGCACCATTTTGATCATGGCTGGATCGTCCAGGTCGTGCACCAGTTCTTCATGGTGGCCGCCGCCGACAAAGACGCGGATCATGACGGAGTCATCGGGCGAACGATGGGACCACTTGATGGAGCTGTAGGTGGCTGCGTTGATGCGCCTGCCTTCGACGCGGGGCACGATGAAGCCGAACCCCCGGAGCGGAACCGTGACATCCTCGCGCCGGAACAGAATGGAGACGGTGGCTGACGACGACCACTCGATCCTGTTGAGCTGCCCTGCAAGGTTGCTGTCGAATCCTTTGATCATCTCCGCCGCGTCATAAGCCGGAGCGGCTATCATCACGTGGTCCGCCTCCAGCCGTGCGCCGTCATTCAGGTGCACCAGGTAGCCGCTGCTCTTCGGCTCCAGAGCTTTGACCGCTGCATTGAGCCGCAGGGAATGAGGGCCGATGAACTCCGTGCAGGCGCGGGAGAGGGTATCCATCCCGTTCTTAAAGCTCATAAAATAGGTCATGCGCGGCGCTCCCGGCTTGGGGGGCGGTCCGCTGAGCGTGGCAAGGGGGCGGTTCTTCATGGCCGCGATCATGCCCAGGACAAGGCTCCGGCTCTTCAGTTCCATGTCGACGAAGCGGGGAAAGGTCGAGAGCACGCTCATGTTGTCGGGGTTCGACGTGTGGATGCCGGCCACGAGAGGTTCGGCGATCTTTTCGAGGCACTCCCTGCCGAGTCGGCGCGTGACGAAGCTGGCAAGGCTCTCGTCCTCGCGGGTCTTACGTCGGGGGACAAAGAGCTCCATTCCCATGCGGAGCTTGCCGGGCCAGGTGATGAGCTTTGATTTTGCAAGAGGCATGAACATGGTGGGCACCATGAGCATGACTCCCTCAGGCAGGGGATGGAGCTCGTTCTGCGAGTAGATGAAGGTGCCCTTGAACTCGTCATTCGAGGGAAGCAGCTCCTTATCGAGGCCGAGATGGCGGGCAAGGTTGACCGTCCAGACCTTCTCGGGCAGGAAGCTGTCAGGGCCGCCTTCGAGCAGCAGGTCGTTCACGCGCTCCGTCAGGATCTTGCCGCCGGTCCGCGTGTTCTTCTCGAGGACCAGAACCTCGACGGTCTTGCCGTGTGCCTTTGCTCCGGCTTTCAGATGGACTGCTGCGGCGAGACCCGCGATCCCGCCGCCGATGATGATGATCTTCGGCATGAGTAAACCTCGTGATAACGAAAAGCTAAGAACATAACCTGGACACGGAAACGACGGAAACGATGGTAATTACGGATGAGGCGGATGATCGTTCTTTCCGCTCCACGAACCCTTCTTTACCTGTTCCGGAACATTCTGCGTTTTACTTCGGGTTTGGGGCCGAAGTTAAGCAGCAATCCGACCTCTATTTTTGTTGCTTTCAGATAGTTGAGCAATTGCGCTTCATGCTCAGGAGAAGTGCTTCGCTGCTTTTACTTCAATAATGATCAAGTCTTCGACAATAATGTCAGAAAAATAATCGCCCACGATTGTTCCATCGTAATACACGTGGATGGGGGCTTCCCGCAATGCACGAAGCCCCATGCGGTTCAATTCCATGAGCAAGGCGTTGATGTAAATTTTTTCAAGAAAACCATGGCCGAGTGTATTATAAATTTTATAGAAAGCCTGGATGATCTGCTCGGTCAGCTCCTTATGCTTCAGGTCATGAATATTTAGGCCAGTCATTTTTCCGAATCCGTTCTTTCCGTGTTTTCGGTCCATTCCGCGTCCAGAGGGTTTAAAGATGCTTTTTCACGACATCCGCCAGTGCTTTGATGAACAGCGGTGACGTGTTCAGGGATCCCGCCCGTTCGAACTTCAAGCCAAGCTCTTCCGCGTGCTTCCGGTGCACGATGTCGATGTCGTACAGCGTCTCCATATGGTCGCAGGTGAATCCGATGGGCGCTTCCAGCACCGCGGAAAACCCCTCGGCTTTCAGTTTTTCCAGCGTCGGCTCCACTTCCGGTTCGATCCACGGCTCCGTTGCCCTCGCGCCCTTGCTCTGCCAGGCGATGCGCCAGTCCTTCAGGCGGAGTTTTTCCACAACGAGCTGCACGGTCTCCTCGATCTGGTGCTGGTAGGGGTCGCCGTCCGCTATATACCGCTTCGGGATGCTGTGGCTTGTGAAGATCACGGCTGACTTGCCGGCGCGTGAAAGCGTCTGGAGGCCTGCCGAAACCTTCTCGCACCAGGCGTCGATGAAGAGCGGGTTGTCATGCCAGCTCGGTACGAAGGTCTTGCGCAGGGAAAGGCTTCCCAGCGGTTCAAAAGCGTTCTGGTAAGCTCCCGTCGTTACTTCCGTGGAAAAGGGCGACATGGAGAGCCCGATCACGCGGTCTGCGCCTCCCAGGACAGCGGCCTCGAAGGATTCGGCAATCGTAGGGTGGGAGTATCGGAAGCCTTCGCGGGCGCTGAAGCCGGCGCCGAGCTCCTTGTGCAGGGCTGCTGCCTGAGAGGCAACGAGTTCAGGCAGCGGCGACCTGCCGCCGATGAGCTTGTATCTCTCGATGACAGCGGTGACAACAGGCAACGGCGCAGGACGGCCCATGAATGCGTTCATGAAGGGCCCGACCTCGTCGAGCGACCGGGGCCCTCCCAAGGCGATCAGTATGACGGCAGTATGAGACATGGCGAAGAATACAGAACAGGACACGGATATGCACGGAAAAAACGGATAAGAATTTAGTCAAAAATCCTTGCACGACCGATGAGAAGCTTAATCCGTTTTTTCAGATTTTATCCGCGTCCAACGGGTCCTATCTTTTGCTCAGTTCATGCGTCGCATTGATGAACTCTTCGGCGCTCTCAAGGGGCGTCTGCTGCAGGATGCCGTGGCCGAGGTTCATGATATGGCCGTTCCTGCCGCCTGCGCGGTCGAGGATCTCCTGTACCCGCTTCCGGATAAAATCCTTTGAGCCGAAAAGGCTGATGGGGTCGATGTTGCCCTGGACAGCCTTATCCGCTCCCACGCGGTTCCAGGCTTCGTCGAGGTTGCACCGCCAGTCAAGGCCGACCACGTCGCCGCCGGCCTCAGCCACCATTTCGAGCAGGTGGGTCGCGCCGTGGGCAAAGTGAATGAGCGGAACGCTTTTCTTGATGCCGGCGATCACATTCTTCTGATGGGGAAGCACGAATTCCCGGTAATCGCTCGGCCCGAGCGCGCCGACCCAGGAATCAAAGAGCTGGACCACCTGCACGCCCGCGTCGATCTGGGCGTTCATGTAGTTGATGATGACGCCGGTCAGGTGCTCCATGAACAGGTGCCAGGTCTTCGGCTCAGCGAACATCATGGCCTTGGCGTTCTCGTAGTTCCGCGAGCCGCCGCCTTCGATCATGTAGCTGGCGAGCGTGAAAGGCGCGCCCGAGAACCCGATGAGCGGAACGATGCCGTTCAGTTCCTTCAGGACGAGCTTGATGGCCTTCATCAGATAGTCGATCTGGTTCGCCGCGTCGATGGGCTTCAGCTTCTTGACGTCCGCCGCGGTCCGGACCGGGTTGTGGATCACCGGGCCCTCGCCTTTGGCGAATTCCAGTCCGATGCCCATGGGTTCGAGAGGCAGCAGGATGTCTGCGAAGATAATGGCTGCGTCAATCTCGTATCGCCGGATCGGCTGGATCGTGACCTCGGCGGCCAGCTCCGGGGTCTTGCACATCTCGAGGAAGCTGTGCTTGGCTCGTATCTCGCGGTACTCGGGCAGGTATCTCCCAGCCTGGCGCATCATCCACACGGGTGTGCAGTCCACGGGCTCGCGCCTGCACGCTTTCAAGAACCTGTCTGCTCTCGGCATCGGACCTCTCCTGAATATAAAATTGTCGCAAGAAAGAACGTGAAGGTGCTGCGAAGACCACGAGTGCGTAATATAGTATTTTACAGGCTAAAACACAAGAAAATTTTCCCATGCAGCTGCCTGCCGGACCGGTGGGGGCAGGGAACTGTTTTATAGTCAAAAGCATTTTTTGGACACGGATAAAATCTGAAAAGACGGATTAAGCTTCTTACCAAAGGGTAAGGACTTGTCGAGAAATTCTTATCAGATTTTCCGTGCAGATCCGTGGCCACTTAGTGTCCTACCACTCTATCCGGTCCTTCGGCACGCGCCAGTCGTTGAAGTTATAGAATATGCCGAGGGGCGCCGGTTCGATGCCCTTGAACCGTTTGTGCACGATGGGCGTGGCGTCAGGAACATACAGGAAGGCATAGGGCTGCTCCTCTGCCAGGATCGCATGGATCCGATGGTAGATCTTTTTTCGCGTTCCGATGTCGAAGGTGCGCCGGCCGGCCACCAGGAGACGGTCCACTTCTTCGTTCGCATAGCCGATGAAATTGTATTCGCCTTTCTTCGTCTTGCTTGAATGCCAGATGTCATAAAGGTCCGGGTCCCGTCCCATGCTCCACCCGAGGATGATGGAATCGAAAGACCGCTTGTCGATCTGCTCCAGGAAGGCCTGCCATTCCATGACGCGGATCTTGGCGTCGATCCCGACGGCTTTGAGATTTCGCTGGATGATCTCAGCGGCCCTGATGCGTTCATTGTTCCCCTGGTTCGTCAGGATCGTGAACCGGAAGGGCTTGCCGCCGTTGTCGAGCAGGCCGTCGTTATCGCTGTCCTTCCAGCCTGCTTCGTCCAGCATGCGTCGGGCCCGGTCGGGGTCATGCTCGTAGTTTTTTGCCGCTGGATTATAGGCCCAGGATACGTGCGAGAAGGGGCCGGTGCAGGGCCTGCCGATACCGAGGATAACTCCGTCAATGATGCTCCGGCGGTCGATGGCATAAGACAGGGCCTGGCGCACCTTCAGGTCCTTGAAGAGCGGGTTCCGGAGATTGTATCCGAGATAGGTGTAGCCGTTGGAGGGATACCTGAACTTCTGGTAGTTTTCCTTGATCCTCCGCGTCTCGCTTTTGCGGAGGAACTGGAGCGGGTTCAGGCCCATCATGTCAACGCCGCCCGAGAGCAGCTCCTGGAACATGGTGGAGGAGTCGGGGATGATGCGGTAGATGAACTGATCTACCCTGGGCCGTCCCTCGAAGTAATCTGAGTTCGCTTCGAGCACGATCTTCTGGCTCGAGACCCACTCTTTCAGTTTATAAGGTCCTGTGCCGACGGGCCTTCGATTGAAGGCGTCGGTGTTAAGGTCCTTGCCTTCGAGCAGATGCCTTGGGATGATGCCCATGGCCCAGCTCTCGAGGGCCGGGGAAAAAGGCTCTTTATAGGTGACCCGGAAGACGTGACTGCTCACCACTTCCGCCCGGGCAATGTCCATGTAGGAGCTGCTGTAGGGTGTGGCGACCTTGGGGTCCGTGAGCTTTTGGTACGTAAAGAGCGCGTCAGCGGCCGTGAATTCAACGTTGTCGTGCCACTTCACCCCTTTCCGGAGATAGAAGGTAATGGTCTTGCCGTCGAGAGAGACGGTCCAGCGTTTGGCAAGGTCCCCCACGAGACGGATGTCCTTGTCGTATTTCACCAAGCCGTTGAAGATAAGGTCATTGATCGTACCCGATGCCGAATCATTGGCGATGATGGGGTTCAGGCGGCGCGCATCGCCGATGGATGCCTGGATAAGGGTGTTCGGGTTCCGTTCCGGCTTGTCAACGCAGGCGGAGAAAAGGAGTGAAAGGACAATGATGTGGATGAAGAAAGTATGCATTCTATCTGAGGGACGCAGATCAGACAACCCGGAGTTTTCCTGTTTGTCGTTTCATCGTGTAGGGGTGGGCATGCCCGCCCGCACTGGGGCGACCATGGTCGCCCCTACGAAAAAACAAAAGGGTAGGCAGGGCCTACCCGTGGCGACATAGAGACTCATTTTGCAACAGAGAGCATGCCCGCCTATTTCTGGGCCGGGGCCGTGGCAGGCGGCGCAAGCGGGAGCGGGGCCTGCTGCGTCTGCTCCTGCTTAACCCCTTCCATAACAGAGGCCTTTTTTGATGACAAGAGCGCGAGCCCCAGCGAGGTGAGCATGAAGATGACGGCCGCGCTCGTGGTGAGCTTTGCCAGGAAGCTCTGGGCGCCCCGGGGTCCGAACACGGTCTGGGTCGCTCCGCCGAAAGCGGCGCCGATGTCGGCTCCCTTGCCCTTCTGCACAAGGACCATCAGGATCATGATCCCCGAGACGATAACGTGAATGACGATCAAAAACGTACGCACAGTATGCTCCTCCTTGGTTCTCCCGCTGCTTTGAGCGGCTAGGTAAATTTTACGAGTGCTGCGAACGATTCTGGCTTCAGGCTGGCGCCGCCCACGAGCGCCCCGTCAATATCGGACATGGCCATGAGCGTTGAGACATTCTCGGGCGTCACGCTGCCGCCGTACTGGATGCGCAAGGCGCCGGCCGTCTCCGGTCCGTAGAGGGCCTTGATCTGTTCCCGGATGAAGTGGTGAACGTCGTTTGCCTGCTCGGGCGTGGCGGTCTTTCCTGTCCCGATGGCCCAGACCGGCTCGTAGGCGATCACGACGGACTGCATGTCCGCGGCAGTGACGCCCGCAAGCCCGCCGGCAAGCTGGCGCCCGATGATCTCATTGACCTTGCTGGCTTCGCGCTCGGCCAGTGTCTCGCCGACGCAGATGATGGCCCGAAGTCCCTTGCTCAGGGCCTTCCGCGTCCGTTTGTTCACCGTTTCGTCGGTCTCTCCGAAGTACTGCCGGCGTTCGCTGTGGCCTATGATAACATATCTGCATCCCGAATCCAACAGCATTTCCGCCGAGATCTCCCCGGTAAAGGCCCCCTTGTCCTCCCAGTGGAGGTTCTGGGCGGCCAGCGCAATGTTCGTCTTGTTGATCGCCTCCGCCACGGCCGAAAGCGCTGTGAAGGGCGGAGCCAGTACGACCTCGCGGTCCTTTACTCCTGCAACGAGCGGAACCAGCGCTTGTGCGAGCTCCCGGGCCTCCTTCGGCGTTTTGTTCATCTTCCAGTTGCCGGCGATGATCGGTGTTCTCTTATTTACCATTGGATGCTCCTTGTTCTGCTTCTGATGTCCTTACAGGAATCGCGATTGACACGGTGACGCGGAGACAGGGAGGTGAACTGCATGACGCGGAGACACTGCGACTGGGAGAAACAGTGAAAAATCCGTTGCCGTTATCTCCCCGTCTCCCCATCCCCTCGTCTCCCTGTCACCGGGACGACTACTCCTTATCATCCGTCAGCGCGGCCAGTCCCGGCAGTTCCTTGCCTTCGAGCAGCTCCAGCGAAGCGCCGCCGCCTGTGGAGATGAACGAGATGCTGTCGGACACGCCTGCCCGATGCACGGCCACGTCCGTGTCGCCGCCGCCCACGATGGTGAGAGCGTAGGCGTCTGCCACGGCCCGGGCGATGGCAAAAGTGCCGCGGGAATAGGCGTCCTTTTCGAACATGCCCATGGGGCCATTCCAGATGATTGTCTTGGCGTCCTGGATGGCCTCGCTGAAGAGCCTCACCGTGGCAGGTCCGATATCGAGCCCTACCCAGCCTTTCGGGATCTCCTGGGACGTCACGATCTTGGTCTCGGCGCCGTCGTTCATGTTCTCGGCCACGACGAAATCCACGGGCAGATAGAACTTGACGCCGCTGTCGTGGAGGCCCTTCCGGGTGCGCTGGGCCATGTCGAGCATTTCCGTTTCGATAAGGGAATTGCCCACTTCCCTGCCGCGGGCCTTGATGAAGGTGAAGGCCATGGCCCCGCCCACGATGATCTTGTCCACCTTGTCCTTGAGGTTCTCGATCACGCCGATCTTGCCCGAGACCTTTGCGCCGCCCAAAATGGCGACGAAAGGGCGCACCGGGTTCGCAACGGTCTGCTGGAGATAGGTGATCTCCTTTTTCATCAGGAATCCCGCCACCGACAGCTTCACATGCTTCGTGATGCCGTAGGTTGAAGCGTGGGCGCGGTGGGCCGTGCCGAAGGCGTCGTTGACGTAGATGTCGGCGAATGCGGCGAGGGCCCGGGAGAAGGCCTCGTCGTTCTTCTCCTCCTCGGCATGGAACCGGAGGTTTTCGAGCAGCAGCACGTCTCCGGTCCGCATACCTGCCGCCTGGTGTTCCACATCAGGACCGATGCAGTCCTTGGCGAACTGCACGTCCTTGTTCAGCAGGCGCGACAGCCTGGTTGCAACCGGCGCCAGGCTGTACTTCGTGTTCACCTTGCCCTTGGGCCGCCCCAGGTGTGAGGCAAGGATCACCTTTGCGCCGGCATCCAGGGCGTAGTTGATCGTCGGCAGCGTCGAGCGAATGCGCGTATCGTCGGTGATGTTGCCGTTCTCGTCCAGGGGAACGTTGAAATCGGCCCGGATGAACACGCGCTTGCCCTTCAGGTCTACCTTTTCGATCGTTTTTTTGTTCATGCGTTACCCCGTGAAGTCAGGAGGGTAAGAAGGTACGAAAAAGCACTGCTCACCTTCTTAACTTCCTACCTTCTTACCTTCATCTGTTGGCATTACAGGCCTTTTTCCGCCACGAGCAGCGCCAGGTCGCGAAGCCGGTTGGAGTAGCCCCACTCGTTGTCGTACCAGGAAATTACCTTGATCATGGTGCCTTCCATGACGCTGGTGAGCGCCGCGTCCACGATGGAGGAGTGCGGGTTGCCCTTGAAGTCGATCGAGACGAGCGGCGCTTCCTCGAACTGGAGGATGCCCTTCAGCTTTCCATTCGCCGCGGCCTTGAGGGCCGCATTCACGTCTTCCTTCGTGGTTTTTTTGGAAACCTCGAACACCACATCCACGACCGACACGTTCGGGGTCGGCACGCGGAGCGACATGCCGTCGAGTTTGCCCTTCAGTTCCGGCAGAACGAGTGAAACGGCCTTGGCCGCGCCCGTGGAGGTCGGGATGATGGACATGCATGCGGCGCGGGCCCTCCGGAGGTCCTTATGCGGCAGGTCGAGGAGCTTCTGGTCGTTGGTGTAGGAATGGATCGTGTTCATGAGGCCGTGCACGATGCCGAAGTTCTCATGGATCACCTTGGTGAATGGCGCGAGGCAGTTGGTAGTGCACGAGGCGTTCGAAATGATGTGGTGCTTTGCCGGGTCATAGGTGTGCTCGTTCACGCCGATCACAAAGGTCGCATCAGGGTCCTTGGCCGGGGCTGAGATGAGGACCTTCTTGGCGCCTGCGGTGATGTGCTTGCCGGCATTCGCCTTGTCCAGGAACAGGCCGGTGCACTCCAGGGCGATGTCGACCTTGAGGTCCTTCCAGGGAAGCTCAGCAGGGTCCTTCTTTGCCGCGACGGTGATATCCTTGCCATCGACAGTGATCTTACCGTCGCCGGACTTTACGTCATGGGGGAACTCACCGAAGGTGGAGTCCCACTTCAGCAGGTGCGCAAGCGTCTTTGTGTCCGTGAGGTCGTTAATGGCCACGATCTCGATGTCCTTATTGCCCTGCGAGGCGCGGAAAACATTCCTGCCGATCCTGCCGAATCCGTTGATTGCGATCTTTACAGCCATGATAGCCTCCTTGAATGTGGAAATCTCAAATTTCGCGGATCCAAAGTTCAATAATAAATAAGCACCAAAAAAAAGCATAGAGCAAGGGTGTTTGAACTTTGAGCTTTGACATTTGGACTTGTTTCAGTCGAGCCTGTGCATCACCAGTCCCGTTAAAAGTTTGGGGTAGAAGTAGGTGGCCTTCTGGGGCATGCGTTCTCCGGCCCCTGCCACGGCCTTCACCTCGCCGACTTTCGTGGGATTCATGAAGACGATGATCTTCGCCTTGCCGTCGTCCAGCCGTTTGACAGCTTCGTCTGCGTCCTTGATGTATTCGATGTTCTTCCCGAGCTTGTGCGTATCAATGCCCACGCCGAGCAGTTTGTCGATGATCAGGTGGTGCAGGATGGACACGTCCAGCCTGCGGTACGCCGAAGACTTGCCGGAGAGCAGGCGGTCCATGTCCTCTTCGCTTCGGAGGGTCAGCAGATAGTAGCTGTTCCGCCCCTGCATCCGCATGCCGAAGATGCGCGACCTGGCCGCCCGAGCCGCCATGGTATCGAGCATGGTCCGCCGGGCTGTGGCCTCCGACGCGGCGTCGAAATCGAGCCGCTCCATATCGAAGTACTTGTGCAGCCCCTCTTCGAAGCTGTCGGCGCTGAAGCCGGGCAGGCTGAAGAGCGCCCGGTGCGCCGGCAGAATCGTGAGTCCCGGGTCTTCCAGCCGCGCAAGATACATGGTGACGAAATTATAGGGCTCGTCTCCGGTGAAGGTCCCTGCCGCAGCGCGGCGTTCGTTCCGGTAATTCAGGGCTGTTTCGTAGCGATGGTGCCCGTCGGCGATAAAGAAGGGCTTGTCGGCCATGGCGCGCGTTATTGTCTCTATCACGGCGGGGTCGGTGAGCGTCCAGAGGCGGTGCAGGACATTGTTCTCTCCTGCAGCCTCCATTTCCGGAAGGCCGCTTATTTTTGACAGGACGTCGCTTATCGTTCCCGAAGGGTCCGAGAAGAGCGAGAATATCTGGCTGAAGTTCGCCTGGCAGGCGCGCAGCAGGTTCAACCGGTCGGCCTTGGGCCCCGACAGGGTGTTCTCGTGGGGAAGCACCACGCCGGAGTCGAAATCCTCGATCCTGATCTGGCAGATAAATCCCCGGAGCTTTCTGACTGCGTCGCCGTGGGGATACTGCATCTCATAGACATAGATGGCCGGCCTATCGTTCCGCTGGAGAATGCCCTGCTGCTGCCATCCCTGGAACAATGCAGCGGCGCGGGTGTACCGGTCCTTGCCCGCGGAATCCCCGGCCGCTTCCCGACCGTATTCCAACTGGATCACATTGTACGGGCTTTTCCCATAGAGTTCCTGCTGGTCCGCCGGAGAAATGATGTCATAGGGCGGGCAGACAAGCGTATTGATGTCGCCTGCAGCCGCCTGATTATACACAATGCCCCGGAAGGGGGTGATCTTTGCCATGCAGGTAATCCTAGGATGATCTTGGTGGGTCTTGATTTGAAAGGTCTTTTATAGCACAGCACCCGTTTTATTGTCAACAGGTTTCCGTGAACAGTGATTGACAATTCGGCCCTGTTGTGAGATTATCTGCTACCTGTCAATACTACTATGAGGATCATTCGAGGCGTAAAAAATCTGGCCGAGTCCTTTCCTGGCCCCGTTCTGACGCTCGGCAACTTCGACGGCGTGCATCTGGGGCACCAGGCGATCTTCCGCACGGTAACAAGCAGGGCGAAGGAGATCGGGGGGACGAGCATTGCTCTTACCTTCGAGCCGCACCCGCTCAAAGTACTGGCGCCCGAGCGTTCGCCCCGCCTTCTGAACACGTTCCACGGGAAAATGCGCCTCTTCGAGGCGGCCTGCCTCGACATCGTTATCTGTGCCAATTTTACCCGTGCCTTTGCCGACCAGAATCCCGAGGATTTTGCAAAAGAGATACTGGTCAAGGCGATCGGAGCCCGCGAAGTCTACGTGGGCTACGATTACGCCTTCGGCAAGGGCCGCGAGGGAAGCATAGAATTCCTGAAAAAAATGGGCTCTGCCTACGGCTTCCAGGTTGGCGTCATTGATGCCGTATCCGTTGAGGGCGCGGTGGTGAGCAGTTCCCGCATCCGTGAGTGCGTCTCGGGCGGAAGGGTCGATGAGGCGCAGCGCCTCCTGGGGCGGCACTACGCGATCGAAGGAAAGGTCGTGACCGGGGCCCGGCGGGGGCATACGCTGGGCTTTCCCACGGCCAATCTCCAGACAGCGAATGAACTTCTGCCCGATTACGGCGTGTATGCCGTGCAGGCCGTCATTGACGGCCGGCAGCTGAACGGCGTGGCTTCCGTCGGCGTGCGTCCCACCTTCGGCGGTGGGCCTGTGTCGATCGAGGTATATCTGTTCGATCTGAACGAAGATCTGTACGGCCGCCACATGGAAGTCGCCTTTGTCCGGCGCCTGCGGAAAGAGGAGCGCTTCCCCGACGCCGGCGCCCTGATCAGGCAGATGCAGGACGACGTTGCAGCAGCAAAAAAGATCCTTCTCGGCCTGCAGGGATCCTGAGAGGCGGTTCATCCCGGACAGGCAGTCGGGCGTAAATAGATCGCACCCCCCTTGCATTCTTTCGTTACTTCGGCTACACTTTCTGAGTATTCTCCCCCCAATGCCCGATGCTCTGGAGGCCGTTTATGCAGACCTTTTCATCGCGTCCCTTCTACCGGACCCAGCTCTTTTTTCTCACACTGCTCATCGTAGTGTTCGGCGCCGCTCTGGCGGCCGCAGGCGTGTTCCTGGCGCTCCCGCGGGACCTGGGCGACGGCTATGGAGCCGTGCTGTCGACGGTCAAAGTCCTTGAAAAGGCGCTGCTCGGGAAAGCGGTTGCTATCTATGCGGTCATGGCCCTGTTCATCGCCGGCACGGTCGTGCTGCTCCATCTATTTTATTCCCATCGCATTGCCGGTCCTGCGTATCGCCTTGCTCGGGAGGCGGGATCGATTGGTCAGGGAAAACTGAAGTGCGAGATACGGTTCCGCCGGAAGGACAGTCTTACCGATATGGCGGATTCCCTGAACCAGGCTGCGGAACGCTATCGAGACCGCGTGACAGAGGCCCGCGACGCCCTCTCCATCATCGAAGCAAAGACGGAATCGGTCGCACACCTGATCCAGCGCGGTGAAGGCGCCCCGGCCGTGGAGCAGGCCCTGCGGGACGTTACGGGCCAGTTGCAGAAGATCGAGAGCGTTATTGCGGAGGTCCGGACGTGAAAAAGCGGTATGTTCTGGCGGCTCTGCTGATACTGTTGACGGCGGCGCTGGCCTATACGGTGCTGCAGCGCGCCAGCCATGAATTTACGGCTGAACAGTGCACTGAATGTCATGCTGCCGTGCCGGTCAAGGGAAAGCGCGAAACGCTCGTGATGACAGCGCCGATCTCGGCGCTCTGCGGCCGTTGCCACGGGGCTCTGGGGGCATCAGCCTCCCATCCTGTTGAGATCGTCCCTGCGGAAGTTGCCGTGCCCGCCGATCTTCCCCTGTCCCGGGAGGGGAAAATGACCTGCAGCACATGCCATGATATCCACGGAGCTGTCTCGGGCAGCAGCGGCGCATCGCGTGCCTATTTGCGAAGAACAGCTCTTGGTCCGGCGTTCTGTTCCTCCTGTCACGGCCAGGGCCTCGGGCATGCCCAGATGATGGGCAGGGCCCACATGCAGCAGGCCCCGGAGAGCGCGGGCATTACCGTGGATGCTGTTTCGCGGGGCTGTCTGTCCTGTCACGACGGAAGCATCGGGCCGAACGAGACAGTGAACGCGGGAACCTGGGAACATGGAAGGCCTCTCTCCCGGTTTGACCCCCGGGGCATTCACCCCATCGGCGTTGACTATCAGAATTCCTGGGCACGGAAGCGCGGCGGTCTTCGTCCGATCGCTGCTGTCAATCCCGTCATCAAGCTGATCGACGGGAAGGTGGGCTGCAGCTCCTGCCATGATCCCTATTCAAAGCAATCGAAAAAGCTGGTGATGGCGAATACGGGAAGCCGGCTTTGCCTCGGTTGTCATGATAAATAGGGTTTTGTTCCCTTTGCAGGGGCGGCTTCCGCTGACGATCTTAGACGTACGAGTTGTAATCTACCCAAAATGGATAGAATATTTTCAGTAAAATCATAAAGGCCCTGTAAATACAGGATGAAATGGCTGTCTTTGAACCGCCGTTTTCCGTGAATTTGCACTTTTCAATTCCGCTTTATGCGGGTTCGGGGAGGATCGAATGTTCCCATTTGACAGGCGGGTATATTTCATCAACAAGGATTTTCAGTCCCGGTTCATCTTACGCTTCGTGCTCACCACGTCGTTCTGGGCCCTGGCAGCAGTAGCACTCTTCACGGTCATCGCCGGGAGGCGGCTGCAAGACGTGCTGTACTCGCCCCATATCAGCATTCAGTCCTCCGTGGAGCTGCTGATGCCCTCGGCTCTTCAGGCCCATCTGCTGTCCTTTGTGCTTTTCGGCGCCGTGCTCTTTCTCGCTCTTCGCGCCCTCTGGAAGCGGCTGTCACTGCCGTTATACAGCTTAAAGAAGGATATCGCACGCATTGCCGCGGGCGATCTGGTGAGCGGTGTGTCCCTGCGCGAGGGCGAGGAGTTTCAGGACCTTGCTTTTGAACTGGACGGGATGCGAAATGGATTGCGTAGCAGGTTCTCGCTGCTGAAGGAACGGCGGACGGCCCTGTCAGAGGCTGTCAGGGAACTCGAGAGGGCAGTATGGAAGGGGACGCCTTCACTTGCCCAGGCCGCAGCGGTCAAAAAAGCTGCGGAACAGTTAAGGGGGGGGCTGGATGGGTTTTCGAATTAAAAGACCAGCTATGGCGGCCATTATCGGGCTGTTCCTGGCGCTGCTTTTTGCGTATGCGTCCCCGGGCCTGTCTGCTCAGCAGCAGCGGCTCGAACCGCACGATTTTCGCGGGCATGGGCTGGATTGCCGAAGCTGCCATATCTCCGTTTCCGTAAAGCAGGACGGTGGGTTGCGAAAGCCGGTGTCCGAGATCTGCGGGGGATGCCATCGGCTTCCTCATCAAAATCATCCGGTCGACATGGTTCCCACCCTACAGGTCCCGCCGGACCTTCCTCTCGACAAGCAGGGGAAGCTCACGTGTGCCACCTGTCATGACCCCCATCGTCCCTATCTGAATCCGTTGACCGGCAACAGGACCATGTATCTCCGCAGGGATGGACCCAACAGGGGATTGTGCCTTGCCTGTCATGCCAGATAATCCCGTCTGATGACTTCTGCGGCTAAAAAAACAGCGGCAGGCGTTAGGCCTGCCGCAAAAGGATGCAGCGGTATCAGTAGGGATTTTGGTCCGCCCCCCCACCCGGGCGCGCCGGGTCAGCGGACCGCCTTGGGCGCAGCAGGCGTTGCCGATGCCTGGGTAGTAAGCTTCACGATCTTGGTGGCGGTCTTGCTGTTTTTGTCCTCTTTGTAATGCACCCGGGCCCGGTCTCCTGCCTTCATCGCCTTGGCGTCGTTCATGTTCGTTTTGTTCGTGATCATGAGCGAAACATCGCCTTTTGACTTGCTTTTGACCACGATGATCGACGTGTTCAGGGAAACCACGTCGCCGGTGACCTGCCGGTACTGCGGCTTGTCTGCTGCCGGAGCGGCTTTCTTTTCCGCGGCGATCGCGCCCTGCGCCGTCGTGACCATGATGGCGAGAAGGACGAAAAGCGTTTTAATCCTCGTCATTGAGTTTCACCTCCTTTCTCGTTGAGTTTTTTCCTGACTTTCCGTTCCCGCCCAGGGGGTTCAGAATCTTCTGGACGCGGTTCTGGAGCCTGATCACGGCTTTTTCGATGGCAATATCTTTTTCGCGGTCATCCATGCGTGCGTATTCGTCCGTGTTGGGCCGGCCATTCTCCTCGCGCTTTTTTTCACGCCCGGCTGAAGTCAAGATCATTGCGTCTCCTCTCTTTTGCTTGATTGTTAGGAAGGTATAGCATACGGGCGTCGCGGCGCAATCGCGGGATTCCGCATTTAATAGTTTGTGCAGAAAATTATTTTTGTGCTAGTAGGCGGCTATTGCCCTGAAATGGCTGCCGGGCAGCAGCGCAACGGAGTCAGATCTCACGAACGTAATGTGTTACGGTTTTTTCTTGACCATTGCGGCTCATGCTTCTATACTAAGAACGAAGCATCACGTGGGTGTGCCCCTCGGTGTGCCCCTCGTTCCAACCTGCTTCCCTAGCCCCATCACGCTTTCTGCGGAGATCGCAGCAAGCCTCGTTGCACCCTGCATGACGCATATATCAGAGAGGAGGCCGCATGGGCGATTTTTACCAGACCGGCGTTATCGCAACCTTTCATCGCCTGGGCAAGCCGAACATCGAGAAGATCGAGAGCGAACTGGCCCTCTACGCGGCGCAAAAGCCCGTGGCGCTGGTCCTGCCTTCCCTGTATTCGGAACTCCAGGGGGGGGCACTCAAGAGCATCGTGAAGGAACTGCAAGCGGTGAAGTATATCCGCCAGATCGTCGTGGCCCTCGGGCCCTGCTCTGCCGACGAGTTCAAGCATGCAAGAGGGTTCTTCTCTTCCCTTCCGCAGGAAACGCACATCATCTGGAACAGTGGACCGAGGATGCAGGAGATATACCGGACGCTGGAGGAGCATCGTCTCTCCCCCGGGCAGGAGGGAAAGGGGAAGTCGGCATGGATGGCCTACGGCTATATTCTCGCCTCAGGCAAGGCCGACGTCATCGCCCTGCACGACTGCGACATCCTCACCTATTCCCGTGACCTGCTGGCGCGGCTCGTCTATCCCGTAGTCAATCCCAACCTCGGATATGAGTTCTGCAAGGGCTTTTATGCCCGGATCAGCGACAAAATGCACGGCCGGGTGACGCGGCTCCTGGTCACGCCGCTCATTCGTTCTCTCGAGAAGATCCTGGGCTATTTGCCGCTGCTCGTGTTCTTCGATAGCTTCCGTTATCCTCTGGCAGGGGAGTTTTCCATGATAACGGACCTTGCCCGGGTGAACCGGATCCCTGCGGACTGGGGGCTCGAGGTAGGCGTACTGGCCGAGGTGTACCGCAATACGGCGGTCCGGCGCGTTTGCCAGGTGGATCTCGCGGATAATTACGAACACAAGCACCAGGCCTTGTCGGCCGGCGACCCCGAAAAGGGTTTGATGAAAATGGCCGTGGACATCTGCAAGTCCCTGCTGCGGACACTTGCGTCGGAGGGCGTGATCTTCTCAGAGGGGCTGCTGCGCACCCTGATCGTCACGTATCAGCGCACGGCCCAGGACATGCTCAAGCGCTTTGAGGACGATTCCGCCATCAACGGATTGTACTTCGACCGTAACCAGGAGAGCGCGGCTGTGGACGCTTTCACGGAGGCGCTCAAGATCGCGGGGCAGACGATCATCGAAGTGCCGCTCGGGCTGCCGCTCATACCGAGCTGGAACCGGGTGACATCGGCGGTGCCCGATCTCCTCGAGCGCATTCAGGCCGCGGTGCTCGAGGACAATGCATAACCACAGAAAGGGGTGATGCTACCATGGCCGTAAAACGCAAGGCAGCTGCGACCAAGTCAAAAAAAAGCATGGGGAAGGCGGCGCTCGCCGGAGGTCTCCGGTCCCGCACCCCGAAGAAGGGAGGGTCGTTCGCCATGACAGCAAGAAAAGCGATCAGCGAAAAGAAGGGGAAGATGATGGACAAGACCAAGGCGCTGTTCCGGTCCGGGAAGGAACGCATGCAGGCCGTTGACCTTCAGCCCATCTGGCAGCAGGTGAAAAAAGGGGTCGACAGTGCAAGCCGGGCCGTCGGGAAGGGTTCGGACCGGATGAAGCAGAAGTTCGGCAGCCCGTCGGAGATGATGGAAAAGGGAACGAGAAAGATGAAGACGGGTCTGGGCGGCGCGATGGATGCCGTTGGCCGGGGGGCGGAAAAGGCAACATCAAAGGCGCTGACCCTGGCAAAGCGCATGTCGGTGCAATACAAGATCTCCGAGCAGCATCGTAAACTTCAGGTGCTGCTGGCAGAGCTCGGCGGAAGGGTCTATGACATCACGAAGCGGAGTCCCCAGGCCCTGAACGCGAGCGATCCGGATATCATGAAGCTGGCCGGCAGGATCAGGGACGCCGAGAAGGCCCTGATGGCGCTCGAGGAAAAGGCAGGTGCGCTGAAAAACAGGGAAGGCGTCCGATGACAGAGAACGGGATTACGGTCCGTCAGGAGATCCGGGACAAGATCGCCGCGATCGGCGAGGCCGACATCCTGGTCGGGATCCCGAGCTACAATAATTCGCGCACCATCGGCCATGTGGTCAAGGCGGTGCAGGCGGGACTGGCAAAGTATTTTCCGAGCCAGAAGTCCATCATGGTCAATTCCGACGGAGGTTCCTCGGACGGCACCATGGACGTGGTGCATGCCACGACCATTCATGATATGAAATCGATCCTGCTCGCCCACCGCGTAGAGCCCCTGCACAAGATCGCCACGCCCTATCACGGCATTCCCGGCAAAGGGAGCGCCTTTCGCACGATCTTTCAGATCGCCGATGCGCTGAACGTCAAGGCCTGCGCCGTCGTGGATTCCGATCTGCGGAGCATCACGCCGGAATGGGTCGAACTGCTGATCAAACCCGTGCTGGACGAAGGGTTCGATTATGTCGCCCCGCTCTACCACCGGCACAAGTACGACGGGACCATCACGAACAGCATCATCTACCCGCTGACGCGGGCGCTCTACGGCAAGCGTGTGCGGCAGCCCATAGGCGGGGACTTCGGATTCTCGGGCCGCCTCGCACAGTTCTATCTCGGCAAGGACGTGTGGGAAACGGACGTGGCCCGCTTCGGCATCGATATCTGGATGACCACGACGGCCATTGCCAACAATTTCAAGATCGCCCAGTCGTTCCTCGGCGCAAAGATCCATGATCCGAAGGACCCCGGAGCGGACCTGAGCGCCATGCTGTATCAGGTCGTGGGGGCTACGTTTGATCTCATGGAGGCGTACACTGACGTCTGGCGAAAGGTGCAGGGCTCGGAGCCGGTGCCGACCTTCGGCTTCGAGTACGCCGTGGGGCTTGAGCCTATTTCGGTCAATCTCGAGCGGATGATCGAGATGTTCCGGCTCGGCCTGCGGGAACTCGGCGGTATGTGGAAGGGTTTCCTGCCGCCTTCGGCGCTCGATGCCCTTGCGCGGACAGCCGGCCTTTCCGCCGCCGCCTTCCATATTCCCGATGATGTCTGGGTCGATATCGTCTATGCTTTTGCGCTGGCGGCGCATAAAAAGCAGATGAACAAGGAGCATCTTCTGAAATCCCTTACGCCCCTGTATCTCGGCAGGACGGCATCCTTTGTCGTGGACACGCGGGAAAGCGGCGCTGCCGACGTTGAGAAGAAGATCGAGGGGCTGTGCGCGCGGTTCGAGGAGAAAAAGGCGTTCCTGGTCAGGAATTTGAGGTGATTAAGAGGGGGGGTACCGATGGGCAACTTTATCGACAAAATATTTGTCATGCCGATTCAAAGCTTCGGAGAGAAGCTGATCAAATTTCTTCCTGATCTGCTGAGCGCCGTGCTGATCCTGGTCGTGGGTTTTGTGCTGGGGCTGCTCCTTAAGGCGGTGCTGGTTCGCTTCTTTCGCACCATCGGCCTCGACCGCTTCTCGCAGCGCTCGGGTGTCGTGGCCGCGCTCCAAAAAGGGGGGATACGGGAGCCGGCCTCCCTGCTCCTGTCCAAGCTTTTCGCCGGGCTCGTCATTATCAGCTTCTCGATCCTTGCGATGCGCGCCTTAAAGCTCGTGGTAATTGACGATGTTCTGGCGCGGTTCCTACTGTACATACCCAACGTGTTCATTGCCGGTGTCATCATCCTCTTCGGGTATATCCTGGGCAACTTCCTGGGGCGGGCGGTGCTCATCGCCGCGGTGAATGCCGGCGTGAAAGTGTCGGGCCTCATCAGCCGCCTGGTCAAGGTCACTGTATTTCTGCTCGCCACTACCATGGCGCTTGAGCAGCTCGGGATCGGAAGCGGCACGATCGTCGTTGCCTTCGCCATCATTTTAGGCGGTCTGGTGTTCGCTTTTTCACTTGCCTTCGGCCTGGGAGGGAAAGAGATCGCGAAGACCTATCTGGAGAAGCGCATCAAAGGCGATGAGGCAAAGGATGATATCAGCTATCTATAGAGCATTACTTAGGAGGGGGTGTGACTATGGCGTGCGGGAAATCCAACAAGGCAGGATCGAAGTGCGGTTCAAAAAAGACGGCTAAGAAAAAGACGGCAACAAAGAAAAAATAGCGAGGTACGATCATGAGGGGCCGTCCGGCCCCTCATGCCGATTTTTTCTCTTCTCCGGCTCTCACAGGCAACATCCTGAAGCGGAACAGAACATTCTCGAGAAGCATCCGCTCCTCCTCCGACAGAGCGCCCTTTTTCATTCCCAGGATATCGGCCATCTGTTTTGTCGCTGGCAGAGTCTTCGCTGCGGCGCAGCTCTGCGCATCCGGCATCGGCCGCGGAACTGTGCTGGTCGCGGACCGGGAATCCCCCCCTAACCCGGACGAGCCCCGCATCCTATTTTTACAGAAGGCGCGGGGAACCAAAAAAGTCAAAGCCTTTGACACGGATAACGACGGATTAACACTGATGAATAATCAGGATTCTTCATAACTCAATCAGCGTAAATCAGCGTCAAAGAAGTTTTTTAATCCCAGTTTGAGAAGATTTTGATCTGTAACTGACCAGTATATCATCCAGGCAAACGAGCTTCCTTCCCGTGCCTCAAACGATATAGGCAAGAGTGCCCTTCCGGCAATAAAAATTGACATTTTGCAGGTGCTGTGTTAGAAACAGCAATCTCCGGGGGGTAGAGAGATACGCATGAAGACGGGAGTCATTGTCCTTTTTCATGGAAGCCGGGCAGGTGATGCGGAAGCAGCAGCCCGACGGCTCTGTGACGACGTGGTGCGGCAAGGCGGCTATGGTATGGTAGAGCCCGCCTATCTCCAGCATGCCCAGCCGGGTCTTGCCGATGCCGTTGAAGCTGTTGTGCGCCGCGGCGCAGAGCGTATCGTCATCGTCCCCTTCTTCATGCTGCCCGGCGCGCATGTTACTGCTGACATTCCGGCGCATGTGAATTCGATGAGGGCGCGGTATCCTGCGGTCGAGTTCTCGGTGACCGGCCCTGTCGGGGCCCATCCCCTGATGGCGACGATCGTAGCAGAGCTTGTCGGGAAGAGTAATGCGGAGCGCCCCGCAAGCGGGACAGGCTCCGTGCGGAGTGCGGAATAGAAAAATACCAAGATCCTGTTTTTCATCCGTGGCAAATGGGGTTCTAAAAGAGACAATGCTATCAGCCAAAGAACAACTCGAAATCATCAAGCGCGGGGCCGTAGAGGTCATCGTTGAAGCGGACCTCCTGAAAAAGCTCGAGCGCTCCATCGCGAAGAAGCAACCTCTCCGCATCAAGGCCGGTTTCGATCCCACGGCGCCTGACATTCACCTCGGCCACACGGTGCTGCTGAACAAGATGCGCCAGTTCCAGGAGCTGGGGCATGAGGTGACCTTCCTTATCGGTGACTTTACGGGCATGATCGGAGATCCCACGGGCAAGTCCGAGACCCGCAAGCACCTGACGAAGGAAGAGGTTGTGGAGAACGCCAGGACCTACCAGCAGCAGATCTTCAAGGTCCTTGACAAGGACCGGACGAAGACCGCCTTCAACAGCGAGTGGATGTCGAAGATGACCGCCGAGGGGATGATCCAGCTTGCGGCGAGACATACCGTTGCCCGCATGCTCGAACGCGAGGATTTCAAGAAACGCTACCAGGCGGAACTTCCCATCAGTATCCACGAGTTTTTGTACCCACTCATCCAGGGATACGATTCCGTTATGATGAAAGCGGACGTGGAGCTGGGCGGCACTGATCAGAAGTTTAATCTTCTCGTGGGGCGGGAGCTCCAGAAGGAGTACGGCCAGGAGCCGCAGTGTATTGTGATGATGCCGCTCCTTGAAGGGCTCGACGGCGTGAACAAGATGAGCAAGAGCCTGGGGAACTATATCGGCATCAACGAGCCTGCCCGGGAGGTCTTCGGCAAGGTCATGTCGGCCAGCGATACGCTTATGCTCCGGTATTATGAGCTCGTGAGCGCTGTATCAATGGCCGAGCTGGAGCAGATCAGGAAGGACCTTGCTGCCGGCGTGCTTCATCCTATGGAAGCGAAGAAGCGGCTGGCTTCAGAAGTGGTGGATCGGTTCTGCGGCGCCGGAGAGGGCGCAAAAGCTCGCACGGAGTTTGAGAAGGTATTCAGCAAAAAGGACATGCCCGGCGACATCCCGGTCGTAGAGGTGGCCTGGGAAGGCGAGAAGATGAGGCTGGCGAAGATCATCGCCCTTGCCGGCGCGGCAAAGAGCAATTCCGAAGCGCGCAGGCTGATCCAGCAGGGCGCGGTTGAGGTCGACCAGAGGCCGGTGAAGGACGTTGACGCAGAGTTGTCGTCTTCGGGGGAGCATATACTGCGCGTCGGAAAGAAGCGGTTCCTCAAAATACGGCCGAAAAAGCAGGGCTCCTAGCCGGTATTTTCCTGGGCCAAAGGATCTGCGAAAAAAGTTGCATGGCCACGAAAAAAAGCTTGACTCTCCAATACCCTTGTGTTAGATTGCGCGCCTGCTTGAGGGAGACCTTCCGAGGATTTCCGAAGAGAATCGAAGGCAGAAAAGGCTTGACAACAACGAGAAGTTTGTTTATACTCTTTATTCTGCTAACACACGGTCTTTGAAAACTAAATAGGTGCATATTTCATTGGCGGCTTTTTATAAAGGTCGTTTTGAAATAGGCGGGTTTTGAGCAATACCTGTCAATAACGAAACCTTGTTTTTGTAACAAGGATCAATATTTTCTGAAATATACGGAGAGTTTGATCCTGGCTCAGAACGAACGCTGGCGGCGTGCCTAACACATGCAAGTCGAACGAGAAGTCCGTAGCAATACGGATTGTAAAGTGGCGCACGGGTGAGTAACACGTGGGTAACCTGCCCTTGAGATCGGGATAACTCCGCGAAAGCGGAGCTAATACCGAGTATGACCACGGGAACCAGAGTTCCTGAGGTAAAAGATGGCCTCTATTTATAAGCTATCGCTTGAGGATGGGCCCGCGGCCCATTAGCTAGTTGGTAGGGTAATGGCCTACCAAGGCTATGATGGGTAGCTGGTCTGAGAGGACGATCAGCCACA
>Ga0154442_1018_pt1 | contig 32663 bp, 24 predicted proteins | sample RifGroC2_FD_115946 | JGI IMG/M metagenome (GOLD analysis project Ga0154442, IMG submission 115946) | Nitrospirae bacterium GWC2_57_13
ATATGAACACTGCTTCGCGTGTTACCCTCACCTCGGGCCGGCCAACCTGCTCGATCACGAACCGGAAGCTTAGAGCATCCCCTGCCGTCTTTTTTAACGGGCTTATGACCCGCGCATCCAGACGGAGAGACCCATGTGCCGGCACGTCCACGGGCTTTCGTGGAGTTATCAGCACTGCTCCCTCTAATCCTGAAATGCCCACTTGATACTGGACAGAGGCACGACTCCGGTTCTCGATAAACAGGCTATACCGGTTCTGCCCCGACAACACATCCGTTGCCCTGTTGGTCATCGTCTCGTTCGTAACCCAGAACTCCATAGGAACTCTCGCGGCAATGGTGTAGACCAGTAACCCCATCAAGAGGGCCATGAGCGCTGCCAGGCCGATGACGCGAGGGCGGGCGCGTTTCTGAGTCGCATCGGCGATCCCGAAATGATAGCCGATCAAGGACTTTTTGCCGATAAGGGACACGCGGTCGGTGCAGGCGTCGATGCACTCGGCGCAGTTGATGCACTCGACCTGGAGCCCCTTCCTGATGTCAATGCCCGCCGGGCAGGCGTGAATGCAGGCATCGCATTTACGGCATTCCTCTTCGCGTAAAGGATCGAAAGCGATGGTGAGGGTCCGATGATCGAAAAAAGCGCTCTGCATACGTGCATAAGGGCAGACAGCAGCACAGAACTTCTGGCGCACAAAGACAAGGTCCAGATAGATCAGCGCGAAGAAGAAGGCCCAGGAACCCAGGGTCCAGGAACCAAGAGACCATGCAAGAACTCCCCTGATCATCTCATAGGGAGAGACAAAATACCAGATAAGGGTTGCCGAGACGAATAGAGAAAACAGGAGAAGGACGGCCTGCTCGACCGCACGAGCGGCAGCGGGATAGCGCAGCGCCTTGACCGCAGCGTTTCCGAGCATGCCCGATAGTTCCGTAAACACGGTCTGGGGGCACATCCAACCGCACCAGATGCGGCCGAAGAGCACGGTGAACAGCATGATGCCGACAAAAAACAGGAGTAGCACCAGGAGAAAGAAGAACGATTCTCCAATGGGCAGGACGGAGCCGAAAAAGAAGAGACTCAGGGACGGTACATCGAACCGTAGGGCGCTTTCGCCCTTGATGCGCAGGAAGGGAAGACTGACGATGACTGCCGTCTGAAGCCAGGCAGCCGCGAGGCGCTTAGATTTGAAATCCATCATTAAAGAATGCGGAATTACGGTTTTAATGCTGATGACTCGTATGGATGAACGCTGCGACACTCTTGATCTTTGCGGTTCCGAGCTGCGGAAAGCCCGGCATGCCCTGCGCGGTTCCTTTGGTGATCACACGGACATGGTCAGCAAGGCCGTCGCCGTATCTGAACTTCGGTCCCTTGAGGCCGGGTCCGATGCCACCCTCGAGCTTTTCTCCATGGCAGACCGCACACTCGGCGAGATAGATTTTCCGGCCCTTGTCTGCGGCAACCATCTGCTGGTGCTCGGTTTCGGGATGCATATCGGCATTCCCGCGTTCCGTGACTGCGGCCTCCTTGGCCTTTATTTTCGCCTCGTAGCGCGCCGTCTGGGTCCAGCCCGTGATTGCGGGCATGAAAAGGTACATATAGGCAAGGCCGCAGATCACCAGCCCCAGAAAGAACACTGTCATGCCGAGAGGCATCTTCTTTTTGCCCTGTTCCCGCTCTTTAATGCCGTCAAAGTCTGCCATGGGTCTCTCCCTTTTTGGACCAGGGCAACCCCCGTCTCCGTCCCGCATCAATACAGATGTATGACACGCCCGCCCCGGATCAAACAAAAATAGGAAGCGGGCCGGGGGAGCGGGGCCCGCGTCATCTACCATTTGGAAACGGGGCGGGGCGCGTTGCCGTTATCTTTATTAATGAACCGTAATTCTTAGCGAGGTTACGCCTCAGACCGATGAAACAAAACCAAAATCAAAGGCGTCTCTCACAAAGCCCGCAAAGGACGCAAAGGAAACCCTTTATCCTGGTTTTAAACCTAGAGAATCAGCCTTTCTTTGCGAGCTTGGCGCCTTTGCGAGAATACAGATTTGCTTTTTGGTTCAACTCAACATTTGACTCAAAATTCAAGATGTTGACCTGTAAAGTACCTTTAACGCCGACATGGTCGGCTCGATCCATAATCTACTTATCATCGTCCAACATGCGATACTTCGGCTGCTCCAGCCGGTCCTTCCGCTTACGCCGGAAGTAATAGACAATGATTCCGGCAAGGACAGCCACCAGAAGCGCGGTAAAGCCGAAATAGAGCCACTGCTGGACCGTCATGGCGTTCCCTTCACTTCCTTGCCCAGCCGCATGAGATAGGACACGAGGGCGTCCATCTCGGTCTTGCCGTCGAGATCCTTTGCGTCCTTGCCTGGGAAGGGATAATCGAGGACCTTCATTTTCTTTGCCGTATACCGCGTATCGAGCTTCCTGTCCCCGAGCCATGGATAGGGCGGCATGTTCGACCTCTTATACATGCTCTGGGGGCTCTTCATGTGCATATAGTGCCACTGGGCGGGATACTTCGTTCCTACCCGCGCCAGGTCGGGGCCCGTTCGCTTCGATCCCCACAGATGCGGCCGGTCGATGGCTGAATCCTCGAGCTCGGAATAGCTGCCATAGCGCGCAGTCTCAAAGGGCAAGGGCCGCACGGTCTGGGTATGGCAGTTATTGCATCCTTCGCGGATATAAATATCGCGTCCCTCAAGTTCCAGTGCCGTGTAGGGACGGATGTTCTCCGTCGAGACCGCGGTAATGCCGGCAAAGAGCGGAATGAATGTGGTGATCAGCGTTCCCACGAGGATCGTTATTGCCGCGAGAATGATGAATATGACCGGATTTTTGTCAACGTTCATGGCCTATCCTCCGAATTACCGCATGGGGCATAGCGCATGGCGCATAGAATTCACCCCTCTCTGCTCTCTGCGAAGACCGTGCCTCTACGCCCTCGCAGCTGCCGGTGCTTTCCGCACGGTCTGAATGATGTTGTACACGAACACGATGAACCCGCTGAGGAAGATGATCCCGCCCAGGGTCCGCATGTTCCAGAACGGAAAATTCGGCGTAAGGGTCTCGAAAAAGTTGGAATACTTGAGGCTGCCGTCGGCATTGGTCGCCTGCCACATGGCCCCTTGTGCGATGCCTGTGATCCACATGGTGACGGAATAAATGAGCTGACCTACCAGCACCAACCAGAAGTGCAGGTTCGCCAGCTTGATGCTGTAAAGTTCCGTGTTATAGATTTTCGGGAAGATATAGTAAAAACCGGCGGAGAGCGTCATGGTCACCCATCCCATGGTCCCCATGTGTACGTGGCCCGGCACCCAGTCGGTGTAATGGATCAGGGCGCTGAAAGCGCGGATCGCCTGGCTTGGGCCTTGGAGCGTCTGGAGACCATAGAACGTGATGCCGAGAATGATGAACTTCACGAGATAGTTGGACCGCATCTGGCCCCACTCGCCTTTCATGGTGCCGTAGCCGTTGATGACCGAGGCCCAGGACGGAGCGATCAGAAAGATGCTGAAGGCGATGGCAACGGTCTGGATCCAGTCGGGCAGCGGTGTATAGATGAGGTGATGGGCGCCGGTCCAGAGATAGGCGAAGATAAGAGACCAGAAGCCGATGATCGAGAGCCGGTGGCTGTAGAGCGGCGCATTGGTCGACTTGGGCAGAATATAGTAGAACACTGCCAGGGGGATCGTCGTAAAGACAAAGGCCACGGCATTGTGGCCGAACCACCACTGCACGTTCGCGTCATTTGCGCCGGCGTATACTGAATAGGACTTGAAAAGCGAAACGGGCACGGCCAGATTGTTGCCGATGTACACAATGGCCACGCCGACGATAGTGGCCAGGATATACCAGAGCGAAACGTACATCTGCTCTTCTTTCCGGCGGACGATCGTGCCGATGATAATGATAGCGAAGACGACCCATAGTACGACCACGCCGATGTCAAAGGGCCATTCAAGCTCGGAATACTCCTTGCTCTGGCTCATCCCCGCAAAGAGCGACAGGGCTGCAAGCGCGATGGCGGCGTTAAAGACCCAGAGCAGGACCCGCGCCGTACCCGGAAAGGCAAGCGTCGTCCTGCCGAGACGCTGGACAAGAAAAAAGAAAATGCTGAACGCAGCCGGCACGGTGAAACCGTAGATCAGGGCGTTCGTGTGGATGGGACGGAGCCTTCCGTAGGAGAGCCAGGGCCCGAAATTGAGCTGGGGATAGACGAGTTGGAGCGAAATAAGAATGCCGACCAGCAAACCCACAACGGCCCAGAAAAGCGATGAAAGGGCGAATCCCTTTACTGCACGATAGTCGTACGTAGTATCCACTGGCATGGGCATGACCTCGGCTGCATCGTGAGATTTTTTAAAGCAGGACTTAACAAGTCCACTTTCTATCACACAAACCACTCGCTGTCAAGCTGCTTTTTGGAAACAATGTAAAGGAGTCACTGCACGGGTATTGAATATTTTGCAGGGCAACCCCGCCAACGCGGGATTGCTTGAAGCTAAGGTATAACCTTACTGTACATGATGTTTTTAAGCGTCCGAATCAGCTCTTCTGCTTTGCCAGGTCATCGAAGTTGGCCTTCTTCAGAACGTCGACGACCTTCGACTGGGCGGTCATCCATACTCCGTGAACGGAACATTGCTTCGAGAAATTGCATTTCTTTCGCTCCATGACGCAGATGTTCAGCGCAAGCCTGCCCTCGATCGCCTCGAGCACGTCCAGCATGGATATTTCCTTTGCCGGCCGCGCGAGAGAAAACCCGCCCTTCACGCCGCGGTAGGACCGGATGAGCTTCGCCTTCACCAGCTTCTGAAGAATTTTTGCGAGAAAGCTGCGCGGGATCTTGTACTCTTCCGATATTTCGTTGACGAAACTGACCTTTTTCAAAGGCTGCCGGGCAAGATACAGGACGCTTCGTATCCCATAATCGCCTTCGCGGGTAATCTGCATGAGAGTAACTATAGCAGAGCCGCCGTGCTTGTCAAGATGGAAATACCTTGTTGAGGGAATAATACCTTGACAAAAAAGGTCCTATTTGATACCTTTTGAATACATTTTCTCGCAAGACAATAGTATTCGTCAAATTCAGATGATTCTCACTAAGGAGGAAGACTTATATGAAACGCATCGCACTACTGGTTCTCGTCCTGCTTCTTACAGCAATGCCTGCCTTCGGAAAAACCATTATCAACCTCGATCCAGCTCTCACCCAGGAACAGTTCAAGAAACTCAGCACGGATATCGGACTCGCCCTTAGCTACATCCCCCTTTCACCGGCTGAGCCTCTGGGTACAACGCTTCTGCCTGGCTTTGATATCGGCGTTGAGGCCACTGTCGTAAACATCGACCGATCAGAACCATATTGGTCGCTCGCAGGAACAGACATTCCAAGCTCCCTTGTGTTCCCGAAGCTTCATGTACAGGTCGGCCTGCCGGTGGTACCCATTGATTTCGGGTACGTCTACGCAAAGGTACCTGACAGTGATATCCAACTCTCGGGAGGTGAGATCAAATGGGCCATCCTGAGAGGCAGCACCCTGACGCCGGCAATTGCGCTGCGCGGCGCCTACACCAAGCTTTCCGGCGTCGACGTGCTTGACCTCGACACGAAATCGCTGGACGTCTCGATCAGCAAGGGCTTTGCCATGCTGACGCCCTATGCAGGAGTCGCCCAGGTCTGGATCACCAGCGATTCAAAAGACCCCAATGCCACTCTCGTCGTAAAGAAAGAAGATATTTCCGAGACCAAGGCCTTTGTGGGCCTGAAGATGAGCCTCTTGCCCGTCTTCAACATCGTTGCAGAAGCCGATTTTGCCACGGTGAACATGTACTCGCTTCGGCTGAACCTGAGCTTCTAACAGCCCTCGCAACGACCACAAGAATCGACAAACCCCTGGATGGATCATCCAGGGGTTTTCTTTTGCCCAAGCACTCCGGTCCAGGCTATCAAAACTCCCTTGCTCCCTGCAGCGCCGCGTGGTATATTCCGGCCGTGGACGCAAAACGAGAAGCACTCATACTCAAAATCTCCGGCAGCGACGTCGAGGGCGTCATTGACGAAGTGGCGACCGAGCTTCCGGTCCGGCTTGTCCTGAACGGCGAGCCCCTTGTCACGCTGCTCTGCACACCGACGGAACTGAAGGAACTGGCCGTCGGCTTTCTCCTTTCCGAAGGCATCCTGCGTGATAAAGCCGCGATCAGGAAACTGGAAGTGAGCGGGAGCGATCCCGCAGTACTGATCGAGCTTGCCGATATGCCTGCGGACTGGGAAAAGATGTTCGAGAAGAAAACTATATCCTCAGGCTGCGGAAAGGGCATCACGTTCACAAGCTACCGCACCGACCTGGACAGGAGGAACGAGGCAAAGGGGTCTTCGATGTCCCTCAACGACATCAGGATCCTCCTCCGAACATTCCGGAACATATCCGCTCTGTATCTCGAGACCGGGGGGGTGCACAGCGCGGCGCTGTCCGACGGAAAGGACATCCTCTTTTTCTCCGAGGACATCGGAAGGCACAACGCCGTGGACAAGCTGATCGGAAAGGCTTTTCTCCAGGAGGTTTCCGTGGAAAACAAGATCCTGCTCACGAGCGGGCGGGTGACTTCCGAAATCATGACCAAGGCGGGGAGGAACAACTTTCCGATCCTCATCAGCCGTGCCGCGCCATCCTGTATGGCCGTCAGCTACGCCGAAGACAATGGCATCACGCTCGTGGGATTTGCCCGCGGGGACCGGATGAACATCTATACCTGGCCTGACCGGATCCGGATGACCTGACCGGACAAACTGGAATCAAATAAGCAAACGCTTTGACACGGATAAGGGCGGATAAACAACTGTGAAAAATCAGGATTCTTCATAGCTCAATCAGTGTAAATCAGCGTCAAAGAAGTTTTTCTTCCCCTGTTGAAAAGATTATGATTTGTAACAGACTACAGCGTTTCTAAGTCGCGTACACCATCGACCGTGCCGCGTCAGCACGGCATATCCTCATTCCGGACGGACGCTGGATCACAGCATCTCGGCTGCTCCGATACCCTGTCTCCGCGTCAGGGTCCTGAGCCTGCCGATGGCCTGGCTCTCGATCTGGCGCACCCGTTCCCGCGTGATGCCGAATTCCTTGCCGATGCCGTCCAGCGTCTTCGGCTCATCGTTATTGAGACCGAACCGGAGCTCGATTATCCGCCGCTCGTTATTCGACAGGCTTGTGAGCCATCCGTCGATATGGTCCCGCACCCTCCCTTCGTCGACAACGTGCTCCGGCGACGGGGCATGGCCGTCCCGTATGACATCCAGCAGCGTGTCCTCTTCTTCATCTCCGATGATCATATCAAGAGAGACCGTTTCCCGCGCAAGCTGCGCCAGCGTCCGTGCTTTCTCGACGGATATCTCCATTTTCACCGCTATCTCCGGGACATGGGGCTGCCGGCCGATGGACTGCATCAGCCGCCGGGCCGCTCGGGAAAACTTATTTACCTCTTCCGCGATATGAACAGGCAGGCGCACGGTTCTGGTCTGGTTGATAATAGCGCGCTCAATGGCCTGCCTGATCCACCAGGTTGCATAGGTGCTGAACCTGTACCCTTTTTCCCATTTGAACTTCTCCACCGCGCGGATCAGGCCCAGATTGCCTTCTTCGATGATATCGCAAAAATCGAGTCCGCGGTGGATATACCGCTTCCCGATGGAGACCACCAGCCGTAAATTGGCTTCGATCATCCATGACCGAGCGCCCTGATCACCATTGGAGACCCGCTTTGCCAGTTCCTGCTCCTGGGCAAAGGTGAGCAGCGGTGTTCGGCCTATCTCCTGCAGATACAATTTCACGCAGTCAATGTCTTCACCGGACTGCTTTTTTGCTGTCTCCGCCCTGCCGTCGTCTTCATCACGATCATGTCCGCTTTCATCAGCTATGCGCGGCTGATCGTCGAACGAAAGCTCTGCCACCCCATGATCCATCTCCTGCATCAGTTCTTCACGCATGGGCTCCTCCATCTTCTGAACAAACACATAACAGCGCCCTGGCCGGCCGACGTGCTCATCCGGCCCTCCTGCCGCTTCCCCTACTGCCGGCTTGCTGGTCCGGCGGACCATGGATCGCAGCCTCGACAACTCGCTCAAACTCATCCTTGCTGACGGGCTTGTTGATATACTCGAACACGCCCAGGCTGAATGAATTGAAATAGGTTTCAATGTCTCCGTAAGCCGTCAGCATGATCACCGGAACCTCCGGCATAAACTGACGCAGTGACGTGATGAATTCCAGGCCATTCATACCGGGCATGCGAAAATCAGTGATGACGAGATCGCAGGCTTCAGCACGTTGAGCTGCACTGAGGGCTTCAATGCCTGATGGCCGGGTGATGACTTCGTATCCCATGTCGCTCAGCACTTCACCCAGGCTCCTGAGGCTTTCCGGTTCATCATCGACGACAAGGATGGTTTTCGCTGTTTTCATCATTCCGTTATGAGTGCATGCCTGTATATGCAAGTACGGCATATTCCCTTTGCTAAAGCAAGGGATGTGCCATAATTCCGCGATTGATGACTACCAACATATCAATGAGTTGCAGGCTTTAAGAAAAGAGGAAATAACAGAGCGGATTAATCTGGATGGTTCATTTTGGGCTGACGGGTCTTTTTAGTCCATCTGCTTCAACTTGCGCTTAAGTGTTGAGAGAGAGATGTCCAGAGCACGTGCGGTCTGGCTCAAATTGCCCGAGCGCTGTCCAAGGGCGAAACGGATGTGCCTTTGCTCCAGGTCCGCAAGAGTGTCTATCGTCTCTCCGCCGCTGTCTGACCGCGAAGAGATGACATGAGAACGCGCTGCGCCGTCGCCGAGCAGCTCAGAAGGCCGCAGTTGTTCCCCTTTCTGGAGAAGAACGGCCCGCTCCAGCAGGTTCTTCAGCTCACGCACATTGCCGGGCCAGTCGTATCGGGCAAGAACGGCATATTCCGAAGCATCGAGCGATACTACCCGGCTGCTGGTGAGCTGGCGCACCAGGTGGTCACAGAGCAGGGGAACGTCTTCACGGCGCTCCCGCAGAGGAGGAAGATGGATACGGATAACGCTCAGCCGGTAGTAGAGGTCCTTCCGAAAGGCCCTTCCAAGGGTCTCATCCATGTTTACGCCCGTGGCCGCGATAATACGCACGCTGACCGGACGGCTCGACACTCCACCCAGCCGACGCACCTGCCTGTCCTCGAGGATGCCCAGCAGCTTCGCCTGAGTATGAAGGGGCATCTCTCCGATCTCATCAAGGAAGATCGTCCCGCCTTCGGCCATTTCGATCAAGCCCCGCTTGGACGCTACTGCTCCGGTAAAGGCCCCCTTCTCATATCCGAAGAGCTCGGCTTCGATTAGGGTCTCCGGCAGCGCTGCGCAGTTGATGCTGACAAAAGGCGCCTGCGCCGCGCCGCGCCGGTAATGGATCGCCTTTGCCGCAAGGGTCTTACCTGTCCCGGTCTCCCCCGTTATCAGGACCGGTGAGTCCGTTGTAGCCGCCAGTTCCACGAGCCGCAGTGCTTCGGAGAGGCCCTTTCCGCCGATAATGACCGCCTCATCAACGGCCTTGCTGCGTTCATAGTTCTGAAGCTGTTCGTACCGCTCCAATTCGATCATACGCAGGGCCTGCCGCACGGCAAGACCGAGTTCCTCAAGCTCAAAAGGCTTCGAGAGATAGTCATGGGCGCCCGCCTTAAGGGCCTTGACGGCATGCTCGAAGCTGGGGAATGCAGTCGCAAAGATGATCTTTGTCTCGTCATTGTACTCGAGTATGGCAGTGCAGAGGCTGTGACCTTCCCCGTCAGGCAACTTCTGGTCGAGCAGCACCACGTCCACCCGCCGGCCGGTGAAAACAGCCCTTCCGTCGGCCACGGTATGCGCTGCAACGACATCGACGGATTCATCTGAAAAATAATCCCGGACGGCGTCGCAGAATACCCTGTCGTCGTCAATGATCAGTAGTGTTCGTTTCCAGCTCTGTGCGCTCACGCAGTACCTCCGGCAAGAATATATCGATGGTTGTTCCTTCGCCCTTCCGGCTCTCCACTGCTACGGTCCCATGCATGCGGGCGATCATCTTTTTGACGATCACGAGCCCGAGCCCTGTGCCCTTTTCCTTCGTCGTATAAAAGGGCGTGAACAGGCGTTCCTGTTCTTCGCGGCTCATACCGCTCCCGTTGTCCTGCACGCGTATCCGTATGAGCCCTCCGGCGTTCGAAGCGCTGATGGCGACAGAAGGGCGTTCACGACCTTCCAGCGCGTCCGATGCGTTCGTCAGCACGTTCAGGAGAAGCTGTTGCAGCGCCCGGGGATCTGCCGCTACCTGCTCCGCTCCGGAAGACACGGCCGCGTCGACGGCAATACCCTTTTTCTGCAGATCCTCGGATACGAGGGAAAGGAACTTGTCCAGAAAGGAAGTGAGCTCAACGGCTTGAATGTCCGGCGTCTCGTATAAATTAAAATTCTTGAGCGACTTAAGAAGGTATTCGACCCGCCCCATCTGGCCGAGCGCCCGATCCACATACTCTCGTATCGCGTCCTGTGAAAGCCCTCCGAGCTTTGCTTTCAGAACACCCAGGATCATATTTACGGAATTTACGGGATTGCCGATCTCGTGCCGTATGCCGGAAAAGATAAACCCGATGCTGTTCATGGTGTCCACAGCCTGGGCAATGGACTCAAGGCGCATCTTCTCGGTCACATCCCGTTTTATGGAAACGTAATTGACAACCTCGCCGTCAGCATCCCTGACCGGCGCATAGGTGCAGTCTTCGTGATACAGCGTTCCGTCCTTTCGCCTGTTCACAAGAATCCCCCGCCAGACCCCGTTGCGCCGCAGCTCCTCGCGAAGCTGTTCGTAAAAATCCCGGCCATGATGACCGCTGTCCAGGATATGAAGGTCCCCTCCCAGTATCTCCATGCTGCCATAGCCGGTGATCTGCTCAAAGGCCGGATTCACATACTCGATGTTTCCGCGAAGGTCAGTAATGACTACAGCCTCGGCTGCTGCCTCGACAGCCGCAACGAGCAGCTCACGCTCCGTTTCGGCCCTCCTGCGTTCCGTGACATCCACGAGGCTCAGCACAAGCCCAACAACCTTTTCCTCAGCGTCCTTCACCGGTTGGAGGCTCCAGTCCCAGTAGGTGGTACCCCGCTCAGGCTGCTCGGTATAGGTGAAGGGCTTCTCGAACACGGAGTAGGGCTCGCCGTTTTCGACGACGCGCCGGAATATGGACTCGTTCTCCCTGTGCGGATACAGGTCGAAATGGTTCTTCCCGACGAAGAAGTTAGGATCCTGGCCGTGCGCTTCGGCGTATTTCCTGTTGACCCTGATAAAATTGAAGCCGGGGTCCATATAGGCGATATGAATATGGATATTGGAGAACATCTGGGACATCAGCTCGCTGCTTTCCCGCAGGGCATTGTAGTTGTTTCTAAGATCGTCCTCCATATCGAACCGATTGACGGCTTCGCCGATGAGGGTCGTCATGGTCTCGATGAACTCCACCGACTTTGGCGAAACCATTCCCTCACGTTCGTCTGCCAGATGGATCGCGCCGAGGACCGATCCCCGGTGCCGCAGGGGAACGATCGCCAGGGAGGTGAATCCGTTCCTTATACAGACGCCCCGATAACGCGATTGCTCCCTGTCGGACATGCCTTCGATGAATTTCATTGTATTTCCCGAATAAAACGACCCTCCCGGTGACATAGCTGGTTTGTCCTGCGCCTCAATGGCGCCGGACATTACCCTGCTGCAGACACATTGATTCTCCTTCAGAAGGATCATATTCTCGGATTCCCAGAATTCCCTGCTGAATCCCCGGTACGCCTCATAGGGTATATGCCCCGTTCTATCCTTGATCCGGATCCCCACATAGCGGCAGCCGCTCCAATCACCGATAATGTCGACCACGGCGTCCAGGTATTCCTTCCTCAATGATTGCTTGGCAAACTCCCTCAACAGGGCGTTCGTGGCGTTGAGCACATTTTCAGTTTCTTTCCGTGCCATGATGTCGCGGGCCACGGTAATGATATACTCCCGACCACCTTGAACGATATACCTGCTGCTCAATTCAATGATTATCTTCGAACCATTCTTCCGCCGTACCTCAGTCTCGGAAACCCGGTACACTTTCTCCTTCAGCACACGGACCCGTTCCATCCACGTGGCACGGTCGGAAATATGCACGGTGACATCCGTGACGCCCAGGCGGCTCATCTCCTCACGAGTATATCCCAGCAACTTGCAGGCAGACGTATTGAAATCGACGAATCGGCCCGATGATACGTCCAGAAGAAAGATAGCATCATTCGTCTGCTCGATAAGTCCCTGGAACAGCTCGATCGACTCCGCTGCCTCGGCCAGTTCGTCCGTCCGGTCCTTGACGCGCACTTCCAGTTCGCCATGGGCGGCGCGCAAGGCATCTTCCAGCACCCTGCGGTCTTCGATGTCGATCACGGCAGTGCGGATCGATCCGGCTGCTTCACCGCCCTGTTCCACGACGATGCTCTGCAGCTGGGCGTAGAACGGAGGACCGCCTCTTTTCCTCAGTCTGACCTCGCAGGTCTGCCGCACGCGGGTATCGCTCGCTTCCTTCACGTGCCTCCGGTATGTTCGCTTGTCATCATCACTCGCCAGAAAACCGGCAAAATGGGCATTGACCAATGAATGACTGCCGACGCCCAACAACTGCGCGCCCGTCAGGTTCGCCTCGCGTATCGATCCGTGCCTGTCAATGGTAAAATAACCGACGGGCGCGAAATCGTATAACTCGACATATCTGCTGCGCGACTCCTCAAGCTCTGCCTGCGCCCTGCGCAGCTCCTCGTTCTGCATTTCCAGTTCGATCTGGTGCGTTCCCAGCTCCTGGATAAGGCGCTGCGCCTCAATGGCAGAGAGTGTTTCCGCTGCCTTCGATCGGTTCCCGAGCTTCTTCTCCGCCTTCCTGCGAAGGACTGCGAGGCTGTCTTGAGATGTTTTGGTCTTTTTCATACATTCACCCGCCCGCACTCGGGCAGTTTTTTGTCATGACGGTCCTGCACACGTCTTTTATTCTTCCCCAATCACGGATTTCATTCGTTTTTCGGCAGGTCTTTGCTCACTTTTTCCGCGCACGCCGGGCATAGACAATGGGTGAATAATGTGTCCGTATGCGTGGTGATATACGCATCCACCTGCTGCCAATATCCCTCATCATCGCGTATGCTCTTGCACCATGCGCAGATGGGCAGCAGGCCCTTTAACACTTTAAGCTTTGACAATGCAGCCTGCAGCTCGCCAATGAGTCTTTCCCGTTCTGTTTCCAGTATCTTACGCTCTTCTATGTCGACCACGGCCGTGCGGATCCAGCCGGCCTTTTCATCGATATTCTCTGCGGCAATGCTCTGCAGCTGAGCCGAGAAAGCCGGGCCGCCTCGCTTCTTCAGCCTGACCTCGCAGATCTGCCGGGCCTGGGTCCTGAACGCTTCCTTTCGGTGAGCGCTATAGGTCCGACGGTCCCCACTGTCTTCCATGAAGCTGATAAAAGAGGTTTCGATCAATGACCGGCCCGCGATCCCAAGCTGCTGTGCCCCGGTCAGGTTTACCTCCCGTATCAACCCGCGCGCGTCAACGGTGAAATAACCGACAGGAGCGAAGTCATATAACTCGACATATTTACTGCGCGATGCTTCAAGAGCTTCCTGGGCACTGCGCAGCTCATCGTTCTGCATTTCCAGTTCGATCTGGTGCGTTTGCAGCTCCTGAATGATCCGGCTGGCCTCAGGGGCGGAAAGCTTTATCGATTCCCCGAGCTGCTTCCCGAGCTTTTGTTCTGCGCTTTTCCGGAGTTTCGCAAGATCCGGCATCCCGGACTTTCTGTTCATATCATTCACTCCTGTCAGTCACATCCTCCATGGCCAGGAGAATGGTCCTCCGACAGCGCGTATTCAGGATTCAGCTCCCGGGGAACAAGCTGACAAAACTACACGGGAACACCTGTCCTGCCAACCGGCTGCAATCATCGGTTCCCATTGACCGGTCCCCTCCGTAACGGAAAGGTCCGAATGTCCTGTGGATAATGCCGCCGACTTTACGTCTATGCTGTCATTTTACCAGTAGAAAGGAAAGGTTTCCAGACTTTTTCGTTTACAGGCATTCACAACGGCAGGTTGCATTCAGACAGGAGAGAAATTACTCAAAGCCCTTGACCTCCGACAATGAATAAGTTCGGAGGCTCGAAAGAAGAAACATTCAGAAGGACTAAATCAGCACGACACCTACGACTCTTTCGTTACTTCACCCAAAAGCGCGTTCAGATTGATCTCAAAGCAGGCGCAGGGCATGGTGATCTGACGTTTTTCGAGAACTGATGGCGCGAGCTCACCGATGAATCCCAGATCCGTGGCGCCTGCAACCACCCTGCCGAACCGACCGGGAAGACAGAGCGGGTGCTCGGCACGCTCCAGCCGGTACTCGATGCCGAGATAGTACAGCAAAATATCGAGAGAGGACTGGATCTCGGAAAAGTTGGCTGCCGGATGCGAGTGGAGCGCGGCACAATGGAGCTCTGTCCGCGAGCCCATGTTCTCTCCAGCATCGTACACGGCCACTTCCCCTGCTTCAAAGATCCTGTGGGGATAAAAGGCCTTGGAACTTGCCGCTTCCACGCGAAGAAGCGATGGGACCACGCGGTTCCGGAGGACAGAGTAGGCGAGGGACATGGGGTTCTCCACCTCAACGAGCCGCTCTCCTGCAGACAGGACATCGTCCAGCTCTGCCCGTGCGCACAGGATGTTGGACATGATCTCTTGAAAGCCGGCGCCCGTCATGTGGCCGCGGACCGTATCGGACAGAAGCTCCAGACCAGACAGGGACCCTACCGTGGACTGCTCTGGCATGAGGGGGCTGAAGGATTCGTATCCCCTGCTGATTGCGTAGTCCTCCACAAGGTCCACGCTGTGCATGATGTCATCTCGATAGGGCGGTGCTGTCACAGAAAGCATTGCGCCTGCACCCTTCACGGCATGGCCGTAGGAGGCGAGCCGCTTTTTCACATCTGCTGCCAGGACCCTTTCGCCCAGCCCCTTCTGGAACGATGCGAGGGAAACCTTGACGGGCCGGGACATGTTTACCGGGAAGGACACGCGTTTCCCGAGATCAGTGGCATAGGGGTACGTTACCAGCACAGGATCGATATCCGCCCCCCGGTCATAGAAACCGGCGGCCAGGATGTTGAGGGTCAATGCCGTCATCCGCATGTCCGTGCCCGTGACCTCGATCAGCACCTGCCGTGTCCTTGGCTTCACTTCACCGATATCCCGGCTGTTGATGATGGGCGGAAAGGACAGCACGCGGCCCATGCTGTCGATCAGCACCGGATAGGCGGAAAAGGGCCTGACGATCGCTCCGTATTCCTTGCCCTTGGGATGCTGCTCAAGTATCTCGGCCAGCGTGAGCTCCTTATCCATGCCCAGGGGCGTGAAGGAGACTGATGACGGCTCTGCCAGCCGGTACTCTACGGGAAAGGCGATGCGGTCAAGCTCATAGATACCGATGGAGACCGTCGTGCGCTTGCGGCCGAAGATGTCGGCCAGTTTGTCCTGGCTCTGGATCATCTGAGCGAGCATGTCATCGGTCATGCGCAGGCCCGATGCGGTGCAGGCGGCAAGATAGGGACGGACCGACTTCATCTCTTTGGCAACGCTGATCACCCGCGTTGCCTTCCTGCCGGGACGGAAGTAGGGATGGTCCTCGGCCGCTCCTGTCAGGGCAATGCGGATCTGGCGCGCCACGCCCTCGGCAGACCACAGATCGGGCCGGTTGCTGTCGGAAAGCTCCACCTTCAGATCATCGGTCTTCTCGACATACTCCTTCAGCTCCGCCTTGGCAAGCATCAGGTGTTTCTCGAGCGCCGCAAGGGACAGCTTCTTACCGATCAGCGTTTCGAGGTCGTTTTTTTTAATGTCTATTGTAGGCATCGTCGTTTAAATCCCAAAAAACAAAACCCAAATCTCAAATAAGCTCCAAAGGGCAATAATCAATGACTATAAGACGGCAGCGGTAACCACTGATGAACACATGAAGATGCATAGAGCATAGAGCAAAGCGCATAGCGTTTATAACCCTCTGCTCCATGCGCCATGCCCTCTGCGCGTTCACATTATATCCGTGTTTATCCGTGTTAACCCCGTCAGAAAGTGCTTTTTTCTAACGGGGTAAATCCATGGCCAAATGCTTTTCCCAGGATGACCAAAACTATCCCAATCGTATTTTTTTGGTCCTGATGAAATCCAGGTCCGTGGAAAACAGGTCCCTGATGTCCTGGATCCCCAGGGCCACCATGGCCATACGGTCAAGGCCGAGCCCCCAGGCGATCACGGGAACGGTCACGCCGAGCGGCGCGGTCACCTCAGGCCGGAATATGCCGGCGCCGCCCAGCTCCATCCACCCCAGTTCAGGGTGCCGGACGTGCAGTTCCACCGACGGCTCGGTAAAGGGAAAATAGGCGGGCCTGAACTGGAATTCCCCTGCCCCGGCGATCTCCTTGCCGAAGAGCTGCAGCAGCCCGAGCAGCGCCCGAAAATTGATGTTCTCTCCCAGCACGATCCCCTCGACCTGGTAGAAATCCGGCGCATGGGTCGCGTCCACGGCATCGTAGCGAAAGCACCGGGCAATGGAGAAGTATTTGCCGGGCACCTTCGGGCCCGAGCCGAGGGTACGGGCCGACACGGCCGTGCCCTGGCTGCGGAGGATCAGCCTCTTGGCCCGCTCAATGTCGAAGTCATAGCGCCAGCCTGTGGAACCGGTCTTGCCGCCGTTCTTGTGCGCTGCAGCGACCTGTTTGCCAAAGGGCTCCTCGATCTTCCCGCAGTGCGTGGGGTCTTTCACAAAATAGACGTCATGGATGTTGCGGGCAGGATGGAACTGCGGCATGAACAGCGCATCCATGTCCCAGAATTCGTTCTCCACAAGGGGGCCGCGCATTTCCTCAAATCCCATGCCGATGAACTTGTACTTCACGAAATCAAGGAACTCCCGATAGGGATGTTTTCTGCCGATGCCGATGCGTGGCGGGCTGAGCGAGATGTTGTAGGCGCGGAACTTCTTCTGCTTCCAGGAGCCGGTCTTGAGCATCTCCGGCGTGAGGGCGGACACCTCATCAGCGGTGGTCCCGCGTTGCTGTAAAAGCCGAACAACGGTCGCCCCTTCCTTTGACAGGCCGTAGGACCGTTCCTTTTTTTCAGTGATCCGGAAGATGCCCTTGGATTTGCCCCGTTTGTGATAGTTTGCCTGGATGGCAGCCTGCTGGTCGGAAGGAAAATCGGCAAGATCAGCCTGATCCTTTGCAGCCACTGCTGAGATCAGGTCGGCAAGAAATTGATAGGGCGCCACATCGGGGCTTTCATTCAGGGCCAGAACACCGCCGGAAACGATCCGGACCACTGCCGCTTCCTTCAACGCGCCGACGGCAGAACTCACTTCCGAAGGGTCCAGACCCCAGGATTGCAGGATGTCCTTGACCGTGATCTGCTTCCCCTCGCGAAGGGCCGTGATGATCCGCAACTCAGGGACGCCCTGTTCCCGGTAGACAGTACCCGTCTCGGTAAGGGAAACAAGGGAGGTGACGCGTTCGCCGGTGATAGTAAGCAGGCCTTTTGACTGGAGCCATCCGGCAGCCATATCAAGCCGCGATTCATCAAGGCCCGAAGCGGCCATGATCTCCGGCGTGGTGCGACTTTCACGTTCCGCAAAGCTCGCAAGGAACTTGATCTCGAGCGGGTGGAGGCTTTCGATAAGTTGTGAATGTTCGGTGGGCGTCATAGGAATCGCCGTTTAGATTACTGATAACCGCGGATTTTGTCAAGAAAAAACAGGCTGATGCCCCTTTTGGAGCGTCCTTTTTCGAGGTTGACCCCGTTGCCGCCTATTTTTGAGGAAGAGACAAGGCATTCAGCTGCGCCGGCTCAGGCAAGCAGCGCATTTCCGCGCGTTCTGCGGAAACTCCTGTTCCGCGACTTCCTGAAAGGCCGGTAAAAAGATTCTTCAGCATTAAATTCATGCGATTGATGCGCTTCCGAGCACATGAGTTTCTGCAACAACGGGGTTGACGAGGAAGGATCAGTATGTTACTGTGAAAACATGTCGATGAAAAAAACGAGACCGCATCTTTCCTACACCCTGCTCTGTGATGATGTCCGCCAGGAAATGGGCGGCAAGTTCAGTCTCATGGGGCTCTTCGAGACCATCTATGCCAACTCCTTTCCCGCTGTGCATCCGCGCTTTGCCATTGTGAACGAATGGTCCGGCGGCAAGGGGGAGTTCCTGGTCACGATCAGACTGTTGTCTCCTGACCGGGAGCAGGTGCTTTCAGAATCAGAGGCCACGATCACGCTGTTCTCGGAAACCCAGCGGCACCGCGACATCTCCATCCGGTTCAATTCCACCTTTCCCGCAGCCGGCACTTATTGGATAGAGCACCGCATCGATAATGAGGTTATCGGAGAAACGTCTCTGTCCGTACAGCAGGTGAACAAGCAGAACGTTCACTGAGAGAGCCGGTCCCCTTCAGAACGAGCCACGCGCCTCGCGTGATATTCCTGTCTATTCCGACGTGACCAACGGCTGCAGCCCTTCCTTTGCGCGAAGCTGGCCGGCAAGCCGGTCTGCCGAGGCCTTGTTCGTGAAACTGCCGAGCCGTACGCGGTACCATACCCCCTTGTCGGCCAGATCAGTGGACACGATGAACGCCGCGTATCCGAGCTTTTTCATCTTTTTCACTTCTTCATCTGCCATTTCCCTCTCAGGGTAGGAAGCAACCTGCACGGTGAACCGCTGACCGTCTGCTTGGGCGGGCGCAGGCGCGGGCGTCGGTGCGGGTTTACTTTTTTTCACTTCAGCAACAGGCTCCTGCTTCCTGAGACGCTCAACTGCGTCTTTGCGGGCCGGCGGGTCAGGGTCCTTCTTGGGGGCGGGCTTCTCCGTCTCCTGGGCCTTCGGTTTCAGGTTAAGCGAAACGGTCCGGTCCTCCTTCTCCGTCAATGACTTATAAAAGGTAAACTCCTCGGCCTTGGGAATATAGGGCTTTGCCGCCTCAGGCAGCGGCGGGAGCGTATCGATCTGAACTCCCGACTTTGTCTGGTACTTCCCCACATAATAGCCCAGAAAGAAAAACCCGACCATGAAGGCGACGCCCACAGGGAGCACCACGAGTTTCGAGAGGATACCGCCGCGCTGGTTATTCATAACCCTTCCCTTGTTCCTCTTCCGTATTTTGGACCGAGGGGACCGCGTCCCCGTGGCGCTACGTCCCGCCATCGGCGGGGCTTGCTCCAGAATTAACTGATCAACATGGCGTCGCCGTAACTGAAAAAACGATACTTCTTCGCTACAGCTTCCTGATAGGCCGCCAGCACGGATTCACGGCCTGCAAAGGCCGACACGAGCAGCAGCAGCGTTGACTTGGGAAGATGAAAATTTGTAATGAGTCCGTCGGTGATCTTAAAGGTGAAACCCGGATAGATATACAAGCTGGAGCTGCCTCTCCCTGCAGCAATGCGCCCATCAGGCCCTGCGGCGGTCTCGATGGTCCGCACGCTCGTTGTGCCTACAGCGATGACCCTCCGTCCCTCTGACCTGGCGCTGTTGATCGCCACCGCAGTCTCCTGCGGCACCTCATAGGACTCCGAGAACATCCTGTGCTCAGCAACCCGTTCGCACCGCACGGGCAGGAATGTTCCCGGCCCCACGTGCAGAGTGACCGAAGCCATCTGCACGCCCTGCTGTTTCAGGGTCTCGATGAGCCCTTCGGTAAAATGCAGCCCAGCCGTGGGGGCCGCCACAGCACCCGGCTGGGATGCGAAGACCGTCTGATACCGTTCCTGATCGCCGGTCCGGGGCTCTCGTTTGATATAGGGAGGCAGAGGCGTCTTACCCAGAGACGGAAGAAGGTCCCGAATATTGCCGGTACAGTGGAACCGCACAGTTGACAACCCGTCGTCACCCTGAGACAGAACCTCCGCTTCAACGCCCTCGTCAATGACCAGCCTCTTCCCCCTTGCAGGCGGTGCTTTCACCAGGGCTTGCCATACATTGGGATCCTGCTCCGCCAGCAGGAACACCTCTGCCTTGCCGCCGCCGGGCTTCCGCGCTGGAAGCCGGCAGGAGAAGACCTTCGTATTGTTCACAATGAGAAGATCTCCGTCCTGCAGAAGCTCCAGGATGTCATGGAACCGATGATGTTCGATCCGTCCTGAGGAACGTCCCAGGACCAGCAAGCGGGACTGATCTCTTGCAGGCAGGGGTTCCTGGGCGATCAGCGCTTCCGGAAGGTCATAATCAAAATCGGAGAGAAGAAGATGTTCGGCTGCCTCAGTGATCATGCCTCAATACTACCATAGCGCGGCCTTTGGTCGCAATTGATAATTGAAAATTGGAAATATCAAATTGTACATTTGAGGTATGACCGCAATCTTTAGATTCGCGCGGCCATGTCAAGTCTTGCGGAAAAATACCAAGGGACAGTCCCCTTTGCTTCCAGGGGGACTGTCCCTTCTATTCCAGGGAGCGCTTCCAGCCGCGCTCAAAATCCTCATAGGACAGCAGCAGGCCGCGGTCCAATGACCGGCCTGTATCAGCGCCGGCGGCAAGCTCATCCAGCACTGCCTTTACGCGGTACATACCGTATCGATCCACCATGTGGCGCACAGCCGAGAGGCTGAAGAGATATGCGTAAGCGGCATCAGAACCGCCCAATCCCATGAAGGACCCCTCGAGGGCGCTGAGGCGGGGCAATTTCCCGTCACGGGCAATGCGGCGCAGGGCCTCCTGCTGGGCTGCGGTGATCTCAGGCCCCTCGAAATACTGGGCCAGGCCTTCGTTCAGCCACGCAGGCACACGGGGCGTGATGCTCCGGACTGCCGCGTGGGTATATTCGTGATACAAAAGCCGCCTGAGCCCCGGGGTTTCCTGCTCGATGCCTGCGATGGGAATGCGTATCTTGCCGTCAAAGATCCCGCCGCTCCAGCCCGGCGCGTCGGTCACGTCACGGAACTGCTGGTCGGAATAGAGAATAACCTGGACCTCCCGGGAAGGATAATACGACAGCTCCCTCCCGACAGCGCTGTAAGCGTCCTCGAGGATCCGCAGAATGATGCGGCCCGCCGCTATCTTTTCGCGCCCCTCGTACTTGACGAGGAAGTGACTGGTCACATCGCGGTTGAAATCCTTCTCGGCACGATGCTCCTTCCTGATGCGGTCAAGCCGGGCGCGCAGCTTCTCATCACCGGGATTCAGCTCCACAGCCTTTTCCCAGTATCCTGCCGCGCGCTCAAGATCGTCATTCCGGTAGGAAAGCTCACCCAGCACCTGGAAGGCCGTGGTCTCCCGGGGATTCAGTTCGATCACGCGCGAAAGCTCTTGTTCGGCCAGCCGGTCCTCGCGCAGGTGAAAATAGGCAAGCCCCAGGCCGAAGCGCCCTGCAGGGTCGTCGCCCTTGAGCCGCACGGCTTCTTCAAAGGCTGACCGCGCCGCGCCATACTCTCCCTTCTGGAGCTCGGCGGCGCCGGCAGCGATCAGCTTGTTATAGGACTGCTGCGCCGGCGCAGTGCACGGGACGAACAGCAATACCGTCAGAATGCTGAAAGCGAAGAGGCACGCGGCCTTATGAAGCATAGTGCTGTTAATGAATACCATCATTCACCCTGGAAACAACAGTGGGACGCGGATTCACTCCGCTGAAAATAAGAAACTTCTATCGGGGTAAACGCGGATTTCCGCTGATCAATCCAGGAATTCAGCCGGAAGCTGCCGTCACCCCAACTGTGCTTCTTTTTCGGGTTTTATCCGCTGTTATCCGATCTTATCCGCGGCCACATGCTCTTTTCAGGTTCATGCATTTGTACGTTTACGTTCAACAGCATGGGGGAAGCGGAACAGCACTGTTTCAGCCCGCTACGACCTTTACATACACGCGCCGCTCCCGGGGGCCGTCGAACTCGCAGAAAAAGACGGCCTGCCAGGTGCCGAGCATCAGCCTCCCCTCCTCAACGATCACGGCTTTCGACACGCCGATGACCGAGGACTTGATATGGGCCGCCGAGTTGCCTTCCGTGTGGCCGTAGTTGTCGTCAAAGGGGATCACCTTGTTCAGCTCCTTCAGGATGTCCCTGCCCACGTTCGGGTCCGTGTTCTCATTGATCATGATCGCCGAGGTGGTGTGCGGCACATAGATATGGCAGATACCTGAGCGCACGCTGCTCTCGCCCACGATTCTCTGCACCGACTGCGTGATGTCGAGGATCTCCGTCTTGGACTTCGTCTTCACGAGCACCTGTTTGACCATTCTCTGCCTCCTCTGATAAATTCCGGGGTGAATGCCGGGAAGCCGGCTTCGCAGATCCGCTGTCGGTAATTCCTCTCAACCTGCGATCAAAGCTCAGACATCTTTTCGATACTCGTGTCTTCGCGCCGTGCAACGCGCGTTTCCTCTATCACCGGGTAGATAATGTGCGTAATATGGGCATTGATGCGCGCAAGGTTCCCGATGATGTCCAGGTGAATATGACTTGTTTCGATCGATTCCCGCAGCCCCTTGCGCAGCCGCTCAAGGTGGGCCTGGACAAGCTCCCGCTCCACGATTGAGAACTCCTCCTTATTGCGCAGAACGCGATTGGCAAGATCACGGTCGTTGCCGGCAAAGGCCGAGATGGCCATGTCAAAATTATCGATTATGCGCTTATGGAACAGGATGATCTCCTTCATCCCCTCTTCGGAGAACATGAGGCCTTTCTGTATCCTTTTTACCGCCATCGGCATGATATTCCGGTCGATGATGTCGCCCATGTTCTCGATGTCGCGCGTGGCCTCGAGCAGCGCCACGGCGCGCCGGGACTGGGCATCAGTCAGGTTGACGGCCGATAGCCGCGTAAGGTACAGCCGTATCTCCCGGTCGAGCATGTCCACCAGGTTGTCCCGGTCCTTGAGCGCTGTGATGAGCGACGGGTCATTGGATTGGAAAACCTTGATGACGTCGACGAGCATCTCCCGCACGATGTCCGATGCCCGGAGCATCTCGCGAGCGGCCTGGCCAAGTGCCAGGGACGGCGTTCCGAGCATGTGATTGTCGAGATAAAGAGGGCCGAATTTCTTTTCTTCCGCCTTTTCCGGAACGAGCTTTACCACGAACTTGCCGAACGGCGCCAGCAGCGGCAGGAAAAACAGCGCCATGATCGTATTGAACAGCGTGTGGGCGTTCGCTATCTGGCGCGACAGGTCCTGCGAGGTCAGCAGGACCAGATCCTGAAAATAGCCGAGAAAGGGAACAAAAAGGATGACGCCGAAGATCTTGAACAGCACATGGGCCCAGGCCACGCGGCGCGCCTCGACCGGCGACTGGAGGCTCGCGAGCAGGGCCGTGGAGCAGGTACCGATATTCGCCCCGAGCATGAGATAGAGCGCCGCATCAAGGGGGATCAGGCCGTTCTCGGCCAGGGCCAGGGCGATGCCCAGGGTGGCTGCGCTGCTCTGGATGACCGCTGTGAGCGCAGCCGAGAGCAGGATGGCAACGATGGGGGCATCAGCCAGAGCGGCGATGACCTGCCGGAAAAGCTCATTACCCTGGAGAGGCGACATGGAGTCCGACATGATCTTGAGGGAGAGAAAGACAAAGCCGAACCCGAGCAGGCCCGTGCCGAGGTTGATCCGGAAATCGTTCTTCGAAAACAGGACAAAGACGAGGCCGACGCCGATCAGCAGTACGGCATAATCGTAGACATGAAAGGCGAGAAGCTGCACCGTCAGCGTCGCGCCGATATCAGCGCCCAGGATCACCGCCAGGGTCTGGCGGAAGCTCATCAGCCCGGCGCTGGCGAAGCCCACGAGCATGACCGACGTGGCGCTGCTGGACTGGAGCAGGCCGGTGATGAAGGCCCCGGAGCCTACGGCTGACAGCCGGTTGCTCGTGAGGGAATGGAGCAATGAGCGGATCCGGGGGCCCGCGGCCTTCTGCAGGCCCTCTGAGACCATTTTGATGCCGTAGAGGAGGAGGAGCACTCCTCCCAGAAGAGAAAGATAGATCATGCGCTATACTATGCCTTAAGTTCCCTGATGCGTCAACTGGGAAAAACAGCCCGTGCCTTCATGCCTCCGCGAGCTTGCGGACAAAGGCGATCTCATCGTCTGGCGTTTCCACCATCCCGTCGAGCTTCGCGTCCTTGAGGCGCGACAGTATCTTCTTGTACTTCGGCCCCGGCGGGATGCCCAGGGTCTTCAGATCGTCTCCGGTGAGGGACACCCGCACGGTGCGCAGATGGGTCAGATACAGGGAAATATTTTTTTTGGCGCTGTCCTTCCTGGCCTTGGCCATCATCAGCAGGATGGTCTCGATGTCAAGGGGCTGCAGCCGGTCATAGACGCTGCTTGGCGGCATGTCAGGGTCCCGGTAGAAATCATACAGCACGGCACGGTAGGCGGCGCGCGCTTTCCTTATCCGTCGCCGAATGCGCGGCGGAGCAGACAGCCGCTCCAGCGCATCTTCCGCTGCCGGATCTTTCAACCGGTCAAGAAAGGCGAGGAAATAGACGAACCATATCTCGACGGTGATGTCCAGATAGAGCAGCCGGTACCAGGTGAGCGCTTCGTCGATATGGTCGTAGAGCAGTTCCACTTCACTGGTGTACCGTGCAGAGGGATGGATGAACTTCAGCAGATCGTTGTCGCTCAGTCGCTTTAAGAGACTGCCGGGCTCCGCCTCGGAGAACATGAGCATGAGCTCGGCATAAATGCGCGCTCCTGAAAGGCGGGTAAAGAGCCGCATCTTCACCGCCGTCTTAACCAGGTTCTGAGTATGCTTGCTCAGCCGGAAATCGAAGCGCTGCTCGAACCGCAGCGCGCGGAACACCCTTGTGGGGTCTTCGACGAAGGAGAGGTTGTGCAGCACGCGGATGATCCGCTCTTTCACGTCCCGCAGTCCCCCGAAGAAATCAATAAGCTCCCCGAAGCTGCTGCGGTTGAGCCGCACGGCCAGCGTGTTGATCGTAAAATCCCTCCGGTACAGGTCCTTCTTGATGGACGACAGTTCCACAGTAGGCAGGGCAGCGGGGGAATCATAAAATTCGAGCCGAGCCGTTGCGATATCAAGCTTCAGCCCGTCAGGAAGCGTCACCACGGCAGTGCCGAACTTCTGGTGCGCCCTCATCCGGCCGCCCAGTTTTTTCACGAGCATGCCGGCGAAAACGATCCCGTCCCCTTCCACGACGATATCGATGTCGAGGTTCGCGGCCCGCAGCATCAGGTCGCGCACGATTCCGCCGACCAAATACACGGGAAACCCTGCCTCGTCGGCAATTTCTCCCACCACGCCCAGCACGTCGCGGACGGGCCGCGGCAGCCGTTCCACCATGGCGCCCGCCACGTTCCGCCCCGCATGCATACCTGCTCCGCCGGGCTCGGGAAGCTCAGCCAGCTTTCCTTCATGAAGGGACCGCAGCAAATCCGTACGCGTAATGGCCCCGACGAGCTCCCCATCGTTGTCCAGGACCGGGATGAACCGCTGTCGCTCCTCCAGCATGATCTGTTCCACCCGGCTCATGGGCGAATCTGGAGAGCAGGTCGAGATGCCCGTGGTCATGAACTCCTCGGCCTTCTGCCTGCCGAGGCCGTGAAACAGGGACTTCTGCACCACTTCGCGGGTGATGAAGCCCTGAACCCTGTTAACATCCATCACGGGAAGCACATTCACACTAAAACGCGTCATGGCCGCCCCGGCCTGCTGGATCGTGCTGCCGGCGGGAATGGTCTTGACCGGCGAGGTCATCACATCCCGGGCGATCTTTCCGGGCCGGATATGGCGCTTCAGAACATCGATCAGTTGCTCCCGGGCCTGAAGGTAGGTCATCTCCTTGACCGATGCCGAGGCCGCCGAGGGATGGCCGCCGCCGCCCATCTGCTCCAGCACCATGCCCGCGTTCACCTGCGGGATGCGGCACCGTCCTATGATCTGCGTCTTGTCCTCCATCTGGACGACAAGGAACAGCGCGTCCAGGCTCTCCATGTCCCGCATCTTGTGGGCCAGCACGGCCAGGTCAGGCACGTAGTGGGGCGTGGCCATAGCCGCTATCACGACGTTCACTCCGTTGATATCGTACTGTTTCGCGCTCCTGAGCAGGTCATTCAGGATCGAGATCTGCTCCGTGGTCAGCTCGCGGGACAGGAAATCTGACAGGATGTTGAGATTCGCGCCCTGCGCAATGAGATAGGCAGCGGCGAGGGCGTCCCGCTCCGTGGTGGACACAAAGGTGAGGGACCCTGTCTCCTCGTAGATGCCGAGGGCGTAGATCGTGGCCTCCATCGGCGTGACCGGGACGCCCTTCTGCCGCAGCAGCTCGACCATCAGCGTCGTGGTGGCGCCCACCTCTTCCACTTTCTCGAACTCACCTTTCACATCGTTGTTCGCCGCAGGGTGATGATCGTAGACGTGGACCGTCACACCCGGACGGCCAAGGGCCTCGCCCAGCTTGCCAAGCCGCGCGGGATTGCGGTTGTCCACGATAATAAGCATCGTGACATCCTCGACATTGATGTTCCTGAGCCGTTCGAGGTCAACGGCATAAAAGGCCGACTCCAGGAAAAAGTCCCGCATGCTCTTTTCCTGCGAACCGGGAAAGACCAGCTTCGCCTCGGGATAGAGCTTCTTGGCCGCCAGCATGGAAGCCAGGGCGTCAAAGTCGGCGTTCGTATGGCTCGTGATGATCTGCATGTTCTTCCGGCATAGCGCATAGAGCATGGCGCATAGGGTATGAATCTCTCTGCTCTCTGCTCTCTGCTCTCTGCTCCTACCCTCTCGGATGATACTTCTCGTGTATCTTCTTCAAACGTTCCCGCGACACATGCGTATATATCTGGGTGGTAGAAATGTCGGAATGGCCGAGCATGGCCTGCACGGCCCGGAGATCGGCGCCGTTGTCCAGCAGGTGGGTAGCAAAAGAATGACGCAGCGTGTGAGGAGAGATATCCTGCCGGACACCTGCGGTCCGGGCATGGAGCTTGATCCGCTCCCAGAACATCTGCCGGGTGATCGGCCGCCGTCTCGAACTGATAAAGAGATGCTCAGAATCCCCGCCCTTCAGCAATGACGGCCGTCCCGCGTCCAGATACTTCCGCAGGGACGCAATCGCCGTCTCTCCCATGGGCACGGCCCGCTCCTTCGATCCCTTGCCCAGCACGATCAGGAACCCCCGTTCGAGATTGACATCCTGAAGCTTCAGCCCCACAAGCTCGCTCACGCGCAGGCCTGTGGCATACAGCAGCTCCAGCATGGCCCTATCCCGCAGTCCCAGCAGCGTGGCCATATCAGGCTGGCGCAGCAGGGCCTCCACGTCCGCGCTATTTAATGTTTTCGGCAGCCGTTTCCAGCCCCGCGGCGTCTCGAGGTTCAACGTAGGGTCAGTCTTCGCCAGGCCGTCGATCAGAAGATACTTGTGCAGTCCCCGAACTGCAGCAAGGTTCCTGGCTGCCGAGGCCGGCGAGATCCCTTCTGTGGAAAGACGCGCCAGAAAGTCCGCCACATCGGACTGGGCTATCCGGTCCGGGTCGCGGCCGTTCATGAACTCCAGATACTTGCGCAGGTCCCGCTCATAGGACTGGAGCGTGTTCTCCGCAAGACCCTTTTCCACGGCAAGGTAGTTCAGGAATCTTGTGATCAGCTCTTCGTTCATCGGCCTGTTGAAAAAGCAACTGGTGATTATTTTACGTTATAGGTGAGGAAAAGGCAAGTTATGTCAAATGGCATGAACAAAAAAAAGAATATAAGCAAATGTCCGCGTCTGATGCTATGGGTTAAGCACGATAGAGAATTCCTGTATTGCCGAACCACCGTCGCCGTCGTCAACGGTTACCTTGATGAATACTTCTTCCTTGCCGCTTACCTGCTTCGGCACTTCCCATTGGACCAGGCCAGAAGAAGGGTTGATGCTCATCCCCTGCGGGGCTGTAACAAGGGTATAGGTCAGCCGGTCCCCATCAGTATCCTTGGCAACGACCTGATAGGTGTATTTTCCCGACAGTAAGCTATACTGCGGATTGGATTCAATGTTCGGCGCACTGTTCCGGAGCACTATAATATCTGAATCCTTCGCCTGCCCCCGGGAGTCCCGGTCCGAAGGAATCACCGCCACATGCACCATGTCTTTCTTCCTGCGCCCTTCACTTGCGAACCGGTTGTTCCCCTGCGGCGTCTCCGTCACTGCTTTCCCATTCACGAACCACTGATACAGGAAGATCACATCATCTCCATCAGCGTCGACTGCCTCAGGTGTTGCGGTGATCTCTGCTCCGACCATCGGCTCCAAGGGCTCCACGTTTATCGATAAAATGCGCGGAGGCGTGCCTCCTATCATCACTGAAGGAGTTTTGAAAGGCTTGCCCTGAGAGAAAGAATCAGCAGGAAGAATCTCTACGTAAATTTCCGATCCCTTTCTGAACAGAGAAGGGTTAAGAGAACCTGCCGGACCATCTTGAACCACTTTACCATCAACAAACCATCGAAACGTATACTCAATGAAGTCACCGTCCGGATCCTGTGCCTCATAGTGAGCTACCAGCTGCTTTTCAGCAGCAGGATTGCTCGGGTATATGGACCCTCCACTGACAACGGGGGGGCGGTTTGCAGACGCTGTGGCCCCATTGCCTGATGGGGCCTGCCTTCGCGTTTCACCATCGCGCGAACATGCAGTAATCAGCGCTAATGAAGAAAGCAGCAGCAATAAACCGATGATTTTTTTCAAGCGTAACCCTTTCTCATTAAAAAAACGGGACAGAGAGTTTTTCGACTCTCTGTCCCGACAAGCGGCTATCGGTATCCTCACTTTTTCAGCCAGTGCACGATCTTGGATATCAGAGAATAGGACGTCTCATTCTCAGCCTCCACAACAACACCGGTCGCAACCTGAATCTTTTTCTTCAGTTTTTCCTGGCCTTCCTTCGGGGGAGGAATGATGATCGCCTCTCCCGTCGGTGGCGCGCCGGGGCCGAGTTTTATGCCCTTTTCGACTCGCACCTCATCGCCTATATTGCCACCCTTGTTCCCAACGGTCCCACCACCGCTCCCAACGATGATTGTCGTTGTATCAGGGGATAGGATAGCAACATTGTCCGGCGCAACTCCCGTTGTGTATCCAAGAGAATACAAGTAGGAATCACCGCCCGCAGCGCAGGGGTCCGAATTCGGCCTGTAGGAGAGAAAGTCCACGAGACCTCCGATTGCAAGGGGTCGTGAAATTACCCGCTCCACGGTGGGCGACGTTGCCAGGTTAACATACCAGCCGTTCGCGGGCACGGCTGCCTGCGCCGATGTGGCGTTGACCGAGGTCACCATTGTCTTCATTCCGAAGCCGCTTTCGGAATCATATATGCAGGCCTGCGTCGTTCCCGTTACGATACCCGTTGTAGTCGTCGCGGTCCTGTTTGTGAGATTCGTCAGGGTAAGCGGGTATGTTGTGCTCGAAAGGTGCTTCATGCCGAGAAATATCTGCGGTTCCGACATCGTTTCATCTACATCGCTGTAGTATTTCCCTGAGCCCTGGTAGACCCAGACGTTCCGGTATTCATCAAGCACCGCGTCGGGAGATGCGGTAAAGAGATGATCGCCTGAAAAAAGATAGGTGATCGCCGGCGTCCAGGTGAGGCTCAAGTCCTGATCAGGAATGGCAATGCTGACCAGTTTGCCCTTCCAGGTCGTGCTCAGATACGACGTGCCGAAATAGATGCGCTCGGATTTGTAATCCATGTTCGCATCGATGGCAAGAATGTCTCCGACGATGGCATTGTGATCAAGAGCGATCTTTTTTACCAGCGCTCCTGTCTTCAGATCAAGAATATAAATATAGCCCGTAGTCGACCGGGCGATGTCCTGTCCCTCTTTGGGAAGCCGTTTCGAACCCGAGCCCAGGACCACATACCAGCGCCCGTTCACGCCGGCAGCTCCCGTCCGTATGACGGCCGGATAGCTCGACGCATATCCCAGGTCCGGATCAGTGAACTCCCACAGGGGAACCGGATTTTCCGGGTCAGTGACGTCCAGCATATAGAAGGATGAGAACCCGACGTTCGCGGGAGTTCCGGTCGGCGGTCCTGTGGGGCTGATGCCGCCGGAACAGGCGCCGCCGAACCGCATGCCGCCCATCACCACCGTCTTCCAACTCCCCGCGTCCCTGACATCCGTTGCATTCGGATTGGACGTTCCTCCCAGGCTCACATCAAGGAGGTTCACCGTAAGATCGTTGTAGTAAATATGGCAATAGGTCGGATCAGCAAGATATTTCAGGTACGGGAAGGCATTATAGGGGATATAGGCCCATACCTCCTCGCCAAGAAGGTCGTTTGCGGCATCGGTGCTCGTGAAAAAGTTCTTGAACAAAGCCTTAATCGTTGAAACTATTGTTCCGTACGAATCGGATTTGTTCTTGAGATAGCCGACCCGCACCGCATGGAGCATGCCGTCGTTCGCGCCGATAAAGCCCAGGGATGAAATCGTGGATGACCGCTTCTTGTAGGCATCGGATGATACATAGCTCATGTAGGTCGTGTCATTATACACGAGGTGATAGGTGTTCAACGGCGTGCTGGAAAAGACCTTGGGTGTCGACGTGATAACGTCGCCGAGCTTCCATACGTTCCCGTTCGTATCGCCGCCGGTTACCTGCATGCGGCGGTCACGATAGGTCGCGTTTGGTGTGCCGCCGCAGACCGAGTCTCCGGTCGCGCTTGTCTCCAGGCATTCTCCGCGAATATACCCTACGATGTTATCCTCTGTATAAATCGCATCGGGATTCAGCGCCGCCTTGAGCGTTGCAGACATGGACGTGTTGAAGAGGGGTTGCTTCGGCAGCGTTGTGCTGTCCAGCGTTGTCGTCGTGGTCCCGACAATGGATTTTTTCGAAGTAAAAATGGTCCGTGTTGACGGCCGCTTCAATGCCAGCTTGGCCCCGCCTTCCCAGATAGAGGATATCTCGCCGAATCTCTTCGTCTCCGACGGATCACATGATGCGAGCGATCCCGGAACGCTGGCATCGCTGTTTCCGTTAACGTCTGTCGTGAACTTTGCGACCTTCGTCTCGGAAGAGAGCGTATCATAATACAGCTTGACCGCTTTGTCCTGATCCAGTATCAACTGCGCGTCAGGGACCGTATCCTCCCGGAGGTTGTCCTGCAGGTCAAGCCAGATATTCTGCGTGTAGCCTGTCCAGGTGACTTCCCGTGCGCCTTCCTGCTTGATCGGCAGGAAGTAGGCCTGCAGCATGGACCCTACGCCGCGGGATGAGGTCGTGAGCACCGAGACCGCGGTGCCCGAAGCCGCGCGCCGAAGGATGCTGGCAATGGCATTGATGATGCTTTCTTCGAGATCGTATCCGTCGTCGCCCTCGAAATAGGTGAGCGGCAGGTCATTCGTCGTATCCAGCACACCGTCGTAGGGATAAACGTCACGCATATACTCCCGCAGGTCCGGGCCCGGCAAATTATCACCGTTCAGATCCTCGAAGCCGCCGTTGATGGCCGTATCCTTCAGGAGCTGGGACGCCCGGCCGAACATGAACACGCTGTAGGTTACGATGCTCTGGTTGCCGGGAAGGCACGGAAACGTCCAGGTCGCTTTGTCGGAGGTGCAGGTACCCGGCCGGGCGTCTACTGTCCGGGCCCACAATGCCACGTCGTCAAGATAGTCCGATCCATCGCTCGGATAAGTGACGCCGTCCCTGCCGTCAACGTCGTAATCCTGCAGACTCTTGCCGCTCGGAACGCCTGTTGCTGTCGTAGGAATGTTTCTGTCCTTCGTCGACTCTCCGTCCGTCAGCAGCAAGATAAACGATTTTGCGCAGGGCACATACTGGTCGGGCATGACCGACCCGCTGGGGTAATCGAAATAATAAGGGTCATCGGAGGTACTCGGCCCTACTCGATAGTCGGCCGGAGAATTGCCTGAGTAATAAGGCGCGTCATGCCTGAAGTACCGGACCATTTCGAACAACGTTTCACCCAACGGCGTCCAGGTGTTCGGCGTCATGTTATGGATCGTGGTGATCATGTTCACCGGCTGGCTGAAGTTCACGATGTTCGCCACGTACCCGGCGTCATAGCGGCCGTTCGTGTAACCCGATTCCTGGCCCGAACCCTGATTGTAATAAGCGAGCCCGAACCTGGCCTCATCTCCCAGGTTGGCGATGATGCCCTGCTCGTATGCCCAATCCTCGCCCTTCCAGTTGATCACGGTGCTGTATGGCCCTCCCGAGGGCGCCGTCAGGGAAACGGACATCTCCACCCAGGTCACTTTCGGGTACTGCGAAGAGCTTGCGGTCGTAACATTATACACGCCGAAGCTGTTCACATAGTAGGCGCTGGCACTGTCGGTGAGGTCCGTTGCCTGCCATGCCGAACAGGTGGGGAGATCCGCGCTTGCCGCCGCGATGCACTCGGCAAGACGCTTCGGATTGGCCGTCCAGGTGAACTGGTAAGTATTCCATGACGTCGAAAGATTGTCGTAATTCGTCGGATCGTAATAATCCGTGCCCCCTACCCTCAGCACTCCGGTGATACGGTTCGTGCCGTTCGATGTCTTCTGGGCCCGGAACCGGACGATCACGGACTGAATGGTTGTGGTGATCTCC
>Ga0154442_1075_pt1 | contig 32520 bp, 29 predicted proteins | sample RifGroC2_FD_115946 | JGI IMG/M metagenome (GOLD analysis project Ga0154442, IMG submission 115946) | Nitrospirae bacterium GWC2_57_13
GTCGGATTTCTCCTGCGGCTTATGCAGCAGGAACAGCAGTCCTTCCATGTTCGCGTCAAGGACCAGGTGCCTGATCCCGTGAGCGCTCAGCGCCCCGGAAAGCTTCGCAATGCCGGCCGGCGGTTCACCGGGCTTGGCAACAGGAGGATTAATAAGAAGCATCATAGGTCCGGAGCATAAGGCAGAACAGCGGGAAATGCAATAGGCTTGATGGGTGATTTCGCTGATTGACATCTCCGGCCGGAAATACTACACTTCTTAAGGTGGACAAAGCAGAACACAATCCGCCACGAAGAAAAGTCTTCACCCCAAAGGCGATCCTTTTTCAGCAGCAAAAGAGTTTTCTTATCTGTCTCATCCGCTGTTCCAGATTTTATCCGCGTCCAAATGCTCTTTTCAGGATTTTTCGTTTTTACCTCAGGAGGTTCATCGCGATGCTCACATGGATAAAGGACAGGATCGGCAGAATTAGAACGCATCTGACCACGCTGGGCGAAGACCAGCCCTTGAACAAGGCCGCCCTGGTCATCCTCATCTTTCTCGATATCTTCATCCTCGTATCGGTCTTTGACGGCCTTGACGAACATACCCGCCAACTCACCTCCCCGGAAGAACACGCGCCCTATACCTGCCGTGAGATCGTGGTCCAGCGAAACTGGAACGAAACGAACCGGCTGGACAATCTGAACGACCTGGTCCAGTCCTACAGCACCAGCTATTACCAGATCGACGAAAGAAAGCAGGATCAGCACCCTGTCTGCCTCCCCTTTAGTGCACCAATCGAGAAGATCAAAAAAGACAAAGAGCTGACCCGTCTTTTCGAAAACCGGAAGGACTTCAGGCGTGAAGCCCGCGAGCTTGATACCCGCATCAAAGACCTGAAGGCCGGTTACGATACATCACTGCTCGAAACCATCGCCAAAGAGGATGCGGGCAAGCCCGGTGTTTCTGCCATCAAGACCGACGTCCGCCAGATGACAACGAACCTGAACACCCTGCGCAGTCAGATGGCCACCCTCGACGCAAAGCTGAACCAGGCGGGGCCGGTCAAGGCACTCTGGCTCGCCATCCAGTCCCTTACCGAAGCTGACCGTGAGCGTCTGACGTCTGACATCCGCACCATGAACTTCTGGTTCCCCCTGAAGCGGCTCGGCATGCAGATGCTCTTTCTCCTGCCGCTCTTTGTCGTCTTTTATCTCTGGAACGCCGCCAGCATCCGCAGGGACCGGCATGTGCAGACCCTCGTTTCTTCACACCTCCTGGTTGTCGCTTTCATCCCCATCTTCTTCAAGATCATCGAGGCCATCTACGACATCATCCCCAAGAAGCTGCTGAAGAAGGTCATGGATCTGCTCGTCTCGCTCAACCTCGTCGCGATCTGGCACTACCTGGTCATCGCGCTGTCCGTAGTGGTGGCGCTCTTCCTGATCTATGTGGTCCAGAAGAAGCTCTTCTCGCACGAAAAGCTGCTCGAAAAGCGGATCGCCAAAGGCCTCTGCCAGAAGTGCGGCAAGCTCCTGCCGCCGGGAGCGCAGGCCTGCCCCTTCTGCGGATTCGCGCAGTTCAGGTCCTGTCCCGAGTGCTCCAGGCCCACGCAGGTCTATGGAAAGCATTGCAAAGAGTGCGGCAAGCCTCTGACAAAGTCCTGATAAAAGCGCCCTTGCCACGGATACACGCGGATTGAATTTGTCGATTTGATCTGCTAAACACCCGTTAATCGCTCAAATGCTAGATGGGCTGACAATAGAAAAACGCTCAACTGCCATCAGAATAATTCAAAAGGAAAATATATATATTCGAACTGTCGAGCATTCAGGAGCTATTGTGAAGAAAAATGAGAGCCCTGTGAAGCCTGGGAGAGATGGGAAAAGGCCTTCTCATAACTCCCATAATTTCCATAACTCCCACTCCCAGGACCAGCCTGTGATTCTCCCGCCGCGAGGCGATTATATGACTCTGCTCTCTTACCAGAAGTATGAAGTCGGGGTGGCGGACAAAACCGCGGGGCGATGTTGCAGATATTGGAGCGGGTAATTCCGCGCCCCAAGCCGAGGCGTTATTTGAGAATGGAACGTATCCTTTTTTAAAAAAAGCCGAGCGCTGTCAAATCGAATTTGACTAGTAAGCTACCCTCCCGCCCCCTCCAGCTCCTCCCACCGCCGATACACTTCAGCAAGTTCCTTCTCCAGTGCCTCAAGCCGTGCCCTTGCCATGGTGACCTTGTCCCCGCTCTCGCGGTAGAAAGCCGGGTCAGCAAGCTGCTCCTGGACCTGCTGCTGCTCCGTTTCAAGCTGTTCGATGCGCTGCGGCAGAGCTGCCAGCTCCTTCTGCTCTTTAAATGAATATTTTCTCGACTTCTCTTTCTTCAGCCTGGATTTCTCCTGATTCTGTGCCGGCTTCGAAGACTCCGCAGCGGCCAACGCCTTCCGCTGCCACAACCAGTCGTCATACCCGCCCGTGTATTCGTTCACGCGGCCTTCGCCCTCGAAGACCAGCGTGTTCGTGACCACGTTATTGAGAAAGGCCCGGTCATGACTCACAAGCAGCACCGTGCCGGGATAGTCCATAAGCAGCTCTTCGAGCAGTTCCAGGGTCTCCATATCGAGATCATTCGTGGGTTCGTCCAGGACCAGCACGTTCGACGGCTTTGTGAACAGCCGTGCCAGCAGCAGCCGGTTCCGCTCTCCGCCGGACAGGACCTTCACGGGGCTGCGCGCCCGGTCAGGCGTGAACAGAAAATCCTGCAGATACCCGATAATGTGACGCCGGTTCTCGTTGATGGTCACGAAATCGCTGCCATAGGCCACGTTGTCCATGACCGTCTTTTCATCATCGAGCTGGGACCGGAGCTGGTCCAGGTAGACCGTTTCCATGTTCGTGCCGTGCCGGACCGAGCCCTGCTGCGGTGCGAGATCCCCGAGCAGAAGACGAAGCAGCGTGGTCTTGCCGGAGCCGTTCGGCCCGATGATGCCCACCTTGTCCCCACGCAGGATGGTGGTGGAAAGATCGCTGATCACGGTCTTGCCGTCGTAGCCGAAGCCGGCATTCTGAGCCTCGATCACGAGCTTGCCGGACCGCTCCGCCTCCTGTACCTGCATCCGGACCGTTCCGATCTTTTCCCGCCGCGCAGCGCGGATATTTCTCAACTCCTTCAACGCCCGCACCCGGCCTTCGTTCCTGGTGCGCCGGGCCTTGATGCCCTGCCTGATCCAGGTCTCCTCGGACGCCAGCTTCTTGTCGAACTTCGCGTTCTCCACGGTCTCGGCGTCGAGCAGCGCCTGCTTGCGTTCCAGGTAGGTCTCGTAATTACCGGGCCAGGACGTGAGCCTGCCCCGATCGAGGTCCACAATGCGCGTTGCCAGTTTTCTGAGCAGCGCGCGGTCATGGGTCACGAACAGGATCGTACCCCTGAACTGGAGCAGAAACTCCTCGATCCAGATGATGGTCTCGAGGTCCAGATGGTTCGTGGGTTCGTCGAGCAGTAGAAGGTCCGGCTCGCCGGCCAGCGCCCTGCCCAGCAGGGTCCTGCGCTTCAGCCCGCCCGAGAGCTCGGCGAAGGCCGCGTCAGCAGGCAGGCGGAGGCGGGTCAGAATGGTCTCCACTTGCTGCTGCATCTCCCAGCCGTTCGCGGTCTCGAGCCGGTGCTGGATGTCCTCAAGCTCAGCAAGCAGGGCATCGCTGTGCTCTGAACCGAGACGATGGCTCAGCTGGTGATAGGCCGCAAGGAGCCTTCCCTGCTCGCCCACGCCTTCGGCAACAACGTCGAAGACCGTGCCGTTGATGTTCCGGGGCACTTCCTGGGTCAGCGACGCGATCCGCAGGCCTTGCTGGTACACTGTTTTTCCTGCCTCGGTCTTCACCTCGCCGGTGATGATCTTCAGGACCGTAGACTTGCCGGTGCCGTTCCTGCCCACCAGGCAGACCCGCTCCCCGCTCTCGATCTGGAGATCGATCCTGTCGAGCAGCAGCGGGCCGCCGAAGCCCACGCTCACTCCTTGCAGACTGACCAATGCCATGTAGCTCCTCGTGAACCATCCGGACAAGCTGAACTCAGCGAAAATGTGTGCATTCCCGCGTCCCAGACAGTACACGACTGGGAGCATAAAAGCAAGATGTTCAAGTAATCATCGACGGCATGTCCTTGCTTTTTCAGTCTATCTGTATTATGCTTTTCTACGATAATCCTCCTGACCGGACGAAGGCTATGCCGAACATTCCCTCAACAAAGACCGCAGCAGCAATCAGCCAGAAGAGGGAACTGATCCCCAGGTTCCGGGTGCTGCTGCACAATGACGATGTGAACACACCTGAGCATGTGGTGAAGGCCCTGATGCACGTCTTCAAGTTCACGGTGCAGGAGTGCGAACGGATCATGATGGAGGCGCACAATCAGGGCGTTGCGCTCTGCACCATAGAGCCCCTGGAACAGGCGGAGCATCATCGTGACCAGCTTCATGCCTTCTCGCTCACGGCCACGATCGAGCCGGAGTGATAAAGACGGACAGGGGGACAGGGGCAGATCGGGGCTGAGGAGATGGACAAGGAGAAGACGAGACGGGGAGAGAGGGCGACGCGGGGCCAGCCTGACACCATGAACACAAAGGAACGAAGTGACATCATCTAATACACAGAAACATCAGATCCTGATCACCTGCCCCAAGGGCGTGCCTCCGTTTCTGAAAAAGGAACTCGAAAATTTGGGCTTTCCCGTGCTCTCCGAGCTGGTTGCCGGCGTCGGGACCGAGGGCTCCTTCGAGGACACCTTCAGACTGAACCTCTTCATCCGAACAGGACACCGCGTGCTCCTTCTGTTGAAGGAATTCACCGCTTCTGATGCCGACGGACTCTACCGCGCGATCAATTCAATTCCCTGGGAAGATCATGTTCCCGCTGACGGCTATCTCTGCGTCACGTCGAGCGTTGAGACACCGAGCATACGGGATTCCCGTTTCGCAAGCCTCAAATGCAAGGACGCTATCGTGGACCGCATCAAGGAAAAACAGGGGAGCCGGCCTGACTCAGGCCCGGAACGGGACCGTTCTGTCGTCCATCTTTACTGGAAGGACGACCGCGGCTCCGTCTACCTTGACACCTCCGGAGAGCCCCTGTCGCGCCGCGGATACCGGAAGATCCCCCTCGCCGCTCCCATGCAGGAGACGCTCGCCGCTGCCGTTGTGCTGGCAACGGGCTGGAAGGGAAGCGGAAATTTCATCAACCCCATGTGCGGCAGCGGTACTCTGGCCATCGAAGCCGCGCTCATCGGACTGGGCCGCGCGCCAGGCCTTCTCCGGAGCAACTTCGGGTTCATGCATGTTCCGGGATATGACGAATCCCGCTGGCAGGTTCTGCGCGAAGAGGCACGCAGAAGGGCCAGGAAGGATCTGCCGACAAAGATCTTTGCAACGGACATGGACCCCCGGGCGATTGATGCCGCAAAAAAGAATGCTGCTACGGCAGGTGTCGAGCATCTATTCGACTTCAGCGTCTGCGATTATACCGAAACAGTGATACCCGAAGGCGGGGGTGTGATCGTCATGAATCCGGAGTATGGTGAGCGAATGGGAGAGGTGCAGAAGCTCGAGGCAGTGTACAAGGGCATCGGAGACTTTCTGAAGCAGAAGTGCCGGGGTTACCGGGGATACGTGTTCACCGGCAACGCCGGCCTCGGAAAAAAAGTGAGCCTGAAACCCTCACGGACCATCCCCTTCTTCAACAGCGGCATTGAATGCCGGCTGCTGGAGTATGAGCTGTATGAAGGAAGCAGAAAAAAGGGGAAAAACGACAACGCGCCGTGAGTGAGCCGGTGAGTCAGGCAGAAAGACAGCACTACGGACGGGGGAAGAGAAAAGGTGCAGTATTCTCTCCCCCCGTCCGTCTTAATTCCCCTTCTCGTCCATCTTCTTCTTCAGCATGTCCCCCAGCGAACCCATGGCCTGGGGCTCTGCTTCGGACGTTTGCTGAAAGTTCTTAAGTTCTGTGGCTGCCTCTTCCTCTGCACGGCTGACCTCGGCGAGCGAGAGCGAAAGCTTCCGGTTCTCCCGGTCCAGGGACTCCACCTTCACTTCCACCTTCTGGCCTTCATTCACTACTTCGCGGGGATGGCTGATCCGCTTGCCGCCGCCCAGTTTCGAGATATGCAGCAGGCCGTCCACGCCCGGCGCCAGGGTGACGAATGCGCCAAAGGCCGCCAGCCGCGCCACGGTTCCGGAGTGGAAGGAGCCCGTGGAAAATGTATCGGCCAGCTCGTTCCAGGGATCAGGCAGCGTATCCTTCAGGCTGAAGGCGATGCGGTTCCGCTCCCAGTCCAGGCTCTTTACGTTCACCTCGACCTCCTGGCCGACGCGGAGAAAGTTGCCCACCTTCTCCCCCCGCTGCCACGATACCTCCGACGCAGGGATCAATCCTTCCAGGCCGCCGATGTCGATGAAAGCGCCGAAGTTCTGTATGGACGTTATCCGCCCCTTTACCCTCATGCCTTCCTTGAGGGTCCCCCGCATCTCCCGTTTCGCCTTCTCCTGCTCCTCGTCAATTATGGCACGCCGCGACAGCACGATGTTCCTGCCACCCTCGACGTACTCGATGATCCGGAAGGGCATCGCCTTGCCGAGGAACCCGTCCTTCGGCTCGTCGCGCCGCAGCCCGGTCTGGGAGAAGGGGCAGAAGGCGCGTACGCTGCCGCCGAGCCTCACCTCAAAACCGCCCTTCATCTCCTTCACCACCATGCCATCCACGGAGACGCCGTTCTGCCAGGCGTCCTCAAGCTGGGCATTGGCCGCGGAGCCGGCGGCGACCTTCGTGGTAAAGCGCATTCCCTCCTCTTTGGCGGAAAGAAAATACGCCTTGACGCGGTCGCCCATTTTTTTCGTCATCACGCCATCGGCGTCGAGCAGTTCCTTCCTGTCCAGGTAGCCTTCGCCCTTGCCGCCCAGGTCCAGGAAGACCCAGTCGGCCGAGATCGAGACGATCGCCGCCTCGACCATCTGTCCCGGCTTGAGGCGTTCCTGCTTCTTGAAACTCTGCTCGAACATCTCGGCAAAGTTCTCCTCCTGGGGTATATCGTCCCCGGCGACATCATTGGCTGCCTGATCATTCATCTCCATATGGTTCCTCTCTCTCATCTTAATTCCCGAACGACTCCGAAAATGACCCCTCCGACCAGCGTTCGGACAACGACAGGGATTATAACGTGACTGGGGCCTGGATGCAAGTGTGATGATAGGGATAGGAAGGATAAATTTACGCGGGAGCGGCCTCCCCTATAACTAACGGATTACAGGAATATTCCGGGGAAAGGTGGCGCGGGAGCGTGAGCACAGCAAAACGAAGGCAGGCAGCGCTCATTACCTACTCCTGCATCCCGTATTTCTTCATCTTTTCATAGAGCGTCGAGTAGGCGATGCCCAGGGCCTTTGCAGCGGCCGTCTTGTTCCCGTCCACGGCCCGCAGCGTGACCTTGATGGCCGCCTTCTCGATCTCTTCGAGCGTCTTGCCGCTCAGGCCGTCGAGGGTGCTCGAACGTTTGCCCTGGGAAAGAAAGAGGTCCTTTGCCTGGATCACCCCGCCGTCGGACAGGGCCGCGGCGCGGCCGAGCACGTTCCTGAGCTCCCGCACATTTCCCGGCCAGGTATAGGCCCGCAAAGCTTCCGCCGCTTCGGGCGAGAGGCCCGTGAGCTTCTTGCCCACGTCCGCCGCGAGCCCGGACAATAAATGTGATGCGATAGTTTCAATATCTTCCTTTCGCCTGCGAAGGGGCGGCATGAATACCGTCACGACGGACAACCGGTAATAGAGGTCCTCGCGAAACCGTCCCGCCTTCACCTCTTCGCCCAGCTTACGATTCGTGGCAGCCACGACCCGCACGTCCACCTTCACGGTCTGGTCCGCGCCAACGCGCTTCACTTCGCGCTGGTCCAGGGCCCGCAGCAGCTTGGGCTGGAGCGTTGATGCCAGTTCGCCGATCTCGTCCAAAAAGATGGTGCCGCCGTCGGCAAGCTCGAAGGCGCCTGCCTTTGCCCGCACCGCGTCGGTAAAGGCGCCTTTCTCGTGGCCGAAGAGCTCGCTCTCGATCAGGTTCGGCGCGACCGCGCCGCAGTCGAAGACGACCAGGGGGCCCTGGGAACGCCTGCTATGGTCATGGAGCGCCCGGGCAGCCAATTCCTTGCCGGTGCCCGTCTCTCCCTCGATCAGCACCGTCACATCCGTGGGCGCAACGCGCTCCAGGATGCCGAAGACCTCGCGCATGGCTGTTGAGCCGCCGATCAGCCCGGCGAAACTATCCGACGTGCTGCTCAGGTCCTCGATCCGCTCTTCCAGGGGAGAGAAGGCGATCTCGGTCTGGCCGAGGCGGATGACCGAGCCTGCTGAGAGATATCCCTCGCGCACCTTCACGCCGTCGAGGAACGTGCCGTTGGTGCTTTCCAGGTCGCGCACCACGTAGCCATCCGGACGCTCCTCCACCACGGCGTGCTTGCGCGAGACCGTGGGGTCCGTCAGCACCAGGTCGCTCTCGGCAAGGGCGCCGATGGCGATGGCGGCCTGCTGGAGGGTCACCTCCCTGCCTTCGTCCTTGCCCTTTGTCACCACGAGCCGGACCTTCTTGAGCACCAGGGGCTGCTGGCTCCGGTCCCGCAGGACCTCGGTCTGTGCGCTGCGCGGCTGAGGCGATGTGCCTGTTTTACGGTCCTTTTTCATGGTCCAGTTTTTTCATGAGCCGGAAGATCCAGATGGCGAGCAGGGCGACGACAAGGAGCACAACAACGATCAGCACCGTCTTCTCGATCCGGTCCCGCGCTGCTTTGGGTGTTACAGGAACGTAGGCGCTGTTGACGCGGATATCGCCGCGCCGAAGCTGCAGCAACTGGTGGTCCGTCAGGGTCCTGTTCGAGATGAAGCGGGCGATATCGTATTCCGGCCGGGAGAGCGACTCGTTCCCAAAGCATATCGTATAGACCTCGCCGGGTTGTTCGGTGATGAAATACAGGTTCTGTTCCACCCAGGACAACGTGATGCCCCGGATAGCGAGAGGCGGGTTCTTCCGGTTCTCGATCACAATGCGGTACGTGCGGCTCTTGCGCGACCGTACGTCGAGGGCGGTCTGTTCTTCCTTTTGTCCGTCCAGAACGAATTTATGGATCGCGCCCCGGAACAGGACGCGCTCGTTCTTCCCCGTGTCCGACGTGGAGATAGTGACACTCCGGGAGTAATAGGCATCGGCAATGTCAAAAGCGATCCGCTCCACAGGAAGACTCGCGTCCAGGACGATCACCGTGTTGCCGTCCTTGTCCGTTTCGGTCTTCAGGTCCCTGAAGGTCCGGCTGTCATACACGGGTATGCGCTCCCGCTGCGGCGCCGTGAGACCATGGACACCCTTGATCGAAAGCTTTTTCTCTGTCATCCCTTCCACGGAAAAATCGAGGCCCTGGTAGGAAAGCCGCATATTCCGGTCAGGCTGCGCTTTCCCTCCGTCATCGCTCACGGTGAGGCGGAAATAACGGTCAGCGGTCTTCGGGAACTCGATCCGCGTCTTTCGAAGATTGACGCGGGATGAGAAATCATACAGCACGTCACGGCTGACAACGCGCCAGGTCCTGCCGTCCCTGCCTGACTCGAGCAGTATTCCCTTTTTGAAGTCACGGTCAGGCGTGTTGATCTCGATGACGCTCACGGAGCGGTGTGTCTCGGGCAGTTGGGCAATGATGACGGCCTTGCCCGCGGTCTCGTGATAGTCGGTCATCTCAAGAGCGTATTCTTCCTGGGGTTCGGCAGGCCGGCTGTTCTCCAGCACCACAAAGGGGATCTCCCTGCTGTGGCTGTCAAAGAGCCTCAGGTCGTCGAAGCCCGGCGTGCACTGTTCCAGGACGTCCCCTGCCAGCGTGACGCCTGCCAAACCGCCGGGCCTTACCGCGCCGGAAAGATCAGCGCAATAGGGGAAATCAGGCTGTCCAAGAGATGCCTGCGCTGACGTACCTGAAACGGCCGATAGTAATATAATGACTGCAAGAATGCTCAAGACTCGCTTCATCAGACCTCCTCGACCCTTACTCGTCTCCCGTCGCTCACCCCTGACCCGGACAAGCCGAAACTAAAAAAGCCTTTGACACTGATCAGGACGGATAAACAACTATGAAAAATCATGGTTCTTCATAACTCAATCAGCGTACAACAGCGTCAAAGAAGTTGTTTCTTCCCAGTTTGAGAAGATTTGGATTTGTAACTAACGCCGCACCTCTTCTGCTTCAAAGGCCCTCTTCGCGTCCTTTGCGAGAGACGCCGTTAGCTTAAGACAGGGACAGTCCCCCTAGAACCATAAGGGGACTGTCCCTTTTTCAGAGGCTCAACTTCGCTACTCCTTCTCCTCCGCCTCCATGACCGTCTGGATCCTGTCCCTGAACCGGTAATAGAGGTACGACGTGCCCGTAAGCACCAGTCCCAGGATGATGAAGGAAAGGATCCGGTAGGGAGTGCTCACATTCGCCATGTCCGAGAGAAAGACCTTCAGGACCGTGGCGCCGAAGAGCCCGATGGCTGTGCGCCGCAGGGCCGCGCTGGAGTAACGGAACCCCAGGACCATCAGGCCCACGGAGAATCCGGTCCAGAGCACCGAGATTGCCGCGAACCGGGCCGCGGAGAGATAGGTATGGAAGAAGGCCGAGGTCTCCACGTTCAAGATAATAAAGAGTACGATGCCGAGTGCGATGGCAAGCGCTGCGGCATCGCCCCTGTCCCGGGGAATGAGGCTCTTCACGGCTTTTGCTGCAAGCTGCCGCGCCGAGGCAAGGCAGGCGAGAAGCACGATCGTGGCGGCAAGCCGCTCGACAATGCGGAAGGTATACCCTTCGCGGAAGGCCCAAGTATAATCCGAGAACCGGAAGATCACCGAATAGTCATAGAGCAGGAACTTGAAGATCGCCACCAGGAACAGGACATGGGCTGCTGCAATGAGGCTTTTGCGGTCAAGTCGGAGTCCGGCCCAGAGCAGCGTCAGGGCCTGGGAGGCCCAGAAGATGGTGATCCAGTGCTTGGAGAAGATGATCGGCACGGTAATGATCAGAAAGAGCATGGCCTTGGCCAGAAGCAGCACAAAAGCGTCCTGCTGGTGCCTGCCCTGTTTGTGCAGATAGGACGCCATGCCGAGGAACATGGCGCTGTAGAAGACGGTGATCACGCTGACCCAGGGCAGGGAGAACCGTTCCGTGATCATGGAGTAGCTGTAGGCAAAGGCAAAGAGCGAGTTCATCACCATGATCCAGGCGCTTCCTGCCCGCACCACGGTCTGGCGCAGGATCTGGGAGGCAACGGGCGCGATGCTGTATATGAGAAAGAAAAGGGTCAGGAAGATGATGGCAGGCCAGAACTTGTGCGGCGCATAATGGCGCAGGTGCCAGGCTGTGTAAAGCGCGTAGGTGAAGAAAAAACCCAGCCGGTTCAGCAGGTCCCACTTCTTCCTGAAGGCGATGGCCAGGAGGCCAAGGTTCATGATGGTCATGTAGGTCATCAGCACGATCTGGTTGTCCCTGCCTGTGGACAGCAGCACCGGCGTCAGGAACCCGCCGGCCATGCCGAGCACGGCAAGCCACTTGGCGTCATACAGAACAGCGAGAAGGCAGGCAAGGGCGGTGATCAAAACCATGATGCCGAAGGCCGGCGCCTGCGGAATGAGCTCGTAGAGTTGGAAGCCCGCGAAGGTGGCGAAGTAGAGTACGGCAATTCCGCCGCCTGAGAGCGACAGGCCGAAGTTCTTAAGCTCTTTTTTCCGGAACCGGTCGCCGGCAATGAGGAAGACGGCGCCCCAGAGATAGGCCATGGCCACGCGGCCCGCAGGACCGACCCAGCCCTGCTCAAAAGAATACTTCAGGAAGTAGCCTACGCCGAAGACCATGGCCAGGATACCGATGATCAGCAGCCATTTCTGGCCCATCCGGATCTCGAGATCATTCGATGTCCGGGGAGGCAACGATTGAACTGCCGCTGCAGGTGCCGACTTTTGAGTCGTCAGGGGGTCACTTGATCGCGCAGCTGCCGCATCTGCGGCCCGGACAGAAACGTCCGGAGAATGCATCTTGACTTCTCCCGGGGACACCGCAGCAGCACCTGCAAGGTCGCGATGAAGAACGGCCTCGTACTCCTGGAGCCGCCTCCAGACCTTCGCGAACTCCGCTGTCATGGCGTTGTGCATCTTGCCCATGCGGTCCACATCGTCGCGCAGGCCGAAGTAAAAGGTGAGACGCGACGACATCTCATCGCCGAGATCATGACCGCATGCGCCGCAGTATCTCCCCGCTGCCATGATGGGGGCTTTGCATTTCGGACAAATCATCTATTCCTCCTCACGCGAGATAGCAAGATGAGCGTAAGCTCGAACAGATTCTATCTTATCATAAAGACTCGTGACAGGGGAATGAAAAACTGGCTGCGGAATGATGAATGAACCTGAAAAAACATTTGGACGCGGATCTTTGCGGATACCATCTGATACGTCATTGTCTAATTAGTAGAAGGCCCTCACTAAAAGGAGGATTCAGATGAATCCTGTTGATTTATCCGGTGTCAATCCGTGTATATCCGTGTCCAATTGCCGCTTCTTTGATGAAAGACTGGAAGAGAATAAAAGGGACATGATCGGATCAAAGCGGACAACGGTGCCTGCGGCCTTCATCCTCCCGCAAGCTTCAGCCCTTTCTGCGCATGTTCCGACGCGGGGTCCTGCTTGAGAGCATCCTGGAAAAATGCCAGCGCCTTGGACTTGAGCCCGCGTTTCAGATAGAGCTGTGCCAGTTCCACGTAATAATCGCATTTCGCGGGGTCGAGGGAGATGGCCCGCTTCAGGCATTCCTCGGCGTCATAGTGCCGCTTCGGCATCTCCCGCAGGGCCAGGCCGTGATAGAAATGATACTTGGCGTTGCCGGGTTCGAGATCGCAGGCCTTCCGAAACATCTCGACGGCCATAAGATAGCCGCCGTTATCATAGTCTGCTCTTCCTTTCCGATAGAAATCGGAGCCGGGGCCTTCGCCTTCCACAAAGGTCCGGTCCGACCCGGGCCTCCGCGAGGTTTTCACCTTGCCCTGATTGGAAAGATAGGCGAACTCGCTCATCATGGCCTCGACGTTCAACGCTTCATAAGCCTCGTTGACCCGCGTGAAGAGTTTCTCGAAGATGTCCTTCGTTCCTTCCATGCCGGGCTCGAAGTGACGGTCGGGATGATACAGCTTTGAGAGGCTGAGGTAGGCCTTCTGGATCTCGCTGGGCGCAACGCCCTTACCCACGCCAAGCACGTCGTAATTGTCCTTTTTCTTCGCCATCTCAGCCCAGGCGGTCTCAATGCTCTGCCTGGCAGGCGATGCTGACGCTGCCGGCTCCTGCACCGGGACCGGAACAGGCGGCTCCTCGGCCACCGCCTGCTGCACCGCCTCCCTCGCGAACTCCAATTCGTCCTCGTGCTCGATCCTGCCCTGCTCCGCCATTCTGAGCGCCAGGAACAGGTAGATGACCTTGAGCGTATAGAAATCGCCTGCGACCGAGAGCGAGCAGATGTCCCTGATGCTCCGCCTCCCGTCGATGAGCGCGAGCACGGCCTTCTGGTTCCGGGAAAGGTCCGCTGCCTGGAAGAGCGCGGTGGGATCAATGGCGGGACGGAGCACAGTGTCGTTGGCCGGGAGCGAGTCCTTCACCACCTGCCAGTCGAGGCGGCGGGAGCCGGCGAGGATCAGGTTTCCGGTGCTCATCTTGAGCTGGATGATGTCCTGCAGCGGCAGGGCGCCTTCATCGAACTGGTAACGACCGTCGCGCCAGGAGCAAAGGCTCAGGACAATGTCCGTGACCTGCTCGCGCACCACGGCCGCAAGGTCGCGCGCCGTGATGAAGCCGAGTTCGACCAGGATCTCGCCCTGCTTCCTGCCCGTCTTCTTGAGCATCTCGACGGAGGCATCATACTGGAGCTGGGATATCCTTTTTGTGCGCAGCAGGAATTCCCCAAGCCGGTCGTCAGCGAGATTGGAGGTCGCGAATACCACGTCGCCCTCCTGAAAATAGACTTTTTTCACCTCCTCCGACCTTTTGAAGATCGCCGTGCCGGTCCTGCCGTCGGCACGGAGCTTCAGGAACAGGTGGGGGATGGTCAAATTCTTTATAACGCCGCCGAAAGCGATCATGCCATTCCTGTCCCGCTGTCCCGGGTTCTTTGGGATAACGCTCCTGATGCCGCTAAATTATAGCAGATTGTTGCCCTTCTTGGCCACCCGGCGAATATTATTTATATACACTACCCGTGCAGAAACAGCATTGGCAGCTTTTCTATTGCATTGATGTAGGGTTTATGTTACAGTTTCTGCACAAAAAGAGCATGATCTCCCGGCACCGCAGGCCATTCCCGCAGTTGAGCTGTACACAATCCCCCCGGAAGGAGTGAACTCCAAAACAAACCATGGCATTCTTCCCGAAAAAAGTCGACTTCTTCGCCATTTTTGACAGGGCCGCGGACAATCTGGCCCGCACCGCCGACGCGCTCGTCGAGATGTTCACGAACCCCGAGGATTTCCGGAAAAAAGTGGAGTTGATCCACGAGTTCGAGCAGGAGGGCGACATCCTGACCCACGAGATCATGAAGGAGCTGAACAAGACCTTCCTGACCCCTCTTGACCGCGAGGACATCCATGCGCTGGCTGCGCGGCTCGACGACGTCCTGGACCTCATCTGGGCCAGCGTGGACCGCATGTCCGTCTACCAGCTCGACCGGCCCACGCCCGAGGCCCTTTCCATCGCCGAAGACCTCCAGACAACGGCGCGGATCATAAAGAAAGCGATCAAGGAACTGGGCACGAAGACCTACTCCCACGTCCAGGACCTCTGCATCGAGATCAACCGTCTCGAGAACCGCATCGACAGGAAGTACCGCGACGCCCTGGGCAAGCTCGTGAACACGCCGGGCAACGATCCGGTCATGATCATCAAATGGAAGGACATCTACGAGCTCATGGAGGACGCGGCCGACCGGGCCGAGGATGTTGCGAACATTCTGGAAGGGATCGTCCTGAAGCATGGTTGATTTCCTGATCCTCATCATCATTGTTGCCTTGCTCTTCGACATCAGCAACGGATGGAACGACTCGGCCAATGCCATCGCCACCGTTGTTTCGACGAAGGTCCTCTCGCCCCTTGCGGCCGTCAGCATGGCCGCTGCCATGAACATCGCCGGCGCCTTCCTGACCACCGCCGTGGCCAAGACCATCGGCACCGGCATTGTGGACCCCTCGTTCATCAACGACAACCTTGTGATGGCCGCGCTTCTCAGTGCCTTCGCCTGGAACACCGTGATGACGCTTATCGGCCTCCCCGTAAGCGCCTCCCACGCGCTGGTAGGCGGCCTGGTCGGAGCGGCCGTGGCCCACGGCGGCACGGCCATCCTGAACTACAACGGCATCACGAAGATCCTTATGGCCCTGCTTATTTCCCCCTTCTTCGGCATTCTCATCGGCTTCGCCTTCATGAAGCTCATCGCCAGTGTCTTTGCGAACTCCGTCCCAGGCCGCGTGAACAAATACTTCGGACGCCTCCAGATACTTTCCTCGGCAATGATGGCCTTCGGTCATGGATCGAACGACGCCCAGAAGGTCATGGGCATCATCACCATGGCCCTTCTGAGCCGGGGCATCATCACCACCCTTGAAGTGCCCACCTGGGTCATCCTTTCTGCCGCGCTCGCCATGGGCGTCGGCACCTTCTTCGGCGGCTGGAAGGTGATCAAGACCATCGGCGTCAAGATGCTGAAGCTCCAGCCGGTCCACGGCTTTGCTGCCGAGACCTCGGCGACCTTCATCATCGTCGGCGCCAGCGCCTTGGGCCTTCCCGTCAGCACCACCCACGTCATCTCCACGGCCATCATCGGCGTGGGCGCCACCACGCGCCTCTCGGCCGTGCGCTGGGGCGTGGCCGGCAAGATCGTGCTCGCCTGGGTGCTCACGCTGCCGGTCTGCATCGGCTTTGCCTGGGGCATCATGAAGCTCATCGGATAACTGGAAAGCGCCGTCCTTCCACCTCTCTCGCACCCCTTGCCGACCGCGGAGGCGACGTGAGCACTGAAACATCTCTCGATACCGCCCTCCAGAACGCACCGAGCTGCCCCTCGATATCTCGAACAGCCGTATTATCATCCTGAGCGACCAGTCCAGCGCCTGTTCAGGATCCCTTCCACCGGCGCTGCGCGGAATATCGGCGAGCGCACCAGGAAGGAAGAGGCCTACTACCGAACAGCCATCGAGATCGACAGGGGAACCATCCGCCTGGTCAAGTGGGACCGGGAGAGCGGTGAGCGGACGATATATGAAGAGGATTTACTGCGGGAGATATTCAAGCGCATCAAAGGCGCGTGAACCAACGGCGTCTCTCGCAAAGGACGCAAAGAGGGTCTTTGAGACGGAGGGGGTTAGGGGTAAATCTGAGACGCGGAGGAGAATTCAAATTTCTGGATTCAGCATCATCCTTGACGCTGGACCCTTGACCCAGCTTCCCTTGATTTTCTTCGCGCCTTCCCCGTCCCGCGTCCTATTTTATATGAGACGGGGCGGGGCGTGCCTTCCTCCGTCTCCGTCCCGCTTCAATAAGATGTATGACACGCCCGCCCCGGATTCAATATAGATCGGACACGGGCCGGGAGAGCGGGGGTGGCAAGCTTTTGGTCCTGGCCAGAAATACCTTCAGGGAAAAGCGAACTTCGATATCTTCCGCTTGTCGACCCCCCGGTAGTGTCCTGCCCGAAGCAGTTCGATGAAATTCTCTTCCGTCACCTGCTCGCTGAATTCCGTGTAACAGGAGCCCACCTCCTGTGGTGAGTGGGCGTCGGAACCGCCGGTGATCGGCAGGCCCAGGGACTGCGCCGCCTCCACTGCTTGCAGGTTCATGGCATGCATGTTCGCGCCGTTGTACCCCTCTATGGCCGTGATGCCCCGAAGGTCCAGCACCAGCTCGCCCAGGCTGTTCCCCGGCCGGAAGGGGTGCGAGGGAATTACAATGCCGCGCGCTTCGTTCACGATGCGCACAAGGTCTTCAACCGGCGCATGCTTGACGGACAGCCGGTCCGTGTCAACACCGAACACGAGGCAGTGGCCTTCTGCGGCCGAGAACTCCACACCGCGCAGGATCATGATCTTTTTGCCGTAGACCTCCCGCAGCCGCTCCGCAGGCTCCGACGCTTCGTAGATATAGTGCTCCGTAAAGACTATCCCGTCGAGACCCCGCTCAATGGCCCGGAGCACCATCTCTTCCGGATCAGCGCTGTTATCGCCGCTGCTGTGAGAATGAATATGCAGGTCGATCTTGAATTTCATAAGAACAGCACCAACGGTTCTGAAAAGCAGCGCATTCAGTTCATTTTTGCCACGGATGAACACGGATTAGCACGGATGGACTGCACGGAATGCCTCTGGCCTTATTATCTTCTTACCTTCCCAACTTCTTAACTTCCCAGCTTCTCACCCTTAACTCCGCACTCCGAACTCTGCCCTATGCTCTCTGCCCTATGCGCCATGCTCTTTGTCCGCTGTCTCACAGGCTCCCCCGCATCCGCACGCGAACGTGCCTGATCGTGCCTTCTCAAGGGCCTCGTGCCCTTCCCGGTACGATAGACCCGCAATGATCATGGTGCCGAAGGCGTCCATGCCCCCGATGCCTGTGACCTCGTAGCCGACACTGGCAAGCAGCAGCACCAGTGAGAGTTGGAGGCAGGTGCGCGTGCAGGCAGCGTCCGCGAGGATTGCCGGCGAGTTCAGCCTCGCGCCGACCTTGACCTTGGCGCGGATCAGCAGCCACATGGTCGCAATGGATATCAGGGAAATGACGATACCCCAGAAGGTGGTCTCGGGCTTGTGGCCCTGGATCACGTTCACGAGAGCCGTGACTGCAAGGCCGGCTGTGAGCAGATAAAAAGCCGTGCCTGTTACCCGGAGCGCTGTGCGCTCGAATTGGTCCGGGTTTTCGCCGCCATTCCGGCGTAAACGCCTGACCATGTGCCAGATGCCGATGCCGGAAATGACCTCCACAAAGGAGTCGAGGCCGAAACCGAAGAGGGCAATGGTCTCGTCCTCAAGACCAAAGTAGACCGAGACGAGCCCTTCGATGATGTTATAAAAGATGGTAATCAGCGCCAGCGCATAGGCCCAGCGCAGGAGCTTTTCCCTGTTGTGCGACGGCGCGACTGATAGAAGCTGCATTATGGTATTTCTCCTGAAGACTTGACCTGTCTGCGTGTGTACACGCACAGGCAGGCATGGCCGCGCGAATCTTGAAAATTGCGGCCTGAGGCCGCGTTTTGCCTCTCCCTGTGAAAAGATCAGATGTCCATTTATTGAGCTGAAGGATGGTCGGACGATGTTGCGAAGAACAACGCTTCCGTCAGCCGGCAAAGGGCTATGAAGACAGGTCCCTCTTTCTCTTTTCGAATTCAAGCGAGTCGATATCCCCGGCAGCATACCTCCGCTTCAGGATATCGAGCGGCGCATCCTGAACGCCTGTTGCCCTGGCAGGATGGTTGAACAGGCGGGACAGAACCAGGACTATACCGAACAGGACCAGGCCCCAGATGATGAACCCGACAACGGGACCAAAAAGACCGCCGTGAAAAAGACCATTTCCCCACCAGCAGTTCGAACTCCACATAGCCCCCATTCCTCCTTAACAATCGATACGCTTACTAATACATGCGGTAGTAATGCCACATAGTTCGTCATTCCCGCGAAAGCGGGAATCCAGAAACAATGCCAAAACTCTGGATTCCGGGTCAAGCCCGGAATGACGGATTATTTTCTATGAGGCTCTACTAATGACCACCTTAGTAAACCGCCGGTGTGTTTTTCAGGATCAACATTCAGGCGCCGCGCTTGGATGCATACATATAATCCACGTAGCCCGCTATCTGTATCCGGCCCTCATCGGTCACCTGTCGGAATTTTCTCAGCATCATGATCTCATCAATGTTCAGGATCTTCTCAAGATACTCGGTCTGCTCTTCTGAAAGAGGATATTTACGCTTGCCGCGATTAAGCTTGGCCTTTGACGGAGTAAGGAAAAAGCCTTTGACCTCGTCGGGGACCTTTTCCTGGTGCGCCGCCAGGACGAGCGTAGACATCTCGAGTTTCAGCTTTTTTGCTATCATCATGAGCGTGCTGTCTTTCGGGATATGTCCTTTGTTAATGATAACGCGCAGGAGCTCCGGGCTGATCCCGAGCACCTTAGAGGCGTCTTTCAGGTTGCTGAACCCCTTTGCTTCCAGTGCAGTCCTGATCATCTCAGATAACTTCATTGCCAACCTCCATGAGATAGAAAGACAACCTATGATACGCTCAATAATCGTTTATTACCACATGAAAAACGCTGTTTATCAAACACATCACAGGTGCGCGCCAATGTGGCTCTCTTTGTTTTTCAACGAATAGAAATAGATCGCTGCAGCTAATACAGACAAAAATATACGCTTCGTTGCTCCAAATGCAAATCCAGCCCCTCCAAGCATACTGCTGAAAAAAACAACCTCGATGATCACTGAAAGAAAAAGAAAAACGGAAGTTATGAGAAGCAGACCTCTCCTCTCAACTGGCTTTATTGCCCCCCAGACCAGCAACGCAGACCACGCTGCCATAAACATCGCCCCGACAAACATGGCCAGTTGATAATCCGACCCAGTTCCCGCATGGCCGTTGAGGATATTTGGGATTCGCACACCTGACGCTATCAAGAACCACGATACCGCGAGCGCGCCGTCGATTACTGCTCCGAGGATAAACATGAATTTCAACATTGAGTTTGAGCTTATTTTCATTCTGGAATCCTAAGCCGGACGCGCCGAAACTAAAAGGCGTCTCTCGCGGAACACGCAAAAGTCGCAAAGGAAATCCTTATATCCTGGCTATGAAACCAACTGAAATGGCCTCTGAGTGACTCCACGAGATTCATTTGATGACGATCTTGCGGCCTTCAAACTCAACTATTTGCCCTGTGCGTATTTTGCATCGCCTGCGCAACTCCACATTACTATCAACCGTGACACGACCTTCAGCAATCACTGTTTTTGCCATGCCGCCGCTGTCGCACAGCCCCATGATCTTCAAAAGATTGTTCAACTCGATAAACTCTTCGCTTTCCAGCTTAAACTCATCCATGTAGTTTCCTTATAAAGACATGCCGACATATCCGATTGTGCTATTGAATGACCATCAAATATTATCCCTTTAAATACGGGATACAAACACTAGCTGCATCAGGGTCAAAACCCTGCATTAACATCGCTGCCTTCCCTTGCGCTCTTCTCCGTCTCCGTCCCGCATCCAACAATTTGTGATACGGAGCGGGGCGCGCCTTGGCGGTGAAAACCCTTGGTGTTTTTGCTGAATAGAGACATCTAACTATCCCCCGCCCAGCCCCGCCTTCCCCTTCTTCCGCTCGATCTCCCGGTTCCGAAGCACGGCGCGCTTGATCTTGCCGCTTACGGTCTTGGGCAGCTCGGTCATGAACTCGACCTCCCGGGGATACTTGTACGGCGCGGTGCGGGCCTTGACGAAATCCTGGATCTCTTTGGCCAGCGTATCGGAGGCGCTGTGGCCCGGCGCGAGCACGATGAAGGCCTTGATGATCTCGCCGCGAAGGGCATCGGGGCTCGCGACCACGGCGTTCTCGGCAACAGCGGGATGCTCCTGCACCACGCTCTCCACCTCAAAGGGACCGATGCGGTAACCCGAGGCCTTGATGATGTCGTCGCCCCGGCCCACAAAGGTGAAATAGCCGTCAGTGTCCTTGAAGGCCTTGTCCCCCGTATTATACCAGCCGTCGCGGAATACCCTGGCGTTCTCCCCGGCGTCCTCCAGATACCCGTCGAACAATCCCACGGGCTTCCGTGGCTCTGTCCGGACGCAGATGAACCCCGTCTCGCCAACAGGCAATGGCTTAAGGTCCTCGTCAAGGATCTCGATGGTAAGGTCCGGCGCGGGCCTGCCCATGGAGCCGGGCTTCACGTCCATGAAGGGATAGGTGCCGATGAGCAGCGTTGACTCGGTCTGTCCGTAGCCTTCGTGGATCGTCTTGCCGGTGGCGTCCTTCCAGACCTTGATCACTTCGGGATTCAGGGGCTCGCCGGCAGAGGTGAAGCGCCGCAGACCTGAGTAGTCGTAGTTCCCGAGGTCTTCGAGGATCAGCATGCGGTAGACCGTGGGCGGACCGCAGAAAACGGTCGCGCCCTTCGTGGTCATGAGCTCCAGGGTGAGCTTTGCGTTGAAGCGGCCTTCGGCATTATGCACGAAAAGCCCGGCCCCGATCACCCACTGGCCATAAAGGCCCCAGGCCGATTTGGCCCAGCCCGTGTCCGACACGACCCAGATGAGGTCTGTATCGTTCAGGCCGTGCCAGAGCGCCGCGGTCCTAAGGTGGCCCAGAGGATAGTCGCAGGAATGGAGGACCATCTTCGGGTACCTGGTGGTGCCGGAAGTAAAATAGATGATAAAGGGATCGCCCGCTGCTGTGGGCTCCACGTCAGCGCGGGATAGTTCTGATGAGGATTTTGTTGCCAGAGCTTCAAGATCGTGCCATCCGTCAGCTCCGCCGCCCGCCAGAAACCGCCGTTGAAGGGCCTGCGACCCGATAGCGCTGAGCGCCTCTTCCACCTTTGTCCGGTTCGCCTCGTTCGTGATCGCCACGACCGCGCTGCCCTTTGACAACCGGTACTGGATGTCCGAAGGCATCAGGATCACCGGCGCGGGCATCGCCACTGCGCCGAGCTTATGGCAGGCCGTAAGGATGCCGTACCATTCAGGGATGCGAGGCAGCATCACGAAGACACGGTCGCCCTTCTTCACTCCCTGCGACCGGAGGACATTGGCGTATCTGTTCGACATCTGCGAGATGTCGCGGAATGAAAGGTCTTTTGTCTCCCTGCCCTGCGCGTCCACCCACAGGAGCGCCCGGCGCGAAGGATCCTCCCCGTGACGATCCACCACGTCGAAGCCGAAATTATACTGCGCAGGCGCCTCGATCCTGAAGGTTCGCTGCAGGGTCTCGTACTCGGACTTGTCCGTCAACAGGCTTCTCCTGTTCCGTATCCACACAGGTCAATGATCTTCCAGTCTGAGCAACAGGGCCCAGAGGCCTCTCGAGCCCTGAACCAGTCAGCGAGTTTGAGAGCGTCCGCTGAAGCGCCTTGTCACACGCTGATGAATGCACTCGGATCAGCATTTTAGTATCAGGTTCACCGATCATGTATTGATCGCAGCTTGAGATATCAGGAAGGCCGCGTCATAGCTCAGGAGCTGTCGAAGGAATGAGACAGGCAAACACCAGCGGCTCCTTGCCGGCATTCTTTATTTGATGCTCTTCATTACCCGGGATGAAGGTAACGCTGCCGGCCTTGACGGGGCTCCATTGACCCTTGCTATACACCTCGCCCGCGCCCGCATGCACGAATATTTCGTGCTCCCAGTCATGCGCATGCTTCGGCGTATGACCGCCCGCGGAAACCTCAAAGACCCGCATGCAGAAATTATGAGCCCCGTCATTCTTGCCGATCACAACACGCCCGGCGACTCCTTTTGCCTTGTCGTTGTCGAACCGGGTTGCGGCAACGTCGACATACTGTATGATTTTCATGCTCGTTCCTCCTTGCGACCTGAATGTCACGGGGATACTTGTACGGCGCGGTGTGTGCCTTGACGAAGTCCTGAATATCAATGATCACATCAGGCCCGCTCCAGCCTCCCATCCCGGCATGATCCTCAGCGAATTCTCACGCTATCTTTGCATAAGGTCACCAATCTGCCGCGGAGCTCCGTGTGGGGCTGAGTCGAGAGGAATCTCGTGACCAGCAGAATCTCCTCTTCAGAGGTCAGGTTCCCGTGTCTGATAAAGATGATGCCGCCCGTCTTTTCCGAAGGATATCGCCGCGGATTGGTAAGGTGGTAGTCCCTGGTGATAAGAACGGATTCGCTGTCACAGGCGCGGGTGAATACTTCTTCGTCGGCATTTCCGGAGGCTGCTGAATTCGCAATGGCAACGATCTGATGGCCATCGCGAAGCAGGATTTCGACAAGCCCGTAGCTTACGCTTTCATCAAGGACGATCTTCATGCCACTGCAAGCTTTTCAGTTGCGAGAAACGAGGCATATTCAAGACAGGCCTTGATGTCTTCAATGGTCAGCCGCGGAAAACCCCTCAAAATCATTTCGTAATTTTCACCTGCCGCAAGATGACTGAGAATAATATGAACGGGGACACGAGTCCCTTTTACACACGGCTCACCCCCGCATATGTTCGGGTCGGATACAATACGAGGATTCATTCCATCTCTCCTTTCTCACGTAACGCTTTAAACAACCATTCACGATTTAATTATATACCAAATAGTGCCTGTTAACAATGCCTTTTGCCGGGTTGCCCGTCAACAGGCTCCTCCTGCTCCTTGTCCACGATCCGGTTCATCTCACGCAGCCGCGACGCCATCTCTTTCAGCATCTTGAGAATGAAATCGGGAAACTCGTCTATCAGGTCCTTCACCGTCTGGTCGTTGATGATGATCAACTCCACGTCCTCGAGGGCCACGGCCGAGGCAGTACGAGGCACGCCGAGAAGAAAGGACATTTCGCCGAAGAACTCGCCTTCCCGGATCACGGCGATCTCGCGATCACCCTTCCAGATGGCTGCGCTCCCTGAGCGGATGGAATACATCTCGCCGCCTGCATCGCCCTCGATGAAGATGGCGCTGCCCTTCTCATAGCGGATCACAAATTTGGACAGGACCCTGCCGGGCACGCTCCGCCTGCCTTCCATGAGCCGCCGGATGAAAGCCGTTTCCTTGCGCCGCAGGCTCGCGGCTATCTCGGCGCCGAAGAGGAACACCGCAAAGGAATAGTAGATCCAGATGATAACAACGAAGATGGACTTGAAGGACCCGAAGGCAACGCCGTAGCCGGGATTGTAGGTCAGAAAGAGGCTGAATGCCGGCCGCAGCAGGAGCCAGAGGCCCGATGCTGCCAGGGCTCCGACGACCAGGTGGCGCAGCCGCATGGACGGGGAAAACGTGTAGTATAAAATGAACACGACGGCGATGACGATAAGGGACGGCAGCGCGCCGTCGAGATAGCCGGGCAGGAACCGGAAGTGCTGACCGCGGTCGGACAGGGCGAACAGGACGCCCAGGGCTGCGATGGCTGACAGGCCGAGCAGGAATACGACCGTGATGGCGACGTCGAGCAGTTTTTCGAGCAGAAAGGGGCGGCGCGCCTTTGTCCTGAACACGGTGCTGAGCGCAAGCCGGAGCTCCGACACCAGGGGCGTGATGATCCAGAGAAGAATGACGATATTGACGGCGCCGATGGTCGTCTTATAGGTGGTGATGACCCGCACTTCCCGCAGGATCTCATCGCTATACGTGGGAATGAGCTGGGTGAGGAACTCCTGGGTGCGGACCAGCGCTTCCTGGGACGAACCCACGGCCACGCCGAGCACGAAGGTGAGCAGAAAGAGCGCGGGAATGAGCGCCAGCGTGGCGGAAAAGGCAAGCGACGATGCCAGCGTAAGGTCATTGTTCTTCCGGAAGAGCACAAGCGCCTCGGAGAGAACGACCCAGAGCTTTTTGAGGAAGTCGGAAACGATATTCTTCATAGTAGTAACAACGTCGGTGATCACTGATGAACACGATTCGAACCAAAAAAAGTAACCGTAGTCGCTTTCGCCTATAACATCGGAAAAAGGATGTCGATGTCTGCGTCTCAGTCAAAAGCCATAGAGAAAGGCAACCTGTTTCCTCGCCAGGGCGGAATCCCCTCTTCGCATAGGGCAAAGCGCATGGCGCATGGGGTATTACTTGGCTCATTGCTCTTAGCACTTACCCCGCATTAAGCACTCCGCACTCCAAACTCACCCCTTACCCTTACCCTGGCCCCGCCTCAAAGATCCTCTTTGCGTACTTTGCGAGCTTTGCGAGAGACGCCTTTGATTTTGCTTTACGATCCGAGGCGAAAACTCACTAACTAATTGAATTCTGGAGTGAGCGCTGACCCAGCCCCGGCCCGCTGAACGGATCGCTGCAGAATATGCCTGCATTATAACAAGGTTCCCGGCCTCAGGGCAAGCAGAACGATGCAAATCCCCAAAAATATCGCTCGTCCCTCAAAAAACGGCTGTTTAAGGCTTGACGATTCAGTTCTATTCCTTTATATTTCTACTGTGCATCGGTGATAATTGTTACAGGAGGCTGTTCATTGTCGGAACCTGAATCAAGAGTTGATAAAACCCAGGTGCGCGTTTCGGGAACGTCCGCGCGCTCGACCCAGTCGATACCGGGCCGCTACCAGGCCTCTATCGTCATCATCAAGGGATATGCTGAAGGCATGGAATATCCGCTCAATAATGCCTACACGGTCATGGGGCGTGACGAGGGTGTCGACATCCCGCTGCGGGACGCGCTCGTATCTCGTCAGCATGTGGCGATCGAGTTTGTGCACGGAGAGTTCATCCTTCGGGACCTGGAGAGCACGAATGGTACGACCCTGAACGGAAAAATGGTCCAGGAGGCCCGGATCCGCAACAGGGACCGGTTTCAGGTGGGCGATACGACGATCCAGTTCGTCGTCGAGGACGCGGGCGCGGGCAAGGTCTTCGAGATACGATGACAGGGGGAATGCATGAGCGCCGGGATTGACAAGGGCGGCAGGTCCGCTGACAGCGACAGAACAGAGGCGGTCCAGGACGAGACGCGGCGGCTCGGCAACAAGGGCGAGCTCGGGGACCTTCCGGCGAACATCAGCGCCTCCCTCGTCATACGGACGGGGCCAAAAAAGGGCGCCGAGTATTCCATCACCTCCAGCCGCACCGTGCTGGGCAGGGGAACGGGGTCCGACATCATCATCGATGATCCCGCGGTATCGCGCATGCACTCGGCTATCGAGTACGCAAAAAAGGCCTTTGTGCTCTCGGACCTGGAAAGCATGAATGGGACCCTGGTAGACGGCAAATCGATCAAGCAATCGGTCCTGGCGAACGGCGACACCTTTCAGATCGGCGATATCGTAATCGCTTTCGTCCTTGCCGAGCGGCGCGGCGGCTCGGTATATGTCATCGAATAACAGGCGGTCCGAAGACCCTTCATGACAAAAACCCTTTCTTCCGGTGGTACCGACCCGGGCAAAAAACGCACGAACAACGAGGACTCCTTTCTCGTCAACGACGAACTGCTGCTCTATGCCGTTGCCGACGGCATCGGCGGACACCAGGGCGGCGAAACAGCAAGCCGCATTGCCGTGGAGACCCTTGCCGAGGTGCTGCCCGGTCTGCTCCGGGGAGACGACATGACGCCGCCCTTCAGCCTCTCTCTTGACATGGAGCCACGCATATCGGCGCTGCGCTACGCCATCACCCTGGCGAACCAGAAGATTTTCCAGACCAGCTCGCTCAACCCCTCGCTCACGGGAATGGGGACCACGATCACAGCGATCTTACTGTGGCGGGACAAAGGCTATATTGCCCATGTAGGCGACAGCCGGGCGTATCGGCTCAGGAACGGATCGCTGAACCAGATCACGCACGACCACTCCCTCGTTGCGGAGCAGGTTCGCGCCGGAAAGATCACCCAGGACCAGGCGCGGGCGAGCAGTCACCGCCACATCATCACCAGGGCACTCGGCATCGACCGCGAGGTCGAGATCGACCACCTGACCGTGGACATCAAACGGAACGACCTCTACCTGCTTTGCACCGACGGCCTTACCGAAATGGTTGACGACAAGGACCTGCTCCCGATCATCTCAGCGGACCCTCTCGCAGCCGCTCCGGCTGCCCTGATCAAACGCGCCAATGAGCAGGGCGGCGTGGACAATATCACGGCCGTGGTAGTAAAGATCCTGGGCATCGATTAACAAAGGAAGGCTTGAGAGAATGCTATTTCTTTCCAGGATTTGACATGTTCGCGCGAATGTTTAAGATACTATGGCCTTTGGCCATACATCAAATTTGCAATTTGAAATTTTCAACTTGCAATTTCCAATTGCGGTCGGAGACCGCGCTATGACCATCATCAAGGAAATCAGGGACGAGTATCAGATCCTGGGCGAGCTGGGCACCGGCGGCATGGCCACTATCTACAAGGCCATCCAGAAGTCCCTGGACAGGCCCGTTGCCATCAAGGAGCTGAAGAAAACCTACCAGGTCGATCCGCAGATTGTCCAGCGCTTCGAACGGGAAGCGCAGATGTCCGCGTCCTTTCAGCACGAAAACATCGTCCATATCTATGACTACTGGAAACGGCCGGGCTACTGCATCGTCATGGAGTTCGTGGACGGTACGGACCTCGCGAACATCATCGAAAAGACCGGGCCCCTGCCTATGGATGTGGGGATCATGATCGCGCTCCAGGTATGCAGCGCCCTCGACTACGCCCACATGCGGGGCCTCATCCACCGGGACATCAAGCCGAGCAATATCATGATCAAACGCAACGGCGAAGTAAAGCTCATGGACTTCGGCATCGCCCATACCAAGCGGCTTCAGACGCTCACTCAGCCAGGGACATTCCTGGGCACGCCGGCCTATATGTCGCCCGAACAGATCCTCGGCGCGAGCCTGGACGTCCAGTCGGACATGTTCTCCCTCGGCATCGTGCTGTACGAGATGTTCACGGGCGTCAAACCCTTTGAGGACGAGGAGACCCGGTCGGTCAGCACCAAAATCCTGAAGGACCGGTTCCGCGCGCCGCGCAGCATCAACCGGCGCATCCCGCGGAGACTGCAGCGGGTCATCAAAAAGAGCCTCAGAAAAAAAGCACACTGGCGGTACGATTCCATTCTGGACCTGGGCAGGGCGCTGGGCAAGCGTATCGCGGGAAAAACGAACAAGTCCGTGTCGCTCAAACGGATATCCGACTACCTGGTCGGCATGAACGTGTTCGAAGCCCCTCCGGAGAGCGAAACCATGGTGATCACCAGGGTTCCGAAGCGGGGGCTGCTGAAAAAGGCGCTCATCGCCGGCGGCCTGATCCTTGCCCTTCTGCTCGGCGCCGGTGCCTACGCGTACTGGGCGGGCTATCTCGAGCTCGACCTTCCCTTCTCTACGGACCCGCACCCGTCGACGGCACCGCCTCCCACCATGGGCTCAGTACCCACGCCTTCGGCTGCCCAAGCGTCACTTGCGCCGATCAGCGAACTGAAATCGAAAAAAATTCATGCCTTGCAGTCCAAACCCCGCCCTGCAGCCCGGAACAGAACCTCACGCATCCGCTAATCATCCGCGGCAGAAACGTCGGAAAGAGACAGGTCGCTCGTCAGCTGCTGCTTGATGAATTCCCTGATCGCCCGACGGTCTTCCTCTGAGATCGAGGTGAATTTCATCCCCATGCCGGGCTCTTTGAAGGGCCCTTCCCCCACGGAAAAACTGTACAGCACCACGGCCTTCGCATTGATCTCGCGGCCGCCTACAAAAAGGGTCAGGGGCGTGAGTGTGTCCCGCGGCTGGGGATAGAGGGTCCTGACATAGAGCCCTCCTTCGGAAATGGCCGTTGCATACTCCGTTCTGACCGCCCCTCCCAGGACCGAGCCGTCACCAACGCTGACCGTGAGCGACGCCGCAAGACGGATATAGTGGCGGGGCGCCGATTCCGTGGCGGCCTGGATGGACCGGTACAGAACATCGGGCTCCACGGGCTTGCTGAGATAGGCCTCGCAACCGGCGCGCAGGCAGGTGTCCTTCAGGCCCGGATCGGTCTCCGCGGTCAGGATGATGACGGGGATCATCTTCAGACGGGGGGCTTCCTTCACGCGGCGCAGGAGGTTGATGCCGTTCATCTTCGGGAGCGTCAACTCGGAAATGACCAGCGTGGGGGTGTCCTGGTCCATCATGCGGAGAGCCTCCTCGGCGGTCTTGGTGGTGGAGACAACGTACCCCAGCCGCGTCAGGATCATCCCGAGGAAGAACAGCATGGAGGCGCTGCTGTCCACCATGAGTACGGCGCGTTTTTCCCTCTCCATCATGGCTACGAACCTGCCTTTCCGAGCGCACTCTCTACGGTGTCCAGCAGTTCTTCCCGGTCCAGGGGCTTGACCATAAAGGTGAGCGCCCCGGCCGCCAGCGAACTTCGCTGAGCGCCTGAATCGATATCGCTCGCCGTCACAACGATAGCAGGGATCGTCCACCGTTTGCGCACCTCCTGCAGGAGGCGAACCCCGCCTATCCTCGGCATGCTGAGATCGGTGATCAGCAGGTCGAAGTCTTCTCGCGACAGCAGGGTCAGGGCCTGGGCTCCGTCGCGGGCTTTGGCCACCACATACCCTGCCGCCACGAGATATTTCTCCATAAGCCTGAGGCTGAACTCGTCGTCATCGACGATAAGTATCCTGTGCGGTGTTCCCTGCGGCATAGCGTTCTCCGGGTTGATTGATAAAGCATAACAGCTGATTCTGGATTGTCAAGGTGCAGGAAGGACTATAGCATGCCCCAAAAATGCATCACTCCGGCGGCTGATCAGGATCGCTGCCACTTCAGCCACGCCGCGAAAAGTTTTTTACCGAAGGGCGTAAATCTCGTCTTATTGTACGCATCAGCAAGGCGCTTGACTGCCTCTGCCTGGGTCGGATAGGGATGGATCGTTTTGCCGATAGCAGAGAGCCCCAGACCCGAGGTGATGGCAAGGGAGAGCTCGTTGATCATCTCGCCGGCGTGGCGGGCGACAATGGTGGCGCCGAGGATCCTGTCAGTCCCTTTCTTCAGATGCACGCGGGCAAACCCTTCTGCCTCTCCGTCCAGGAGCGCCCGGTCTATGTCGGACAGCGGCACCGTCAGCGTAAGGACATCGATGCCCTTGTCAAGGGCGTCTTCTTCATACATGCCCACGTGGGCTACTTCCGGGTCCGTGTAGGTGCACCAGGGGATGACGAGCGATGATGTCTTTTGCCGCGCTTTGAACAGTGCATTCGCGATGACGATGCGTGCCAGGGCATCGGCGGTGTGCGTGAATTTGTAGGGAAAGCAGATGTCCCCTGCCGCGTAGACGCGGGGATTTGTGGTCCGCAACAGATCGTTCACCTTGACGCCCAGATGGAGATCGTAGGCGATACCCGCTGCTTCGAGGTCCAATCCATGCACGTTCGGCGCCCTCCCCACGCCCACAAGGATCTCATCGCCAACGAGCTCAACGCGCTTGCCCTTCTGCTCCACGGTGATGACCTTTTCCGCGCCCCGCTTCTCGACCTTCAGGATCGTCGCGTTCAGATCGAGTTTCACGCCGTCCCTGACCATCGATCGCTGGACGATCTCCGCGGCGTCCGCGTCCTCCCGAATGAGCAGATGATCCGACGCTTCGATGATCGTAATATCACTTCCCAGGCGGGCGAAGGCCTGCGCCAACTCGCAGCCGATAGGGCCGCCGCCGATCACCAGCAGTCTTTTGGGAAGTTCCGTCAGCCAGAATACATTCTCATTGGTCAGATATCCTGCTTCTTCGAGCCCGGGAATAGGCGGAGCTGCCGCCCGCGCTCCGGTGCAGATCGCGGCTTTGGCGAAACGAAGATGCTTCCCTTCCACAGCGACGCTGTCCGGACCAGTGAACGTCCCGCTGCCGAGGAACACGTCAATACCGAGCTCTTTGCTGAACCGTTTAAAGGAATCATGAAAACTGATGCCGGCCCGGATGCGCCGCATGCGCTCCATCGCCTTATTGAAATCAATGGCCACGCTTCCCGTGCAGGATATGCCGAATTCGCCAGCGTTTTTTACGTCATGAGCAGCGCGGCTTGCGCGGATGACCCCCTTGGACGGAACGCAGCCAACGTTCAGGCAGTCGCCGCCCATAAGGTGGCGCTCGATCAGGGCAACTTTTGCCCCCAGCCCTGCTGCGCCCGCGGCAGTGACCAGCCCCGCAGTGCCTGCTCCGATCACGACCAGGTTATACCGCGAAGCAGGTTCAGGGTTTTTCCAGTGCGGCGGATGAGCGTTATTCACCAGCGTATTGTTGTTCTCGTCCAGAGGAAGGACCAGGGTTGGTGATGCCATGCTCATGTGCCCCGCTTTCTCTCATTTCGCGCACCCGACGTCATCGACGAAAGATCGTCGCTGTGTGCGCGTACAGTAAAAAGCTGATATTTTGGAAAAATAAATTGGACGCGGATTTTCGCGGGTAACTTCTGATGCATCAAAAACTTCTGCCTGAGAAGAATATCGCCAAGAGGGCGAACGTCTTTCCATAGGCAACCTGTTGATTCATCCGAGCCAATCCGTAAAAATGCGCTTCCAACCGCCGTCTCAGGAATAATGAAACGCGGGATTATCCTGAAAAGAGCATTTGGACGCGGATAAAATCCGATAAAAACAGATAAAAAACTCTATCGCTATTGAAAAAATCATCTTTGGGGTGAAGGTCTTTTTTGTACGAATGGTTTAATCCGCGAAAATCTGCGTTTACCCCGCGAGAAGGTTCTTATTTCTCACGGGGTGAATCTGCGGCCAACAGCCGTTTTTAGTTGCTAAAGAATCAAAAGCTTCTCAAAAGGGGCAGAATATTTTTGCATAAAATCATAAAGGATTTGTAAATAAAGGATGAAACGGCTGTTTTTGAACCGCCGTTTTCCGCAAATTTGCACTTTCAAATTTACAATTTCCAATTTTCAATTCCGCTTTATTCGGGTTAGGATTATTGTTCCTTATCCTGCGTTGTATCGATTTCCGGATATAGCTTCACCACGCATTCCGGGCATACGCCGTGGCTGAATTCCGCCTCGGAATGATCGCTGATATAGGCTTCGATCTGCTCCCAATACCCTTCGTCGTTGCGTATTTTCTTGCAATTTGCGCAGATCGGAAGCATTCCGGCCAGCTTCTTGACCTTGGAAAGCGCTTCCTTATGTTCAAGATGGAGCTTCTCCCGCTCCTCTTCAGCTATCCGCCGCGCGGTAATGTCTTCGACGGCAAGAAGGATCAACTGCTCTTCCCGGACGACCCTTCGCGCATTCAGGAGCATGAACCTGCGGCCGGCGCCGGGCGCCTCGTAATTGACCTCGAAGTCGCGGAACTCGTTGTTCTCCCGGATGATCTCTTCAAGCAGTTGCCGGAGCTTCGGCATATTCCAAAGACCGTCCTGAATATCGTAGATATATTTGTCCTTTATCTTCTCCGGTGTTATTGCGAATTCCTTATAGTACGCCTGGTTCGCGGTGACCACGCGCAGGTCCCTGTTCAGCACGATCAGGTGTTCCCGCACGGTCTCGACGATCGCTTCGGCATAATCGCGGGCTTCCTGGATGCGCAGCATGCCGAGCTTCAGGTCGTTGATGTCTTCTAGGGTCACGATCGCGCCGTCGATCCTGTTGTCAACGGTCTTGTAGGGCCGTATCGTCATGGAGTACCAGCGGCCCTGGGTGTCCTGGATCTCCTGTTCCTTGATCGTCAGGGATTCTACCACCTCGAGGATCAACTGATCGAGGTCCGGAACATTGATGTTGGGCCTGATGTCCGAGATCGGCCGCCCGATATCGGTGGCGATAAGGTTCAGCGCCTTTCCCGCGGACGCATTA
>Ga0154442_1004_pt1 | contig 31151 bp, 28 predicted proteins | sample RifGroC2_FD_115946 | JGI IMG/M metagenome (GOLD analysis project Ga0154442, IMG submission 115946) | Nitrospirae bacterium GWC2_57_13
TTCGTGCCCTGCATTGCCAATTTCTTCATGATGGTAAAGGAGCGCGGCATGAAGACAGCCCTGGCAATGGTCGCGTTCATCTTTCCCTTTGCCTTTGCTGTTGGCGGAGTGCTGAACTGGATGCTGAGGTTCTTTAAAGTTGCATTGTAGGAGCAGAAAGATTCATACTCTATTCGCCATGCCCCATGTGCTATGCACATTTCAAGGAGGAATCATGCAAGAACGAAATCGATACCGCGGCGGTGAAAGACAGGCCCCGACTACATCGGGACATGCCGGACATCCGGCTCTGTGCATTCTGCCCGAGATAGAGAAGGAAGACGAGGTTCTCGAGGCTATCTGGACGCTTCGCGAGGAAAACAAGAAGGCCTGGGACGATATCATCCAGAACTGTGAGATCGATGGGTGTGAGGATACGCTCAAGGACCTGACGAAAAACAGCTGGATCGAAGTGAGGGATAGCGTTGTTGAGCTGCTGCCCAAGGGGGAGAAGAGGGCAAAGGAACTGGTGCGGAGACACCGGCTGTCGCTGCGGCTGTTTCACGATCTGTTCGACCTTAAAGGCGCCGAGGCCGAGGCCTGCAAATTCGAGCATATTCTTTCCCCGGAAGTGACGGACAGCGTCTGCGCCCTGCTTGGTCATCCGCCCAATGCTCCGGACGGCAAGCCGATTCCGCGCGGAGAGTGCTGCTCCATGTTCAAGAGGGAAATGAAGCCTCTGGTTGCCCCCCTGGCGGACCTGCTGCCTGGTGAAGAGGCGAAGATCGTGTTCATCACGCCGGAGTCCCATTCCCGGCTCGACCGGCTTACGGCCATGGGTGTGGTTCCTGGCAGCCTGGTGAAGCTTCATCAGAAAAAGCCGTCCTATGTGCTCCAGCTCGGCGAGACCATGGTGGCTGTGGACAAGGAGATCACGAAGGAGATATTTGTAAAGAAGGTGTGATATGCGCATGGAACAGAGTGTATAGAGCACAATCAACACCGCATAGAGCAGAGCGCATAGCGTAAAAGATTTAAACCCTATGCCCCATGCGCTATGCCCCATGCTGATTTCTCATGCGCCATGCACCATGCCCTCTGCAATCAGAAAGGAGTTATTGAATGAGCAGGGAAGAAGCAGCCGTAGCGTATCTCGATGTGATGCTGGGATCAAGAGGCGATTATGTTAGGTTTCGCCGCGCCGCGGAAACGCTGTCGGAACAGGAAAAGAACGTGCTTCTTGATGCCGTCCTGGGGCAGCGATGCATCGGCGAGACAGCATAACAAGTGGTTTTTTTTGAGCGACAAATGAAAATGAGTGTCAATATCTAAATTAGGAGGAATGTGATGAAGAGAATTTCTGTGGGATTGATCGGAGTGTTGGCAATGGTCCTGTTCGGTGGACACGCCCAGGCGGACCAGCGGAGCTATGTATGGACCTATGAGTACCTGACGCTGTCAAAAGACAGCGCGGAGCTGGAGTTCTATCAGACCGCCGTTACCAAGGACCGTCAGAAGGACAACAGCAGCGACTGGCAGCAGCAGCTTGAGCTTGAATACGGCCTCACAAACAGGCTTGATGCAGCTCTCTACCAGGTGTACGACCAGAAGGAGCAGGACAACATGAAGTATTCAGGCTACAAGTTCCGGCTCCGTTACCGGATTGCCGAAAAGAACGTGCTGCCCCTGGACGTACTGTTCTATGCCGAGCATCAGGAAAAAACGGACGCCCTGAATGTCTTCGAGGGCAAGATTATACTTGCGAAGGACATCGGCAACCTGAACATTTCATATAACCAGATCTACAAGAACACCTATGCTTCGGGCGACCGGGCGAGCCACGAGTACGCGGCAGGAATGAGCTATGAGATCACCCCGGCCTTACGGTTCGGCGTGGAATCAAAGGGCAACTACAAGACCGACAAGTATGCCGCAGGACCGACCCTTTCCTGGATCGGCGGCAGGATCTGGGCAAATGTCGGCGCCGTTTACGGCCTGAACACCAGGACCAATGATCGCGAGGTCAGGTTCCTGCTTGGAGTACCGTTCTAGCTCACAAGCATCGACAAGCAACATATAACAGTTGTTGAAGAATGCATGAAGCATGAGTATCCACCATGGAGGCACTGAGAATTATTTTAAAAGATGTTCTCTGTGTTCTCCTTGTCTCAGTGGTAATAAAATTTTTAGTTCACGAATTCATCAATAATGGAGAGGAAATGAGCAGGAAGATATTTACTGCGATTGTCGCATCAGGACTTGCGATATTTTCGGGATCTGCCTTTGCCGCCCATCCGCTAGTTACCGACGATACAGGTACCCAGGGTACGGGAAAGTTTCAGATCGAAGTGAATGGGGAATACGTCTCCGATAAGACCAGGTCAGGGGGCGTCACGACAAAGGTGACGGCTGGAGAGGCCGGGTTCATATTCTCCTACGGCATCACGGACTCGACGGACCTGGTGGTCGGAATGCCCTATCAGCGGTTCCAGGTGAAAGAAGACGGCATCACGCTGGGCCGGGAGGACGGGCTGGCTGATCTGGGCTTCGAGGTGAAGCACCGGTTCTATGAAAAGGACGGCTTGGGCCTCGGCGTGAAGCCTGCAGTCACGCTTCCCACAGGCAATGAGGAGAAAGCTTTCGGCACGGGCAAGCCTTCCTATGGGCTCACGTTCATCGTTACGAAAGAGATCGAGCCCGTGACGTTCCATTTCAACGCGGGGTATGCCTACGGAGACTACAAGATCGAGGCCGACGCCGAGGCGAAACGGAAGGGCATCTGGCACGTTTCGTTGGCGACAGAATATGCTGCTGCGGAGAACCTGAAGCTCGTGGCGAATATCGGCGCTGAGCGCAATGCTGACAAGGCATCGGTCACCCCTCCCGCCTTTGTGCTGGGCGGACTGATCTATTCCCTGACCGAGAACTTCGATATCAACGGCGGTGTGAAAGCCGGACTGAACAACGCGGAAGCGGACGTGGCGTTCCTGACCGGTTTGGCAATAAGAATGTAATGAACGGGTCTTAAGCAGATGACGCAGGTTTACAGTCTCCGTATGGTCACCTGTGTTTGGAGAAATAACACCTTGAAATGTGCGGTCAAATGGATATAATAAGAAGCACAAGGAGGCGAAAAGCCATGCCTGCCGTGCAAACCGGGTACGAACATATATCGCTTGATGACCGAAAGGTTCCCATCATAGCCGGAACCACGATGAAAGTCGTCGAACTCGTTCAGGAAAAAATTGCTTACGGATGGAGCGCCGAGGAGCTGCACTTTCAGCATCCTTCGCTGACCCTTGGCCAGATATATTCCGCGCTTGCATATTACGCAGATCACCATGACGAGTTTGACGGGAAGATCGAGAAGGTCATGGAAAGCGTTGACGCGATGCGCCGCTCGGCCGGCCCTTCCCCCCTCCTGCAGAGGCTCAAAGCTAAGGGCCTGCTGTAATGCCGATCCCTTTCTATATGGATGAGCACATCCCGAAAGCGATCACGCTCGGCCTCAGATTGCGTGATGTCGACGTTCTGACCAGGAAGACGGGCAAGAAGGAAAATCGGATCCGGCGCTTCTCGACCGTGCATGCGCGCTGCGGCGGGTGCTGTTCACCTTTGACGACGATCTCCTGTCAGAGGCCGCGCATCGCCAAAAGGCAGGAAAATCGTTCTGCGGCGTTATCTATGCGCATCCGCTGAACATATCAATTGGTAAGTGCATAAGCGATCTTCATGTCATCGGCCAGGCAGGCGAACCCGAGGACATGGAAAATCGCGTGGAGTTTTTGCCCCTGCGGCAATAATCTTCTATAGCCGATCCTTTCTGATGCGCCTAGGGTATACCGGCGAGGGGCTATTTTTTTGGCATGTTTAGGCACGCCCAGCCTGCATACGATTCAGGCCCGCTTGGCCGCGAGCTGGAGAAAGAGAACTGCCGTAAAGGCAAGGACCACTCCTGCTCCGACAAAGGCGTAGCTGAAGCCGAATGCCGCTGCAATGATGCCCGCAACGATCGGCCCGGTGGTGTGGCCGATGTCCATGACCGAGCCGAGCACGCCCATGGCGCTTCCCCGACCTTCGGCCTTACTGAGGTCCGCGATGTGGGCTGCTGTTGCTGAGGTGAGAATGGACATGGATAGTCCGAAGAGGATGCTGAAGCAGAGGATGGGAAGGAAGGTGCTGAACAGAGCAATACCCGCGATGCTCACGGCCCCGATCAGCGCGCCTGTAAAGATCTGGGGCCGCCTGCCGTGGCGGTCGGAGAATTTCCCCATGAACGGTTTCGTCAGCGCCAGGGTGATGACGTGGGATGACAGAAAGATGCCGATCTCATAGGCGCTCAGGCCTGACTGGAGCGCGTAGAGAGGAAGAAAGGTCTCGAAGGTGCCGTAGGCAAAGAGGATGGCTGCTTCGACCAGCGCGGTGATCACGATGGCGCGGTCCGATATAACGCTCCTGAAGATGCTGAAAGAGTCCTTCCAATGCCGGCCATTGTTCTGCAGGGATGATGCCTCCGGTATGCGCAGCGCAAGTATAAACACCATCACGCCCGCGATGCCGCAGACCAGATAGACGATGCGGTAGCTGAATGCGGGATCTGCTGCGAGAACGCCAAGGATGCCGCCGCCGGCAAGGGGCGCGATGAAGCGGCCCAGGAGCGTGGACGTGGAGAACCATCCCATCTTCTCGCCCCGTTCCTGATGAAAGAGATCAGAGACCAGGGCCATGCCGATAGGCACGAATATGGCAGTAGCAAGACCGTGGTAGAAGCGGACTGCAGCGAGCTGCCATATGTCCGTTACCAGAAGATACAGGAAGGGCGCCGTGGCAAAGACAAAGGACGAAGCGATCAGCATCCGCTTCCTGCCCCAGCGGTCCGAGAGGATGCCCGCGGGGATGCTGGCCACCACGCCCATGAAGGCCGAGACCGAGGCAACAAGGCCAACACCCGAAGGGTCTGCGCCGAGCGACGTGGCAAAGAGCGGCAGCACCGGGCTCTTCGAGATCGTGGAGCTGAAGAGGGCAAAGAGGCCGGTGGCGCAGAGGAGTTTGAAGGGTGACGTCAGCTTCATGGAGTAGTCGGTCCAGCCGTATGCCAAATCCTGCCTGATCCCGGATGCATGCCCGCCTATATTACTACGTTCGATCCCTTTTGCAAGAAATTTGAGCAGCAGGTCCATTCCCGGTCCGCACCCAGCGGCATCTGTTCCGGAAAGCGCATTCCAGAATACCGCCCTTGGCAGGTGCATCTGATGGTCATTATTGAAAAAGCTTTTTCAATAATGGAATATTAATTTCCCTTCTCATATATTCCTAAAACTGAATATTAGTCAATTGGTCGGCTTCTAATGAAGTCAGTTAGATATGGCATGTTTCCTTCTCAAATTCATTGACCGGGTCATTTATCTATGCTACCTTATTTCGTACCGAAAATATTATCTGGGAAAGAAAGGATGGCAGCCATCCGCTAGTGCTGCGAAGCCAATTCAAGAATAGAGGTGCTTTTTTAATGACACAGCAAAAAATCACAATCTTCATAAGCCACGCAAAGGATGATGAAACACTTGCTATCCTGCTTAAGGATTTTCTTGAAAATATATTTCTAAACGCTAATTTTTTTGTTTCTGGTTCGGATCTCGGCGGTGGTGAGGTTTGGATTGAAGAACTACGCGACAAATTAGAGTCAGCTACTGCGATAATAGCACTGATTACACCGTACGCAGTAGAGAATAAATGGGTTTATTTTGAAGCAGGCGCAGGATTTGCGCAACGGCGCAGTATTCCCTTGATTGCAGATGGGATGACTTTTAAAACCTTACCCATCCCTCTAAGTCTGTTACAAGGCAGAACATTTGATATTTCTGGCCTGAAAGCGTTGACATCCGATATAGCAATTTTGATGGTCTCGTAAGAAGTCAAACGGCGTAAAGTGCTTTAAATTGCATATTCAGACTCTGAAGACCGAGCCAAGACCTGATGGCGGCTGAAATATGCTGTACCCGATCATTGACAGCACAAGATAGCATCGAAAAGGCAGCAATGGGGGCCGACTGCCTTTCCTTTTCCCGGTTTCTGAACGCCGCCGCCCGGATAATGTTGATTGCCGCAGCCTTCAAGTACGCGGCGAAGCTCACTGCGGACAGTCCTCGGACGCGAAGGTTCTTGAACCCGGTTATTCGGTCGAGCTGAGACATGGTTCCTTCAACCCCCGCACGGAAGCGATACTTGTCCAGAAACTCGGGCGTGTCTTCCTGAGCCCGTCGATGGGCGAGGCGGATCGCTTTATCGTTATACCGGAGGTAGTTGCCCTTTTTACCGGGCATTGTCGGACACCCTCTTCTTCGGGAGCAGCTGCGGCACGTTTTCTTTGAGAAGAGCGCGGTGTGATTGTCGTCGTTGCTCCGGGTACTGAGCGGAGCGCATCCCTCGGGGCAGGAGGTGATTTCGTTTTCGCTGTTCATGGTGAATTCCGTGAGCGGCACACTGCCTTCACCGAGTTTGCCCATGACCGGGGAAATGACTTCTATGCCGAGGGCTTTAGCCTTTTGGCAGTTCTCGTCGCTGCCGTAGATGGTGTCGGCGGTTACTTCCTTCGGTTTCAGCCCAAGCTCCGTGGTAGCTTCGATGAGCGGGATCATGGCATTGGCGTCGCTTTTGTGGGCGGGTTCGACGATTACGCTGGTGATCAAATTCAGGGTGTTGGTATCCTCGGAGGTTCCGTAGCTTTCGGCGACCTGCACCTGGTAGCCCTTGCCCTTGTGACCGTCATACCCGGCATCGGGGTCGGAAGGGTTTTGCAGGGAATCGGAAGCAACGTCCTTATTGGCTTTTACCGAGACCAGGGTTGTATGCGTATCAACGCGCTCCACGATGCATTGTTCCTTAAACAACCGGGCAAGGAGCTGGTAGGTGCTCATGGCGATAACCTGTTCGTTTCCCCTGAACCGCTCCACCAGGCTGAACACGTCATTGGCCAGCGTCGCAAGCGTGTTGATCGATTCCGAGGGCTTGACCATCGAGAAGACGGCATCTCCCTGTTTGGTCATGTACCGGTCTGCGATAGCTGTCTCTAATGATTCGTAAAGGCCATTATGTTGACGTTTGAGGTTCACCAAAAACTTCTTTATGGTCTTTACGAACAGGCCGAGCCGGCCTAGGTGGCGCATATTGGAGTAGATGTGGACCGAGTCGAAGCGCTGCTTGGAGACATCGACTTTGAACACATCGGCAAGCTTCTTTACGACTTCTTCAAAGATGACCTGGTAGAGGTTCAGTTCGATTAGGAGACTGCGCATGTTCCAAAGGGTCTTGGGGCTGACATAAGCGTCGGCATCTGCCGTGCTGGTGATGTTTAAGGCGTATTGCCACTGGAGATTATAGGCAAACTGGTCAACGGCTTCCTGGTCGGTCAGGTCGTTCATATGCTGGATGACCATAAGACCGATCATGGAATAAAGTTCCTTGGTCGGCGCTCCGAAAACCGGGCTGTATTTGGAAAATATCTTCTCGACCGGCAACGAGGTGAGAATATGCTCACGAAATACCTTTGCCCAGGACTCCTCAATGCGCTGTTTGCGTTTGGGTCCCAGGAAGGGAAACGGCTCGAACATGTCGGGGGTTTTGTGATCCTTAATATGGATCATTCTGGCTCCTTGATTGCGAATTGTGATGTCATGGTGTATCACAAAACCCCTTGTGCTGCAATGGAATTATGATGTTTCACGTAATTTATTTTGATTAAATAACGACAACAGACTTATTACGAGATTATCAATTTTAGCTGGTCTTCGTGAACCAGCTAGGCATCCGGGCCTTGAAGAAGCCTTAACCCAAGCTGATACGTTTATGACTGAGAGGAAGGCTGAATCCAAACGCCTTGTTCCTGGACCACTCAGTTCGGCCTCTATAGTATCTGATCCGAAGGAAAAAGCAGATCCAACATTATCTGAATACCTGAAGGTCTTGAGAAAACGTACGCATGATGCTCTAGCAACAGAAATTCGTAAACAAAAAGAAATTCATGATATCCCAGACGACAACGAAATCAGCAAAATGCAAATCGCAGAATTGATGAACGTTTGTCGAAGTATAGGCGCAGAGGTGCCCTTTTCGCTGCTTGGCCTGCAAATTATAATGGATGTTCCAAAAACAATCGATTCGGAATGGAAAAAACGCAATTTTCAAAAACAACTTGCGGAGTATGAGAAGGAAATTAAGGCACTCGAAATTAAAAATGGGATTTAATGTGTTTATTATAACGTGTCGTTCGAGCCGCCAATGGCGGCTCAACTCGTTGTTGTGGGGCAAGAATTGAATATCATAGAGACAATATACGATAGGATAGCAAAAGAATATGCAGACGCTTTCACTGCTGAGCACGATAAAAAGCCGAAAGACCAGGAAATACTCCGCAGATTCTCGCAAGAGGTCGGAGCCAGAAGGCCGGTCTGGGATCTCGGCTGCGGCCCCGGTCAAACTTCACACTACCTGAAGGACCTCGGTGTTGAAATCTCTGGCCTGGATCTTTCCGGTAAACTACTCGAACAGGCCAGCGTGCTTCATCAGGGCATCCATTTCCGGAAGGGCGATATTCTTGATCTTGAATTTGAAAACGACTCAATAGCGGGTGTTGTGGCTTTCTACGCTATAGTTCACTTCACGGAAGAGCAAGCAATGGTCGCATTTCGTGAAGTATTTCGGGTATTGCAGCCGGACGGCCTGTTTCTCTTTACCTATCACATCGGTGAGGGGACGATACGCGTACGCGCGTTTCTCGGCAAGAAGGTGGATATAGACCTCATGTTTTTCACCAACGATTTCATTTCCCGTTGCCTGAAAGAAAACGGGTTTGAAGTGATCGAGACAATCGAGAGAGAACCCTATCCCGGTGTGGAGTATCAAAGCCGAAGGGCTTATGTGTTTGCGAAAAAAACAAGCTTGCGAAATGGCACTAACAAGGCTAATCCAGCTCACGAATAAAGAAACGCGCGGCTGATCAGCAACGTTCTTGAAGCTTAAAGTGCATTGCCGGGTTTTGCCGTATCAAAAGGAAATGCTCTTCGTCTCATCCTCGGACGTTAGTATAAGCTCGTCGAACCAGGTGACCGAATCGGCCTTGGTCCAGAGGCCGATGAACCCAGCAAGCGGCTTGTCGGTCGCGTACTCGACCACGGCCTTGTCGTCGAGATATCCCCGGACCGTTCCTTCCTTGATCTCAACGGATATCCGGTACCAGGTGTTCGACTGAATGGGATGGTCGATTTTGACGCGGGAGAAGCGCTCGCCGTTCACGTACTCAAAGAGGATGATGTTGTCCTCCAGGGCGTTGATGCGCAGCACGAAATAGTTGCCCACGTTCCTCAGACCGAAGGCCAGTCCGCCTGCCCGATCGATGTTCCCGCTGATGCATTTCATCCTGACGCTCGCCTTTCCCGCCTCCAGCCGCACGTCCCTGGCAATGGCCAGCGGGAAATAATAATATGCCTTGACGTTGTCCAGAAAATCCTGCAGCGCCGGCCCCACGAGCCTGTTCATCACGCCGGCCACACCGGAGCTCAGGGTGAAACCCGCCCGGGAGCCGTCCTGGAAGGCGCAGGTTCGTCCGTCCTCCTCGGCGCGCATCCAATGCCCGCCGTGGGTATAGAAATTCCGCAGGCTGTCTTCCCGTTCCTCGGCGAGGAAATCGTACTTTTCCTGAAAGAAGGATTCCGTCAGCCGCACAACGTCGTCCTGGTTCGACAGGGCCATGTCCAGCAGCCTTGAAGATGCCAGCAGCCGTCCGAGCCGGTCCAACACGCCGTCGATGGAAGGGCAGTCAAGGCCGACCAAGGTTGCTTCGAGCAGATCCCCCTTCAGGGAGACCTGGAACCCCAGTTTCTTCAGAACATTCCCGAGGAAGGCTACGCGCAGCGTTTTGCCGTAATAACTGCCTGCGCCGCCGGCGAACTGGATCGAGACGTAGTTCTGGGTGTTCGTATCGCCGCAGAGGGCGTCGATGGTGGCAAAATGGTAGCCGAACTTGGCGCTGAGGTTCAGGTAGTCCGACGAGATCATTGCATAGCTGACGCCGCCGGGCATCTCGCCAAACTCCGACAGGGCGCTCGACGACAGCAGCGTGAAGATGTTGTTCGGGCTGAAATTGACCGTGCCCTCCCAGCTGATGCCCGGATGGGTCATGCCTTTCCAGAGCGCTTTCAGGGGAACTGATTCGATCCGGTCCGGCGTGACCGTGGTGCAGGTGGTGAGGCCGGTCTGCAGCCCCCCGCCGATGTCGATGAGCCGGATATTCATGGGGATAGTCGTCGTCAGTTCAACGGACCTGCCCTCCTTTGCGTCGTCAGTGATGCTGAACATCTCCTGCATGGCCTGTTCATGGGTGAACCGGATGATGTCATGGAGGGTCATGCATCCGTGAGGCGAAAAATTCTCCGCCTCGGGGTCCGTCAGATTGAGCGGTGAGATGCGGTCGAGGATGCGGCGCATCCTGCCGTGCACAGGGCTGTTGAAAAGGGGCTTTTTTGCGGGCCGGGCCCGTTTGGCAAGCTCTTCGACGTGTCCCTGGTACACGGTTTTCGTGTCGGCAAAGAGCGTGATCATCTCCCCTTCGAGCAGGACGCTGGTGGCCGTTTTTGTGTCGAGCAGGGCAGGCACGCCGAACTCGCGTGCAACGGAAGAGAGATGGCTCGCGGCGCTGCCCACATCGGTGATGATGCCTTTCAGGGAACTAATCACCCTGGCGTAGTCTGATGAGGCTGTTTTTGCTACGAGGATCGCATTTTCCGGGATGCTGTCCGGAGCAGAGGCGTCGTTCAGCAGAAAGACCCTGCCTGTTGCGATCCCCCGTGATGCGGCTGATCCGCCGGAAAGCAACACCGGATGTCCGGCAAAATCCTTTGGCGCATCAGCCTCTTCGTCAGCCTTCGGGATGATCAGGGGTCTGGACTGGAGAATGAACAGGCGATCCTGATCGTCAAGGGCCCATTCGATGTCCTGGGGATGGTGAAAGAACCGCTCAAGGGCCAGGGAAAGGCGCCCTAGTTCAGCGGCTGTTGCATCGCCGATGGACGGTGTTTCCTGTTCCTGTTGCGCCACGGCGGCGAGTTTTACTCCCCCGGCGGCATCGCTCAGGAGCTGAAAATCTTTTTTTCTGGTGTCGCAAGAGACAATCTGCAAGTCCTCTTTATTTAGCAGGAACGTATCAGGCGAGGCGCTTCCACCTACCAGATGCTCACCCAGACCGCGGATTGCGCTGATTTTGATGGCTTCAGCTCCCGTCACCAGGGAGCCGGACGTGTAGACCACGCCGCTTGCGCGGGCATTCACCATGGGCAGCACAAGCGCGCACATGGGGGTCTCGCGATCGTCGAGGCCGTATTGCAGGCGGTAAGCGATGGCCTTGGCAGAATAGTTGCTCGCCAGGACCGTTTTGTAGGCGTCAAGGATGTTTTCCCGATCCACGTTCAGGACCGACGTATACTGGCCCGCGAAGGTGGCCTCTGTGTCCTCGCCGATGGCGCTGCTCCGGACAGCAACGCGCAGCCTGCCGCCGGTCTTTTTCGTCAGCGCGTCAAAGGCCGAAAGAATTGCTTTCCTCAGGGGTTCGGGCACTGTTGCCTTGTCGATCAAGGCCTGGGCCTCGACGCCGGCAATACCCATGTTGCTGTAGGAAAGCGGATCGATCCTGGACAGGATCTGCCGGAGTGGAACGGAAATCCCATTCTCTTCCAAAAACATCGTGAAGGCTGCTGCAGTGACCACGAATCCATCAGGCGCAGGCAGGCCGAGCTCATTTTTTAAAGCAGCGAGGTTCGCCGCCTTTGCGCCGGTCCCGTCCTTCATCTGGAGCGTAACACTCGAAAGGGGAAGCACCAGGTCCGTCACGCTGGACCGGTGCTGCGGGTCGAACTCGCGCGCCACAGCGCCGTCGATCTCCGCAAAGACCTTTTCAAGGCCTTCGTAGCGGCCTGTGGAGAGGGCCTGCAGATTGTAGACGGCCCCCAGCACCGCCTCGGCCAGGCCTCCGTAGCGAGAGCAGGCAAAATCGAGCGTGAAGGGCCGGCCGCCGTAGTACATCTGTTCCAGCTCGGCCAGCGCGGTAAGTGCGGCATGGTTGTGGTCCAGATAGGACCTGAAACGCTCATAGCGTTCCGCCTGGGCCTCATTGCCGATGGACAGGATGCTGCAGACCTCGGCGCGGGAAAATACCTTGGAGAGTAGTTTCATGTTACAGCCCTCGTAGATAAGGGAGTATCCGGTCCTGGAGTTCCTTCCGAAGGCGACGGTAGGTGTGCGGTGAAAGGAGGGCATAGTGGACTACAGGGTCGTGGACGATGATGCTCACCTTCTCGCCGGGGTAGGGATAGTTGGGGCAGAGGCGCTCCACATCGGAGCAGAGCAGCACCACCCGGTCGAATGAGCAGTCCTTGAACTGGTCGATATGCTTGGTCGTCTTTCCCGTCATATCGATGCCGTCCTCCTCCATGACCGCCATGGCCAGGGGATGGACCATCATGGGGACCGTGCCTGCGGAAAAAGCGGCCCAGGAATCGCCGAGATGATGGTTCACGAGCGCTTCGGCCATCTGGGAACGCGCAGCATTGCCCGTACACACAAATAAGACCGTCCTGAGACCCCGGGCCTTCGCATCAGCGAATCGTTCTAACTCGTTCGTGGCTGATGAAGGCGAAGGGTGGCGTTTGCGGCTCATAGTAATTCATAGTACCACAAACACGGCACCGGAGAAACTCTTGAGCCTAACCCGGACAAGCCCCACGAGGCGAGACAGGGAAATTCAAAGCCTTTGACACGGATAACGGCGGATGAACACCCAGGAAAAATCAGGATTCTTCATGACTCGCTCAGCGTACATCAGTGTAAAAGAAGTTGTTTTCATCCCGAAAGCTCTTTTTAATACAAACGCACTTGGATTTGTTACGGCTTTGCCCCTCACCTGTATCCTCTCCCCATAGGGGAGAGGGTTGGGAGAGGGGGGACGTGCCGAGGTGTAACAATATTTATTTCGTTCGTATTCGGTTGATCACTGCCCGCGCATTTTCGCCTGAAGCTCCCGGTGATACCCCAGATACCGCGTCAGCGTGATCTGGTTCTTCCCGTACTTCGGATAGGTCTTCAGGATTTCCTCGAACCGCTCCTCGGCATCCTGTTCCGATTTGACGGTCACGATGCCGTCATGAATGATATCCACGAGACGGTCCGCGTAGATCACGATGCGCTCCTCGATGCGCGCTAGGGTATAGTCTTTTACGGGCAGGCCCAGTTCCTCCGCTTCCGCAGCGGTGAGGCCGCCGCGGATATGCTTCTCCATAAGGTCCGTGATCGCGCCGGGCAGGCCAATCTGTTTTCCCATCTCGGCGCCAACCTTGCCGTGCTCCATCTCATGGGTCTTTGACTTGCCCAGGTCATGGAACAGGCCGCCGCGGCCGACGAACTCTTCATCGATCTTGTTTCCCTTGATGCGCCCCGCGATCTCCAGTGCCTTTTCAGCCACCTGCCTGCTGTGCTTGATATCAGCGTCGGACATGCCGGCATTCCTGAGGATATCGATATCCGATTGTTGTAGTGTGTAGCTCATGATGTAACTCCCTGGTATGCCCCTCACCCCACTCGTTTCCCGGAGGGGAAGGGGTGGGGAACTGCAGGGGCGAGCCATATTGTTAAGATAGGATCACTGTTCACTTCACGCCGAAATAGGCCAGTGTCTCGGCCAGGGACTTCTCCAGGTCCTCGCGCACATGGTCGAACTTCGACTTTACATCGTCATGCATGTGGCTAAGATATTCCTGCAGGGCCTCCTTGCCGTGCTTCTCCTCGATCATGCGGCCGTATTCATAGATCTTTGTGATGTCGTGGCGCGCGGACTTTGTGGCCGGGTCTGCGTCGAGCCATTCGTGTACTGCCTTGAAGTCCTTTCCGGTCTTTTCCATGCTTGTTTTGAGATGTTTGTCCAGTGGCGGCATTGTTTTGTTCCTCCTTAGAATTATTTACCCCCAGAAACAGTTGTTGGACGCAGATGAACGCAGCTTCTCGCGGATAAAACCCGATATTCAGGCAGAAATAGCCTTTACCCAAAAGGTGATTCTTTTTCAGCGTCAAAAGAGTCGTTAATAGGTTTTTATCCGCTGTTTCAGATTTTATCCGTGTTCAAATGCATTTTTCAGGTTTATAAATACATCCTCCAGATGAATCCCACCAGGGCCGAACCGATGATCACCGGCACCATGCCCCATTTGAGCCGGGTCAGGCCGACAAAGGCGGTCCCGCCGACAACAAGGGCGAACCAGTCGAATCCACCGGAATTCGGCACGAGCGTATGGCGCGTGAAGATCACGGCCAGGTTCAGCACCACGCCCACGACAGCGGCTGTGATGGCTGCCAGTGCCAGGGTAAGCTTCCTGTTGCCCTTGATTCGCTCCACATAGGGCGCGCCGAGAAATATCCAGATGAATGAAGGCACAAAGGTTACCCACGTGGCCAGCAGCCCGCCGATGGCGCCTGCCAGGGCAGGGGAGAAGCCCGGTGTATGCTGATAGGCCGCGAGATATGCCACGAACTGGTTCACCATGATAAGGGGCCCCGGCGTTGTCTCAGCCAGGCCCAGGCCGTCTATCATCTGCTCCGGCGTGATCCATCCGTGCTGGACCACGGCCTGCTGGCCGATGTACCCCAGCACCGCATAAGCACCGCCAAAGGTAACGACTGCGGCCTTGGTGAACAGGACCCCGATCTTCACAAAGATGTCGTCCCATCCTCTCCCTATGCCGAGGGCGATAATCGGCAGGAACCAGATGGTCAGGCCGAGTCCGAGTATCTTGAGCGTCCTGAGCCAGCCCGTGGGAACAGCCTCAGCCGAATTTTTTGATGCTGCAGGCTGCGAGTGATTATTCTGATTCACAGTATTTATCAGGCTTGGCGCGTATGCTCCTGCAAGAAAACCGATCAGCCCGGCGCTGAACACGATGGCAGGGAAGGGGACGTGCAGGAAATAGATGCCGATAAAAGAAGCAGCAGCCAGGGCAAGGAGAAACCGGGTCTTGAGCGATTTTCTGCCGATCCGGATCACCGCCTCAGCCACGATGGCCGCCACAGCAGGCTTCAAACCGTAGAAAAAGGCCGCCACAGACGGAGTGGTGCCGTAGGCTGCATAGAGCCAGGCCAGACCCCAGAGGATGAAAACAGCAGGCAGCACGAAGAGCACGCCTGCAACAAGGCCGCCCCGCGTCCCATGCAGGAGCCAACCATTGTAGGTGGCGAGCTGCTGGGCCTCGGGCCCGGGCAGCAGCATGCAGAAGTTCAGGGCATGGAGAAAATGGTCCTCATCGACCCATTTCTTGCGGTCCACAATGTCCCGGTGCATGATGGCGATCTGGCCCGTGGGACCGCCGAAACTGATGAATCCCAGCTTCAGCCAGTAGCGCATGGCTTCGGTAAAGGTCGGTCGTTGCGAGGTCGGTTCCATGTATGCCATCCTTAATCCAGAAACGGCTGTTGGACGCAGATGTACGCAGATTCATTTATAAAAAGTCAAAATCCACCAGGTCGGCACTGAGACAGGTCGAAAAAAAAGAATGAAAAGCTTTCCTCCGTGCCCGACCTGGCTCTGTGGTTAAATCCGCATTATTCGACATCGTCAGATTTTATCCGTGTCCACATACGCTCTTTTCAGGTTAATTACTGCTTCGCCGCATACAGCATCTCGAACACGGACATGCCCCGTTCAAGTGCCTCGTTGTCGTTCCCTGCCGTCTTTCTGATGCCGGCGAGCATTTCTTCGACGCCAGCAGCCTCGACCGTCCCGTATTTTTCATCGCGGATGTCCAGGTCGTGGACGATCTCGGCAATCCGTGCGGCAGCGCTGTCGCGAACGCTGAAAGATCTCAGCAGCACCTCACAGGTGCAGAGGTCTCCCTGGTGGGTGAACTCTCCGCCGCGGATATCAAAAGACACTGCCCGATCCCGGGGCTGCGCTGCTTCCTGTTCATCAATGAATCCGAACCGGGCCCCGGGATCGATGAACCGCCGGATGAGCCAGGCAGATGCCATGCGGTCCACAAAAGGGTTCTTGCGCGTCACCCAGGTCCTGTTCTGATAGTCCTCGGGCTTCCTGAGCGAAGGTTCCTGTGCCGAGCCGGCCATGGCAGGGCGTGCTATCTTCCGCAGCTCAGCGTCGAGAGCATGAATGCGTTTACCGATGCCGCCACCGGTCTTGGATGAAAAGAAATCTATGGCCCGGACAGCGTCATATTCTTTCGTAAGCTTTATCGTCTGTTCGGCAAGCTTTTTGATGTTCTGCGTGCTCGTTCCTTTCCTGACGCTCTGGATCTTCCGTTCCAGCGGGTCCAGCTTCTTTTCCAGACCCCGAAAATCCGTTTCCCGCGCTTCGTTGAAAAGAGCGATGATCTCGCTGTTCTTCATGGTCTCGATGCGAGACGCCTTTACGAAGGCGCCATCGCCTCCCATCGAGGCGACCTCGGCAATAAGCCACTGGAACAGCTCGTAATGCTCCTCTGTTGCCGGAAGCGCGTAAACAGCGCCTTTGAACTGCAGTGCGCCGGCCCTGGCCATCTTTCTCCAGAGCTTCATCCTGTTGGCAACGGGACGCGAAGGCACGCTATAAAATATAAGCAGCCATTCGTGTTCAGAAAGGTCAGGCACAGGCATCTCCTCTCAGGTACAGGCGGAAACAGGTCCTCGCAATAATAGTATTTCGCGGTCTGTTCACGTAAATCCGCTATTTTGCTGCGGCAATGCAGTCAGCATCGTCCCAGCACTCGCTTGCATATGGCCGGGCAGGGGTAGTTGACATTTCCCGACGAAGAGAACGTTCTATATCCTCATAGTCGGCGGCCTCGGCATAGGCGATCTCAATGAATCGCTTCTCAAGCTGGTCCGCGAATGCGCTTATTTTACTGGTGATGTGGAGCGATTCAAGCCCCTCCATTTCGGCTAGGGCCACTGCAGCCAGAATGTCACTTATGCTTTGAGTTCTTTTCTTCATGGCATTACACCTCCGATCTATGTAACTTATGTTCTAATAGTAACACTTGTAACGTAGAATGTCAAGTTGAGTAACTATGGACGGTAATTCTTCAGGTTTCCTTTTTTTGGGGGTGCGGCCACGCTTTGCCTGAAGGAGATAAAGGGACAGTCCCCCTGCGCTTGAAGGGGACTGTCCCTTTCCCCCTGCGCTTGAAGGGGACTGTCCCTTTCCTCCTGTGAGAAGGGGAATGTCCCTCAACCTCTGCTACGGGCCGGATTACGGACAAGTGCATGAAAATGGACGCCGGGGGGTCGAAACCTTGACAATGCGTCAACGTCGTGTATAATTTCCAATATTCTAGGAGGTTTGCATGTCTATCCTTTCACCACGCATCGCGCCGGGCATTAATGTCGCCATGGCCCGTGTCGCTGCCCGGTTCTATATATTCACTATTCTTCTGGTCGCCTGCACGTTCTTCCTGCCTCATCCCGTTGTCATCCGGACACTACCGCTTCTGGTCCTGGGACTCCTGGCAGTGATCATGATCATCATTCTGTATCTTGTTCCCTGGGACCGGTTCGAACCGAGGGTATTCACCGTTTTTCATCTGCTGTCGGGTTCCACGCTGCTGTCGATCCTCGTGGCGGTCTCCGGCGGGCTGAACAGTTCCTACGACGTTCTGTTCTTCCTGATCATTCTTTTTTCCTATTTTTATAATCTTGCTGAGATGCTCGGTATCGCCGCGGTGGTGACCGTTTTTTCCCTTGTTCCGTACCTTTACTCACCGCCCGAGCCGCACCACTATGCCATGTCGGCTGTGCTGTCGCTTTTTTTCTTTCTCGGCACCTATCTCCTCTACGGCGTGACGAGATTCGTTCTCAAAAGGAACAGAATTCTGGAGGACCTGAACCGAGAGCTGCAGGAGCTCTATTCGATCACATCGGCGCTCTTTAAAGATATGAAAAAGGACGCCGTCATCGAGACCCTTGCCGAAGGACTGAAGGACCATCTCCCCACGACCTACTGCCTGGTGCTGCTGCTTGATGACAAACTGAATATGACGGTCCGCATCGCCTGTCCTGTGCGCAGTCTTAACTGGGAACCGCCGGTGGGCCTGCTTTTTGCGCCCGATCAGCTCTCGATCGTCCGTCAGACGATCGAAAACCGTCAACCCAGGGTGCTGCGCCTGGAATCCGACGCCATCGACGAGGAACTTCGCAGGGTCCTGACGCCGCCAACAAGATCACTTATCATCGTTCCCATCCGCATCGCGGCCGAAAACGTGGGCGTTATCGTCTTCGCGGAAGAGCGGAGTTGGGAGCGGAATCCCTTCACGAATGAGCGGATACAGCTTGCCGTTGCCATGAGCAGGCAGGTGGCCATCGGGATCAATATGTGGTGGGGATTCGAACGACTGGAGTCCATGCGCAACGAGATCAAGATCGCCCACGACAAGGTGATCAAGGCCGAGCGGCTGGCCACGCTGGGCGAAGTGACCCGGGCAGTGGAGCATGAGATCAACAATCCCCTGAACGTCATCGTGAACTGGGCCGAAGTGTACCGCGAAGACGCAACCGTGGATCCCGAGATCAGAAAAAAGTTTCAGGTCATGTTCGATATGGCCATGCGCATCAAACAGGTGATACGCAAGCTCGCCGAGACCAAGGACGTGAAGTCCGTGGAATTCGTTGAAGGCCAGAATATGACGGATATTGAGTGACCCCGCTGCCGCAATCCCGCTCCAGCGGGGTTGCGGCGGGCTGTCGCGTTGTTCAAGGGAGCCTCCAGTACCGCGTCTCCCGGGACTGCTGGAGGGGCTCCACCGGACCGCCTGTTCCCTGATTGCGGGGATCGATACTGCCATGAATGATGAGCCATTTGCTGTTTTGCGCGAGTTGTCGTCTGCCATCGGGTTGACCCTGAGCCCTGAGCAGGAGACGAATATACTGCTGCGCAGCCTGTCCGGGGCCTTTCGCTGTGATCTGGCGTCGCTCCATCTTCTCCAGGAGAGAAGGCTCATCACGGCGGCATCGTTCCGGCAGGGGAGAAAAGAACATACCGGCAAAGAAGGGCCCCTGCTGCAGTCGCCGCTGCTCGAGGAAGCAGCGGAAACAGGAGCGCCCATTGCCGTCTGCGATGCTTCGCTGAAGGAGCATCGGTCCCAGTTCCTGCTGCCCCTTTCGCAGCGTGGAACGCTGCAAGGCGTGTTGCGCCTTGCACGGCATGAAGCCGTTCCCTTTGGGGACAGGGAGCAGCAGATCATCGGGATGATCGTTGACAAGTTCAGTATCGCCCTGGACCGGGCGCAGTTGTTCCAGGAAGAAGAGGCAAAGACCCAGAGCCTGAACCGGTTGACGGAACAGGTGATCAAGGCGAAGGCGGACTGGCAGAACACCTTTGATTCCATCTCCGACCTGGTTTGCATTCTGGACTGCCAGTCGCGCATCACCAGGGTGAACCGGGCATTCAGCCTCAGGCTGAACAAACGCTTCGAGGAACTCATCGGCGTTCCCTGCTGCGAAGTGATCCTGCACTCTTGTCCGCAGCAGGGGTCCTGTGCCTTCAACAGCGTGCTGTCGAGCCGCCAGCCGCTGCTGAATGAAATGGATCTTGAACTGGGAGATGCTCTGTTCCAGACCTCCCTGTATCCATTCGTTGACAAGGACGGAGCGCTCCAGGGGGCGATCCGCATCTTTCATGACATCACGGCCCAGAAACTGCTGGAAGAGGAACTGGTCCGGTCCGACAAGATGGCTGCTGTCGGCAAGCTGGCAGCGGAGATATCACATGAGATCAACAATCCCCTTGATTACATCAGTAACTATCTGTACCTTCTGGGGGATTCCCTCCCTCCCGAGTTTCCGCAGCGGGAATATCTCAAGAAGATCGAGGCTGGCATAGATAACCTGGCGGCGCTGACGCGGGATCTGCTCGAGTTCTCCCGTCCCCAGTCAGACGTTCTGGCGCCGCTGAACATGCACCGGGTCATTGACGGGTCCCTTGATTTTTCAGGGAGCTATCTCCAGGAAAAGCAGATACAGGTGGTAAAACGCTATGCATGCGCAGATCCCGTTGTCGCGGGGTCGGAGCGCATGCTGCAGCAGGTGCTGCTGAACCTCATCGTGAACGCACTTGACGCCATGCCGGGCGGCGGCATGGTCTCCGTCGCCACCTCCTGTGATCGGGGCAGGTTCGTGCTGCAGTTCTCTGATACGGGTCCCGGCATCGCGCAGGCGCACCTGACGAAGATCTTTGAGCCTTTTTTCACGACCAAGAAGTCGAGCGGAAAACGGGGCACCGGACTGGGGCTCACGATCTGCTACAACATAATCAATTATCACAAGGGCGAGATACATGTTTCCGGCGGAGAGGGGACTGGTGCGGCCTTCACCATTTCTCTGCCGCTTGCGCAGCAGGGTTAGGCGCTTATGCCTATAACAGGGACAAAAGATTGTTGATGTCTGTGTTTCAGTCAAGAGCCATAAAAAAGCAAGATGGTTTCTCGCCAAGGCGCCCCCGGCCCGCGTCTTAATATATATGGAACCGGGGCGGGCAAGGTCGCAAAGAAAAACGGAAGTCATGGGTTTAAGCCTTAAATCTGCACTTTGCACTTTACAATTTCCAATTCCGGCCTGTCCCGAGTATCGGGGCTTGTCCGGGTTCAGGGGGAGTGGCGATGACGGATATGGCAAAAGTATTGCTGGTGGATGACGAGCCGCTGGTGCTTGAATCTTTGCAGGCAATCGTGCAGCGGGAAGGCAAATACGAGATCAGCACGGCTGCAAGCGGACAGGACGCGCTCGACCTTGCGGCTTCAGAGACCTTTGCCGTGGTGGTCACCGATCTGATGCTGACGGACATCTCGGGAAACGAGCTGCTGAAGTCGATCAAGCAGAGCACGCCGGAAACCCAGGTCATCATGGTGAGCGGCAAGGGCACGATCGATCTGGCCGTGGAGGCGATGAAGATGGGCGCCTTCGACTTCATGACGAAGCCCTATTCTCCCCCTCATCTGCTTTCGATCCTCGACCGCGCCCGGGCCTATCATGATTCGCTCAGGGAGAACAAGCAGCTCAAGAGCGAGCTGCGGAAGCTGAAAAAGAACTATGAGATCGTGGGATCCCATCAGAAGATCAAGCGCATCAATGAGATCATCGAGAACATCGCCCCTTCGGAAAGCACCGTGCTGATCCAGGGCAGGAGCGGCACCGGGAAGGAACTGGTGGCCCGAGCCATTCACAACCGGTCCTCGCGGGCAGAGGGCCCGTTTCAGGCCGTGAACTGCGGCGTCTTCACCGAAACGCTGATCGAGAACGAGCTCTTCGGCCACGAGAAAGGGGCTTACACGGGAGCGATCCAGCGAGCCATCGGCCGCGTGGAGGCCGCCGACGGCGGAACGCTCTTCCTGGACGAGATCGACACCATGCCGCTGAACGCCCAGGTCAAACTGCTGCGGGTCATCGAGGAACGGTGCTTTCAGCGCATCGGCGGCACCAAGACCATTCACGTTGAGTTCCGCCTTATAGCCGCCACGAACATCAACCTGCAGGAGGCCGTGGTCAGGAAGCTGTTCCGCGACGACCTCTACTACCGCCTGCACGTCATCACGATCTTGCTGCCGGAGCTGCATGAGCGCAGCAGCGATGTCCCGCTCCTGGCCAGGTATTTTCTGGACCGTTTCAAAGGCCGTTCACGGGCCCAGTCCCTGTCGCCGGCAGCGATGGACGCGCTGATCCGTTATTCCTGGCCCGGCAACGTGCGGGAGCTCGTCAATGCCATTGAATACGGCATGGTCATGGCCAAGGGCTCCCAGATACAGCCGTCGGACCTGCCTGACACGATCCAGTGCAGGACCGATGAACCTGTGCTGCAAGAGGCGCAGGAATCCAGGTCGCTCAAGGACACGGAACGGGAGCTCATCATCAGGGCCTTGAAGGATTGCCGGGGCAATAAGCATCTTGCGGCAAAAACGCTGCGCATACCCCGGTCCACCCTGTACAGCAAGATCCAGAAGCATGGGATTCTCTTTGATGACAAGACGGGTGATCTGATGGATGCCGCCGCCATGAACGGCAACAGCAGTGCAGCAAGTGTCGATAATTAGACACAGCTATTTATTCATCTAAACAATACGTTAACCCTTCCAGCCTTCTGAAGCATCAACCCGGACTGTCCAAATACCGTCATCAATCCTATTGTTAACTCTTTGATATATTGCTGTTTAAATAGCGGGCATTGCTTTTGCAATAATATTGTTGTTATTTATCGTTTTTTCGGTTTCGTGCCGTCTCAAAATTCAAAGGGGATCCAAATATGCCAGAGGCCATCCTGCTCGTTGATGACGAAGAGATGATACTTGACAGCCTCAGCGCTATCCTGAGCAGGGAAGGATACGTCATCGACTGCGCCGCGAACGGCGAAGCTGCGCTCGTTGCGCTGAAGCAGAAGCCCTTTGACCTGGTGATCAGCGATGTGCGGATGCCGGGCATGAACGGCCTGGAGCTGGTAGAGCGCATCAAGGCATTTCTGCCTGACCAGAAGATCCTTATCATCACTGGTTATGGCTCCCTGGATACGGCTGTGAAGGCGCAGCACCGGGGCGTCTGCGATTATCTGATCAAGCCTATCGATATCCAGGGTCTGAAAAATTCCATCCGGCGCGCCCTGGATCTGAAGCCCGCTGTCGACGCTCCTGCCGCCGAGGTGCGCCAGCTCGATAACAAACTGAAGGACCTGACGCAGTACTTTGCGCTCATCTCGGAATTCACCGCCAGTCTCAATGCCTCGCTCGACGTGAACGAGATCGTGCAGGCCACGCTTGAACGCCTGACCATGATCGGTGAGACGGATATCGTGTCGATCAATCTGTTCCCTTCCGTCGTGCATGAGATGTACTACCTCAAGAACATCGGGGAACTGCCGCCTTTTTCCGCGGGCAGGGGGATCAGCATCGCCCTTGCCGACGCCGGACCGATGATCTCCGAACCCCTGGTGGTGGCTGCGCCGGACCAGGCCGGCGGCCGGCAGAGCGATCCGCGCCTGACACTGGTCCAGACCGCCATGGTGCGCGATAACATCATTCACGCCCTGCTGCTGCCGGTGGCGGCAAAAGAAAAGATCTTCGGGATCATCGACGTTTCACTGCAGCGTGACGAAGCGTTCACCGAGATCGATGTTCAGCTGGCCAGGACCATTGTGAACCAGGCGTCCCTGGCGCTGGCCAAGGCGTTCAGTTATCTGGAGATGCAGGAACGCAGCAAGGAGATAGGCCTTCTGTATAACCTGTCCCTCAGGCTGAACCAGTCGCTCAAGATCACCGACTCGATCAAGGCGATCTGCGAGGGCGCCATCGACATCACGGGCGCCGCCGGTTCTCTGCTCCAGACGTCCCTGGAACCGGGCGCCATCAAGAACTTCATATTTCACAAGGACCTCGGCTTTCATAAGGAGATAAAGCGCGGTTCGCAGGACTGGCTCATTCCCACGCAGGCCAGAAAAGAGGCTTTTTTCTCGAACGATCCTGTCATGGATCCCCGGGTCAATTCCCTGGCCCTCTATTCCCTGGGCATCAAGAGTCTCGCCTATGTTCCGCTGATCTACGAGTGGGAGGATATGGGAGGACTGACGGTCTTTTACAAGACCGAAGGAAAGACCTTCGATGAGCGTGATCTGCACCTGCTTCACCTCTTTGCGCGCCACGCCTCGGAAGTGCTGCTGAACGCCCAGCTCTTCGAGTCCATCAAAAAGTCGCGCGAAAAGATCATCACGGAAAAGAACAAAATGGACATCGTACTGAGCACCATGGCCGACGGCGTCGTCACCATGGATCGGGACGGGCGGATCACCTATGTCAATGAGGCCATGCTCAAGATGACGGGCATGGAGGAATCCCGGATGCTCGGTAAACTTTGTGACGACATATTCGGCAGGGAACAATCCGCTGCCGCCTGTGAAGTCAAGGAAGTCCCTGCGGAGCGGCCGGCTGATGCCTTTTATGAAGGTTATCTCACCGGACAGGATGGCTCACGCACGCCGGTTTATGTGAGCCTGGCAACCCTGCGGGACAGCGAGGGGCAGGTGACAGGCTGGGTGAAGGTATTCAGGAACATTGAGCGGATGAAGGAAGTGGATCGTCTTAAAGATGCATTTTTCCACGCCCTGGCTCATGATCTGCGGTCGCCCCTTATGTCCCTTATGGGCTTTCTTGAGATCATTGCCGAGAACGGCGCCCTCTCTGATAAACAGAAGAACGCCGTCGGCATCATGGAAAAGAGCGCCGCCGACATGAATGACATCATCGACGACCTGCTGGACGTATACCGCAGCAGGAACGCCGGGATTCTCGTGAGGGAACAGGAGTTCGATCTCCACGAACTGGTCGGATCCGCCTTGAAGGAAATGGAGGGCATTGCCGGGTCCAAGGGGGTCGGGCTTGAGCGCGTAAAATTGAACGGCGCATGCCCCGTGCTGGCCGATGCGGGTCTCATCCGCCGCGCCCTGAGCAACCTGCTGAGCAATGCCATCAAAAATACGCCGGAAGGCGGCAAGGTCCGCGTGTCCGTGGACAGGCCCAACGTCAAGAACGCTCCTGCGCAGCAGCAGGACGGAGCGTTGTTCGTGATCGTTGAGGACACGGGACGGGGCCTGTCCGATGACGACCGCACCAGGATATTCGACCGCTTTTATCAGTCGCCCGGGCAGTCGGGGGAGAAAGCGTCGGGCACCGGTCTGGGCCTGGCCATCACCCGCGAGATCGTCGACGCCCACGGCGGATCGATCTGGGCGGAGAACGCTGAAGGCGGCGGCACGCGATTTACGTTTACCCTGCCGCCGAAAGGGGCCTTACGGCCGCCTCCTGCGGTATCGGGCGCTGGAAAGGCAGCATCATGAACGGGGAAGCAGACAATGCGCAGAATGCCGTGAACGGCATCGCGCCTGAGGATCGAAACGGAGACGCACAATGAAGACTATTCTTCTGGTCGATGATGAGCTGGAAAACCTGAAAAGCCTCGGCGAGATATTGAACCGATTCGGGTACCGCGTGATCGCCAAGCCGGACGGCCAGTCGGCCCTGGATACCGTGCGCGACGGCACGACCGTGGATCTGGTCATCACCGACTACCGCATGCCGGGCATGAACGGTCTTGAGTTCCTGACGTCCTTCCGGCAGGTGAGACCCGAGGTTCCGGCCATCATGCTGACGGCCTATGGTGCGGTGGAGACCTATCTCAAATCGCTCAGTCTCGGTGTCTTTGAATACGTCAACAAGCCCGTAAAGGCAAAAGAGCTCGGCCGGATCGTAAAGGCGGCCATTGACGGTTCCGGCGACGCGTAGACGCTTTCCGGAAGGGTCCGGTCCTGACCCGCATATTTTCAATTGCGGCCGGAGACCGCGCTATAGCAGGAAGAAGGATATTAACGCAGGAGGTTGGCCCCTATGAAAACGCTTGTGCTTCTGGAAGAGGACAGGGAAGGCCGCGAGACGCTGTCAGGCGTGCTGCGGCAGATGGGCTACAGTGTGATTCCGGCGGGCAGCGAGGAAGCGGCCCTGAAGGCCGTGGGGTCCGCACGGACGGTTCATCTCGTACTGGCCGGGGCGGTGGACCATGACCGACTCGCCTTTATGGCCGATGTGCGCGAACAACGGCCGCGCATGCCGCTGCTGCTGCTGACCGAGCATTGCGAGCCGGAATCGCGCCTTCGCGGACTTATCTACGGCGCCTTTGCAGCTTTGTCCGGACGGAACGTGTATATCAACGTGAGGCCCTTCTCGCTCGTCGAGCTGGCCGATCTGCTCCGCTGCGTGCTGAGAGGGCGGAGAGCAGCAGGAAAGCTCCATCTCGCAGCGGCATAAGCATGCGCGGCCGTCGGCCGCAATTGAAAAAGGTAAATTGAAAATTTGAGGTATGGCCGTAATTAGGAGTGAAAAGGCATGTGAAATCGGTGCTGCTTTGCCCCTCACCTGTATCCTCTCCCCAGCGGGGAGAGGGCGGGGAGAGGGGGAGATTCATGCCCCCGTGCGGGCCGGAGGCCATGAATTTTCCAATTTTCAATTTGCAATTTTCAATTCCGGTCGAATCGGTTCAGGACAGGGGGAATCATGAAAAAGCAGAACCAGGTGGTTTGCTTCCGGATCGGCCGGGAGCTCTTCGGCGTACACATCGAAGTGGTGCAGGAGATCGTACGGGTGCCCGAGATCACGCCCGTGCCGGAAATGCCTGCCTTCGTCGAGGGAGTGATAAACCTCCGCGGCAAGATCGTCTCTATTGTTGACCTCGGAAAGCGGCTCAAGATCGAAGCTGCCGAGAAAACACGGACGAACCGCATCCTGGTCATAGAAGTTGAGAAAAAGATCATCGGACTTCTCGTCGATGCCGTCACCGAGATCCTCCGCATCCCGCCGGATTCGGTGGAGCCGGCGCCTGATATCGTTACAAACGTCGGCGCCGAGTACATCATCGGCGTCGGCAAGCTTCCGGACAAACTTATTATTCTGCTGGACCTGAAGAACATCCTGAAGCCCGAGGAGATCAGAAAGTTGGCGGCCGATGATTGGAGCGAGCAGGGTGCAGCAGCCTGAGGGATGCTGCGCCGTCAGCAGCGAGAGGGTGCGAGTGTCTTCAATGATTCTCACGGACGACGAATTCAAGCTGTTCTCTCAGCTTATTTATAACGAGAGCGGTATCTCGATCAAGGAAGCGAAGAGAGAGTTCCTGCAGGTGCGCCTGCAGAAGCGCCTCCAGGCTCACCGGCTTGTCAGCTACTATCGCTATTACAAGCTCGTATCGGACAAGAATCAGGGGCAGCGCGAGCTGCTCGATCTGGTGGACAGCCTTACGATCAACGAAACCTCCTTTTTCCGGAACCGGCCCCAGATGGACGTGTTCGCCGATATGGTCATTCCTGAGCTGATACGGCGGAAGAGCGCTTTAAAGCGGCTCAGGATCTGGAGCGCCGGCTGCTCGCGGGGCCACGAGCCCTACTCTATCGCCATGACGATCCTGAAGAGGCTGGGCGACGCCGACTCCTGGGATGTGAAGGTCCTGGCGTCGGACATCAGCCTCCGGGTCCTTGAGCTGGCACAGCGGGGCAGCTACACGGAACTTGAGGTCGAGAACGTGCACCCCGGGTACCGGGATTCCTTTTTCAAAAAGGTGGACAACCAGTTCCAGGTGATACCGCGGCTCAGGAAACTGATCGTTTTCGACTATCACAATCTTAAACACGAGAACGGGCTGTCCGGGCTTGATGCGATCTTTTGCAGGAATGTCATGATCTACTTTGACCGCGAAGAGCAGCAGCGCCTGATTAACAAGTTTCATGCGAGCCTGGCAGAGGGCGGCTACCTGTTCCTGGGCCACACGGAAACGCTCCAGGGCCTCTCGGACAAGTTCAGGTTCATTTACCACAATAAAGGGGCAGTATATCAGAAGACGGGCTGACGGCTGAGCGGCCGTCATCACGCTGCAGCGAGGCGCATATGAGCGACTATACCTTTACCGAAAACGAACTGAGCGAGCTGAGGGAGGTCTTTTTCACCGAGGCCTACGAAATTCTCGAATCGCTCGACCAGGAGGTGCTGAACCTGGAGTCGGGCCAGGACCGTGATTCCTCGCTCAAGACCATTCAGCGTCATCTTCATACGCTCAAAGGGAACTCCCGCGCCCTCGGATTCACCTGTCTCAATACACTGACGCATAAATCAGAAGACCTGCTCAGGAGCATTCAGGATTCCGGCGCTGAGCTGGATCAGGGGCTGATCGATCTCCTTTTTGCGATCAACGACACGCTCCATGTCTATCTCGACGGTTATCGCAGCAGCGCTCAGGTGGATCTCGACGAACGGCTGATCGAGCGGATCGAAGGCCGGCTGTCGGCCAACGGGAACGGATCTCACCATGGAGAGGCCGCGGCGGACGGCGCTGCGGGCCTTGCCCCTGCCTGCAGATACCTGCTTACGGTCCTGTTCGATCCCCAGTGCGAATTGCGGCCCTCAGGCGCCCGGATCATTCTGGACCGGCTGTCCGTGATGGGAGAGGTACTGGCCGTCGAGCCTGCCCTGGAATCCGATGCTTTTGCCGGGGCGGAATCCTTCTCGATCCGTTTCGGTTCCGGCGATACGGCCGAGGCCATCCGCGAGACGGCCGATATCCCGGGGATCGTAAAGTCCATAGACATCAGCGTGCAGGGCGCCGGGGAGCAGCAGAAGCATGAGCAGCGGCCCGGAGCAGCGCGCGACGAGGCGGGCCACAGCCTGCGCGTGGACTCGCATCGCGTGGACAAGATGCTGAACCTGGTGGGCGAGCTGGTGATCGGGAGGTCCATGGTCGGCCAGGTGTTGACAGAACTGGAAGAGCGATTCAAGAAGGATGGCCTTATCAAGCGCCTCGGCGACGCGAACGCCTTCATGGAAAAAACGCTCTCCCAGCTCCAGAAGAACGTCATGAAGATCCGCATGCTGCCCATCTACAACATCTTCCGGAAGTTCCCGCGTGTGGTCAGGGACCTTTCGCTGGAGAAGGGGAAGCAGGTGGAGCTTGTCATGCAGGGCGAAAAGACGGAGCTCGACAAGAGCCTCCTCGATGTGATCGGCGAGCCCTTGATCCATCTGGTGCGGAACGCCGTTGATCACGGCATCGAGATGCCCGACGAGCGGGAGCGGAAAGGTAAATCACGCACGGGATCGGTCACCCTTAGGGCGGCTCATGAGGGCAACCAGATAGTGATCACCATCACGGACGACGGGGCCGGCCTCGATCCTCAGCGGCTCAGGCGGAAGGCCGTTGAGAAAGGCGTCAAGACCCAGGACGAGGCTGACCGGCTGGCCGATGATGATGTCATGGACCTTGTCTTTCTTTCCGGCTTCAGCACCGCCGACGTGGTCACCGACATATCGGGGCGCGGCTTCGGCATGGATATCGTGCGAACGACGGTGGAGGCGCTGAAAGGCAGGATCCAGCTCCGGTCCAAGCCCGACGAGGGCACGGTGGTCACGCTGCGCCTGCCGCTGACCCTCGCCATCATGCGCGCCATGCTGTTCTGGACAGGCGGCCGGCTCTTCGCGCTACCCATGACGACCATTGAGCGGATAGCGCGCATCCGGGAGGGCGACATACAGTCCATCAGCGGGCGCAATTCGCTCCGCTTCCGCGATCGTGTCATCAGCCTCATTTCGCTCGATGATGCCCTGCAGTTCCGCGCCGATGGCGGCGGGCAGAAGGGCAAGTTCGTGATCGTCGTCGGGATGGCGGAAAAGCTCTTCGGTTTTCTGGTGGACCGCCTGGTAGGCCAGCAGGAACTGGTGATCAAGGCGCTGGACAACCATTGGGGCACGGTGATCTGCACCTCCGGGGCCGCCATACTCGGCAACGGCAAGGTAGTGCTTATTCTGGACGCGCCGGCGCTGATCACGCGCGAAGTGCGGCGCGAGCAGGCGAAGGCGTAGGGCAGAGGGCAGAGAGCAGAGAGCAGAGAGCAGAGAGCAGAGAGCAGAGAGATTCACACTCCATGCGCCATGCACTATGCGCTATGCTTGTAGTATCAAAGCACCATGCATTATGCTCAGTGAAGTACACGAGGATGAATGAAGAAAATTCGCGTCATGGTCGTTGACGACTCCGCACTGATGCGGAAACTGATCAGCGACATTCTGTCCAAGGATCCTGCAATCGAGGTGGTGACCACGGCCATGGACGGGCTGTTCGCGCTCAAAAAGATCCCGCAGGTGAAACCCGACGTCATCACGCTGGATCTGGATATGCCGCGCATGGACGGCCTGACCGCGCTGCGCTACATTGTGCATGATCATCAGATACCCGTCATCCTCGTGAGTTCGCTTACCACGACGGGGGGCAACCTGGCCCTTGAAGGACTGGCCATCGGAGCTGTTGATTTCGTGACCAAGCCGGCAGACGCGATCTCGGCCCATATTCAGGAGATCGCCCGGGAGCTGATCCAGAAGGTGAAGGTCGCCAGCACCGTGACGGTGGGCAGGGTCCCGCACGCTGCATTGCCGCCGCCGGCGCCCGAGCAGGTCCTGGAAAAGCGCTCCCGTTCCGAGGTCCTGACAAAGATCGTGGCCATCGGCATTTCCACGGGCGGGCCGAACGCCATCAGCATGATCCTTCCGCAGCTGCCTGCGGACTTCGGCGCAGCCATCCTGATCGTGCAGCACATGCCCGAGGGATTCACCCACATGTTCGCGGGCCGGTTGAACCAGTCATGCAGGATCAGGGTGAAGGAAGCCGGCGAGGGCGACCGGATCGAACCGGGTCTTGCGCTCATTGCGCCCGGCAACAGGCATCTCAAGATCGCAAAGTTGAACAAGCGTGGCGTCGCCGTCCTGTCGGCAAGTCCGGCCGTGAACGGCCACCGTCCGTCGGCAGACGTGCTCTTTGATTCCGTGTCGAAGGAATTCGGCAGGGAGACCATCGGCCTGCTCATGACGGGCATGGGCGAGGACGGCGCCCGGGGCCTGGGCCGCATCAGGGCCGCCGGCGGCTACACGATGGCGCAGGACGAAGAAAGCAGCGTGGTCTTCGGCATGCCGAAAGTGGCCATAGAGATGGGCCATGCCGACGAGATCGTTTCTCTCGACAGAATACCCGAACGGCTCATATCGCTCGTGAAGGAGGTGAATGCCTGTGCAGGAAAAAGCGCTTGAGACCTTTAAATTTCTGGTGGTGGATGATTCGGAATTCGCCCGCAGGGCCCTGATCAAGGTCCTGTCGCATATCGGCGGGACGCTGGCAGGAGAGGCAGTTTCCGGACAGGACGCGGTCCAGAAATACAAGAACCTGCGGCCCGACCTCGTGTTTATGGACATTACCATGCCGGGCATGGAAGGCATCGACGCGCTCGATGCCATCATGCACGAGGACCGCGCCGCTCGGGTCGTCATGGTATCGTCCCTGGGACACAATGACCTGGTGAAGGACGCGCTGAAAAAGGGGGCAAAGCACTTCATCACCAAACCCGTCCAGAACGTGCCCATGGCCGAGATCGTGCGCTTCGTGCTGTCCCACTGAGAAAGGAAAATGCCAAAAATCAAAATCTCAAATTTCAAATAATGAAAAAAATTCAAAAGGCAAATGACCGAAACGTTTTGAATTTTTGTTTTTGATATTTGGAATTTATTTGGGATTTGGTGCTTGAGATTTGGTATTTGAGGTAACGT
>Ga0154442_1076_pt1 | contig 30814 bp, 26 predicted proteins | sample RifGroC2_FD_115946 | JGI IMG/M metagenome (GOLD analysis project Ga0154442, IMG submission 115946) | Nitrospirae bacterium GWC2_57_13
AGAGAGGCCGCGAAGCATGGTCCTTTCTGACGACGGCGGGTCGCTTTACGTGGTCAACTACAAATCCGACTCGGTGAGCAAGCTGAGGACGGACACCATGGAGATCGTGAAGACCGTGAAGGTCGACCACCATCCCATCGGCATCACCTTTGATCCGGAAAAGCGGCAGGTCTGGGTCGCCTGTTACTCCGGCACGATCCTGGTATTTCAGGATTGATTCAAGTGCTGCACGGCCATGCATAAAAACGAAAGGCGACCCGCAAGCCGGGCCGCCTTTCAGCAATTCATTGATGTTGTTCGCCGTCGTTATCCGCTACCGAACCCCCTGCTCTTCCAGCCGTTTACCATCCGCCGCCAGCCGCCTGATATTGCCTCTTGCTTCAGGAAGCAAGCAACGAGGCACTGCGAACCATATTCTTGGCATCATAGAACAAGCGAGCTGCGGTTTTGTCAGCATCATGCCTGATATCGCGATTCGAAGAATGAGGGGCCGGAGGTCTTTGTTATTTTGTGATCGGCATTGGCGCTTGCATGCTCCAGGATCTTGAAGACAGATTCGGCTTGGTCCATTTCGTTTATCGCTGAAGCCACCTCTTCAACGGTGAATGCCTTATCGGGTGCGCCGCGGAGATAGGCGAGGACCTTCATTCGGAGGGACATGAGGGAATCGGCCATTTTCTTTCCTGCTTCCACGCCCGGCTGATGATAGGCGTTCACGTTCACCAGCGAGGCGTAGAACCCCACGGCCCGTTCGTACAGCGCGATCAATGCGCCGAGGGAACGAGCGTCGAACCGCTCGATCGTGATCGTGACGGACTCGCGGCTGTTCTCAAAAAGGGCGTTCCGCGTTCCGAGGTAAAAGGCGGAGAGGTAGTCGCCGCTCATTATTCCAGGCTCGACCTCCATCGATCCACGGTCGCGGTCCTTCAGCACCTCGATGAACGTGGCGAAGAAGTTGTTCACGCCGTCGCGGAGCTGCTGCACATAGGCGTGCTGGTCCGTGGTCCCCTTGTTCCCGTACACGGCGAGCCCCTGGTTCACGATCGCGCCGTCCAGGTCCTTTTCCTTGCCCAGGGATTCCATAACGAGCTGCTGCAGATATTTGGGGAACAGCATCAGCCGGTCCTTATACGGGAGGATGACCATGTCCTTGGCGCCGCGGCCGTCCGCGGCATGGAACCAGGACAGGGCCAGCATGGCAGCGGGGTTCGTACGCGTGTTCTTGATGCGCGTTGCCTCGTCGCAAAGCGATGCGCCTTTGAGCATTTCTTCTATATATAATCCCTGCAGTGCGGCAGGAAGCAGCCCAACAGCAGATAACTGGGACGTTCTCCCACCAACCCAATCCCACATAGGGAATATTTTTATCCACTTCCCACTTACCGCAATCTTATCCAGCTTGCTTCCCACACCGGTTACGGCGACAGCGTGTTTCTCAAAGGTCAATCCCGCCCTCTTGTATGCTGCTGCGGCTTCGAGCATGCCGTTCCGGGTCTCGATGGTTCCCCCGCTTTTGGATATGACGATGGTCAACGTGCGGCCCAGGTCCTTGCCGATCCGGTCAAAGACCCGGTCAAAGCCGTCAGGGTCTGTGTTGTCCAGGAAGAAGGGTTTCATCTTGTCGCCAGATGTGCCGAGGGCGTCGGAAGCGAACTGGGGTCCCAGGGCAGAGCCGCCGATGCCGATCGACAGGACATGGGTGAAGCGGCCCCCTTGTTCCGGTGCGATCATGCCGCTATGAACATTGGCGGTGAATGATCCAATGGCGGCCAGGGTGTCCTCGATCGCGCGGCGGATCTCGGGGGACGGGGCGCGTTCCGGGGCCCGGAGCCAGTAGTGGCCCGCCATGCGCTTCTCGTCGGGATTCGCGATGGCGCCTTTTTCCAGTTTCTCCATTGACTGAAAGGCCTTCTGCATCTGCGGCTCCATGCGGGAAAGGAAACCGTCAGGGAAGTTCATCCTGCTCACATCGAGCCGGAGGCCGATGGACGGAACGACGCAGAGAAGGTCTTTGTAGCGCTGCCAGAGATTAGTTGGTCCCATGTATATTCACCCCGGAACGTGAGAGATTATTGAAAGGAGTAATGAATTGGAACGAACGCTAATGTAAGAACGTCGATTATTTAGGGCATGCGTATCAGCATTTTTGTGACCAGGACAATGATCACGATCCCTCTTCTTCCTCCCCGTACACGGTCCTGATCCGCCGCCCCAGCTCACGCAGGGCCTCGGAGAACTTCATGCCCTGGTCCATGAGCTCGCGCACGACCTCCGCCTTGCTCAGTTCGCTGATGACCTCATCGGTCTCTTCAACGAGCTCGCACTGATTCTCGCCCTTATCGAGCTGCTGATGAATGCATTTCTCGATATGGCGGGCGGAATACTTTTCGACAAGTCGTTTGAGTTCTTTCGTGTCCATAGTATCCGAAAGGGCGATTTGGCGCCAAGAGGGAAAGAAAAACCTTACTGCTGCGCCTTGCTGTCATTGTATCACAAAGTGATGATCTGGTCAGCGCCGATATACCTCAGGCGCGAAAAGCACAGGGACATGCGGATAAAGGGGTTTTAGCTTTCATCGCGGTATGGTATTATGTTCCCCCATGCTTGAGAAGGACACCATATGCGCCGTCTCCACGCCTCCGGGCGAAGGGGGCATCGGGATCATCAGGATCAGCGGGCCTGAGGCCGTGGTTATTGCGCAGAAGATCTTCCGTGCGCGGATTGAGAAGACAGTCGCCGGGGCGGCCAGTCATTCCATTCGCTACGGCCATGTCGTTGATCTGGAAACGAGCGATGTGGTTGATGAGGTATTGCTGACAGTGATGCGGGCGCCGGCGACGTATACTAAGGAAGACATCGTCGAGATCAACTGCCATGGCGGCACTCTGCCGCTCAGCAGGACGCTGAAACTTCTGCTGCGAGCCGGGGCGCGCCAGGCAGAACCAGGTGAGTTCACGAAGCGGGCTTTTTTGAACGGCAGGATCGACCTGGCCCAGGCCGAGGCAGTGATGGATATCATTCACGCACGCACGGAGCTGTCCCACCGCGCTGCGAACGAGCAACTTCTGGGCGGGCTGTCCGGCGAGGTCACGGATCTGCGGGACCGGCTCCTTTCCCTGCTAGCGGCGGTAGAGGCGGGAATTGATTTTCCTGAAGAGGACATCGAGACGGGCACGGGCAAGCCTCTTTCGCAGGAGATCGAGGAGGTCGGCTCGGGTATCGAGAGGCTTCTTGAGAGCTTCACCTTTGGGCGCATTGTGCGGGAGGGCTTTGGCACTGCCATCGTGGGCAGGCCGAATGTGGGAAAGTCATCGCTCCTGAACGCGTTGCTTCGCCAGGACCGGGCCATCGTAACGGACGTGCCGGGAACAACGCGTGACGTTATCGAGGAGTTCCTGAACATCGACGGTGTCCCGATCCGGATCATCGATACGGCAGGCATTCGCGAGACCCATGACATGGTGGAACAGGAAGGGGTCCGCCGGAGCATTGCCGCCATCGAGAAGGCCGACATTGTTCTGGTAGTGCTCGACAGGTCAGCGCCGCTGCACGAGGGTGACCGGAAGGTGCTTGAACAGGTGCGCGCCAAGCGAAGCATTCTTGTCCTGAACAAAGCCGATCTTCCGCGCAGCATCGATCTGCCAGATAGTGATGAGCGATGTATTGACGTGTCATGCCGGACCGGCGAGGGGCTTGACGAACTCCGGAAAGCGATAAGCGAAACAGTACGGGAGGGAGCAGGGACTGCAGGTGAACATGCCTGGGCTGTGAACCAGCGCCATCGTACTGCACTGGAGCAGGCGCAATCTGGCATCGAGAAAGCCCTTGGGGCCGCCCGGGCACAGATGTCGCCCGAGTTCATCGCTCTGGACCTGCGTGCGAGCCTGGACAGCCTGGGCCTGATCATCGGCGCGACGTATACGGAAGACATCCTGGAACGGATATTCAACGACTTCTGTATCGGGAAGTAAGTATGAGAATACGAATATTTGGTGGCCGCGGAGGCATAGCGTAGGGGCGGGCATGCCCGCCCTTCCCGAAGGGCGACCATGGTCGCCCCTACGGGATTAAGCCACCCCTCACCTTACTCCTCTCCCCTGATGGGAGAGGAAATAGAACAATTCCCTCGCCCCTTCGGGGAGAGGGCAGGGTGAGGGGCGTCGTGTCTGTCTCGTTAAGTTAAAGCGGGATAGGCATCTTCATCTGGCCATTGAAAAAAGCTTTTAGCTGTCATTGCGAGCCGATGGCGAAGCAATCTCGCTCTTATGATATCAAGGAGAAGCAGATTGCTTCGTCGCAGAAAGCGCTCCTCGCAAGGACAAGGCCCGGAGTTTTTTAATATCCGGATAGTGTCTTGACGTCTTTTCGGTAAAGGTGTAGGGATACAATACGAATGAAGCACTACGAAGTCATAGTCATCGGCGCAGGCCACGCAGGGTGCGAAGCAGCACTCGCGTCGGCACGCATGGGCTGCGAGACATTGATGCTGACCATGAACCTCGACACCATCGCGGTTATGTCCTGCAACCCCGCCATCGGCGGACTTGCCAAGGGGCATCTCGTAAAAGAGATCGACGCCCTGGGCGGCGAGATGGCAAAGACTATCGACCGGACAGGCATCCAGTTCCGCACCTTGAACAAAAGCAAGGGCCCGGCGGTCCGAGGCACGCGCGCCCAGGCTGACAAGCAGCGCTACCGCATGGCCATGAAGGAGACGGTGGAGAAGCAGCCGCATCTTGACGTGAAGCAGGGGCTCGTCGAGAAACTGCTGGTCGAAGACGGCAGGGTCATCGGCGTTGAAACGAACATCGGCATGCAGTATCTCGCGCAGGCAGTGATCATCACCACCGGAACCTTCCTGAAGGGCCTGATCCATATCGGGCTCGTGAACTATCCGTCCGGCAGGGCAGGCGAGTTCCCGTCCCAGGCACTGTCGGACAGTCTTTGCGCGCTGGGATTCGGACTGGGCAGGCTCAAGACCGGAACACCGGCGAGGCTGAACGGAAGGACCATCGACTTTTCGAAGATGGAGCCGCAAAGAGGAGACGACCCGGCGCCCTTCTTTTCCTTTACCGAGACGGAGCATCCTCTTGCTCAGCTTCCCTGTTATCTGACCTATACGAGCCAACGTACGCACGACATCATCAGGAAGAATCTTGACCGTTCCCCCCTCTATGCAGGAGTGATCCAGGGCGTGGGGCCGCGGTACTGTCCTTCCATCGAGGACAAGGTGATGCGGTTCTCTGACCGGGACCGACATCAGGTCTTTCTCGAACCCGAAGGTCTGGACACGGAAGAGTACTATGCGAACGGCGTGTCAACGAGCCTTCCCGTTGATGTGCAGACAAAGCTGTACCGCTCCATATCCGGACTGGAGGACGTGGAGATCATGCGGCCTGCATACGCCATCGAGTACGACTTCGCACCGCCCACCCAGGTGCAGCACAGCCTCGAAACAAAGCGGATCGCGGGGCTCTATTTTGCCGGACAGATCAACGGCACATCAGGCTATGAGGAAGCAGCGGCGCAAGGGTTGATGGCAGGGATCAATGCGGCGCTTAAGATACAGAAACGGCAGCCGCTCATACTGTCCCGGTCAGATGCGTATATCGGCGTGTTGATCGACGACCTCGTGACCCGCGGGACTCTGGAACCTTACCGCATGTTCACTTCCCGGGCCGAGTATCGGCTGATCCTGCGGGAGGACAATGCAGACCTGCGGCTCCGGGAAAAAGGGCGGGATATGGGACTCGTGAACTGCGATGAGTACCGTATGTTCCAGGAGAAGAAGCGGATCATCGAAGAAGAGATAGCGCGGCTCAGGAAAGCAAGGGTCAAGCCCGCTGCAGTGAACGCGGCGTTGAAGGAGAAGGGCACTGCGGAAATTTCCGAGGAGTCACCTCTGGAGCAATTGCTCAGGCGGCCCGAGCTTACCTATCAGGATGTGGCTGCCTTCAGTCCGCCGCCTGCGCCGCTTCAGCCTTCTGCGGCTGAGCAGGTGGAGATCCAGGTAAAGTACGAAGGATACATCCGACGGCAGCTTGAGCAGGTGGAGCGCTTTTCATCGCTGGAGGAAAGGGCCATCCCGCAGGGACTGGATTATGATTCAGTCTCAGGCCTGGCAAACGAGGTGCGCCAGAAACTGAAGCAGGTGCAGCCGGTCTCGATCGGCCAGGCATCGCGCATATCAGGAGTCACCCCGGCGGCCATCTCGCTCCTGATGGTGGCGCTTGAGAAAAGGAAGCGGGGCGGGAGCGGGAGTGACAAAGCGACAAAGCGACAGGGCGACGGGGAGACGGGGAGAAGGTAGGAGGTCGGGAGGGTAGGAAGATGGGAAGTTGAGGAAATGGGAAGTTCAGAACCAATGATGCCGCGAAGTCGCTAAGGCGCGAAGAATGGTTTAAGTGGATTCGGATTCTTTTCATCAGTCATCTGTGTCTAATTGTTTTTTTCTGTATATTTGGTTATGAGTAGATCCTATGAGGGGCAGCAGTGAAAAATAGAGAACTACTGATCTCAGGAGCAGAGCAGCTCGGTCTTCCGCTTTCCACGGAGCAGGTGGATGTCCTGTTCCGTTATGTTGCAGAGCTGAAAAAGTGGAACCGCAAGATCAACCTCACGGCAGTGCGCGAGGAGCGGGAGATCGTTATCAAGCACTTGCTGGATTCACTCGCCTTTGCGAAGGGGTTCTCTCCTGGTCCGGGACTGACGCTTATGGACATCGGGTCCGGCGCGGGCTTTCCTGCCTTGCCGCTGCGCATCGTTTTTTCCGGGATCGCGGTCACCCTGGTAGAGTCGGTAAAGAAGAAGGCTTCCTTTCTTCGCCACATCGTCAGAACGCTGAACCTTGAGCGAGTAAAAGTTCTGGACGAGAGAGCAGAGGCCCTGTCCGAGACAATGCGGGAATCCTACGACGTGGTGACTGCGCGTGCCTTTGCCCAGATGGACAAAGCGCTGGCAGCTGGTGCGCCCTTTCTGAAAAAGGGCGGAAGGCTCATCCTGAGCAGAGGGCCCGAAGAGGGCGTTACCGAGGCTGCGGTCGGGAAGTCCGGCCTTGCTGTGGCAAAGGTGATCCCGTTCACGCTGCCCCATTCCAGTTACGGGCGGGCGATCTGGATCTTCAAGAAGCCGGAGTAGGGGGCAATGTTCCACGTGGAACATGTTGCACGTGGGGAGTGACGAGTGCTGAGTGAACGTAATCGATAGTGATATTTTTGTATAAATCAAAAGCTGGAAAAGCAGGATGTTTTCTCGCCAAGGCGCAAAGGTCGCAAAGGAATGCACAGCCTTGGGTTTAAACCTGGACCCAAGGATTTCCTTTGCGTCCTTTGCGAGCTTTGCGAGAGACGCCTTTGATTCTGGTTCAATTATGGAAACTACAAAACTGAAAATACCTGCCGAATGGCGAAGAGCAGCCGAGGAGATCCTGTCCCACGGCGGGCCCGTGATGGTCATCGGCGCGCCGGGTTCCGGCAAGACCACCTTCTGCCAGTACCTGACGGCGAACTTCTGCAGACAGGGAAAGAAGGTCGCCTGGATCGATGGCGACCCCGGCCAGCCCTTTGTCGGTCCACCTGCTGTGCTGTCTCTTTCCGTTTATACGGCGGCCGAGGAGCTCCTGACACGGAAAGGTGCCATGAGCACGACCTTCATCGGCAACACGAGCCCTGTTGGCCATCTGCTCGAGATGATCGCGGGTCTGCAGAAACTCGCAGTGCGGGCCGCAGCCTATGAACCGGACCTTCTGATCGTGAACACGTGTGGACTTGTGCACGGCGGCGCTGCCAGGGAGCTCGGTTTTCACGAGATAGATATGAGCGGGCCGAAGTATATCGTGGCGCTCCAGAAGGGCAGCGAGGTCGAGCACCTGCTTTCGCCCCATAGCCACCGCGCCGGCCTTCTGATGCTCCGCATGCCGGTCGCGCCGGAAGCAAAGCTCCTGACCCGCGAGGCGCGGCTTGCTTCACGGGAGTTTCGGTTCAAGGAGTATTTTCGGGGCGCCGGGTTCCAGGAGATCGAGATCGCCGACGTGGGCATCCACGGCCACGGCATCGGCACAGGCGAGCGGCTCGCGTTCTATGACGTGAACAAGCTCTCGAAGATCGTCGGGGGATTGGTGGTCCATGCAGAGCTGTCAGCGGACCGGCTCTTTATGATGATGGAGGGCGAGTACTCGGGTGACGAGCTCTTCACGGCAAAGGAAGCATACAGCGTGAGAGAGGTGACGGTCCTGAAGCGGTCCGAGATGGACCACTTGCTGCTCGGTCTGAATGACGACCAGAACCTTTGCATGGGCCTGGGCATCCTTCGGGAATTCGATGTGCGGGACCAGGTGCTCCGGGTGATCACGCCGCTGCGAGACCTGTCGGCAATACGGCATGTGGTTTTCGGCTCCCTGCGCGTCAGCCCGGCAGGGACCGAGCTGGGGAGAATGTAGGATGTTCCACGTGGAACATTTTGAATGCGGAACTCGGAGTGAACTTGAACAGTCTCGACATATGAGCATAAAGTAAAAGCTAGATGTTTTCTCGCCAGGCGCAAAGGTCGCAAACAAAAGCGGGACTGCTGAGTTAAACCGGTTCAAGCTTTTTCGAGAAAACCCCCTCGTTCTTGTTTTATTCGCGCTCATCTGCGTAAATCAGCGTCGAAATTCCCCTCTGTTATTCTCGGCTCACATTCGAATTCAGGTTACCTTTGCGTCCTTTGCGAGCTTTGCGAGAGACGTCTTTGGCTGTTGCCACGATCTCAAGTCTCGCTTTGCGAGAACCCCTTTGTTCCTGCCTGATCTGCTGCCATCGGCGGCCAAATCCCGCCTGGCTCTTCCTGGTCAGGACAGGCCTCCGAACTGACTGTAATGGCGGATGAATTTTCGCTTTCCTTTGGTGCTATCCTGTGGTAAAGTACGCTCTGTTCCGATATAAACCGGAGGCTGAATGGGCAAGGTAATCGCGATCGCCAACCAGAAGGGTGGCGTGGGCAAGACCACAACGGCCGTGAACATCGCCGCATCGCTGGCCGCAGCGGAAAAGAAGGTCCTGCTGATCGATTGCGATCCCCAGGGAAACTCCTCGAGCGGCCTGGGGATCGATCCCAAGACGCTCTCAGCCAGCACCTACGATCTTTTCACCGGAGAAAACACTGCCCAGGACATCAAGGTCAAAACCTACCTCAAGTGCCTCGACGTGATCCCCGCGGGCATCGACCTCGTGGGCGTCGAGGTGGAGCTGATCCAGATGATCGCCCGGGAACGGGTGCTCAAGAAGGCGCTCCAGACGATCCGCGACGAATACGATTTCATCTACATTGACTGTCCTCCTTCTCTCGGCCTCCTTACCGTGAATGCTCTGACGGCAGCCGACGGCGTGCTGATCCCCGTGCAGTGCGAGTACTATGCTCTTGAAGGTCTCTCCGCTCTCACGAACACCATCAAACTCATCAAGCAGGACCTGAACCCGGACCTTGCCATTGAAGGCGTGCTGCTTACCATGTTCGACAGCAGGAACAACCTGGCCGAGCAGGTGGCGGCTGAAGTGCGAAAGCACTTCGGCAACAAGGTCTACACCACCATCATCCACCGCAACGTGGCCCTGAGCGAGGCGCCGAGCTACGGCAAGCCCGCGCTGTTGTACGACATCAGGTCGCGCGGGGCGCAAAGCTATCTTGAGCTCGCTAAGGAGGTCATCAGCCATGCAAAAAGTGGCGCTCGGTAAAGGACTCGGCGCGCTCATTCCCGATCTGTCCGGCCTCGATGATAAGGAGCGGAAGGCGCTCGGAATTCTGGATATCGAGCTGGACCGGATCGTGCCGAACGAGTTCCAGCCGAGGAAGGTCTTCAACGAGGACAAGCTCAAGGAGCTGGCCTCTTCCATCAGGCAGCAGGGCGTGATCCAGCCCATCATCGTCCACAAGATCGGGAACAACTTCGGTCTCATCGCAGGCGAACGGCGGTTGCGCGCCTCCCGCATTGCAGGGCTCACGACCATCCCGGCCCTGGTGAAGGAAGCGACAAAGCGCGAGCTGCTCGAGATGGCGCTGATCGAGAACATCCAGCGCGAGGACCTGAATCCTCTCGAAGCAGCCGAGGCGTACAGGCGGCTTCAGGACGAGTTCAAGCTCACTCAGGAAGACCTGGCAAAGCGCGTGGGCAAGGAGCGCTCCACGGTCACGAACTTCCTTCGCATCCTGGGCCTGCCCAAGGAAGTGAAGCAGGCGTTGGCCGAGGGCAGCCTTTCCATGGGACATGCCAAGGCCATCCTCTCGCTTGACCGCGTGCGCGACCAGCTACAGGCGGCGAACGCGATCGCGAAAAAGGGACTGTCAGTGCGCGAGGCAGAAGCACTTGCAACGCGGCTCAAGAACCCGCCGACGGAGAAGCGTGTACGGGTGCCGCATGAGCTGAGGGCGCTGGAGGAGAAGTTCCGCAAGGCCCTCGGCACCAAGGTGAGCATTGCAGCGAAGTCCAAGGGCGGCAAGGTCGTGATCGAATACTATTCCGCTGAAGACCTCGACAGGATCGTGGATAAGATCTGCTGAGATGATCCATACCACGAAGACACGAAGGCACAAAGTATAACCTCCAGAAAAAGATTTACTTAGTGTCTTGGTGCCTTTGTGGTAAAAACTTTATTCCTCAGGAGGAAGAGATGCTGAAGAAGGGAACAGGCACACCAGACCAGGCTGAGATCACCGCATTCCTCGGGAAGGGCACGACGTTCAAGGGCGTGCTGAGCTTCGAGGGCACCATCCGCGTGGACGGCAAGGTGGAGGGCGAGATCGTTTCGAAGAGCACCCTCATCGCCGGCGACGAGGCCCTGCTCCAGGGCGAGGTGAACGTGGGCACGCTGATCAGCAGCGGCAAGGTGATCGGCAACATCACGGCGACCCAGATGGTCCACGTGCTCGCGCCGGGCACGGTGAACGGGAACATCAAGACGCCCAAGCTCATCATCGAGGAAGGCGTGCTGTTCGACGGCAAGTGCGAGATGGCCGGCGAGCGCAAGGCCTCGGAGCAGAAGGTCGTTTCCCTGATGGCCGAGAAATAGCAGCCGAGCGTTCGTTACATCATATTCGATGACGGACCCGAGAGGGCACGCAGGGCGTGCCCTCTCCCGATGCCTCGGCCGCCTCTGGTCGCGTCCTGGTGTGCCACTGCAACGCTCACCCACCCCAAGCAATACAATTACCCATATATTTATATTGCCATTATCGCCCTCCTATGATAAAGTATAACCATGCATAAAGCCCGCTTTGAGTGGGATGAGGATAAAGACAAGGAGAACCAGAGAAAGCATAGGGTTCCGTTTTCTCTTGCTCAGCGTGCCTTTCTTGATCGCCATCGTATCATTGCGGAAGATATTGAGCACAGTACTGAGGAGAATCGATATTACTGCATCGGCCGAGTCGGCGAAGGCATAATGACCGTGCGGTTTACGTACAGGGGACATGTCATCCGCATTTACGGCGCCGGCTATTGGAGGAAAGGAAGGAAGATCTATGAAGAGCAAAATTAAATATACTGACGAGCCGATGGGAAAATTGAAGGTCGCGGATGATTTTCTCCCCCCGCCGGACCAGCTGGTTCTGAAAGAGGACAACGTCAAGGTCACGATCGCGCTAAAGAGATCGAGTATTGAATTTTTCAAGAAGGAAGCCAAGAAGCACCACACATCGTATCAAAAAATGATCCGACAGCTTATTGATTGGTATTCATCACATCACGAAAAGAGCGCTTAGCTTATTGGTCGGGCCATGAGAACTCTTCCTTAGTAAGGAAGCAAAATGAGCGGAGCAGTATCCCGTACGGCAGCACCAATTCGCATTTAAGGATTCGGCCTGGAAGGGCTGTCATTCCGCCCCACTGACAACGGCGTTTCGGAATTATCGGGGCGCTTTTCGTCCCATCAGTAACCGGTTAGCATTCACTACTTAATTCTTAAGATATAATAGAGGAAGACAATAAAAAAAAGGAACATCTCATGAAAACAAGAATAACGGAACTTTTTGGCATTCAACATCCCATCATTCAAGGCGGTATGCATTATGTAGGTTTTGCTGAATTAGTCGCAGCCGTTTCCAACGCAGGTGGTCTTGGAATTATTACAGCGCTGACGCAAAAAACACCATCAGATCTCGCAAAGGAAATCGCTCGCTGCCATGAGATGACGGATAAACCGTTTGGGGTCAATTTAACGTTCCTTCCAACAGTAAGCACACCGGATTACCCGGGATACATAGACGCAATTATTGATGGCGGGGTCAACATAGTTGAAACAGCCGGTCGCAATCCTCAAGCGTATCTCCCTAAATTGCAAAATGCCGGAGTGAAGATCATGCACAAGTGCACTTCAGTTCGTCATGCCGTGAAGGCGGAAAAGATCGGATGTGATGCGGTATCGGTAGATGGGTTTGAATGTGGCGGCCACCCCGGTGAAGATGATATTCCCAACATGATTCTCCTGCCGAGAGCGGAAGAGGAGCTTACGATACCATTCGTTGCTTCCGGTGGAATGGCGGATGCGAGAAGTCTGGTCGCCTCTCTTAGTCTCGGTGCTGATGGAATAAGCATGGGGACCCGATTTATTGCTACAAAAGAAGCTCCTGTGCATGAAAATGTCAAGAAGGCCATTGTCGCCGCATCTGAGCTGGACACCCGATTGATAATGCGGCCACTTCGAAATACGGAACGCGTAATGAACAATCCAGCCGTCGAGCGCCTGTTGGAAAAAGAAGCCGCATTAGGAAAAAATATTAAATTTGAGGATATAATCGAAGAAGTGGCGGGAATGTATCCCAGGATCATGAGGAAAGGTGAAATGGATGCCGGCGCCTGGTCGTGTGGTATGGTGGCCGGCCTGATTCATGACATTCCAACGTGCAAGGAATTAATTGATCATATGATGTCCGAAGCTGAAAAAATTATTCGCAACCGATTGCTGGGAATGCTGTCATAATTGTGCATAGATTCAAAGAAAAGGCTGACAATGGATTTGAAACAATCGGCGATGGCTTCGTGGTAACTATGCCGCAATTACAACACACACCCTCAATTCATCATACCCTCCAGACGGTTTTCGGGTTCGATTCCTTTCGGCCGAACCAGGAAGACATTATCAGGGCGGTCCTGGAAAAGCGGGATGTCTTCGCGGTCATGCCGACGGGCTGCGGGAAATCCATCTGCTACCAGCTTCCGGCGGTGCTGATGGAGGGGACGGCTGTGGTCATCAGCCCGCTCATCTCCCTGATGAAGGACCAGGTGGACGCGGCAAAGGAAAACGGCATCGCGGCCGACTACCTGAACAGCTCGCTCAATGCGGCTGAGCTGTCCGGCGTTGTCCGCAGGCTCAAGGGCAACCAGCTCAAGCTCCTCTATATCGCGCCGGAGCGGTTCGCCATGCCGCAGTTCGTGGAGCTGCTGCGGGAGCTGCCCCTGTCGCTTTTTGCCATCGACGAGGCTCACTGCATATCGGAGTGGGGCCACGATTTCCGGCCCGACTACCTCTCCCTGTCGGCCATCCCCGCCGGCTTCCCCGGCGTTCCGGTCGCCGCCTTTACCGCCACGGCCTCGGAAAAGGTGCAGCAGGACATCATCGGGAAGATCGGGCTCAGGGCCCCTTATTGCGTGAGGGCGTCCTTCAATCGTCCCAACCTCTTTTACCAGGTCGCCCCGAAAACGGGGCTCGATCAACAGCTTCTCGGCTTTCTGAAGGAGCATGAAGGCGAAGCCGGCATTATTTACCGGACCACGCGGGACTCGGTCGAAGCGACCGCAGGACTTCTCTCGGCCCACGGCATACAGGCGCTTCCCTACCACGCCGGATTGCCTGCGGAGGTGCGCGACAGGAACCAGGAAGCATTCAACCGCGATGAGATTTCGGTCATTGTCGCAACGATCGCCTTCGGGATGGGCATCGACAAGTCCAATGTCCGGTTTGTGGTGCATGCCGATCTTCCGGAGCACATCGAGGCCTATTATCAGGAGACGGGCCGCGCCGGCCGCGACGGTGAGCCGGCGCACTGCCTGCTGTTGTTCAGCCGCGGCGACATCCCGAGGATACGCTATTTCATCGACAAGCTGGAGGATGAGGCCGAACGAACGATCTCCCTAAAAAAACTGAACCAGACCGTGCGCTTCGCCTCCCATAATGCATGCAGACGCAAACAGCTTCTCGCTTTTTTCGGAGAAGCCTATCCGGCGGACAACTGCGGCGCCTGCGACATCTGCACCGGCAACGTCAACCGCACGGACATCACGACCGACGCGAAGATACTGATGTCCGCCATGGCGCGGACGAATGAACGCTTCGGCATCATCCATGTCATGGATGTCGTCATGGGCGCGGACACGAAGCGCGTGCGGGAGATGGGACATCACGGCATCAAGACCTTCGGAGCGGGCAGGCACGGGGATAAACACCACTGGCGCTTCATTGTCGACGAACTGCTTGCGCAGGAGCTGATCGTCCAGGACGGCGACCGCTACCCCGTGCTGAAACTTACCCCTCGGGGCAGGGCCGCGCTTACGGGAACGGAGCAGGTGTTCGGGCTGAAACGCGAAGAGAAGATGGTCAGTGAGCGGCGCAGGAAAGGCGCCGGGGACGGTCCATTCGATGCCGCGCTTTTTGAGAAGCTTCGGATCGTCCGAAAACGTCTTGCCGAGGCCAACCACGTGCCTCCCTATGTTATTTTTTCAGATAAGACCCTTCATGAAATGTCCCGGCACTATCCGGCCACTCCCGCCGACATGAGGCGGGTTCATGGGGTCGGCGACGTCAAGCTGGAGCGGTATGGCGCAGATTTTGTTGCCGAGATAAAAGCATACGTCGATGACCATCCCGGCATTCAAGCTGGTTCCCAAAGTTCCCCTGACCAAGCGTTCAACACGGGCTGAAAAGAAACACGCGGCAGGCTAGCTTCGCATTTTCCTGTAAAGAGGAGGACTCCATGAATCCAGTGACGATGCTAATTGGAGCAGCCGCAATCGGCTACGGCATCTACGCGGCCTATGTCCGCGCCACAAATCCGGCCAAGTTCGGCAAGCTGGAGGCGATGAAGAAGTTCTGGGGAGAGAAGGCCGGTGTGGCCATCCATGTTGCCGCGTATACGGTGATCCCCATCCTCTTTGGCATCGTGATGATCATCACGGGCCTGCAGGGCGGCTCGATCTTTTGAAAGGCCGCGGGTCGCGCACAGCATGACGATAGCTATATTTTAGTATACATCGTGTATAAGTGATAAATGGTTAGCCGGCAATAAGAGCGACCTATTTAAAGCGGAGGATAGGACTCAAATAATATGAATGACGATACTTATCATGCTGCATTAAAAAGAAATTTGAATGAGTTGATAATTGCGAAGTTAGAACTTGATGCGTACCGCGAAATTGGTGACAAACTACTGCTAAATTATTACGATACTTTTTTCACACTTGCACAAGATGCCCTTTTCAATGACATGGTTGCGCATATGATAAAGGTATTAGATCAAAATTCTCAAAGCACAACGTTTTGGTATATATTTAGATGTAGATCGAAAGAAGTAAAGGAATTCATAAAGCGAGAGAATATAGATTTTATGTCTATATATGATATTGCAGAAAAGCTCAAAATTGTAAGGGACAAAACACACTTCCATATTGACAAGAAAGGCGTAAAAGATCCGAGAGAGGTATGGACAACAGCAAATATTTCATGGGATGAGCTAAAAGAAAATATTGGCTCAATCTATAAAACCTTAAATCATCTTCATAACTTGGAATTTGAAGTTGAGTTTGAGATACCAAGGATCGACGATTTGCAATACATAATAAAGGTAGCAATTGAAGCTGAATATGCGACAAAAAGGGAGCCATAACACCAATACGCCGATTTGGCGTGAAACAGCCCCGACCTCACGATGATTTGCGGCGTAAAACGAAGGAGGCGTAAGATGGATATAACAACAATCCTTATTATTTATTAGCAGTCTAATCGTGATCTTTCAATTGAATGCAATCAACAATAATCTGCGAAGCGTCGGGTGGCAATTTACACATATTGACAAGTTTTTAGAAGCGGCTCACGCGGTGCCGTGCTGATGAATAGTTTCAACAAACGACTCGACACAGACCATGATTTGCCCGGCGGGTCAGCCCATCATTATGCGGCAATATTGAGAACCGAGCATGACGAACGAAAGAAAATACGCCTCGTTTTTTGAGTGGCCTGACAAAGAGCGAAAAGAACTTGGCGTTGTCGAAGAACTTTTGCGTTCTTTAAATTCTGTTTCTCCGCTTGGGCTGTGAAATCCGCGCACTAACCGTCCGGATCCACCCGATTGCGTTTGTGAAAACGGAAAGGGAAACCTCATTGCGGTAGAAGTTGTCGAGTTTGTTTGTGAAGAGGCCGCGCGAAGGAATGCTAAAGGCGAAAGCGTTATGAGGGTCTGGAACTTCGGCGAAATATCCGCGAAGGTTAGCTCTCTGCTCGTAGGAAAGGACACGAAAAAGTATCTGGGTGGTCCTTACAGCGGCATAGTTGTGTGTCTGTTTACTGATGAACCTATGCTTACTTTCGATGAAGCAAAGGAGGAGCTTGGCAGCATAAAGTTTGGGCCATTCTCCCAGGTAACTTCGGCATTTCTGGTCTTCTCGTATGACCCTGATACAAAATCGTATCCAACGGTACTACTTCAAATTACCGCATAACACGTCGATCAGCCTGATTCGCGGTGCTGGCGTGCCGCTCTCAGGTTAGCTCTGCGTTAGGTGCAAAAAATGAATAAACTCAAACTTGCCATTGTTGCTACACTAATTCTGTTAATGGCTTTTGGTGTATATGCTGCTGGTTTTGAAGGTAGGTACTGCGAACTGGATGGAGCGACTACTGAGGATGGCGAACAAGTCACTGGGGAATGTTACATGTATAGTGATCAGTACGGTGAATTAGATGGTGCTCAAACAGAAACTGGAGAGTCAGTGACGGGAGAATGCTATCGCTATTCTGAGAATTATGCAGAGTTGGAAGGAGCAAAAACTGAAAGTGGAAAAACAGTCTCCGGTGAGTGTTATTTCTATTAGCACACGTTTAATTGCTTTAGCTTTTGCCTCAATAGCGCCTAACACAGCAAATTTGCTCGGACGGCAAAAAAGCGTCGTTTGCTATCGCTCACTCGGCTTTTTTGCCGCCGGTGATTTGCGGTGATGGCCCGCGCTTCGCGCGGCCCATCACCCCGGTGAGCGGCCGACCTGATGTCTCGCGCGAAAGCATCGCGAGCCATCAAACCGGTCGAGAAGGACTTGCCCCCTGCGGGGGCAGCCGTTCACCGGGGTGTTAAAATGGTCAAATACAGTTACTAAGACATGCGGTGGTAATTCCACATTGTTCGTCATTCCCGCGAAAGCGGGAATCCAAGAAACAATGCCAAAACACTGGATTCCGGGTCAAGCCCGGAATGACGGATTATTTTCTATGAGGCTCTGCTAATGACCATCTTAGTAATGTAATTTAACCGCCTCTAAAAGGGAGCAAACATCGCGCTTGAGCTTTAATCTATTGCACTAACGTGAAAGCAGGTAAATAAATGAACATTCTCCACTTCTTCCGCACCCCGGCGCTATCAAACTTTCAGGTCGCGAACCTCCTGCAGGCCGCGCAGCTAACGGCATGTCGGCAGATCAAGGCCATTGAGACCGAGTTCTGCTACAATATAGCCGCGACTTCATCTCTTTCCCAGGACGAGATGGGCCTGCTGCGATGGCTGCTGGCCGAAACCTTTGAACCGGCGAAATTCTCCGATAAAAGTTTTTTAAATCCCCCCGCTCCCCCGTCTAAAACGCCCCTCACCCCAGCCCCTCTCCCCAACGGGGAGAGGGAAAAAGGGAGAGGAGGCTTTGTCATCAGGGGGTCAGGGGGGGATTCGTCCCTCACTCCGAACTCCGCACTCCGAACTCCGAACTTGATTCTCGAGGTCGGCCCCCGCATGAGCTTCACCACTGCCTGGTCCACGAACGCCGTGTCTGTCTGCCGCGCCTGCGGACTCGACAAGATCACGCGCGTCGAGCGGTCGCGCCGCTATTTCCTGACCCTTGATGATCCCGCGGCCATGACCCCGCAGCGGCGGGAGGCATTCCTTTCTCTCGTCCATGACCGCATGACCGAGTGCCTCTATCCTGCGCCGCTCACCACCTTTGATCCCGGCGTGGTGCCTGAGCCGGTGCGCATCGTTCCGCTTATGGAGGAAGGCCGACCGGCGCTGGAGCGCATCAACCGCGAGATGGGCCTGGGCATGGACGACTGGGACCTGGACTACTACACGAACCTCTTTGTGAAGGACATCGGCCGGAACCCTACCAACGTGGAGTGCTTCGACCTCTCCCAGTCGAACAGCGAACACTCGCGCCACTGGTTCTTCCGCGGCAGGCTCGTGGTGGGCGGGAAGGAAGTTCCCGACACGCTCATGAAGATCGTGAAGGCCACCTGGGAGGCGAACAAGAACAACAGCGTTATTGCCTTCAGCGACAACTCCAGCGCCATCCGCGGCTACGACATCGCCACGATCACGCCGAAGGAACCGGGAAAGCCGTCTCCCTTTGTGGAAACGCGCAGAACGTCCCATATCATCTTCACGGCAGAGACGCACAATTTCCCCTCAGGCGTTGCGCCCTTTCCCGGCGCCGAGACCGGCACAGGCGGCCGCATCCGCGACGTGCAGGCCACGGGCACAGGCGGACACGTGATCGCGGGAACAGCCGCTTACTGCGTGGGCAATCTGCAGATCCCGGGATACGTGCTTCCCTGGGAAGACCCTTCATATGCATATCCGACCAATCTCGCGCCGCCTCTCCGGATCGAGGTGGAGGCGAGCAACGGCGCCTCGGATTACGGCAACAAGTTCGGCGAACCCCTGATCCAGGGCTTTACCCGTTCCTTTGGCCTGCGCCTGCCTGACGGCGAGCGCCGGGAATGGCTCAAGCCCATCATGTTCAGCGGCGGCATCGGCCAGATGGACGCGCAGCACACAACGAAAGCGGAGCCGGAAAAGGGCATGCTGGTCGTGAAGGTGGGCGGCCCGGCCTACCGCATCGGCATGGGAGGCGGCGCGGCATCGTCCATGATCCAGGGCGAGAATGTCGCGGAGCTCGACTTTAATGCCGTGCAGCGCGGTGACGCCGAGATGGAGCAGAAGATGAACCGCGTGATCCGCGCCTGCATCGAGCTGGGCAATAAGAACCCCATCGCGAGCATCCACGACCAGGGTGCAGGCGGCAACTGCAATGTGGTAAAAGAGATCATCCATCCCGCAGGCGGCAAGATCGAGATCCGCAAGGTCCCTGTGGGAGATGCCACGCTCTCGGTCCTTGAGATCTGGGGCGCTGAGTATCAGGAGCAGAATGCCCTGCTGATCAAGGCCGAGCATGCGGACCTCTTCACGTCGCTTTGCGAACGCGAGAAGGTCTCCGCTGCTTTCATCGGCACGGTCACGGGCGACGGCTTCATTGTTCTGCACGATGCGATCGACGGTTCCACACCTGTGAACCTTGAGCTTGCGAAGGTGCTGGGCGAGATGCCGCAGAAAACCTTTACTCTGGACCGAACACCCCGACTACTGAATCCGCTGAAACTGCCGAAGGACCTGACGGTGTTCCAGGCCCTTGAACGTGTCCTGCGGCTGCTGTCTGTGGGTTCGAAGCGTTTCCTGGTGAACAAGGTGGACCGCTCCGTCACGGGACTGATCGCGCAGCAGCAGTGCTGCGGCCCCCTGCACCTGACGGTGGCTGATGTGGCCGTCATTGCCCAGTCCCACTTCGGCCTGCGAGGTGCTGCAACAGCTATCGGCGAACAGCCCGTGAAGGAGCTGATCGATCCGGCTTCCATGGCGCGCATGAGCGTGGGTGAGGCGCTCACGAACATTGTCTGGGCACAGGTGAGCGGCATCGAGGACATCCGCTGCTCTGCCAACTGGATGTGGGCGCCCAAACTTCCGGGCGAAGGTGCGCGGCTCTATGATGCTGCCGTTGCTATGCGCGACATGATGATCGAGTTGGGCATTGCCGTCGACGGCGGCAAGGACAGCCTCTCGATGGCGGCGAAGGTCACGGGGCCTGGCAACGCTTCGGAGATCGTCAAGTCACCGGGCACGCTCGTGATTTCCGCCTACGTCACCTGCCCGGACGTCACTAAGACCGTGACGCCGGACCTGAAGGCGCCGGGAAAGGGATTGCTGCTCTACATTGATCTTGCCGGCGGCAGGGACCGCCTCGGCGGCTCGGCCCTTGCCCAGACCTTCAGCCAGGTGGGTCATGAGTCGCCTGATGTGGAAGTTGCCGATCTGCTGAAACGGGCCTTCATTGCCGTGCAGAAGCTGTTGAGCGAAGGATCGATCCTTGCCGGCCATGACCGGTCCGACGGCGGACTGATCACCACGCTGCTGGAAATGGCCTTTGCAGGCAACTGCGGCATCGATATCAAGCTTCAGGGAAAAAGCGGCGTAATGCCGTCGTTGTTCTCGGAAGAGCTGGGATTTGTGATCGAATATCTGCCGGAACAGGAGAAACGCGTGCTCGGTGTGCTGGACGAGGCTGCCGTGCCGTATGAGCGGATCGGCAAGAGCATCGTGAAAAAACAGGTGACGGTCAAGGTGAACAACAGCACGGTGCTGGACGACGACCTGTGCAAGCTGCGCGACATCTGGGAAGAGACAAGCTTCAGCCTCGACCTGATGCAGCGCAATCCCGACAACATTCGGGAAGAGCGGAAGAACAGCTTTGACCGCAGCGGGCCGAAGTATCTCATTGCCTTCGCGTCCGAGGAAACCTCGCAGGAGTGCCTGTGCAGCATGAAGAAGCCGAAGGTGGCGGTGATCCGCGAGGAAGGGTCGAACGGCGACCGCGAGATGGTATCGGCCTTTGCCATGGCCGGGTTCGAGCCCTGGGACGTGATGATGACGGACTTGCTTTCCGGCCGCGTGACCCTTGATCAGTTCCGCGGCGTGGTCTTTGTTGGCGGCTTCAGCTATGCCGACGTGCTCGACTCCGCCAAGGGCTGGGCCGCGACGATACGGTTCAACAGGAAGCTCTGGGAACAGTTCGAGCGTTTCTATAACCGGCCGGATACCTTCAGCCTGGGCGTGTGCAACGGATGCCAGCTCATGGCGCTTTTGGGCTGGGTGCCCTGGCGCGGCATCAGCGACGAGCTGCAGCCGCGGTTCATCCACAACGCATCGGGCAGATTCGAGTCGCGCTTCTCGACCGTCAGGATCCTTCCGGGCCCTGCGGTGATGTTGAAGGGAATGGAAGGCTCGGTGCTCGGCATCTGGGTTGCCCACGGCGAGGGCATGGCATACTTTCCGGACCGCGGGATCTTCAACGAAACCGAGTACGGACTTGCGCCTATCCGGTACGTGGACGACAAGGGAAAGACCACCGAGTCCTATCCCTTCAACCCCAACGGATCCCCTGCCGGCATCGCGGCCCTCTGCTCGCCTGACGGCAGGCACCTGGCCATGATGCCCCATCCGGAGCGCACGGTCCTGACCTGGCAGTGGCCCTGGCTGCCTGAGAACCTCCGCGCGAATCAGACAGTGTCGCCCTGGCTGCGCATGTTCCAGAACGCGCGGGAGTGGTGCGAGAAGAGCAGGGCATAGCCGTAGGGGATTTGAAGGCCACAACCAAAGTCTGCCACGACGCCGCAAAGGCGCGAAGAAATATATTTAACAGGTTTGAATTCCGGAGTGAGCGCACTCCCCGCAGCTTATTGCAGGAACTTCAATCTCGACAGTGCCGTAAAGGTTTTCAGCGTCATCTGAAAAACCTCTTGTCAATCCGCGATTGCTCTGCTACGCTTATGGCAAGTGCATTATCATAAAACAACATGCTGAATGGAACGGTGCTCCATGGGACTCTTCTCAAAAATGTTCACTGATGGAGATAAACAAATGGAAGAAGATAAAGGCAGCTATTTTTCCGTGAAGGAGCGGCTGGAGCAGCTCGTGAAGAAGGGCATCATTAGTGAAAGCGATCTGTCCCTCAGGCCCGTTGTCCGCAAGGGACGCAATGTTCCACAGATCATCGCCACCATCGAACGGCTGCTGCAGGAGGGCCACCTGAAGGGCATCGAGGATTGCGTCATGGGGTTCTGCTATCACGCAGGCAAGGGGATGCTCTCGGAAGCGGACACGAAGAAGCCCTGAGGGTGCCGGGCCAGGCACGGACAGCCCGCGCCGCTGCCTTCGGCCGGCCTCCCCGCCAGCGGATTACCATCATGCATAGTGAGGCTTTCCGCCGCGATTAAAAATTGTAAACTTGCTATTCCCTGATACCCCGTCAGCTTGCTACGAGGTGATTCATTCTGAGCAGGTGTAAAAATTTCCCACACAGACGCGCTCCTTACGAGCATATTGCGCAGCGGCTTTCCGGTGTGTTATAGTACGCCAATGCCATTTTTGACCTCACTAACGTCCCGCCAGTCCCAGCATATCATTGTCCCGCTTGCCATTGTCTGGACCGTTCTTATAGCTGTGTCCGGGTTGTGGAACAATTATCAGGCTCATCAGGAGACAGAGGAAAAGGCCCGGGTCGAAGCGCGGACCATTTTTGAACATAATATCGCGTACCGGCGCTGGAACACCATGCTGGGCGGCGTCTATGCCCCCATTTCCGATACGAACCCGCCGAATCCCTATCTCGTGCATCCCAACCGGGAAAAACGGACGATAGACGGAACGGCCCTCACGCTGATCAATCCTTTCCGAATGACCAGGCAGGCCTACGCGCTGCTCAAGGAACAGTCACCCCTGGCATCCATCAACCGGACCGTCAGCCTCAAGCCCCTGAACCCGGAGAACGATCCGGACCCCTGGGAGCGGAAGGCCCTGCTGTCCTTCGTCGACGAGACGACGGAAGTGAGCGAGAGAACGACCATCGGCGGCGTTCCCTACATGAGGATCATGAAACCCTATATCACCGTGCAGGGCTGTCTGAAGTGCCACGGCATGCAGGGATATAAGGTGGGGGACATACGGGGAGGGATGAGCATCGCCGTTCCCATGGCCCCTTATCTGCAGGGGGCGGCGAGGACGCAGAAGACGATCGTTGTGTCCCACATGCTCCTCTGGGTCTTCGGCATCGCAGGCATCATGCTGTTCGCCCGCGGCGTACGAAGCAGGGAAGAAAAGATAGCCGAGAGCGAATGGAAGTTCAGGACCCTGTCGGAGTTTGCCTACGACTGGGAATACTGGATCGATGAGCAGAAAAAGCTCGTGTTTATGTCTCCCTCATGCGCGCACATAACAGGATACACGCAGGAAGAGTTCATGGGCGACCCCGGCCTTCTGTTCTCGATCATCCATCCCGAGGACCGGGAGAAGTTCAGGAAACATATGGAAAAGTTCAGGTCTCCCCAGCACGAAGAGATGGAGGTCCGCATCACGACGAAGGGCGGCCAGGTGAAATGGCTGTCGCACGGATGCGAGCACATCTCGGTCGGTGACTCCTTTCTGGGCAGGCGCGTCAGCAACCGCGACATCACGGACCGAAAAAACCTCGAGGAGCAGCTGCACCAGTCACAGAAGATGGAATCCCTCGGTATGCTGGCCGGCGGCATCGCTCACGATTTCAACAACCTGTTGACGGCCGTGAGCGGCTATGCCTCTATGCTCCAGAAAAAGCTGACGAACATCGACGACGTGTCCCGTACCTATATCGACCACGTGCTGACCGCCACAAAACAGGCGAAGAGTCTTACTTCGAACCTGCTTGCCTTCAGCCGCAGGCAGAAACTGCGGCCGGGGATGGTCAGCATGCAGTCGGTTGTGGACGATATTGCCGTGCTCATCAAGCGGCTCATCGGAGAGGATATCGAGCTCACCGCAACGACGACGGGCATCGAGTTCCCCGTTGAGGCGGATCGCCATCAGATCGAGCAGGTCCTGATGAACCTCGTTACGAATGCACGGGACGCGATGCCTTCCGGGGGGGCCATGACGATCCGGTCGAACCCCGTGGTGCTCGGCGCGGAATTCGCGGGTCAGTACGGGGCGCAGGCGGGCAACTATATGATGCTCACCGTGTCCGACACGGGCTGCGGCATCGACGAGGAAGATCTGCAGCGCATCTTCGAGCCGTTCTATACGAGTAAGGAAAAAGGGAAGGGCACCGGCCTCGGGTTGTCGATCATCTATAATATCGTGAAGCAGCATCGGGGATTCATAACCACTGAGAGCCGGCCTGGGCGCGGCGCGACCTTCAAAATATATCTCCCTGCGGCGCACCGGGACGAGCAGGGAAAAGATCTCAGCATGATCAGCGTGACGAAGAAACCGGAAGAATACCGCGGCCATGAAACAGTCCTTGTTGCCGAGGATGACCTGGTGGTCAGGATCTTTCTAAAAGATATCCTTCGGGAGCACGGCTACGGGGTGGTCCTTGCGGAAGACGGCGTCGAAGCCATCGAGAGATACCGGGAACATCGCAAGGATATCAGCCTGGCGATCATCGACATGGTCATGCCGAGAAAGAGCGGCAGGGAGGTCTGTGAGTTCATCAGGAACAGCGGCAGGGACTGCAAGATCATCTTGATCAGCGGGTACACGCGGGATATGCTTGCCGATAAGGGCGTTTCTGATGCGGGGTTCGAATTTTTTCAAAAACCCCTGGAGATCGACAGCCTGCTGAGGGTGATGAGAAGCATGCTGGATGCGGGCGCCGAGACGACGCAGAGCCGATGAAGCGAAGGCCGTGCGTGGGACAACTGATACAGGATGCAAAAGAATAAACCGGGAAAGCGCAGTGGGACGCAGATACGTGCGGATAGATCAAATAATAATTTTAGACACGCATATCTCGAAGCCCTAAAAAAGATGCAAGAATCACCCTGGAGTAACTAAGAAGACAAATTCTTCTCACAGTAGTTCCGGTTTGTCCGGGGCAGGATAAAAGGGCCTAGACAACCCGCACTCCCGCTTGCTCAGCACGGATCACTTCTCCGATCTTTACGGCATGCACGACACCGGCGGCTTGCAGTGCCTTTACCAGATCGTCCGCCTGCCCGGCGGGCAGGGCAAGCAACAGCCCGCCTGAGGTCTGGGGGTCGAAGAGCAGCTCTTCTTCCTCCCGCGAGAGCGATGCCGCGATCTTCAGGTGTCCTTCACAGAGCTTCCGGTTCGCCTTGTTGCTGCCTGTGGTCTCGCCTTTCTTGTACATGCTGAGAGTATCGGGATAAAAGGGCAGCTTTTTGTACTCCAGGCTGATCTGGAGTCCGCTTCCCTTTGCCATCTCAAGGGCGTGGCCGGCAATACCGAAGCCCGTAATGTCCGTGCAGGAATGGACCGGGAACTTGAGCGCCGCCTCTAGAGCTCGCCGGTTCAACGACGCGATCAGGGGCAGGATCTTTTCAAGGTCCGCATAGCGAAGCTTTCCAGACCGGTTCGCATTGAACAGGACGCCCGTACCGAGCGGTTTTGTCAGGACAAGCGCATCTCCCACGTTTGCGTTACAATTCGTTAAGATCCTGCTTGGATGGACCACTCCGGTCACGGACAGGCCGTATTTCGGCTCGTTATCATCCACTGAATGCCCACCAGCCAGGGAAGCCCCTGCTTCGACCACCTTGTCGTTCCCACCGCGCAGGATATCCTTCAGGAAGGACATGTCCAGCTTTTTTGACGGGTACATGACCAGGTTCAGGGCCGTTACAGGCCGTCCGCCCATTGCGTAGACATCGGAAAGGGAGTTGGCCGCTGCGATCTGGCCGAACCAGTAGGGATCGTCCACAGGCGGGGTGATGAAGTCCACGGTGCTGATGACCGCAAGGTCAGGCGAAAGGCGGTATACGGCTGCATCGTCGGATGTCTCATATCCCACGAGCAGGTTCGGGTCCTGGGGCAGCTGGAGCGCACACATTGCGTCCGACAGGTCCGTCGGACCGATCTTGGCTGCTCAGCCGCAGGTGCGGGAAAGCCCGGTCAGCGTCTTTTTCTTGAAGAGCCGCATAGGCCGCACAGTAGCAGAGCGGTGAAGGTGAGTCAAATAGATTGTGCCGATCAATTGGGCCCCCATGTATTGGCTGCTGCAGGAAGCCATGCTTTCCGCCATTAAAGACGCTGCCTGTGCGCGTGAAATCTTATGACGTCATGCCCCTGGTCGGGCATCAATTTTTCAATTTATAATTTGCAATTTTCAATTGCAGCCGGAGGCTGCGTTGTGGTACTGTTCCTGACCATCTCGCAGGGCCCGGGTACGCCATGCCTTCCCTTATTACGCATAGTGTTGTCGCTGCTGCAGCCGGAGCAGCCGTTGGCAGGAGCGTGCCGGTCCGCTTCTGGGTCCTTTCCGTCTTCTGCGCTGTTCTCCCGGACGCCGACGTGATCGGATTCAGCCTCGGCATCCGCTACGGCGACGTCCTCGGCCACCGGGGCTTCTTTCACTCCCTCTTCTTCGCCCTGCTGCTCGGTCTGTTCGTGACAGCGGTCTTTTTCAGATCAGAACCCTACCGTTCCCGGCAATGGTCCTTTTTCGCGCCTTACTTTGTCCTGCTTACAGCCTCCCACGGCATTCTCGATGCCTTTACGAGCGGCGGACTCGGCATTGCCCTGCTCTCCCCCTTTGACACGACGCGTTATTTCTTCCCCTGGACGCCTGTCCGCGTTTCGCCCATCGGGATCAAGGCCTTTTTCGGTCCCTGGGGCGCCCGCGTGATGGTCAGCGAAATTCTGTGGATATGGCTGCCGGCCCTGGGCGCGCTGCTGCTGCTGAAGGCCCCTGCCCTGTTCCGAAAGGTGGCCGCGACACGACGAAAATAACGCTTCGCCCCTTCTCGCCGGATTGCCGGAAAGTGCTATAATCGCAGAAGCGGAAGTTGGACGCAGATGACTGCAGATTTTCGCAGATAAAACAAGGCATTCAGGCAGAAAGAGCCTTCACCCCAATGGTGATTCTCTTTCAGCGGCAAAAGAGTTTTGTGTCAGTTTTTAACCGCAGTTATCCGATTTGATCCGCGTCCAAATGTTCTTGTCAGGATAAATAACAAGTTGTTTCTCGTCCATGAGGGAGGCAAAGGCCGATATGGTATTCCAGATGATTATCGACGGTGTCCAGACCTTTCTGATCCTGCTGATCGCGGCGGCCACCGTTTATATCGCCTTTGAACAGCGCCGGATAAGCATGATAAAGATCAATCCAACGATCTATGAAAAACAGCTCTCCATCTACCGCGAGGTGATCCGGCTGCTTTCGCTGGTGGTACGGGATGGAGACCTCAACCGGGAAGACCTGCTCACCTTCAGGTCACGCACGCATGAGGGTTCCTTTCTCTTCGACAAGGCTCTTGCCGACTATATTGAAGACATCTATACGCGCTCGCTGAAGCTCCATAGCTCAAATCTGGTACTGAAGGGCGAGCAGCTTCCTGTGGGTGAGGAGCGGGATAAGGTGACGGTGGAGAACTCGAAGCAGCTCATCTGGCTGGCCGATCAGGTCCCCATCGCCAGGAAGAAGTTCGACCGCTACCTGAACGTGACGGACCTGATCATTTGAGGCGGAACTCCGCCTTATACAAGGCCGGAGGGACTTCATAGCGCTTGAGGCGGCGATTAAAAATTTGAACTTGGAAATATCAAGATGTAAATTTGTTGTATGGCCGAAGGCCATGATGTCATAAACATCCGAGCAAACACGTCTTGCTTTGAAAAGAAATAAACCATCGCAGTCTTCTCTCAGGTGAAAGATGAGCTCATGACTAACTGGTTCATGCTGCCCGGCATGGGTGCATCTGCAGCAATGTACGACGCGTTGCGCCGGGAGTTATCCTTCAAGATCACCTTTATCAATTGGCCGGAGTATCATGGCGAGACTTCTTATAAAGAAGTAGCCCAACGAGTGATCAACGAGAATCGTATCAGCGGCGGTGATATTGTGGGTGGCTCTTCGCTCGGCGGCATGGTTGCGCTCGAGATCGCTAGCAGCATAGAGGTAAGAGCTGCTATATTGCTCGGCAGTGCTGTCAATGCAAAAGAAGTGCAAGGGCTGCTCGCAAGGCTTTCTCCGCTGGCAGGCATAACGCCGATATCTCTCGTCCAGGCCCTGGCTGGCAAGCACAGGAATCCTGTCAGCAGCATGTTTGCCGAAGCGAATCCCGAATTCATTCGCGCCATGGCCATGTATCTGCCTTCCTGGGCAGGGTATGATGGCCTGCAAGAAAAGGTGTTTCGGCTGCATGGGAAAAAGGATCATATCATCCCCTGCCCGCCATCTGGTTGCGACGTGCTTGAGGGCGCAGGGCACTTGCTCGCCATAACACGTGCAAGTGAGACAGCAATGTTTCTGGAGAAAATACGAACCCACTTGAGATGGACTCAGTAAAGCTTGAGATGGACAATAAGCGCACTCAAGTTGCCGTGCCTAACTCGCGATATGTCATGCCCTTGTTCAGTTATCAGGATAATTCTGAATGCATAGCGACCCCTCTCCCCAACCCTTCCCACTCCGCATCTATCGCCGGGTAGAAAGCGGCATGCCGGGCGAAAGTCCTTCTCAGGCCTTCCTGCTCGTGAAGTTCCATGTCTATCTCCCCGACCAGCCGGGATCGCTTGCAGGATTCGCTTCTGACATTGCCGCCACAGGCGGCAATGTCTCCTTCTTCCACTACGACCGCTCTGTTGATGCGAGCCGTGTCGCTGTCGAGGTTCAGTTCAGCAACGACCAAGGATCTCAGGCGCTCACGAAGGTCCTCGAAAAAAAGCACTACTCATCAGAATTGCTCCGGACCTCATCCCATGAAGTGGAAGTGGTGTCGCTTGAGAATGTTCTCGAAGTGAAGGTGCGGCTCCAGAACCGGCCCGGTGCGCTCGCTGCTTTTGCGGACCTGCTGTCGCAGCACGGCGCGAACGTTATCTACATGCTCTATGACGAGGAAGTCGACGCCGGGTCGGCGGACATTGCCATGGCAACAAAGGACACCGCGGAGATCACCAGGCTGATGGAAGCCATGAACGAGCAGGGCCATCACTACCGTGTGATTTACCGAGGCGCCGACGCCGAAGGCGCAGCCCAGGTGATCGGCCTCAAGATGGTCGAGAAGTTCTTTCTCAGACTGAAACGCCTGCTGCCCGAGAGCGACATAGAGGACCTGCGCTCCCTTGTCCGCTCATCGGCCGAGCTGGAGCAGGACCTGGTGCGGTTCTACACCGAAGCGGGAAAGAACCTCGAGGCAGGCGACGTGTTCGAGAAGGTGCTGGCCCTTGCATCGCGATCACGGGCAAAGACCGGTGTAAAGTTCAGGGTTCTTGAGATGCCGCCCAGGGAATTTCCCGGCAAGGTGAAGCTCCTTAGCTTCCGCCTTCCCACGAGCGAGAATTTCTTTCTCTTTGTTCACGGCAGCGAGCTTACCATGATCGACACGGGACACGGCGTCTACTACGAGGACATCAAGGGCCTGCTCCGGAAGAAGCAGCTTGATCCCGCTGCGGTGAGGCGGATCTTTATCACCCATCCGGACACGGACCACGCAGGCGGGTCGGGCTATTTTCAGCAGGAGTTCGGCACCGAGGTCTACATGCATCCCGGGGCCGACGAGGTGATCAGGAACATGAACCGCGGCGTGGGCGCTTCGGGTGATCTGCTGAACCTGAACAAGTATTATACGCGCCTGTCGAGCCGGTTCACGGAATGCCGGTTTCCCGAGCGAATCACCTATTTTCCCGTCAAGGACCCGGGCCGGGCAGGCAGGTTCCGGACCATCGCCGACTTTGATATCGGTCCGCTCCGGTTCGAGGCGGTCGAGAGCCTTGGCGGCCACACGCCAGGCCTGGTGTTCTATCTCAACCGTCAGCGGGGCCTGCTGTTCACATCCGATTTTCTGCTGAACGTGCCGAGCCTTTCTGCAGACGAGAAGGAGCATCTGAACATCTATCGGTATCTGCTTACAAACCCGAACCGGGATACCCGCGTTTATATGGAAGAGACGGAGGCGCTGAAGGAGCTGGCGCAGGAGGTGCAGCAAAGTCTCGTACCGGCAGGCAGGAAGGTAACGATCTTTCCAGGCCACGGGGCCTATTACGAGGGCTGAACTGAAAATGTCCGGTACGAGCGTTGAATAGTATCGAGATAAGGAGCTTGCGAAACTTCGCAACCGAATAGATGGTGATTGTAATAATCTGTATCTTTGTTATACTGCAATCAGGCGTCCCTCATGACATCCTAGTTATAAGGGAGGTAGTTTCCTCTCTGGAATAGAGGGGACGGGAGAGATTTAAACAAAAGGTTCAGGCTATTTTGAGACGATGAATAGATCCTAACAAGACATCACTACTTCTCGGGAGGGAAGCATGAAGAGAAATCTCGCGACGGGCCTTTTGTTCCTAGTGCTTCTGCCGGCCGCCGGCGGCGCCCAGTCGATTGGCGGGGGCGACGTTACGTTCAAACCTAAAGGCGCGGAACCGGTCGTGTTCAGTCATGAGCTCCACGTTACCAGCCGGGGCTTGAAGTGCACGGGCTGCCACTATCACGTGTTCCAGATGACAAAGGGCTCCTATAAGATGGACATGACGAAAATAACCAAGGGAGACTTTTGCGGCAAGTGTCACAACGGGGAGCGATCCTTTGGCGTGTTAGATGAGCAGAACTGCGTGAAGTGTCACAAGTAGGCGAGGTATAAGAAAGCGGCAGGAGCAGGTCAATCCAGGGCCACGACAAAGCTGCCCTCATGTCCTTCGGCCTCCAGTCCCGCGCGCGCCCCTTCGGCCTTTTCAAGGGACTGGAATTTTCCCGCCAGTACGCGGTAGAAGGTCGTTCCCTCAACCCGCACCTTCTTGATGTCCGCCTGTCCGTAACGGCTCTTCAGCCGCA
>Ga0154442_1009_pt1 | contig 30538 bp, 29 predicted proteins | sample RifGroC2_FD_115946 | JGI IMG/M metagenome (GOLD analysis project Ga0154442, IMG submission 115946) | Nitrospirae bacterium GWC2_57_13
CCGCATGCCGGGTGGTGTGGCAGCCGCATGCCGGGTGGTGTGGCAGGGGCGCGGCCTTTAGGGCCGCCCCCTATGCCGATTGCGCCCGGCAGGGCGCGATTGCCGTGAAATAGTACGAATAAAGTCTTATTTCGGCAACGCTTCTTTCTTTGTGAGGCATGGTATACTTTAATCAGGAAATGCAATTACTGTATACATGTCAAAGGAGGTGCGATCATGAGAGAGTTCAAGTGCGAAAGTCTCGGAAATAACTGTTCCTGGAAGCATATCGCCAAAACCGAGGAACTGCTGGCCGACGTGGCTGCCGTGCATCTGCGCGACGTTCATGGAATGACGTCGCTTTCGTCGGACATGGTGGGTAAGATCAAGAACGCCTTCAGCAACCCGGCGCCGCTCGACGCTGCGGAAGCAGAGAAGCTGACGCTCAAGGAATACACGTGCGATCTGGGCCCGAAATGCCGGTTCCGGTATATCGCCCAGACTACCGACCTTATTGCCGACGGCGTGGCGGTCCATGCGCGCGAGGCGCACGGGATCAAGGATTTCAGCCGCGACATGATGACGAAGGTGAAGAACTCCCTGCACGAATGGCAGGGGTAGGGTCAGAGGCAAGAGTCGAGTGTGAGGCCACGGTGTATCGTCGTGGCCTCTTTTATTTACTGACGGAGATGTCCATTCCCTTGTCGATGGAATAGATGAGATAGATCCGGAAGTCCTGTACCCAGGGATGGCGCACGAAGAAGTCGGCCTTGTGCCACATGAACACCCAGGGCGCATTCTCGATGATGCGGTCCTCGGCCCTGCTGTAGAGACGGTAGCGCTGCCGCTCGTCGACCGTGGACTGGGATTTTTCGATCAAACGATTCAGTTCCTCATCCACGCAGCGCGTCCGGTTCCCGGCCGGCCCCACGCTGGCCAGGTGGAAGAGGGGGTAAAGGAAGTTTTCGGGATCGGGATAATCGGCCCACCAGGAAAGCCAGAAGGCATCGGGCTCGCCCAGATTAACCGCCTGCTTGAAGGCGCTCCAGTCGCGCTGATGGATCTCTGCCCGCAATCCCGCATCGCCCAGGTAGCCCTGAATAACCTCCATAACGTCCAGGAGCTCAGGTTCCGCTGATATATACAGTTTGATCGTTGTTCCTTGTACGCCTGCCTCGCGAATCAACCTTCGCGCCAGTTCCGGATCGTATGTGTAGCCTTTCCCCGGGTCGGGTCCAAATCCGTATTTCCACAAACCGGGAGGGACCGGGCCGGTGGCAAGAATACCCCGTTTTTCGTACACCGTCTCCAGTATCCGGCGCCGGTCAATAGCGTGATTCATTGCACGCCGTACGCGCAGGTCGCTGAAGGGCGGTCGGGTGCAGTTGAGGCCGATGTAATAGCTGTTCAAGCCCGGCAGGCCGGCCACCAGGTCCTTCCAGGCGGGAGCGGTGGTGTATCTCCTGAATTCGGCCGCAGGGATCAGCAGCACGTCCAGACCGCCTGTCTCGAATTCGAGCACAGCCGTGAGTTCTTCAGGGATGATCCGATAAACGAAGCCCTTGAGCCTGGGCGAGCCCTCGAAATAGTCATTCCGCGCTTTCAGTGTCAGCTGCTGACCATGCTTCCATTCCGACAAGACGAAGGGGCCGGTGCCGACGGGATGGTTTCCGAAATCGGGGCCGAAGCGTTCAACCTCTTCACGGGGTACGACATAGGCCGTGGTCATGGCGAGGAGGGAAAGAAAGGGCCCGAAGGGCTTGTCAATCGTCAGGGAGAGCGTATGATCGTCGATCACGCGAATGCCCTGCACCTGAGGGGCCGTGCCGTTCAGAAAATCGCTCGCCCCGGCGATCCTGTCAAGGACCCAGGTGAGCGGCGCCTTGGTTGTTCGCGTCAGCACCCGCTCAAAGGAGTAGCGAAAATCATGGGCAGTCACTGCTCTTCCGTTGCTGAACGTAATTCCTTTTCTGAGCCGGAAGCGGTAGGTACGGTTGTCATCCGAGATGGTCCAGGAACGGGCGAGATCGGGCACAAGGTTCAGCTTTTCATCGAAGCGCACCAGGCCGTTGAATAGTTTGGCGGAGATCCCGCCGCCTATCACATCGGTGATCAGAGCGGGGTCGAGGGTCGTGGGATTGGAGGTCAGCCGCAGATGCAGATGCCCGGGCTGCCGATTTTCGCCCTTTCTGGTGCATCCCGCGGGAACGAGCAGGGTCGCCAGGAGCGCGAACATCATGGCTGCCCTGCAGAGCATTGAGATCATCATGCGCTTGTTACCGTCGCGATGCGGCGGCCACGAGGGCGCGGAAGAGCTTTTTCGTCGCACGATCATTGGGTGTCTTTTCCGGGTGCCATTGCACGGCGATGAGGAACGAACCCTTCCTGCCTTCAAAGGCTTCGACAACACCATCGCCGGCAAGAGCCGAGAGCTGGATGCCGCAGCCGGGATTTTTGATGCTCTGGTGGTGGCTGCTGCGTACTCGTATGCGCGAAGGATCGAGGACTTTCTCTAGCAGGGTTCCATCAAGGACCGAGACGGGATGAAAGATTTTCTCGCCCTTTTTCCGGACGCTGTGCTGTATCGGCCTCGTGAACTGCAGGGGGATGTCCTGGTACAAGCTGCCGCCGAGAGCAATGTTCGCAAGCTGCGCGCCGCCGCAGATGGCAAGTATCGGCTTGCCTGCTTTTCGAGCGGCGCGAAAAAGCTTCATCTCGAACCGAGTCCGGCGGTCAGGAGAAAGCGTCAGGTTCGCGCCGGGCAACGGCCTTTCGCGGTAGAAGGAGGGGCTGATGTCGTCTCCGCCGGAGAGGACGAATCCGTCCAGTCGCTTCACCAGATCGGGGATCGATGCATCGATCCCTGGGACAGGCAGGGGTATCCCGCCCGCCGCTGCCACGGCACGGCCGTAATCAAGGTCGAGAACGTTCAGGTCACGCGCGGCCTCTTCCAGAAGGTTCATCGTTATACCGATAAGGGGCTTCATACGTGTAAGCTCCAAATAGCAAATGCAGAATTCCACATGCATCCTAACCCGGACAAGCCTGATAATGTATTAGCCACAGAGGTCACCGAGAACACAGAGGAAAAACTGAAACCGGTATAGGTCTTTTAAACTACTTACAAGCCTTTCTCGGCGCTCTCTGTGTGCTCTGTGGCAAAACACTCTTGCTCTTTTGAGTAGAATTTTATTTTTAGGTTTCTATAAGGACAGATTCCAACAGTCCGTCACGTGAAGCCCGAGAACTTCCGGATCTAGCCCTTTCTCACCATCAGCATCTCCAGCACTGCTTTCTGCGTATGGAGACGGTTCTCCGCCTGGTCAAAGACCACGGACTGCCGGCCGTCGATCACATCGGCGCTGATCTCCTCGCCGCGATGGGCCGGCAGACAGTGCATGACGAGGGCGTCTTGTCCCGCCGCGGACATGAGCTTCGCATCCACCTGAAAACCTTTGAAAGCCTTGAGACGCTTCGCGTGCTCCTGTTCCTGGCCCATGCTCGCCCAGACGTCCGTATAGACAACGTCGGCGCCCGCGACAGCCTGGAAGGGATCGTTCGTGATCTCGACGGCGCCGCCGGTCCTTTTTGCATCCGAGCGCGCGTCGGCAACAATGGTCGTATCGGGTTCGTATCCTTTTGGGCAGGCGACTACCACACGCATGCCCGTGAGCGCGCCGGCTTCGATGAGGGAGTTGGCCACGTTGTTGCCGTCGCCCACATAGGCGAGCCGGAGGCCCGCAAGAGATGCCCGGCGCTCCCTGATCGTCAGGAGATCTGCCAGTGCCTGGCAGGGATGATGCAGATCTGTCAGGCCGTTGATCACCGGGATCGAGGCGTGGCGCGCCAGTTCAGCTACCGTGTCCTGGCCGAAGGTGCGGATCATGATCGCATCGAGGTAGCGGGAAAGTGTCCGGGCCGTATCGGCGATCGGTTCGCCCCGGCCAAGCTGAAGATCATTGGGGGACAGGAAGAGCGCCTGTCCGCCGAGCTGGAACATGCCGACCTCGAAGGACACGCGGGTGCGCGTCGAGGATTTTTCGAAGATCATGCCGAGGGACTTTCCCGCCAGCGGTTCATGGCGCAGGCCATTTCTGTTCTGTTGCTTGAGCCATGCTGAGCGGTCCAGGATGTCTTCAATGTTCCGCTCTGTGAGGTCCCGAAGGGTAAGAAGGTCTTTTTTCATAGTATCTCCGGAAATGAGGCGCTGCAGGGCCGGAGTACGACCGGCATGTTCTGCAGTCACCCTGTCTAGTGCAAAAAGGAAGAGGCGGCTTCCTCTGAAAGCCGCCCGCATGCGCGAATCCGCCTGATATGCATGTTACTGTTTTTTGAAGACCCGTTCCAGCGCCTCCAGCAGTTGGTCGATCTCCACGTCGGAGATGATAAGGGGCGGCATGAAGCGAAGCACCGTGTCCATGGTGCAATTGATCAGAAATCCTTCCCTGAGGCAGGCGGCAACGATCTCCTTGCCCGCGAAATCGAGCTCCATGCCGATCAGGAGACCCTTGCCCCGAACATCCCGGACGAAGGGGTATTTTTGCTTCAGGTCGTTCAGGCCTTGCAGGAAATAGTTCCCCAGACGTTCAACGGAATGAACGATGATGTTGTCCTCAAGGATCGTCTCGAGAGACGCGATGCCCGCAGCGCAGGCCAGAGGGTTCCCGCCAAAGGTGGAGCCATGAGAACCGGGTGTAAATGCCTGCGCAGCCGCGGCCGTGGTCACGAGGGCGCCGATGGCCATGCCGCTGCCGAGCCCCTTGGCCAGCGCCATGGCGTCGGGCTTCACTCCCCAGTGTTCATAGGCGAACAATTTGCCGGTCCGACCCAAACCCGTCTGGACCTCGTCGAGGATGAGCAGCAGCTGGTGTTCGTCACAAAGTTTCCGGAGAGCAGGCAGAAAATCATCTGAAGGGACGTACACTCCGCCTTCGCCCTGTATCGGCTCGACGAGGACAGCGCAGGTCCGTTCATTGACGGCCGCTTTAACGGCGCTCAGGTCATTGAAGGGGACATACCGAAATCCCGGTGTCAATGGTTCGAAGGTCGTATGGAATTTTTCCTGGGCCGTTGCCGCAAGAGCCCCCATGGTGCGGCCGTGGAAGGAACCGAGCATGGTGATGATCTCATAGCGGTCTTTTCTCAGGACCTCGCGGCTGTACCGCCGGGCCAGCTTTATGGCCGCCTCGACGGCCTCGGCGCCTGAGTTGCAGAAGAAGACCTTATCGCCGAAGGAGTTCGTAACGAGAGCCTTGGCAAAGGCGATCTGCGGCTCGTTGTGATAATGGTTCGAGACGTGCATGAGCCGCTGGGCCTGCTTCTGGAGCGCCACGACCACGCGCGGGTGGCAGTGCCCCAGATTGTTCGTCGCCACACCGGCAACGAAGTCGAGGTACTCCCTGCCGTCGGAATCATATACCACTGCGCCGCGCCCCTTCACCAGCACCAGAGGTTGGCGCGTATAGGTGTTCATGAGGTATTTCTGCGAATCAGCTATGAGGTCGCTGGTGATCATAGGCACAAAAGTAGCATAAAGAGCCTGAAAAATCAAATAATATTGTCTCCCATTGGCGGTGTTGAAGACAGTGCGACCCGGACTTCGAGGGATAATCTTGCTTTTTTTGCTGAGGCAGTAGTGTATATGACGACTTTAGTCACTGCCGCTTAAGAAAATTTTGGATTTTTCAACTGCGGCATAGGCCCCTGACAGTGCTGTGGATCCTCGGGGAAATCAGAATTGATACGTAATTGACAAGAAAACGTCCTGGCGCGGCTACCTGTGCCTGGACCCTTCGGCAGTTCTCAGCAAGCAGATTGAGGAAGCGCTTCGGGCCTTCTCGGGCGATCGACAGTTGAGCATGAGCATATAGGGCGAGATAGAGCAAAAAACAAAATTTTGCCAAAAAAAATTGTGCAGTCGCCCCCGGCTTTTACAGGCAATTAACGCATTGATTTATTTGACGTTTTTTTTAATGCACTTACTTGCACGAATAAGGCAAATGTGGTACATTTTTATGCAGTATCTAGATTAAAATGGATACCAAAAGGCAGACGACGCCTGGACGGTATTGCTGGTAAGGCATTGACAGAGTATTGTATGAACAAGAAGGCTCCCATAGAAGAGGGTTCCGTTCCCCAGAATGATGATCGACGGGGGCCCTTTATTACCCTGGACGCGGCAATCGATATTTTTAATGGGCACCTCTTGGATCTTTCCGTGCTGATAGAAGCGCGTACCGAGGATCCAGGTGCCATCCAAAGCAGGACCGGGCAAGCCATCCTGGAAATGAAAGAGGCTGCTGAGCATTATGAACGCCAGGTGGGCGGGGATAGGGCTGCGATCAGCAAAGCTCAGGAGTATTTTCAGGAGAAGACAGAAAGGTTGTTTAGCCAGAGCCATCTCATGAAGCACGCTCGAACATGGCCGATGGGGTACCCCGGAGATTTTACGATTCTCGAAGAGGTTTATGACGATGCGCCCCATTCCAAGGGGATAGGATATTTTCTTGATGCCTACTTCCTTGCCACTGCGCTCGCGGTCGCAGTGAGAGGGCGAATGAAAGCGGTGGCGGGGCTTCTCAAGTCGATCATGCAGGAGAAGAACTCTCCGAAGATACTGAATCTCGCGTGCGGTTCCTGCCGGGAACTCATGGAGTTGTCCCCGGCCATCATACGTTCGTCAGCCAGACTCCTCTGCCTTGATTATGATCAGGCGGCGCTCGATTTTTCTAGGGAGCATCTCCTGAAAGCGGCCATTCCTGCGACGTGCATAGATGTTCGCAAGTATAATGCCCTGAAGATGACGAGCCGGGAAAAGAATCTGCAGGAATTCGGCGCCCAAGACGTCATTTACAGTTTGGGGCTTTTCGATTATTTGCGCGATGACGTAGTTATCCGCCTCTTCCAGGAGCTTTACGTCTTGTTGGCCCCCGGCGGGCAGTTTGTCTCCTCCTTTAAGGACAGCGAACGCTATGACACCTTTGACTATCATTGGCTCGTGAAGTGGAATGCCTTTCTGCAGAGGACGGAGGCAGATGCTCTCTCTCTCTTCCAACGCGCCGGTATTCCTTCTCATCAGGTTCGGGTTATTCGCGAGTCATCAGGGGTCGTACTCCTGTTCATCGTGAGCAAGTAATCATTCTCAGGTGCCACGGGCCGCCTGTTATTTCCCCTTCTGTAGTTCACTAAAAACGTGATATAATCGAGCTCGCCATGGATTCCGGGAAAACATCATACGTTGACCAGCATGTAACCCAGCTTCTCCATCGCAGGATCGGGAATATTCTGGTTCTGGGCGCGATCCTGTTTCTGCTGCTTGGCATCATGGATTACTGGGTGGTCCCCGCGTTCTTCCCGCAATTTTTTCGCTACCGCCTCATAATTTCCGTCATCCTGATCGTGCTCTACCTGCTGAATAAAATCAAGAAGAATAGAGGCTATCATTATTCCATTATTCTCACGGGCACAACGTTGTCGGCAGCGACGATTGAAGTGATGGTGTTGGCTCTGGGCGGTCACTCGTCCAATTACTACGCAGGCATGAATCTGCTCATCATCTGTGTGATCGCCCTCATACCATTTAATATGACGGTATCCGTCGTCGGCGCCGGCATCATCTATGCCGTATATCTCGTGCCCATTCTTCTATTCGATACTATCCATGAAACACGCTTGTTCGTGTCAAATAATGCCTTCATCATAGCGACGTTTATTATCGCCCTGACCTGGCGCATATTGAGCCAGCGCAGCATGCTGAACGAACTCAGCCTTCAATACGATCTTGAGAAGGAAAAAAGCAAACTACAAGTCTATTCCACGAAGCTCGAGGATCTCGTCGCTGAAAAGACGCAGGAACTGACGATCTCCGAGCAGCGCTACCGCGCGCTTTTCGACAACGCCAACGACGGGATCGCAGTCCTTGATGCAAAAGGCACCATGGTCAACGTAAATCGACGGTTCTGCGAGCTCCACGGGTTCGAGTGGAACGCGCTGCTCGGTGAGCACTACCGGCTGCTCGAAGTCGAGTCCCGCCAGGGAGAGATCGAAGATCGGCTCGACAGAATACTGGATGGCGAGCCTCGCGTGTATGAGGCGGATCATTTCACGCGGGCGGGAGGCCGGATTTTTCTCGAGGTCAGCGCCAAGGCCATCGACCTGGGCGGTGTAAGGCACATTCAGACCTTTCACCGGGACATCACCGAGAAGAAGCGCATGCAGGAGGAACTCCTGCAGTCCCAGAAGATGGAGTCCATCGGCGTCCTCGCCGGCGGCATCGCACATGATTTCAACAATATTCTGACGGCCATCCTGGGCCATGCCGAGATCCTGCGGAGGTTGAGCGGCCCTGCGGACGAAGCGGCGCAGCGCAGGATCAAGACCATTGAGGATGCTGCGCGGCGTGCGGGCCAGATGGTCTCGAAGCTTTTGAGTTTTGCCCGCAAGGACAGCCTGGAGATGGTCCCGACGGACCTGAACGATGTGGTAAAGGATACACTGGAACTCCTGGAGCGGACGCTGGTGAACAGGGACGTGAAGGCCGTCATGGAGCTTGAGAGTTCGCTTCCCGCCATGTATGGCGACGCCATCCAGCTGGAGCAGGTCATCACGAACTTAATCGTCAATGCCGTTGATTCCATGAGCGCCGGCGGCATGGTCACGGTCAGGACCGCTCTTGCCGCCATCGACAAGGATGCTGTGCAGCACCATCCCCTGCTGACCGAAGGAGACTATGCGGTTCTGGCGATAACCGACTCGGGCGAAGGCATTCCTCCCGGTATCATGGACCGGATCTTCGAGCCTTTTTTCACGACCAAAGGGCCGGGCAAGGGGACAGGCCTGGGGCTTGCCATGGTTTACGGCATTGTGAAGGCCCACAAGGGCGAGATCCGCGTGAGAAGCGAGCTCGGGAAGGGCACGACCTTTGAAATATATCTTCCCGTCTCGGACCTGCCTGTTGCCGAAGCGGAGCCGATCTTCTACGGGGACATGGCGGGGAAAGAGAACATCCTCGTGGTAGACGACGAGAAGGACGTGTTGAGTTATGCGAAAGAGATTCTCGAGGCGCAGGGATATAAGGTTGTCGCCACTGACAATCCCATCTATGCCCAGGATCTGTTCCGGCAGATCGCGCCGGGGATCGATGTGGTGATTACCGACATGGTCATGCCCCTCGTGAGCGGCCGGGAACTGGTCCGGCAGTTCAGGAAGATCAAGCCTGACGTGAAGATCATCGCCATGTCGGGGCTCGAGACCGGGAGCCCGGCAGGTGAACGGAAAGAGATCCAGGCTTTTTTGAAAAAACCCTTTGAAGGAGTTCACCTTCTTTCCGTGGTCCGGCGCGTTCTGGACGCCGCCCAGCCCCGCAATCTTGCCGAAGAGGCCGATACGCCACAGACCCCGCAATCCTGATCATGGCTGCCTTCTGCGATTAACAGTTCTTCTCCATCCGGAATTTTTGTTCACTTTCCCGGCAGAATGCTTCCCGCGCGTCTATGGCCGGATTTTTTATTGACAAACGTTTGGCACTGTTTTATTATCATTTTTACTCTTAAAATTAAACGGTTAGACGACAAAGCCGTTGTTCGGACAGTAGGGAACGACCATGCCCGAGCGTTTCGGCAGGTTTAAACAGGCTGGCTGGGGAGCTCAGAAGGCCGTCGGTTCTTCTGTATTCATGCGAGATGCAGATCTGCGATATGCTATTTCTTTCCAACACTTGACCTGTCTGGTGCGTACACGCGCAGGCAGGCATGTTCACGCGAATGTCTGAACGTGCATTTGAAGGGCAACCCTTCAGGGTTGCTGATTTGCAAGACTAAAGCTTTGCCCTACATAACAACTTTGGTTGCGGCCGGAGGCCGCGATCCGAAATTTGACTGCAAAGGTGGATCCCGGGATTGGCGAAAAAGACAATAACCGTAGGCATCATCGGCTTCGGCACCGTAGGGGCCGGCACAGCCCGCATCCTGCTCCAGAACGCGGAGATCATCAGGCGCAGGCTGGGCGCGCCGGTGTTGCTCAAGAGCATCTCGGACCTTGACATCAAGCGCGACCGGGGCATCAGGCTCGGCGACGTGAAACTCACGACCGCGGCCAGGGACGTCATCGCCGATCCGGACATTGACATCATCGTTGAACTGATCGGCGGATATGCTCCGGCGAAGGAGTTCATTTTTGACGCGATCCGGAACGGGAAGCACGTGGTAACGGCCAACAAGGCGCTCCTCGCCGTGCACGGCGAGGAGATCTACGCTGCGGCGGAAAAGGCCGGCGTGAACGTCGGGTTCGAGGCATCGGTGGCAGGCGGCATACCCATTCTCAAGTCGCTCCGCGAAGGGCTTGCGGCGAACAGGATTGAGTCCATCTACGGCATCGTGAACGGCACGTGCAACTACATTCTGACGCTCATGATGAATGAGGGCCGGAAGTTCGACGAGGTCCTGAAGGAGGCGCAGGCCAAGGGCTATGCCGAGGCCGACCCGACCTTCGACATCGAGGGCATCGACTCGGCCCACAAGCTCGCTATCATCACCATGCTGGCCTACGGAACGCCCGTCAGGTTCGATGACATCTATACTGAGGGTATTTCGAAGATCACACCGCTGGACATTGAGTTCGCCCGCGAGCTGGGCTGCAAGATCAAGCTGCTGGCCATCACAAAGATGGTGAACGGCGAGATCGAGGCGCGGGTACATCCCACCATGCTGCCGGAGTCCTATCCGATCGCAACGGTGGACGGCGTGTTCAACGCACTTTCAGTGTCCGGCGATGCTGTGGGTTCGACGCTCTTCTACGGCAGGGGAGCCGGAGACCTGCCAACGGGCAGCGCCGTGGTGGCCGACATCATGGACATCGGCCGCGATATTCTCTCCGGCTGCACGGGCAGAAGCCCCTTGGCGGCCTTCCGGGAGCGGGCGAACCTGAAGATCCGGAAGATGGAAGACATCACGTCCTGTTATTATCTTCGCTTCGCGGCCATAGACAAGCCCGGCGTGCTGTCGAAGATATCGGGCGTACTCGGGAAGAACCATATCAGCATCGAATCAGTGATCCAGAAGGGCAGGAAAGAAGCGGAAGCAGTGCCCCTCGTGATGATGACCCACGAGGCCGTGGAGCGAAATGTGCGCAAGGCGCTGGACGAGATCAACAAGATGGACTGCGTGGGCGGTCCGACGATGGTGATCCGGGTGGAGGAAGGCAAGCAGTCGTAAGGCGGAGCGTGGAATGCGGGCGGAAAGATAACATCTCGGGATGTGTTATTCTGCACTTCGCACTCGCCACGTCGCACTGAGGGGGAGGCATCTATGAGCGAGGACATCAAAGTCGACAAGACCCTGGATATACGAGGACAGGTTTGCCCTTATACCTTTGTGCGCTCCAAGCTGGCCATCGAAAAGATGAACCTCGGCGAAGTGCTTGAGATCATCCTGGACCACAAGCCGGCCGTCGAGAATGTGCCGAAGAGCATGGAGAGCGAGGGGCAGAAGGTGCTGAAGATCGAACAGACCGGCGAAAAAGAGTGGCATGTCTTTGTCCGCAAGGACAAGGAAAAGGCAAAAAAATAATTGCGGAGTGCGGAATGCGGAATGCGGAATGAGTCTCCGCCCTGCAGTCCGAAATCTGGAATCCGCGATTGAAAATCACGACATGGACTTTACCGAAGATCAGATACTGCGCTACAGCAGGCACATCCTGCTTCCCGAGGTAGGGGGAGAAGGGCAGGAAAAACTGCTGCAAGCCAAGGTGGTGCTTGTGGGCGCAGGCGGCCTCGGGTCGCCCGTGGGGTATTATCTCGCCGCGGCCGGTGTCGGGACGATCGGCGTTATCGATAATGACCGGGTGGAGATATCGAATCTCCAGCGCCAGATCGCGCACCATACCGGGCGTCTGGGCGTGGACAAGGCGGACTCGGCCAAGGAGACCTATGAGACGCTAAATCCGGACGTGCGCGTCGTTACCCATAAGGAACGGCTTACATCGGCGAACATCAAGGGCATCATCAAGGACTATGATATCGTCGTCGACGGAAGCGATAATTTTCCCACCCGGTACCTTGTGAACGATGCCTGCGTGATGATGAAGAAGCGGTTGGTGAGCGCCGCCGTGTTCCGGTTCGAGGGCCAGGTGACGACCATTGTGCCGGGAGAAGGGCCATGCTACCGCTGCCTCTTCGAGGTGCCGCCCCCGCCGGGCATGGTGCCGTCATGTCAGGAGGCTGGTATCCTCGGCGTCGTGACCGGCGTGATCGGGACGATCCAGGCCACCGAAGTGGTGAAACTGATCCTTGAGATCGGCGGTACGCTCATGGGTTCGCTCCTGCTCTGGAACGCCCTGGATATGAGCTTCCGCCGGGTAAAGGTGCCGCGTAATCCCGATTGTCCGGTATGCGGTCAGCATCCCACCATAACGGAGCTGATAGATTACGAGCAGTTCTGTTCGATGAGTCATTGAACCGAATGCGTATTTCGAAGTGCGGATTGCAGAGGGAGCGGCGACGGTAACGATGCCCGTTTCGTGGCCGAGCATAGAGCATGGGGCATGAAGAAAGCATAGCGCATGGGGCATGGCGCATAGGGTTCAGCCCCTCTGCTCTTAACCGAAAGGGGCATCGTAATCACGCTCAGAGCGTAGCCGTTTTTGCGACGCATAATGCTGATCATCAACGAGGACGACCTTCAGACCATATTCGCGAACTGCAGCCGGGAATATCCGAACGAGGCATGCGGTATTCTTGCAGGCAGTCCCGGCGTTGTCGAGCAGGTATATGCAATGACGAACGCGAGGCCGGGTCTTGCATCCTATGAAATGGACCCGGAAGAGCAGTTTCGCGTCATGAAAGCCATCCGCCGTTCAGGGCTCGGGATCGTGGGCATCTATCATTCCCACCCCTCAGGTCCTGCTTATCCTTCGGGTATTGATGTGGAGCGGGCATACTGGCCGGGGACGCTTTTCCCGAACTTTCCAGATGCGGCATATATGATCGTATCCCTCGCGCACCCGTCAAACCCCGCTGCCCGGACCTTCGCGATCAGCGACGGTCAGATCAGCGAGGTCGAACTGATCGTACGGCAGGCCTGATGCATCCTTCCTGCAGGCCGGGAGATATACGTTTCAGAACAAGATAGTGATCCGGGAGGAGGAACAGCAGATGCCTATCACAGTGAGAATACCGACGCCGCTGCAAAAGATGACGAACGGCAAGGCTGAGGTCGAGTGCAGCGCAGGCAACGTTCGGGAGCTTGTCGATGTCCTGGAAAAGGAATTTCCCGGGATGCGGGAACGGCTTTCGGAGGGCGGGAAGATCCGGAGGTTCATCAACATTTACGTGAACGACGAGGACATCCGGTTCATGAGCAAGGAAGATACGGCCTTGAAGGACGGCGACAGCATTTCCATCGTTCCTGCGATCGCAGGCGGCGGTTATAACAGGAGGGTAAGAAGGTGACAGGCAGTTTTTTTACCTTCTGATCTTCCTTCTTTCCCACCTTCATACCTTCGTGCTTCAAACCAGGGAGGCTATATGAAAACGAAACGGGTAAAGCTGACCTTTCCGCAGGAACTGATCAAGGAGCCGGTGATCTTTACCATGGCAAAAAAATTCGACGTGGTTCCCAATATCCGGCGCGCCAAGGTAACCGAGGCTGTGGGCGAAGTGGTGCTCGAACTCGAAGGGGAAGAGAACAACCTTGCCGAGGGCATCGCCTATCTCAAGGAGCGGGGCGTCAAGGTGGAGGCCGCGGAAGAGCGATAGGGCGACCGTCGCGGGAAGCGGCAGCGAGGAAAGCAGCGGCATGGGAATGAAATATATTATATTGCTCGGCGACGGCATGGCGGACCGGCCCCTGGCGGAACTGGGCGGCAGGACCTGCCTGCAGGCGGCGAACACGCCGAACATGGACCAGATCGCAAGCCTCGGCGAGGTCGGCATGGTGCATACGGTGCCAGACGGGTTTCCGCCCGGCAGTGACGTGGCGAACCTGAGCGTGCTGGGGTATGATCCCCGGCTCTATTATTCCGGCCGGTCCCCCCTGGAAGCGGCGAGCATCGGCGTCGAGCTCGGCCCTGATGATGTGGCCTACCGCTGCAATCTCGTGACGCTCCGTGTTACCAGCGGCAAGGCATCTTCGTCAGGTACACGCCGGGCGGTCATGGAGGATTTTAGCGCGGGGCATATCTCAACGCAGGAAGGGAGGCAGCTCATCGAAGAGATCGACGCCCGGCTCGGGTCAGATCGGCTGCGGTTCCATCCCGGTGTCAGCTATCGCCATCTTCTGGTTTGGAAGGGTGGTAAGGCTTCCGTGGAATGCACCCCTCCCCACGATATCCAGGACAAGGATGTGACGGACTATCTTCCGCGGGGCGACGGAGACGATGTTATCAATCAGCTTATGGAATCCTCCTACGACGTTCTCTCGGCCCATCCCGTCAATAAGTCGCGGGCTGAAAAAGGTAAGCGTCAGGCTAACAGTATCTGGCTCTGGGGTCAGGGCAGGCGGCCGTTGATGCCGACGTTCCGGGAGAAATACGGCCTGGAAGGGGCTGTCATTTCCGCAGTGGATCTCACGAAGGGAATCGGCATCTATGCGGGCTTCGAAGTGATCACCGTGCCCGGCGCCACGGGCTGGATCGATACGAACTACGTGGGGAAGGCCGAGCATGCCCTCTGGGCGCTCAAGACGAAAGACATCGTCTATCTTCACGTGGAGGCGCCCGACGAGGCAGGCCATACCGGCGATGTGAAGAACAAGCTGCGCGCTATCGAGGACTTCGATGAGTTCGTTGTCGGCAACATCATCCACGGCATGAAGCAGTTCGATGCATACCGGATCATGGTGCTGCCTGACCATCCTACGCCGCTCGAGATCAGGACACACACGGCCGACCCGGTGCCCTTTGCGATCTACGACAATGCGCGCGAGCGTGCCGGAGATCCGGTGCAGTACGATGAGCGCATAGCGGAGCGTAAGGACGCCCTGATCATCAAAGAGGGGCATACGCTTATGGATTATTTCTTAACGCAGAGAGCATAGAGCAGAGGGGTGAAAAACGGTTACGGTAACGAGGCTCGTTTCGGTGTTCGGTTGCGTCGTTCGTCTTTAAACGTAACCTTTTAAACCGCCAACGATACGGGCTTCGTAGCCGACAGACGCTGAACGTTTTTCCTCCATGCCCCATGCCCTATGCGCCATGCAAAGTAAGAGTGGAGGAATAAGGGTGCTGATCGTTCAGAAATACGGCGGAACGTCCGTGGGGAACCCCGAACGGATAAAGAATGTGGCCCGGCGCGTCTGCCGGGCGAAGGAAGAGGGCCACGATGTGGTCGTGGTCCTTTCAGCCATGAGCGGCGAGACGGACAAGCTCATCGCTCTTGCAGCCCAGATTACGGACAGCCCGGACCCGCGGGAGATGGACATGCTTGTGTCCACGGGCGAACGCGTCACGATCGCACTGCTCGCCATGGCGATCCATGCCCTGGGGCACAAGGCGCAGTCCTTTACGGGACGGCAGGCGGGCATCCTTTCCGACAGTGTCCACACCAAGGCGAGGATCGAAAAGATCACGGCCAACCGGATCCGCGAGGCCATCAGCGAAGGCAAGATCGCCGTCGTGGCGGGGTTCCAGGGGATCAACGAGAAGTCGGACGTGACGACCCTCGGCCGCGGCGGATCGGACCTCACGGCCGTGGCCGTGGCCGCGGCGCTGGCAGCCGATTTTTGTGACATCTACACCGACGTGGACGGCGTCTACACGACGGATCCCAACATGGTCCCGCAGGCGCGGAAGATCGGCAAGATCTCCTATGATGAAATGCTGGAAATGGCGAGCCTCGGAGCAAAGGTGCTCCAGACCCGCTCTGTCGAGTTCGCGAAAAAGTACAATGTTCCCGTGCGGGTGCTGTCGAGCTTCAATGACAATCCCGGCACCCTGGTGACCAAGGAGGATGCGGACATGGAAAAGGTGGTGGTATCGGGCGTTGCCTATGACAAGAACCAGGCGAAGGTCACGCTCCTGGGCGTGCCGGACAAGCCAGGCGTGGCGGCAACGATCTTCAACACGATCTCCGGTGCGAACATCGTGGTGGACATGATCATCCAGAACGTGAGCGAAGGCGGCCTTACCGACATGTCCTTTACCGTGCCGAAGACGGACTCCAAGAAGATCATGGAGGTCATGAAGAAGCTGGTGGCCGAGATCGGCGCCAAGGACGTGAACATCAAGGAGGAGATCGCCAAGGTCTCGATCGTCGGAGCCGGTATGCGCTCCCATTCGGGCGTGGCGGCCATGATGTTCACGGCCCTTGCCAAGGAAGGCATCAACATCATGATGATCAGCACGTCGGAGATAAAAATATCCTGCGTCATTGATTCGAAGTACACGGAACTTGCCGTTCGGGTGCTGCACGATACCTTTGAGCTGGAGAAGGCGGCGTAGGGAGAGCAGAGAGTGAACCCTGTGCGCCGGGCCCCATGTGCTATGCTTTCTTCATGCTCCATGCCCCATTCAAAACGATGAAATATAAAGTAGCCATATACGACACCACACTGCGCGACGGGGCGCAGGCGGAAAACGTCAATTTTTCCGTTCAGGACAAGATCCGCGTCTCCCGGAAGCTCGACGAACTCGGTCTGCATTTCATCGAGGGCGGCTGGCCCGGTTCCAATCCCCGAGACGTGGAATTTTTCAAGTCCATGCGCAGTGTGCGGCTCAAAAAGGCCGTGCTCATCGCCTTCGGCGCCACGCGCCGGGCCGGGATCAGGGCGTCGGAGGACAAGAACCTGCAGTCCCTTGTCGGCTCGGGCGCGCAGGGGGCGACCATCTACGGGAAGACCTGGGACTTCCACGTACTGAAGGCGCTCAAGACGACCCTGGACGAGAACCTTGCGATGATCAACGAGTCCGTGGCGTTTTTAAAGAAACGCATGGACCGGGTGTTCTACGACGCCGAGCATTTTTTCGACGGATACAAGGCAAATCCCGAATATGCCGTCAAGACGCTGCTGGCCGCCGAGGCAGCGGGCGCCGAATGTCTGGTGCTCTGCGACACCAACGGGGGCACCCTGCCCCATGATGTAGCGGAGATCATCGCACAGGTGAAGCCCCGCATCACCGCACCCTTCGGCATCCATGCCCATAACGACGCAGAAGTGGCAGTGGCCAATTCACTGGCAGCCGTACGGCTCGGCGCGGTCCAGGTCCACGGAACGATCAATGGCTACGGCGAGCGCTGCGGCAACGCCAACCTCTGTTCGATCATCCCCAGCCTCAAGATCAAGATGGGCATCAACTGCATTTCCGACGTGAACCTCGGGAAACTGCGCGAGGCGTCGCGGTTCGTGGACGAGCTGGCAAACCTGCAGCACCGCAAGCATCAGCCCTTTGTGGGCGAGAGCGCCTTTGCCCACAAGGCCGGCGTGCATGTGGATGCCGTGGCCAAGAATCCCCTTACCTACGAGCACATCATCCCGGAGCAGGTCGGCAACCGGCGGCGCATCCTCGTGTCGGACCTTTCGGGCAGGAGCAACATCCTCCAGAAGGCCGCGGAGTTGAACATCCGCATCGACAAGGAAAGCCCAGAACTGGGCGAGATCCTGAAGACCGTGAAGACCCTGGAGAACGAAGGCTTCGAATTCGAGGGGGCCGAAGGATCGCTGGAACTCCTGATGCTGCGGGCGAGCCATACCTACGAATCGGTTTTCAAGGTCTTCGACCGGATCGACTACCGCGTCTTTACCGAGAAGCGCAAGGTTGACCCCTGCCCCGTGAGCGAAGCGACGATCACCGTTGAGGTCGGCGGGGCTGTGGAACACACGGCCGGCTGGGGCATTGGGCCCGTGAACGCCCTGGACAACGCGCTGCGGGCCGTGCTGCCGAAATATTTTCCCGGCAAGGGGCTTGAGAAGGTCCGTCTGCTGGACTACAAGGTGCGCGTACTGACGGCGGCGGAAGGGACAGCGGCCCGCGTGCGCGTGCTGATCGAGTCGGGAGACGGCAAGGCCCGCTGGGGCACCGTGGGCGTCTCGGAGAACGTGATCGAGGCCAGCTGGCAGGCGCTGGTGGACAGCATTGAGTACAAGCTGCTCAGGATGTCGAAGTAGGGATCATAGCGCGGTTTCCGACCGCAATTGAAAACATCAAAGGGTAAATTTGCGTAACCACTCAGGTATTTTCATTTAAAGCCGTCATTCCCGAGCGTTTTTATCGGGAATCCAGAGGTTCATAAAAGACACGGGGTCCCTGATGGGGGCACACGGAGACGACGAAATCCGGGATCCGAGTAGTCGCAGATTTTCTGTGAAAAACCCGAACCGGCAAGGGGCTTGCGGTCAGCGCCGGTGAAATATGGTATGATGTAACTGGACGGAGGCCGACGGAACGATGATCGAAGAAGAAGGAATAGTGGTCGAGGCGTCGGGGCAAATGGCGAAGATCGCTCTTCTGCGGAAGAGCGCGTGCGAGTCCTGTGCTGCGTCAGGTGTCTGTCATCCTGCTGACGATGCGTCGTTCATGGAGGCGGAGAACCCGCTTGGCGCCGTGAAGGGTCAGAAGGTGCGCGTCATGGTCGCGCCGCAGATCTATCTGAAAGCGACGATCGTTCTGTACGGAACGCCCCTGGTGGCCCTGGTGGGCGGGGCTATTCTGGGAAAGAACCTCGGCCTGAAATATGCCGGTGAAGCGAACTCCGATCTCTGGGCCTTTCTTGTGGGAGTAGCCTGTATGGCGGTTTCCTTTTTGTTCATTTGGATGTATAATAAAAAAGTTGAGAAGTCCGGGCAGTACCGCCCGGCGATCGTGGAAATACTCCCGTAACGGCTCCCGGCGGCGCGAGGCGAAATCATTGCGTTGAAGCAAAAGGCGGATTCTGATTATGCGTCTGGTCAAAACCCCGGAAGAAGCGAGGCGGCTGGCGAGAACGATCCTCTCGGACATTGTGCTGTACAACCAGCAAAAGGTGAAAGAGGGGATCGAGAAGGACAGCCTGTTCGAACTGCTTGCCGATGAGCTGGCAGAAGGAAGGAAATATTACGAGAGCATGGTCGATTCCGACATGCGCCAGGAAACCAACTTCTTTAATGAGGCCGTGGCCGACGTGCTTCTGAAGCAGGGCGGAAAGATCAAGTCGGAGATATGGTAAGGCGGTCCCTGTTGCACTCGATGCCCCGAAGACGGCAACATACGGCGCCCGCCTGTCAGCGTTGATAACTGAAGTCCGGTCCCAGTCTCTTTTTCTCGCGCATGCAATCCACCTCTTCCCGCAAAGGAGTCTCCCATGAAGAACTCTGATGTCAAGGATGTACGTTCGATTGCCATTCTTTCCCACGGAGCCGCGGGAAAAACATCGCTTGCCGATGCCATGCTTTATGCAGCAGGCGCGGTGGACCTTCAGGGCAGCGTGGATGAAGGTACGTCGGTCTTCATGCACGAGCCCGAAGAGCTCGAGCGAAAGATAACCATTACCGCAGCTCTTGGCCATCTGGACTGGAAAGGTGTGCGGTTCCACATCATCGACACCCCCGGGTACATCAACTTTCTCGAAGAGACCAAGGGAACGCTGCGCGCCGTGGACGGCGCCGTTATCATCGTGTCCGCCCTTTCAGGCGTGAAGGCCGAGACCGAGAAGGTCTACCATTTCGCCTGCGATTACGAGATCCCTCGCATCGCCTTTGTGAGCAAACTCGACAAGGATCGGGCCGATTTTTTTCGGGCCGTTGGCGATATGCAAAAGTACTTCTGCAAGGGCGCCCTGGTGCTGCAGCTGCCCATCGGCCTGGCGGAAAAGTTCAGCGGCGTTGTCGACCTGGTCCGCATGAAGGCCGTGTACTTCAACGCCGACGGCAGCGGCAAGGAAGAGGAAAAGGAAATTCCCTCGGCGATGCAGCAGGACGTTGCCGCCTATCGCAAGAAGCTCGTGGAGCAGATCGCCGAGACCGATGACGCCTTGCTCGAGAAATACCTGGACAAGGGTGAACTGGGCCAGGAAGAGATCCTGGCCGGACTGAAGCACGGGACGCTGGCAGGAGGGCTGCTGCCGGTGCTGTGCGGATCGCCCGTGAAGAATATGGGCGTCCGGGAGCTTATGGACGCGGTGATCACGTGCCTGCCGTCGCCGTCAGAGCGGGCGGCCATCGTGCCGATCAAGGGCACGGACCCCGCCTCAGGAGCGGAGGTCGTGCGCAAGCCTCTGGACAGCGAACCGCTTGCCGCCCTCGTGTTCAAGACCATCATTGACCCCTTCGCCGGGAAGCTCTCGGTCTTTCGTGTTTTCTCGGGCGTGTTGAAGGCCGATTCCACGGTCTACAACTCGTCGAAAGATACGAAGGAGAAGGTGGGAACGCTGTATTTTCTTGAAGGGAAGAAGCAGGTGCCCACGCAGTCCGTCACGGCCGGCCAGATCGGCGCGGTGGCGAAGCTGAAGGACACCACGACGGGCGACACGCTCTGCGCGGAAGCGAATCCCGTAGTGCTGCCCTGGGCGAAGTTCAGTGATCCCATCATGCCCTACGCCATCGAACCCAAGTCCCGCGGCGACGAGGACAAGGTGAGCACGGGCATCCATAAGATTCTTGATGAGGACCCCACGCTGCAGTTCACGTTCGATGACCAGACCAGGGAGATGATCCTTTCCGGCATGGGCCAGGTGCACCTGGAGGTGACACTGGCCAAGCTCAAGCGAAAGTATGGCGTCGACGTGTCCATGAAGACGCCCAAGGTCCCCTACAAGGAAACGGTCCGCACAAAAGCGAGCGCCCAGGGCAAGTACAAGAAGCAGACAGGCGGCCACGGTCAGTACGGCGATGCGTGGATCGAGATCGAGCCGCTGCCCCGGGGCAGAGGGTTCGAGTTCGTCGACAAGGTCGTGGGAGGCGTGATCCCCCGGCAGTATATTCCCGCTGTCGAGAAGGGAGTGGTCGAGGCGATGCACGAGGGTTCGCTCGCAGGCTATCCCATTGTGGACCTCCGGGTAACGCTGTACGACGGCTCGTACCACACCGTGGATTCCTCGGAAATGGCCTTCAAGATCGCCGCCTCCATGGGATTCAAGAAGGCCGTGTCGCAGGCCAAGCCCGTGCTGCTGGAGCCCATTATGAGCATCGAGGTGGCTACGCCCGACGATGTGCTCGGCGCCGTGATTGGCGACCTGAACTCCCGGCGGGGCAAGGTGCAGGGTGTGGCCCCCCAGGCGAACGGCCAGACCATCAAGGCGCTCGTGCCTATGTCCGAGATGCTCACCTACGCGCCGACGCTCACGTCCCTCACGAGCGGCAGGGGCATGTATACCATGGAATTCCACGGCTACGAGGACGTGCCCAGCCATCTCGCTCAGAAGATCATGCAGGAGCGGGGCGAGGCGCATCAGAAAGAAAAATAAATGTTCAGAAAAGATACGCTTGCAAACGGCATCCGCGTGGTGTCCGAGACCCTGCCCAAGTCACGGTCCGTTTCCATCGGCGTCTGGGTGAAGGTGGGGTCGCGCCATGAACCCGCCGCGCTTGGCGGCGTCTCACATTTCATCGAGCATATGTTCTTCAAGGGCACGGAGAAGCGCACCGCCAAGGACATTGCGATCGAGATGGACTCCCTGGGCGGGGAGATGAACGCCTTCACGTCCCAGGAGGCGACCACCTTTTACGTCAAGGTCCTGGACGAGCACCTGCCGAAGGCCATCGACCTGCTGGCCGATATTTTGCTGAGCTCGCGCTTTGCGCCCGCCGAGATGGAGAAGGAGCGCAAGGTCATCCTCGAAGAGATCAAGGGCGTCGAGGACTCGCCCGATGACTATATCCATGAGCTTTTCACGGGAACGGTCTGGCACGACAATGCACTGGGTCGGCCGATCCTGGGCACGAAGGACACGATCAAGGCCCTTACGCACAAGGACCTCCTGGCCTACATCGAGAGTTATTACAGCCCGAAAGAGATCGTGATCTCCGCAGCGGGAAATTTCAACCACGACCGCATGGTGGCCATGCTGAACGCGAGCTTCGGCATGTTCTCCCGCCCCGGCATCGCCAAGGAGGAGCCGCCGCCCTCGTTCATGCGCGCTGTGCTGGTGAAAAAAAAGCAGCTTGAACAGGTTCAAGTCTGTCTTGGCTGCAAGGGGCTCAACTACACCCATGAGGACCGTTACGCTATCTCGGCATTGAACGCCGTTCTGGGCGGCAGCATGAGTTCGCGGCTTTTCCAGGAAGTGCGGGAGCAGAGCGCTTTGGCCTATTCCATCTACTCCTATATCACCTTTCATCGCGACATAGGCCTCTTTACCGTGTACGCCGGGACCGACCCCTCGAATGCGCTGGAAGTGGTCAAGATCGTCATGCGGGAGCTGCGCAAGATCAAGGAGGAAGGGATCACGCCGGCCGAAGAATCGCGCGTCAAGAACCAGTTGAAGGGAAACCTGGTGCTCTCCCTGGAGAGCAGCAACAGCCACATGAGCAGGATCGCCCGGCAGGAAATGTACTTCGGAAAGCACCTGACCGTCGACGAGATCATCAAGGGCGTAGAGAAGGTGACGGCCGAGCAGGTCCAGCAGCTGGCGCGGCAGCTTTTTACACGCGAGGGCATCTCACTCACCATTCTCGGTCCGTTAAGCAAGGAAGATCTGCCGGAGTCGGTGCTGGAGATATAGAGGCAGCAGACAGTAGACAGTAGACAGTAGACAGCAGGCAGTAGACAACAGACAGCAGACAGTAGACAGCAGACAGCAGACAGGGGACAGAAAACACCAGACACGAAGAGACACCAGGCAAGAGGATTTCCCTTCGCTTGCTGTCTACTGTATGCTGTTTGCTTTGCCCAAAATCATGACCGAACGTCTTATCATCGAAATAAAACAGCTTCCGAATGCCGAAGGCCTTCCCCTTCCACGGTACCAGACCGAACACGCATCCGGGGTCGATCTCTGCGCCGCTGTCGAGGGCGAACTCGTGATCGGGCCTGGCCAATGGAAGCTGATCCCCACAGGCATTGCCGTGGCCATACCTGATGGGTCCGAGGGGCAGGTGCGGCCCCGGAGCGGGCTGGCGCTCAAGCACGGCATCGGCATGCTGAACGCGCCCGGGACGATCGATGCGGATTATCGCGGCGAGATCGGCGTTATCCTGTTCAACTTCAGCGACGCCTTGTTCACGGTGCGACGGGGAGACCGGATCGCGCAATTGATTTTCGCCCGGGTCCTGAAGGCCGAGTTCCGGGCCGCTGAAACACTGACCGAGACGGCCAGGGGCGCCGGCGGCTTCGGGCATACGGGATTCAAGTGAAACGCGGAGTGCCCCGCAAGCGGGACAGGCTCTGTTCGGAGTGCGGAATGTCAAGAAAGCGGAGTGAACGGTCATGATGAGATTTCGAATTATTGCGGTTGTTTTTGCGATGCTCTTTGCAGCGGCTCCCGCTGTCGCCCAGGACCTGAAGGTCACGGAAAAGATATTGCCGAACGGGCTGAAGGTCCTGCTGAAGGAAGAGCACAAGGCCCCGGTGATCACGTTCCAGATCTGGTACAAGGTGGGCTCCCGGAACGAGCAACTCGGTAAAACCGGCGCGTCCCACGTGCTTGAGCACATGATGTTCAAGGGGACGAAGAAGTACGGGCCGAAGCAGTTCTCGCGCATCGTGATGCGGAACGGCGGGAATGACAATGCCTTCACGAGCAAGAATTACACCGCCTATTTCCAGAACTTCGCCTCCGACCGCATCGGCATCTCTCTGGACCTGGAGTCGGACCGGATGCGCAACCTCCTGTTCGATGCAAAGGAGTTCCTATCCGAGCGCGAGGTGGTGAAAGAAGAGCGGCGGATGCGCTACGAGGACGATCCCGTGTCAACCATGGTGGAGCAGATGATGGCCGTGGCCTTCATCGCCCATCCCTACCAGTGGCCGGTGATCGGGTGGATGGCGGACCTTGATAATCTTACCCGTGAGGACCTGGAACGTCACTACCGGACCTACTACGCTCCGAACAACGCGACCATTGTGGTCGCGGGAGACTTCGACACCAAAACGCTCCTTCCCCGCATCGAAAAAGCATTCGGCAGGATCCCGCGCGGTCCTGCAATCCCGAAGGTCGGCGCTGTGGAGCCGAAGCAGCTCGGCGAGCGGCGGGTGGCCATTAAACGAAAAGCCGAGCTCCCCGCCGTCTTCATCGGGTACAAAACACCGAACGTGCAGCATGCCGACTCTGCCGCCCTCGAAGTCCTGGCGGGGGTGCTGTCATCAGGCAGGAGTTCGCGCCTGTACCGGTCGCTGGTCTACGAGAAGCAGCTGGCCCTGTACGCAGAGGGCGAGTACGACGGCATCACCCAGGACCCGAACCTGTTCTATCTCTATGCCGGGATTATGCCTGGCAAGACGTCAGAGGAGGTTGAGCAGGCGCTGTATGGCACGATAGACCTTCTTAAGAACGAACCCGTGACGGCCGACGAGCTCCAGAAGGTCAAGAACCAGATCGAAGCAGGTTTTATCATGGGCCAGGACTCCGTGTTCTACCAGGCCATGCTGCTTGGCAAGTATGAGACCGTGGCGAGCTGGCGACTGCTCGGGAACTATCTCGACGGCATCCGCGCCGTCTCTGCAGCGGACATTCAGCGGGTGGCGCGGGAGTACTTTTCCGAAGAGAACAGGACCGTCGGCATCCTGGTGCCGCTGAAGAAATAACTATGACCCGCTCCTCACCGTAGTCCAAGGCGTGGGGCATTATATGAACGGAGTGCGGAATGGTGAATGTACGTCGAACAATAAGAACGGGTGCCTGCGCAGTCGTTGTCGCGGCCCTGCTCGCAACAGCGGGCGCGGCCCATGCAGCCAAGCCAATCGGCAAGCGCATCGTTCTGGACAACGGCATGGTGCTGCTGCTGGCCGAGAAACGTGATCTTCCCGTCGTGACGGTAAGCATGGCCATCAAGGCAGGCAGCATGGTCGAACCGGCAGACAAGCCCGGCCTTGCCTCTCTTACGGCTTCGCTCCTGATGCAGGGGACGGCGAGGCGCAACGCAACGCAGATCAGCAACGAGATCGATTTTGTGGGCGGGTCGCTCTCTGTCTCGGGCGGGAGCGATTTCGCGTCCGCAGGCCTTCGCGTGCTCAAGAAGGACCTTCGTCTGGGCCTGGACTTGCTTTCGGACGTGCTCAGGAACCCCGTCTTTGATCAGAAGGAGATCGACCGCAAGGTGCGAGAAACCCTGGCAGGGATCCAGAGCCAGAAGGACGAGCCGGGCGTAGTTGCCGACGACGCCTTCACCCGGGCGGTCTTTGGTTCGCACCCCTACGGAAGGACGAATGACGACGTGGCCGCGTACCTGCCCCGGTTGAAAAAACGTGACCTTGCGGAATTTCACGGCGCTTTCTACGGGCCCGATACGGCGATCATTGCCGTGGTAGGCGACGTTTCGGAGCAGGAGATCGTCCACCTGCTGCAGGAATATTTCAAGGGCTGGAAGCGCGCACCGAGGCCGGCGCCTTCCATCGCGCCAATGCCGGCGCGCGAACGCCGGGATGTGATCGCCATCGAGAAGGACATCACCCAGGCGAATATCGTCCTGGGGCACATCGGCATCAGCCGGGAGGACCCGGATTATTACGCTGTTCTGGTCATGAACTACATCCTCGGCGGCGGCGGTTTTTCATCGCGCCTCATGGACAACATCCGGGACAACCGCGGCCTCGCCTACAGCGTGTACAGCTCCTTCTCGGCCCAGAAGGAGCCCGGCGCCTTCAGCGCCGAGGTCCAGACCAAGAACGAGTCGGCAAATGAGGCCATTGCCGAGATCCTGAAGGAGCTCGGGCGCATACGGACAGAGCCCGTCACCGACCGGGAACTGGCTGACGCCAAGGCCTACATCACCGGAAGTTTTCCCCTGCGCATGGACACGTCGGCCAAAATCGCCGGCATTCTTACGGCAGTGGAGATCTACAATCTCGGGCTCGATTATCCCCAGAAGTATCCTGCGCTGATCAATGCGGTGACCAAAGAGGACATACTGCGTGTTGCGAAGCGCCATCTCCATCCTGACCGCGTGGTGATCGTGGTCGTGGCGGACCAGGCCAAAGCGAAGGTACACTAAGTCAGAAAACGGCAGTGGGCACACGGGAAAAGCGGATAATCACGTTTCAATGCCTTCAATAATCAAAATACTCCCTGACAACCTGATCAACAAGATCGCCGCAGGCGAGGTGGTGGAGCGGCCTGCTTCGGTGGTAAAGGAGCTCGTCGAGAACGCCATCGACGCCGGAGCTGCGGAGATCGTCGTCGAGATCGAGCAGGCGGGCAAGCGCCTCATCCGCGTCACTGACAACGGCAGGGGCATGGCTCAGGATGACGCAGGGACCGCCTTCGAGCGCCATGCCACAAGCAAGATCTCTGTTGACGCTGATCTGGAAGCCATCACCACCATGGGGTTCCGCGGCGAAGCACTTTCGAGCATTGCCGCTGTTTCGCACGTGCGGATGACCACAGCTCTTCCTGGTGCTTCCGCCGGAACGCTCATCGAGATCGAGGGGGGCAGGCTCAAGAACCGTACGGCCTCGGCTGCTGCGCCGGGCACGTCCATAGAGGTGAGCCATCTTTTCTTCAATACTCCGGCACGCCTCAAGTTCCTCAAAAGCCCGGCAACGGAGTTTTCCCATATCGTGACCGCCCTTTCCCGTCAGGCCGTGTCCCATTCCGGGATCGCCTTCAGGCTCACCCACAATAAAAAATCCATCCTGGATCTGCCGGCCGCGGCGAGCGTCCGGGACCGGCTGTTCCAGATCCACGGCGAAGAACTCGTTGCGAGCCTGATAGATATAACCGGAGGCAGGGACAGCGTCGGCATTGTCGGCCTTCTTTCGCGTCCCGCTTCGACCCGCGCGGACCGCACGTACCAGGATTTTTTTGTGAACAGGCGCTACGTCAAGAATCCCTCGCTCACCCATGCGCTCTATGCGGCCTATGAGGGCATGCTGATGCGCGACCGGCATCCCCTCAGTTTTCTGTTCATCGACATCGACCCGGCACTGGTGGACGTGAATGTCCATCCTGCCAAGGCCGAGGTGCGGTTTCGCAACCAGTCGCAGATCCACGATCTCGTGCGGGACGCTCTCCGGGAAAGCTTGCGGACCTTGAGCAGCACAGGGCCGCCTTTCCCAGCAGCATCACCAGCCCAGGACGAAGGCGTGCGGGAGGCCGTCACAAACTATTTTTCCCGGCAGCCTGATGAGGCTGTCGGCGGCAGCGACTTCCCCCCCAAGCCATTGCATTCGACCCTCTTTTACGGCAAACGAAAGACCGATTCGCTCAGCCGGCCTGCGCAGGCCGAGTTTCCCGCCTTTTCCGCCGTTGACCGTCTGAATCTCGACGTTCCTCTCCGCGGCTCGCCGGTCCGGGAGCAGACTCTTGTTCCCCTGGCGCAGGTCCATGATTCCTTTATTCTTGCCGAATCGAGGGAAGGAATGGTGCTCATTGACCAGCACGCAGCCCATGAGCGCGTGTTGTTCGAGAACCTGCAGGACCTCCATCGCGCCGAGAGTATCCCGGTCCAGGACCTGCTCCTTCCCGAGCAGATCGAGGTAGGACCTGCCGAGAGTGCGCTCCTTACCGAGGCTATTCCGGAACTCGGCCGCCTCGGTCTGATCGTGGAGCATTTCGGCGGCAGCACCTTTGTCATCAAGGCCGTTCCGTCCCTCCTTGTGGGCGGCGATTATCCCATGCTGCTGCGGGATCTGCTCGACGAGATTACCGTTCACGGCAGGGCCGGCAGGATCACCGAACTTCGCGACCGCGTGTTGAGCGTCATGGCCTGCCATCCGGCAATCAAGGTGAACCGGCGTTTGGACCAGCGCGAGATGGAGGCGCTGCTCCTTGATCTTTTTTCCTGCCGCATGCCCCACACCTGCCCGCACGGGCGCCCGACGATGGTGCGCTTCTCCCTGGAGGACATCGAGAAGATGTTCCTGAGGACCTGATCCGCATAAGGCGGAATTGGAAATTGCAAATTGCAAAATGGAAATTTGCAAAAATCAGTATTTCAAAAAGCGCCATATTGACCAATATTCATGGGGCTTGTATGACGTCTATCAATATGTTCTGCTCGTTTTGGGTAGAGCTTGACTCGCAAGTTACTATGCGAATATAGTCGGCGTTTTCGTCGCAACCCGCCAAGGCGACAATTTCCATTTGCAACCCAGTTTTCCCCCTGATATACTCGATTCAATCGGGATGGTGAAATACCAGCTGTTGGCCAAACCTGGCTGGTATACGCTTGATGGCATGTGGATGCCATGAGGGTTGTCGGGGTGAACGTATGAACACCGAAACAATAGTAGGAACAGTGTTGCGCTTTTATCCTGACGTGGAGGCGATCTACCTCTTCGGCACCTATCTTACACCGGACCAGCAGCAGAACAGCGACGCGGACATAGCCCTTCTCTTCCCGCATGGAAAAGCCAAGCTGTTGAAAAGTCTTGTCATAAGCGATTGCCGGGACGCGCTCGAAAATGTATTAAAAAGGACGGTGGACCTTATCAACCTGCGAACGGCAAATACCGTTTTTCAGAACGAAATCATACAGCACGGCAGAATCATCTATCAGCAAAACGAATTTGCAGTTGATGGATTTGAGATGCAGGTGATGTCTTCGTACCAGAAGCTGAATGAGGAACGGGCGGGTATCCTGGAAGATATATTGGAAACCGGGAGAATATTGAAATGATGATGGACGTGATCCTAAACAAGAAAGAGAGCATTGAGCGCTGCGTACAGCAGGTACGTCTCTATTATGCCAGGCCGTCCGATCTGCCTTTCGAGAAAGACCACCTGAAACAGGACGCCATTGCTGCGAATCTTCAGCGGGCCGCGGAACAGGCCATCGACCTGGCCAATCACGTCATCAGAAAAGGCAAGCTCGGCTTGCCGAAGGAAAGTAAGGAAAGTTTTGAGATACTCGCCAGGACCAAGGTCATCCCCCAGGAGCTTGCGGATAAATTAAAGGGAATGGTTGGGTTTCGTAATATTATGGTCCATCAGTACCAGGAAATGGATATAAAGATCATGGTCGATGTCATTGAGCATCATCTTGATGATCTGATCGTTTTGACGAATCACGCCATGGAATTCGGCCGCAGCCGTTCATCGTGATTTCCCGGTATTGTTTTTGCAGCATGCGGTGTCCCGGGATGATTCTGATCGACGGCAGAACACTCGCGGAATTGATGATCGATTATGGCTTGGGAGCTACTTCGACTGCTAAGTATGAAATAAGACGGGTAGACTCGGATTACTTTACGGGAGAATGATTTTATCCTCCTTGGATATAGTCGAATGGCAACAAAGTAGGCGGGTCTTTGGGTCCTTTATCGGGATACAGGAAAAATTAACGGAATTGTTTCTATGAAGGCTTTTTTTAGCTACTCAAACAAAGACAGGCTACTCGCGGGAAAAATAAAGCGAGAAATTGAGTCATACGGCATAGATGTATTTCTTGCCCATGATGATATTGAGCCGTCCGCAGAATGGGCAGAGAAAATTTTCAAGGAATTGCGTGCGTGCAAGGTATTTATACCGTTATTGACAAAGAGTTTCTATAAATCTTATTGGACGGGCCAAGAAACGGGAATAGTATTTTCTTTAAAAAAGCTAATCATTCCAATTAAGATTGACAAAATAAATCCGCAAGGATTTATTTCTCGTTTTCAGGCATTAACAATGACTGAAACAACACTGAAGAGATCGTGTCGTAAACTTATTCAAACAATAGCTAGCGATCCAAAAACTGCCGCGCCATTCAGGGCTGCGTTAATACAGAAATTCGCAGGAAGTGATGACTTTAATAACGCTGGCGACAATGCCGAACTTCTTGTCGCTTATGAAGGTTACACTGTCAAGCAGGTGCGAGAAATTCTGAGGGCTACTAAGCGAAATAATCAGATTTATCGTTCCTGGAAAGCACAGCGCATTTTAAAAAGATTTCTAGCTGCTTATAAGCAGAAAAGCACCATCGGTACCAGGCTGATCCGGGAATTTAAGGATGCCATTGCATGATTGGCAGGATATAATCATTGCAACAAAGTGGGCTTGGCACTATGGGGTTTCTCGGAAATCAACGTTTCGCATTGAGGTGCTTAAATGGCGGACATTATTAATTTGGATGCACTGTTACCTAGAGAAGACTTTGAAATCAACACAGAGCAAACGAACTCGCAACCATCGCAGACCATCCAAATCCGTGATCTCGAAAAAGACAGCTTCTTTTACAATGTGATTCGTAAGCCAGACTTCCAAAGAGAAACTAATGAATGGGGTATCGGTAAAATCACGGATTTCATTACAAGCTTTCTCGATGGGGACCTTATTCCTGCAATTATTCTCTGGCAAAGTGGGAGTAACATATTTGTAATTGACGGAGCTCATCGTCTAAGTTCTCTAATCGCATGGGTGCAGGCTGACTATGGAGATGGTTTGGTTTCCAAGCTATTCTATGAAACTATTTCAGATGAGCAAGCGCCAGTTCTATAGCGAAGTGCAACACTTGGGGTAGCCATGCTATCCTAAGTGTCTATGCCAAAACTCTATAAGCAGCTATCCCAAGAAGAACGA
>Ga0154442_1040_pt2 | contig 30247 bp, 26 predicted proteins | sample RifGroC2_FD_115946 | JGI IMG/M metagenome (GOLD analysis project Ga0154442, IMG submission 115946) | Nitrospirae bacterium GWC2_57_13
CACCAATGGTAGGTGCCCGGCTCCAATGTAGTAATAAAGGGCAGATTACTCGGCATGGCTTTCCTCCTCCTCCTGAAAGAATCGACTATGGTCACGGCCTCATGGCCGATCATCTGCGAGTCATTATCATCCTATAGAGGGACATATCAGTCCGTTTTTAACCCCACTTTCTTGCACAGCCTGCCGAGTTCTTCCTGCTCAGCCCTGGTCAGCGCGCTCATTTCGCTCACGATGCGCGCTACATGCCTGGAAAAGAAGGGCTTGATCAGATTCTTCCCCTTTGCCGTCAGCCGGACGAAATAATGCCGCCGGTCCTGCTCGTCCTTGACCCGTTCCACCAGTCCCCGTTTCTCGAGATTATCGACCACCATCGTAATGTTCCCGCTGCTTTTGAGTATCTTTCTGCCCAGATCCTTTTGATGCATCGGGCCGAGATGAAGCAGAGATTCCATCACACCGAACTGGCTGACTGTCAGATGGAGGGAATCGAGATGCGCCTCCACCCGGCTGGATACTGAGTCAGCAGCCCGCACGAGCTTGATAAAAGCATTCAGCGCCCGGATCTCCTCTTTTGTTCCCTGATATTTGGTTCCCATAATGACGTACTTGATTTAATATTAATTAGTTTAATATTGAATTAATTATACCAAAAAAAGAGCCCCTGTCAAGAGTCTTTTTAGTGCTAATGAGAACCAGATATTTACATCGTTACTTAGGGTGGGGGTCACTATCCAGCCAAAATGCTAATTTCCTCCCAATGAAGAATAACAAATATTACAGAAATAATTATAAAAACAGAGCCGCCAATCTGAAGCTGTTTAGCTGTCAATACTGGATAAATGTTCCTCAAAAAAGACGGCAGGATCAACCTGTTGAGATTATATAAATAAGAAAGAGCATGGCTAGATACGATATGAACTAAACCAAAAGCAAAAAGACCGACAATAACTTTAACCACTCCCAACCTAGGCTCAGCAACACCCAAACCATCCATCTTTACTTCAAACAAAATACTAGGCACAACAATCAACAACAGAAAACATAATTCTAAGTAGTCCCTCCTAGTTAATTCTTGGAAGTCATCATCCCAATTATTTTGCATACGATCTCATCACTCATTCAATGAAAGAAACTCAATCAATTGACCATAACATGCCAGATTGAAGGACAATTGCCTCTTTGCAAATAAACTCTATACTAACATCAACCATCATAGCAATAAAAAAACACCTCTCTCGATGGGGTTGTCACTTACTTCTGGATCAAGACAGAAAAGCAACAATGGAAGAGAACGAGCGCGATGCGTGCCTCATGGTCCCGAGGACCTTGACCCCCGAGATCTCCTCGATGACCGCGGGGCTGGTCTTTTCGGCCAGGCCAGGTCTCCGATCATCAGCGTAGTTGATGACAATGCCGGCAATGGCAAGACCCCGATCCTTCAGAGCCTTCACCGTGAGCAGCGTGTGATTGATCGTGCCCAGAGACGGCCGCGCCACGATCAGCACCGGAAGTCCCATCTCCTGTGCCAGGTCGAGAAAGGAATATCCAGGCGCTATCGGGACCATGATGCCGCCTGCGCCCTCAACGATCATGTATTCATGCCTGCTCGCGAGCGTTTGGAAAGCGTTCTGGATGTCCCTGGGGTCGATACGCAGCCCCTCCATCGCTGCAGCAACTAAAAGCGCCAGGGGTTTGCGCATCCGCACCGGGTTCACCAACTCGAGGGAGTCCGTCACACCCGCGGCCTTAATGAGCCGTTTGGCGTCCCGGGGGACCAGTTTCCCTGCCCGCGCAGCACAGCCCGTCTCAGCCGGCTTCATCACACCTACGTCCACACCGTCCTGCCTGAGCTGTTCGGCGATACCGGCAGCAACATAGGTCTTGCCCACACCCGTGTCGGTCCCGGTTATGAATATTCCCTTTTTCACGGTTAAACCCAAACCAAACACGCCACCCCCGCTCCGTTACCAGTTACTACTGGATGCGGGTCCCGCACCTTTGCCACTAGTAGTGGACGCGGGACTCTCGAAACGGAGACGGAGGAAGGCACGAAGACGCAAAGTAATTCGCAAATAAAACTGTTCCCGCAAAGTTCGCAAAAAAGCCCGTCATTTTGAGCTATAAACAAAACAGAATCCCAAGACTCCCTTTGCGTCCTTTGCGAGCTTTGCGAGAGACGCTCTAGATTTATTTGCTTCACTGGGCTTAGGTTAAACCTTTTCTTCTGTGTGCCTTTGCGGTTTCGTGGCGGAACGTGTTTTCAATTAGCTTCAGATGCAGTTCAGATGATCCTGCTGTCCAGGTTGAACACCTGGCCCGACACGTTCTGCATGAGCGACAGCCGGTAGACGAATTCAGCGATCTCCTCGGAATCCGAGAACCTCCCCAGGGCATTCTCAGCCAGTACCCGCTTCCTTATATCCCCGGACGCGGTTTCGCCCATTTCCGTGGAAAGGTAGCCCGGCAGCACGGCATTCACCCGGATATTGGCCTTGCCCAGCTCCTTCGCTGTTGCCCTGGTCAGGCCGATAAGACCGGCCTTGGATGAGGCATAGTTCGACTGCCCTTCCCTGCCCTGCAGCCCGACAATGGATGCGATGTTGATGATGTGGCCGCTGCGCTGCTTCAGCATGAACCGTGCAGCAGATTTCGTACAGAGAAAAGGACCCTTCAGGTTCGTGTCCATGACCTCGTCCCATTCCTCTTCGCTCATACGCAGCAGCAGCCGGTCTCGCGTAAGACCCGCATTGTTCACGAGCAGATCGATCCTGCTCCAGCGTTCAGCGGCCTCACGGACCATGGCCTCCACTTCGGCGGCATTCCGCACATCCGCCTGGATCGCCGCAGCCTCGCCGCCGGCCGCGGTGACCTCGGTGCAGACAGCAGCGGCATCGCTTTGCCGGGTCAGATAGTTCACGACGACACTGCAGCCAGCTCTCCCGAATCTCAGGGCCAGCGTCCTGCCCAGGCCCCGGGAACCGCCGGTCACAATGACCACGCTCCTGTGTTCGCGCTGTTCCGTCATCAGCTACAGCAGCCCTTCCTGTTTCAGCATGCCGACTGCTGCTGCGGCACGGTCAAGGTCCTCCGGCGAATGAGTGGCCATGATAGTCATTCTGATCCGCGCTGTTCCCTCCGGCACCGTGGGCGGCCGTACAGCCAGAGCGAACATACCTTTATCCATCAGGCTTTGGCCGGCAAGCAGCGCCTTTTCACTGTCTCCAATGATGATAGGAATGATGGGCGTTTCCGACGCGGCAACATCGACGCCCTGAGCCATCAGCACAACAACGAAACGATGCACATTTTTCCTGAGCTGCTCCCGCCGCCAGGGCTCCTGCTCCAGTACCCTGAGCGCGGCAAGGGAGGCTGCGCAAACAGCCGGCGGCAGGGCCGTGCTGAAAATAAGGCTCCGCGCCTTGTTCAGAATATAGGTTATCATATCCCGGTCGCCTGCTATATAAGCGCCAAAAGAACCGAGGGCCTTGCCCAACGTGCCCATCTGCACAGGCACCCGGCCGGAAACACCGAAGTGCTCCGCCGTTCCCCTTCCACTGTCGCCCAGCACTCCTGTTGCGTGGGCGTCATCCACCATGAGCAGTGCGCCGTACTTTTCGGCCAGCGTGCACAGGTCGGGCAGCGGGGCAATGTCGCCTTCCATGCTGAACACACCGTCCGTCACGATGAGCCTGCGCCGGGCCCGGGCCGTCTTCTTCAACAGGCTCTCGACGTGGTTCATGTCACCATGGCTGTATACATGCACCTCAGCCCTGCTCAAGCGGCACCCGTCGATGATGCTAGCATGGTTCAGACCGTCGCTCAGGATGGCATCGCCTTCCGAGGCCAGGGCGGGGATGATGCCCGTATTGGCAGCATATCCGGAATTGAACAGCAGCGCGGCCTCGGTCCCCTTGAACCGTGCTAATGTCTGTTCGAGCTCTTCGTGGAGCGGGCTCGAGCCTGAGACAAGGCGCGATGCGCCGGCGCCGAAACCGTAGCGGTCCATGGCTGCCCTGGCCGCGTCCTGGAGGTCCTGATGTCCCGCAAGACCGAGATAATCGTTCGAACACAGCAGCAGCACGCTCCTGCCGTCAACGGTGATCCATGGACCATTGCCCGATCCAACGGTTCGCAGGTGCCGAAGCAGATGCTGCTGCTTCAGATCGGACAATTCCCGTGAAAATGGAATGATGAGATCAGCCACGGGCAGCGGGACCTGCCTTTACGCGGATTTTCCCTGAGCCTTGCTTCTCCGGCCGGTTGCCTAGGTCCACTACAGCAGCGGCGCATTGCGAGTCACGCTGCATTGGTGTTGTCGGACACGAGATGTTATTGTCTTTATAATGATGCACAGTGCCTGTTTCCGTGATCAGGACCGCTTGTTTCTCAAGAAACCGCACCAGCTCAGCAAGGTCCGTCAATGCCGAACGCACAAAAAAAACCCTCCCGCCTGAGGGGTCGCCCTGCTGCTTCATACACGAGATGCGGACATACCCCGTGGCCAGAGAGGAAACATAGCCCGCGAGATACTCAGGTTCATCGGACCAGCACAACTCGGCCACAACGCCCGGACCATGAGCGACCTTGGTGGCCAGGGCCAAAGCCTCGCGGGTCCGGAAATGGGTCAGCCCCGCGGTTGTCAGCAGCCCGTCGATCCTCACGGCAGCCTCGGGGCTCCAGTCGAACCGGGAGGCCCGCACGCCCCGTGCATGATCAGGTTCAAGGCGTGCCCCGGTTGCAGCATCCATGATCATGGCGCCGCGCATGTTCCCCCCTGAGGGAGAAGGGCCCCTGCTTATCTCCCTGACCGCTGCTTCGACTGCGATGGAGGATACCCCCGCCTGCTGCAGCACAGCAGCAGCAGTTGAACGGCCATTGAGCGCATGAGGGACGGCGACCATCACAACATCAAGCGCCCTCATGTGCCTGATCGATCCACCATCGATCCTTTCCACGGACACAACGATGTGATCGGGCTGCAGGCTCCGGCTCCTGGCGCGGGTGGTCATCTGCGTCATCACATGATCCAGTTCTTGTGGAAGAATGATGCGCTCCGCACCGGATACATGACGGCCTCCAGCAGAGGCCCGCATGCGAACACTGTAAAAATCATGTTTTTGCAGTTTTGAAATTCCCAATTTTCAATTGCGGCCGAAGGCCGCGCTATGCATGGTCGATATTCAAACCCAGGTCATCGAGCATTTCAAGATCATCCTCAGGCCTGAGTCCCGTGGTGGTGAGATAGTTGCCGATCATGAACCCGTCTGCTCCGGCCATGAAGATCATGGGATGCAGGCTCCTGAGCGCCGCTCCCCGACCGGCGCAGACGCGAATTTCCTTCTCAGGCAGGATCAGGCGGAAAAGCGCTATCGAATGCAGCGCTTCAAGGGGCTGCAATAAAGCGGCTTCCTGCAGGGGCGTGCCCGCGATAGGCATCAAAAAATTGATCGGTACGGAGTCCACATCCAGTTCTCTGAGGTCCAGGGCCATATCGATCCGGTCTTCCAGTGTCTCGCCCATACCGAAAATGCCTCCACTGCAGGTGGAAAGCCCGAGGGAACGGGCTTCGTTCAGCACCCCAACGCGCTCATCGAAGGTGTGCGTTGTACAGATGTTCGGAAAGAACCGGCGCGACGTCTCGATGTTATGATGATAGCGATGCAGTCCCGCGTCCCTGAGGAACGAGAGCTGTTCCTTCGTCAGCGTCCCAAGGGTCGCACAGGGAAGCAAACCCACCTCAGTTATCCGCCTGATGCCTTCAGCGATCTTATCGAGATCTTCCTGCGTGTCGATGCCGCGGCCGCTCGTGACGATGCAGAAACGCTTTGCCCTGTTCTTCTTCGCCCCGGCGACGGCGCGGGCCATCTGTTCCACGTCGATCAGCGGATAGACCGGCGCATCCGTGGCATGATGCGCGGACTGGGCGCAGAACCGGCAGTCCTCGGAGCAGGCGCCGGATTTTGCATTCACAATGGAACAAATATCGACCCTGCCGCCCCGGAAGCGTTCGCGCACCCTTCCCGCAACTGCAAGCAGGTCTCCCAAATCAGGTCCAGTAACACTGACAAGATCACGCGCTCCGGCACGATCAAGCCCGGGACCGCTCACTACCCGTTCAAGAACTTCCTGCATTTTCCGTTGCATGCCATTCCTCCAAGCCTTTCTTGTACCCCATGGGCACCTGATTGTCAACCAAATTAATTCCCGATGGTTTACAATGAGAACCCGGCCCTTTTCTGATGCCGGACCCGTTGCCAACGGTCCGATCCGAGAGCTGCGACTGCGATTTTCCACCGCTGACACAACTGCATTCATGTCCGGAAAAGCAACGCGTTCGCAGGCTCCCGGTGGGGCCGTATAGGCACCGCGTGAAGGACGCAACAGGCCAAAAGCCCTTGACTTCGGCCGGATGAATGGAGTATATTTTAATTGAAGTCGGTGTGCGCATTCTCTGCGGGAGGCCGATGGATTTCATGATGTTCGAAAAATTCACTGAAAGAGGAAGAAAAGTAATCGTCTATGCCCGCGAAGAAGCGGAGCGGCTGCAGAACGATTACCTCGGTACGGAGCACATCCTGCTCGGCACTCTGCGCGAAGAGGACGGCATTCCTGTGGCGGTTCTGCGCAAGATGGGCGTCGACATAGAACAGTTGCGCATGGAAGTTGAGCGCAATCTCCCTGCCAGCGGCAACACGCTCACCTTCGGCGACATTCCCTTCACACCGCGCGCAAAGAAAGTACTTGAATACGCCGTCGAGGAGGCGCGGCTTCTGGGACACAGCTACATCGGCAGCGAGCATCTGATCCTCGGACTGATCCGGGAGGAAGAAGGCATTGGAGGAAAGATTCTACGCAGTTTCGGCGCGAATCTTCTCGGCACACGCCAATTGGTCATCAACTATCTGCGTCGTGCCGCCACCCAGGTCAGCACGAAGAAGAGCCCTACTCCGGCATTGGACGAGTTCGGCAGGGACCTGACACAGATGGCAAAAGCAGGTAAGCTCGACCCCGTTATCGGCCGCGATACCGAGATCGACCGCATGCTCCAGATCCTGTCCCGGCGAACCAAGAACAATCCTGTCATCATCGGCGAGCCCGGCATCGGCAAGACTGCGATCGTCGAGGGACTTGCGCAGCGGATAGTGAACAGCGACGTTCCGGAAAACATCCTGAACCGGCGCGTGGTCTCCCTCGACCTTGGCGCGCTCATCGCCGGCACCAAATACCGTGGCCAATTCGAGGAGCGCCTCAAGATCGTAATGAAGGAGATCGTTCAGGCCGACAATATCATCCTCTTCATCGACGAACTCCATACTCTGGTCGGCGCTGGAGCCGCGGAAGGATCCATCGACGCGTCGAGCATGCTGAAGCCTGCCCTCGCGCGCGGCGAGATCCAGTGCATCGGCGCCACGACGCTCGACGAGTTCCGCAAACACATCGAGAAGGACGGCGCCCTGAAGCGCCGCTTTCAGCCCGTCTACGTCCAGCCGCCGTCCGTCGAGGAGACCATCAGCATCATCAAGGGACTGCGCCCCAAATACGAGTCCCATCACAAGATCAAGATCACCGACGAAGCCATCGTGAGCGCTACGCGCCTGGCCGACCGCTACATCACCGACCGGTTCATGCCCGACAAGGCCATTGATGTCATCGATGAGGCAGGGGCCCGAGCAAAGCTCAACCGCTATACCTATCCTGCTGAGATCAAATCCATCGAGAAGAAACTCAAGAAACTCGAACAGGAGAAGGCCCTGTTCACGAGGATCAAGGATTATGTGAAGGTGGAGACGATCCAGGAGGAAGAAGACCGCCTGCGTGCGACATTGGAAGGGATACACAAGGACTGGAAGGATGCCCAGGAAAAGAACATCCCGGTCATAACCGAAAACGATGTGTCCGTCATTGTGGCGAACATTACCGGCATTCCCCTTGCGCGGCTTGAAGAAAAAGAGGCCAGCCGCCTCCTTCGCATGGAAGAGGAACTGCACCTCCGGATCGTCGGCCAGCACGAGGCCATTGCCGCCGTATCCCGGGCGATCCGCCGCTCACGGGTGGGCCTCAAGACGCGCAAACAGCCCATCGGCTCTTTCATATTCCTCGGCCCTACGGGAGTCGGCAAAACAGAGCTCGCCCGCGCCCTGGCCATGTTCCTTTTTGACAGTGAGGACGCGCTCATCCGCGTCGACATGTCGGAATATATGGAAAAATTTAATGCCTCCCGGCTCGTGGGGGCCCCTCCGGGCTATGTAGGCTACGATGAGGGTGGCCAGCTCACGGAAAAGATCCGGCGGCGGCCCTATTCGGTCGTCCTGTTCGACGAGATCGAGAAAGCCCATCCCGACGTCTTCAACATGCTTCTGCAGGTCCTGGACGACGGATATATGACCGACAACTTCGGGCGGAAAATCGACTTCAAGAATGCCGTGATCATCATGACATCGAACCTGGGCGCACGAATGATCGACAAGGACACAACGCTTGGATTTCGGCAGGATGATGTGCAAAGCCAGTATACAAAGATGAAAGAGAACGTCATGTCCGAACTGAAGCGGGCGTTCAACCCCGAGTTCCTGAACAGGATCGATGAGGCAGTGGTGTTCCATCCCCTGAGCCAGGAACACCTGCTGGACATCGTCGATCTGCTTATCAAGGAACTGAACACCCACATGGTGGACTCGCACAGCCTTCATCTTGAGGTGGCGCGTGATGTGAAGGAATGGATCATTCGGGAAAATTACCTGCCGACCTATGGCGCACGTCCCATGCGGCGCGCCATCCAGAAACAGATCGCCGATCCGATTTCAGAGGAAATACTGCGCGGCAGATTCAAGGAAATGCAGAAGGTGCTTGTGGCCTTCAAGGACGGCGCAGTCGTGTTTCAGGAAGAAGAAGAGAGCGTTCTCGCCAAGGTCTAACCCGTTGCCGCGCGCCTAGCGCGGCGAATCATTCCCCTTAAACAGCTTCTTGGTCAGCACTGCCGGCAGGGACCGCTCCTCCGCTGCGGTAAATGCAAGGTACGGATTGCCTCCTTTTCTTGCCAGTGAAGCTGTCTTTTCTATCTCCGAGTAGGGCAGCACCTTGCCTGACGAAGAAGCAGTCTGCAGGATGATCAGTGCCCTGCTCGGCGCCTTTACCGCCTCATTCCCCGCCTGTGCGATCCGCGCCAGCGCTTCCATGCTCTCCTTATAGCCCATGCCCTTCCGCGCCCGCATCCGGCGATGCTTGATCGCGATCCAGTACAGGTCCACGTTTAGCTGCCGGAAAGCCTCCATATCATAGGCAAAGCGATTCAGTGCTGCCTCGGCACTTGCGAGTCCCTCTTCATGGAGCGGCAGGCCGAACAGCATGCCCGCGTGCTCGGCCCGGACATCGTCCATGATTTTCTGAATAACAACGATAAGACGATCTCGCTTCATTTCCGCCCATTCGCGGAAGCCCGCGCCATATTCAACGACGACCAGTCCGCCTTGCAAGTTCTCAACACGCGCAAAGGCCCTTCCGGGTATAAGAGCGGCGTTGAACCGGTTCGCATAGGTTTGCAGCGTATCGCTGGTCATCGCTTCGACATCGTCATAATACAGATCGGTCCCGAACAGAATGCCATCGACGCCCGTTGATGCGAGGTCCTTGATACGCGATGACAGGTAGTCCACCACGTCATCCTTGAAGAGATCGAGACGGCCTGTTGGCTGTATCGTTCCGCTGTTGAGGTCGTACTTCATATCCTCCCAGCGTGGCTTCACCGCAAGCACATCAGGCATATTTCTGACAGGCACGATAAGATAGACCTTCAGACCCGCTGTATGAGCTCTGGATACGATGTCCGGCAGGGTGCTCCGGCCCGCCGTATAACCAGTCTCAGGCGGCCCCAGGATAACGGTATTGGCCCCGCCCTTTTTAAGCTCAGCAAAGAACGTTCCGGCCCGCTCAGGGTCGTCAGGAATCATATCGGTCAAAAAGGCATTCACTCCGGGGAGAGACGTTACTTTCGCTGCAGTTGATTTCGCGGCAGTTGCCTGGCTAATCAAGAACGCCGTGAGAAAAAGGGCCAGCGCCGGCACAACAACGCGGAAAGCACGATTCGTCATGATTCTATCCTCCTCTGAAACTATCTGGCAGGAAAGGTTCTCAGTAATACTTTACGCCAGATATTACAAAAAATCAAGTTATTACCGATTTTTCCTGCTGTCTTAGCAGACAAGGCAACCTTACAAACAGGTAAGGCTCACTCTACACGAGCCGCAAAGGCCGTTGCAGCCCTTGCCGTGTCAGCCGGAGCACCCCCGGCATCAGGCAGCAGATAGAGGCTGCCACCCGCCTTCTGAAGCAAAAGAGGCTTCCCCTGGCTGCGAAAGGGCCGAAAGGCGGTTTCACGGGAAAATACGTATTCCCTGTTCTGCAGCGGACGCTCATCTGCGAACAACATCTGCTCCCGCAGGAACGGGATCAGCGAGGAAATATGGTCAAGGCAACGCTCTTTAGTGCCAGCACCGGGACTGATGGCGGGAAAGGACCCAACGAGGGCGCGCATACCTTTTGGCGCCGATGTTTCATCAGAGGGACCGCTGACGGATAACGTAAAATACCGGTCAGGGTTACTGTAGTCAGGCAGGCACAGAACTTCGCGGGACATACCGACCGGAAGCAGTTCTTCCCTGACTCCGAGAAAAAGGTCCGAACCTTCGGGAGTCTGCCGCGTATTGAACAGGACCGCTTCAGCATCCACGGTCCCGTCCTGGACCTGGAGGACCACACTGCGCTTCTGTACCGACGCTATCCGCGGCCAGGGAGTCCGGTACCTCGCCTCGCCTCCGTTCCTGAGAAATACATCGAGCATTTGGCCGGCAAACGCTGTGAGCCCTCCGTGAAGGGCCAGAGGAGCACTATCAAGGAGTGAAATTAGGGAGGCAACCGAAAGAGCACGGACCGGCAGAGAAAAAAACCGGCGGGCTTGTATATCAAGAAATACGGAGAATTCCGGACTGAAGCCATAGGAACCAAGATAGCCATCGGCAGATCTACCCTGATAGTACGCGGAGAACAACCTGCTTCGGGCCATCCGTTCAGATGTCCGGCGAAGATCGCGATAGAACCTGACGATGCCGTCGATCTCACGGGGAAACTCTCTCCTGAGTTCCTCTAAGGTCTCCTGGCTGTCGATGAAAATACTGATTCGACGGTCCGGCAGCGCAACCTGATAGCAGGGCGAGAGCACCGACGCGCTGTGAGCGATCCCGAGGGACGACGCCAGACGGCCAAGTGCGCCGTTCCGGTCAAATCCGAAGGCCAGCACCGGACCGATGGAAAATCGGAAGCCCTCACGTTCTCTGACGCTCAAGGCCCCGCCGGCCGCTGATGCCGGATCGAGCAGTACAACACGCTTGTTCATTTTCGAGAGCAGGGCTGCGGCGGCAAGCCCACCCAGCCCTGCACCTACGATCGCCGTAGAATACTGCGCCACGTCGCCTCCTTGCGGGACACCTGCGAAAAATAAAAAAAAGGAAACAGGCTTTGCAACATCCTCCCATTTCCTTCGTGCTCACTTGCCATGCTGCGATAGGTCCGGCCCTTTGTCAGGCCCTGGACTTTTCCTGCTCGCGCAGTGCCTCTTTTCGCGACAACCGGATCTTGCCCTGACGGTCGATTTCAAGCACCTTGACGAGCACTTCGTCGCCTTCCTTCAGTTCTTCGGACACATTCTCGATGCGCTTTTCCGATATCTGCGATATATGGAGCAGACCGTCCGTGCCGGGGAATATCTCGACGAAGGCGCCGAAATCCATGATCTTCCGCACCTTGCCCATATACAGCTTGCCGACCTCCGCGTCCTGCACGATGCCCTTGATGATCTCCATGGCCTTCTTTGCGGCCGCTTCGTCGGACGAAGCAATGTTTATCGTGCCATCGTCCTCGATGTCGATTTTGGTCCCCGTCTGTTCGATGATGCTGCGGATCACCTTTCCGCCTGAACCGATAACGTCCTTGATCTTCTCGGTGCTGATCTTCATGGTGATGATGCGCGGCGCATAAGGATTCAGGGTCTTGCGGTGCGTTGCAAGCGTTTCGAGCATCTTCCCGAGAATGAACAGTCTTCCTTCCCGGGCCTGCTGGAGGGCCGTCCGCATGATGTCGATGGTGATGCCGCCGATCTTCATGTCCATCTGGAGCGCCGTGATACCTGCGCTCGTACCGGTCACCTTGAAGTCCATATCGCCCAGATGGTCCTCGAGGCCGAGGATGTCCGAGAGCACCACCACGCGGTCGCCCTCTTTGATCAACCCCATGGCAATGCCGGCCACGGGGGCCTTGATCGGCACTCCCGCATCCATGAGCGCAAGGATGCCGCCGCAGACAGTGGCCATCGAAGAAGAACCGTTCGACTCCAGAATGTCGGAGACCAATCGTATCGTGTAGGGGAACTCCTGTTTCGCCGGAAGAACCGGCTTAATGGCCCGCTCAGCAAGTGCCCCGTGCCCTACTTCTCTCCGGCCGGGTCCGCGCATGAACTTGACTTCTCCCACGCTGAAGGGCGGGAAATTGTAATGCAGCAGGAAGGACTTGTAGTACTCGCCTTCGAGCGAATCTATCTTCTGTTCGTCGTCAGACGTTCCCAGTGTTGCCACGACCAGTGCCTGCGTCTCGCCGCGGGTGAAGATCGCCGACCCATGCGTCCTCGGCAGCGTGCCCACGGCCGATGTGATGGTCCGGATCGCGTCTGGCTTCCTTCCGTCCGTTCGCTTGCCCTGATCCAGGATCAGCATGCGGACCTCGTTCTTCTCGAGGCTGTAGAAGATAGTCGATATATGGACCGACCGGGACGGATCATCTTCCTTCTTAAGCTTTTCCTTGATCTCATCTTTCAGGATATCGAGCGTCTTCTGGCGCTCGATCTTGTTCGGGATCGCAATGGCGCTGCGCATTTTCTCGAGAGCCAGGGAAGCGACCTGCGCTTCCAGTTCCTTGTCCGTCTCCACGGCCTTGACGACCCGCTTCTCTTTGCCCACCTTGGCCACGAGCTGCTGCTGCAGTGCCACGAGCTTCTTTATCTCGCTGTGCGCCAGCGCCAGCGCATCGAGTAGCTGATCTTCGCTCAACTCCTGCGCTCCGCCTTCGACCATCATGATGCCGTCGGCGGTGCCTGCCACGACGAGGTTCAGCGCCGGGACATCATTCCCCTTGATCGCGGGATTGACCACGAATGAACCGTCCACATATCCGATGCGGACTGCACCGATGGGCCCCAGAAAGGGAATGTCGGAAATGGCCAGCGCCGCTGATGCGGAGACCACGCCCATCAGGTCCATGGAACTGTCATCGCCGATCGACAGGACCGATGATATGATCTGGGTATCGAAATAGTATCCTTCGGGGAACAGCGGCCGGATAGGCCGGTCGATGAGCCGCGAGGTGAGGATCTCTTTTTCGGTCTGGCGCCCTTCGCGCTTGAAGAACCCGCCGGGAATGCGCCCCGCAGCGTAAGCCTTTTCCTGATAATCCACAGTGAGCGGCAGAAAGTCCGCGTTCTCTCTCGCAACCTTGGACGCCACCGCCGTAGAGAGCACCACCGTGTCTGCATACCGCGCCACAACGGCTCCGTTCGCCTGTTTGGCCAGGAGGCCTGTTTCAAGTATCAGACGTCTGCCGCCAATTTCCATTTCAACTGCTGTTGTCATTGAACCTCACATTCTTTTTTACTGCTGATGACGGCATTGCAGCATCCATCGGGAAAAAAGCGTCCACCAGCCCTGCGCCACTCCGTCCGGACAGAGAAATGCCGACAAATGGTATCGCACCCTGGCAAGCACTTTTCCGAAAAAACTACTTTCTCAGGCCGAGACGTTCGATAACCTGGCGATAACGCTCCAGGTCGCTCTTCTTCAGGTAGTCCAGCTGACGACGACGCTGACCGACCATCTTCAGGAGGCCTCTCCGTGAATGCTGGTCTTTCTTGTGCGTCTGCAAGTGCATCGTCAGGTGACTGATGCGGCCGCTCAAAAGAGCGATCTGCACCTCAGGAGAACCCGTATCCGAATCATGCCTGCGGTAATCTCCGATTAACTTGGTCTTATTCTCACTGTCCACTCGCTCACCCTCCTTTCCTATCCTATTCAGAAACGCAGTAAATTATCATATTTTCAGCAGGTTGTAAAGCTTTTTGTGCGGTTCTGGCATAATTTATTTTGCTGTCGATGAAATCCGTTCAATAACAATTACCTGTACCCTATCAACAAAGAAGAACAAGCAGGACAAAAGGACTATCCGGAAAATCCTCTACATTTCCGGTCGTTCCGCGCTGCTACCCGACGAGTGCCTTCAGCGCCTCCGTGGACATGCTGTATCTTTGCCCTTCAAAATACCACTTCAGGCCGGAGTTTACCTTCCTGAACGCTCCCTATGGCCAGCAAACGGCCTGTCTCGTCACGGACACGAAGCGGTATGCCTGTCATTTCTCCCGGCAGGGAAAGGACCGGAACAGCGTTGCCGTGCATGAGCCTGAGGGACTCACGTTCACCAACCGTCAGGGCAGGCATATCTCCCAGGGCTGCATCAATAGGAGTAAGTGCCTTGTCCCTTCCTGCCTCCGCAGCCAGGGCGGAGAGGCCGTCGAGCGTGAACGCTCTTTCCACAGTGAATGCGCCCACTCGCGTCCGCTCCAGGTTCAGGAGGTGGCCGCCTGTACCGAGTTCCTCGCCAAGGTCCGAGCAAATAGTGCGGACATAGGTGCCTTTTGAACAGGAAACCTTGAAATGGATCAGGGGATCGTCATAGCCAGTCAATTCCAGGCTGAAGACGGTGACCTGTCTCGGTTCGAGCGGTTTCGCCTGACCGCGCCGTGCAAGCCGATAGGAAGGAACGCCGGAAACTTTCACGGCCGAATATATGGGCGGCCGCTGAAGGATATCGCCGGTGAACCGCTCCATGGCGCGACGAATTTCCTCTTCCCGCGGCGGCGTGTAGTCCCGCCGTTCGAGCACAGTGCCGTCGGCGTCCAGCGTATCAGTCACCACTCCGAGACGCATCGTACCGCGGTATTCCTTGTCCGTTGCCTCGAGATAGCGGGCAATCCTCGTTGCCCTGCCGACACACAACACCAGCACGCCCGTCGCAAGGGGATCAAGGGTCCCCGTGTGACCGACCCGCTTCTCACGAAGTATGCCGCGGACCTTTTGCACCACGTCGTGGGACGTCCAGCCGGCTGGTTTATTGATGTTCAAGACTCCGTCGATCACTGTCTCACTTCACCGGCAATGCCCGTTCCAGCTGGCTGATAACGCGGGGCACGATGTCGCCGATGGCCCCTTCCAGAATTCCTCCTGCTGCGTTCCGGTGACCGCCGCCTCCGAGGGACGAGGCCACTGCGGACACGTCAACGCGCCCTTTGGAACGAAAACTGATTTTATACTGCGCGGAACCGGTCTGCCTGAACAGGGCGGCCACCTCGACCCCCTTCACGGACCGCACGTAATTGATGAAGTTCTCCGTATCCTCTCCCGATGTGCCCGTAAGACGGTAGAGTTCGTCGGTCACCACGACCCAGGCGATCCTTCCGTCACTGTTCCGCTCCATGCCCGACAGAACAGCTCCCAGCAGCTTGATGCGTGCGTAGGCAGAAGATTCGTAGACGTTCTCCGTCACGAGCCAGGGATCGGCGCCCGCTTCGAGCATCTCCGCCGAGATGCGCATGCAGGCCGGCGTCGTGTTGGAGTACCGGTAGGAACCCGTGTCCGTAAAGATGGATGTAAAAATACAGAGCGCTATTTCGCGGTCGATCGGCGCACCGAGGCCTTTGACAAGCGCGTACACCATTTCACCCGTGGCGGCCGCAGACGTATCGAGCCAGGTAAGCGGCCACTCGCGGGAGTTGGTCACATGGTGGTCGATGTTGATGAGATTTCGAGCGGGATATACGCCGTTGAACAGACCTGTGCGCTCCGGCTCGCAGTCCAGCACGGCGATCGTATCGAAGGAGCCCACTACCGCAGGGCCGGAGCGGATCCGCTCGACATGGGGTAGAAAACGATAGAATTCAGGAACCGGGTCGAGGTTGTGGACCGTGACCGACTTGCCGGATCTTTCCAGCGCCAGCATGAGTGCCAGCTCGGACCCCAGGGCGTCTCCGTCGGGGTTCTTATGCACCGTCAGGAGAACACGCTCGCTCCCTGCAAAAACCGAGACGATGTCCGATATGATTCCGCCGGCCTCACTCATCGTCTCCGTTCCCTTCGTCCGTCTCTCGCTCGATCCCGCGCAGCAGAGTCATGATGTGAGCGCCCTTCTCAGCCGTATCGTCAAAACGAAAAATGATCTCGGGCATGAACTTCAGCTGCATTCTGCGCCCAAGCTCGGCGCGGATGAACGGCATCGCGCTCTCAAGGCCCTTGCTGGTTTCCTCGCGGTTACCGCCGTAGAGGCTCACGAAGACTTTGGCGTTCCTGAGGTCGTCGGATATCTCTACCTCCGTCACCGTAAGAAAGCCGATGCGGGGGTCATTGATCTTCCTCTGCAGGATATCAGCGACTTCGTGATGCATCAGGTCGCTGACCCGGACGGATCGTTTATAGTGAGGTTTTGCCATGATTTTTCCGCTGATGCCGGACCAGGTCTGCGCGGGGACCTGCAACGGACGCGTTCTACACCGTGCCGGCAGTCCCCTGACCGTCAGAATATTTCGATATGATAGTCCAGCAGATCAATGTCGTGCACCGCCCGCACCATGTTCAGCACCTGGTCGAGCGTACGATTGAGGTGGGCCTTGTCGTTGCTCACCGCGGCAACGGCAAGAGAAGCCTTCTGCCACAGGTCGTTATCGTCGACTTCCGCAACCGAAACATTGAAGGAATGCCGTATGCGGTCCTTCAAACTGCGCAGCGAATGACGCTTTCCCTTGAGGGACCCGCTGTCGGGGATATGCATCTCCATGGTACAGACGCCGATGAACATAATCTGTCAAGCGTGAGACCCAAAATTCGAAATCTTGAACAATGCCTGCTCTCCGCGTTCACAACTCTTATTGCATTCTACCTTCGAACTTGTTGAGTAGTTAGAAATTCGAAACGAGCATGTGCATCACAGCTTCCCCGCGATCTTTTCAATAATAAAGGCCTCGACAATGTCTCCGACCTTGATGTCGTTGAAATTCTCGATGGAAAGACCGCACTCGTACCCCGCCTGCACTTCCTTCACGTCGTCCTTGAACCGCTTGAGCGAGTGGAGCTTGCCTTCGTATACGAGTACGTTGTCCCTCAGCACCCGAACGCCGTCATTCTGACGGGCCATAACGCCTTCCAGGACGTGGCTGCCCGCAACGGTGCCCAGCTTCGACACGTGGAAGGTCTGGCGAACCTCGGCGCGGCCGAGCACTTTTTCCTTCAGCGTCGGCTCCAGGAGTCCCTCCATCGCAGCCTTTACGTCATCGATGGCGTTGTAGATAATATTGTACAACCGAACGTCGACACCCTCGCGCTGAGCAAGCTCCGTCGCTTTGGGCTCGGGCCTGACGTTGAATCCGATAATGACGGCGTTCGAGGCCGCTGCGAGCATCACGTCGGTCTCGGTGATGGCGCCCACGGTGCTGTGGATGATCTTGAGCTTGACCTCCGAGGTCGATAATTTCACAAGGGCGTCGGCAACTGCGCCGGCCGATCCCTGCACGTCCGCCTTCAGCACGAGGTTGAGTTCCTTCACCTTGCCTTCCTGGATCTGGCTGTGCAGGTCCTCAAGCGTGATCTTCTTCACGGCTGCCATCTCGGCGCTCCGCTGTTTGTTCAGCCGGAACTCGACGACCTGGCGCGCCTTGCGCTCTTCCTCCATGACGCTGAAACGGTCTCCCGCCTGGGGAACGCCTGAGAACCCGATCACCTCTACGGGCACCGCCGGGCCGGCCGCATCAACGCGGTCCCCTCTGTCGTTCACCAGGGCGCGGACCTTGCCGAACTGGATGCCGGAAACGAAGATGTCGCCGACCTTGAGCGTTCCGCCCTGGACGAGAACGGTGGCCACGGGGCCGCGTCCCTTGTCGAGCTTTGCCTCGACGATCGTACCGCGGGCCATCTTTTCGGGATTCGCCTTCAGCTCAAGCACATCGGCCTGGATCAGGATCATCTCGAGAAGGTGTTCAAGACCCACCTTCTGCTTGGCCGAGACATCGCAAAATATATTCTGGCCGCCCCATTCCTCGGGTACGAGCTCAAGCTCCGAAAGCTCCTGCTTAACGCGGTCCGGTTTCGCACCCGGCTTGTCGATCTTGTTGATGGCAACGATGATCGGCACTCCCGCTGCTTTGGCGTGGTTCGCTGCCTCACGGGTCTGGGGCATCACGCCGTCATCGGCCGCAACCACAAGGATCACGATGTCGGTCACCTGGGCGCCGCGGGCGCGCATGGCAGTGAAGGCCGCATGTCCCGGCGTGTCGAGGAACGTAATGTCCCGTCCCTTCAGGCTCACCTGATAGGCGCCGATATGCTGCGTGATACCGCCGGCCTCCTTCGAAACCACGTTGGTCTCGCGGATCGCGTCCAGAAGCGACGTCTTGCCGTGGTCCACGTGTCCCATAATGGTGACCACCGGCGACCGCGTCACGAGGGTCTCAGCAGCGTCGGCCTTCTCCTCGAGAACGTCCTCGGCCGTCTCAAGGGAGGTCACCTCCACCTTGATGCCGTACTCGTCGGCGAAGAGCACTGCCGAGTCCATGTCCATGGCCTGGTTCTGCGTCGCCATGACGCCCATGCCCATGAGCCGCTTGATCACGTCCCCCACCTTCTGTCCCATCAGATCGGCGAAGTCCTTGAGCGTGACCCCTTCCTGAATCTTGACGACCTTCTTCCGGGGTTTCGTGATGTCCGCCAAATCCGTGTGCTGAACCGCTGCGGTGTCTTTCTTCCGGTATCCCCGTTTGCCCGCCGGCAGTGTCTTGAGGTCCGGAAGCTTCTTAAAGGTCGGCTTTCCCCTGAAATCGCGGTCGTGGTCTTCCCGTTTCTTCTTCTGTTTCTTCTTTGGTTTTCCTGTCTCCGGAACCGGCGGCGGCTGCATCACCGGCACATTGAAACCTTCGCGCTGAAAAGGCCTGCCGCCGGGCCGCTGGTCGCGCCGGGCAGGATGCTGCGGCCGGCCTGCAGGAGCGGGTCGCGCTTCCGTTGTTGCGGGACGCTGCTCGCGCACCGGTTCCGCTGCCGCTGGTTTAGCTACTATCGGCTCTTCAGCCGGCTTCTCTGATCCAGGCGGCGGAATGATCGGCGGAGCAGGCATGGTGGGTTTGGGTAACGGGGGAGGAAGGGGCGCCGGTTTCGGTCGGGCGCCCGGCTTTTCGAGCTTCGATGAGAATTTGCCGATCAATGCGGCAGCCTTTTTCATCCGCTCTTCCTTCGTGCCGCCAGTGCCGGCGGAAGGTTTCACCACCTTTTCCTTGCCCTTGCGGACGGCCTTCAGCTTTTCGATCAGGGACTTGGCCTCCTTGTCGTCAAGACCGCTGGACGGAGTCTTGTCCTTGATGCCCATCCTGTCGAGCACGGATATGATGTCCTTGCTCTCGACGCCCATCTTCTTGGCCAGTTCATGTACCCTGATTACGGTCATAACGATCGAATACCCCCAAAAGTTCTGCTATTCTACTCTACTCATCCTGCTTTATCAAGTTTTTTAATCGCTTCGCCTCTCTGAACACCGCATCAGAAAGCCCCCGGTCCTCAAACGCAACCACACCTACCAGTTCCCGCCCGATCATGGCGCCCATCTCACTCCGGGTAAAAAGCTTCGCCTCAGGCGGCGAGACCCCCCTTGCCGCATCAACGATCTTTTCCCTCGTCCCGTCCGACAGATCGACGGCATACAGTACGCCCTCGACCCTTCCCTTTTCGAAACTATCCTTCACCGCCGAGTATCCTGCGGCAAGTTTGCCCGCTTTCGCCGCCATCGTGAGGAGCGACCGGATCTTTTGGCGAATTGCGTCGGCAAGAAACGTGATGAACTCCCGCTCGTCCGGTGCCTGCACCTTCATCCGCATCGCTTTCGACAGCGCGTCGCGGGCAAAGGCCTTGCGAATGCACCCCTGTTCAGGACAGAGATAGGCGCCCCGGCCCGGAAGCTTTTCACGATAGTCCAGAACAACGCGGCCTGCTGCCGCAGCAACCCGAACCACCGCATCCTTGGGCCGCGGTACTCTGCAACCGATGCATGTTCTCTCCGACTGACGCGCCATAGCAGCAAAAAAGCCAACCTCTCACTCTTTAATACCTGCATCTCGTTCTTCGTGTCCCTCACGAAGCAGCCTGTTCCTGCTCCTGCCTACCAGCCCATCAGCGTCCGCGCGGACTGCAGGATCTTCTGGGCAGTTACCTCACCGATGCCAGGGATGGTCATCATTTCATCGTCGCTCATGGCAGCGATCTTTTCTACCGTATCATAGCCTGCTTCGCGCAGCCCTTCGGCGGTCTTCTCGCCCACGCCTTCTATATCGGTCAGGGCCGGACCAACAGGTGCCGCCGCTTCCGCAGGTGCTTCCGCTGCTTGCTCTGCATTACCTGAGTATTCGGCCTCCATGCTTTCTTTTGCCACGGTCTCCTCGGCCATCTTGCGAGTCTCCTCGACAATGGCGGCCTCGATCTCCTGCTCACGTTCCTTCTGCCGCTCCTGCTCGTACTCCGACTCGCTCAGGATATCGATCTTCCAACCCGTCAGTTTTGCGGCCAGACGGACATTCTGGCCCTTCTTGCCGATGGCGAGAGAAAGCTGCGTATCGGCAACAACGGCCAGCGCGGATCTATCCTCTTCCGTGATGCCCACTTTTTCCACCACCGCCGGGCTCAGGGCCTTGGCAATGAAGATCCGGGCATCCTCGGACCAGGGGATGATGTCGATCTTCTCACCGCGGAGCTCGCGCACCACGGCCTGCACCCGCGAGCCTTTCATGCCCACGCACGCGCCGACCGGGTCAACCTGCGCTTCCTTCGACGCCACGGCGAGCTTGGTACGATCGCCCGCCTCGCGCACCACGACCTTCACTTCCACGATGTTCTCGTAAATCTCGGGCACTTCCATCTCGAAGAGCCGCGAAACAAAATCCGGATGGCTGCGGGACAGGACGACCTGCGGACCCTTGGACGTGTCGCGCACCTCCAACACCAGCGCACGTAAACGGTCGCCCCTGCGGTAGCTCTCGCGGGGAACCTGCTCCCGCGCCGGCAGGACCGCCTCGGTCTTGCCCAGATCGATGAAATAGGCGCCCTTTTCATGACGCAATACGATGCCGTTCACCAGCGAGCCTATCTTTTCGTTGAACTCCTGAAAGACCACATCGCGCTCTGCTTCGCGCACCTTCTGGACGATCACCTGGCGGGCCGTCTGCGCTGCGATCCGGCCGAATCCATGGAACTCGATCTGGATCGGCACCTCGCCGTCCATCTGCGACTCCGGAAAGAGCTCCACCGCATCCTCGAGACTGATCTCCTCGTCGAGATTCACCACCACCGGCACAACCTTTTTATAGACGTACATGATGATATCGCCCCGTTTGGGATCGATCTGTACGGCGACGCGCTGGGTACCGTATTTCTTCTTTGCCGCAGTCACGAGCGCCGACTCAATTGCATCGAGCACCATCTCGCGGGCGATCCCCTTCTCTTTGCTCAGCTGGTCCACCACAAGTATCAAATCCTGGCTCATACGTCATTGCCTCCTGATAGTTCTGAAACCGCGGCGTGTGCTGCGGCTGCAATAGTTATTGAACATTAAAACTCGACTTCAAGGGCGGCCTTCGTGATCTCTCGCAGAGGGATCTCAAGCCTCGTGCCGGTCTCGAGTTCGATCGCAATCTTTTCTCCGTCCCGGGCGAGCAGTCTCCCGATAAAGACCTTCTGACCGTCGATGGGCTGGAACGTCTTTACCCGCACCAGACTGCCGGCAAAACGGTCAAAATGCTCCGGGATCGTAAGCGCCCGGTCCAGTCCCGGTGATGAGACCTCAATCGTATAGGTGTGGGCAATGATGTCCTCCACATCCAGCGTTGCGCTCAGGTCCCTGCTCACGGCCACGCAGTCTTCCAGTGTCACGCCACCGTCGGTGCGGTCGATAAAGACACGCAGAAGCCAGCGCGGCCCGGATTTCCTGAAGTCCAGCTCCCAGAGCGAGAGCCCCAGGGACGCCAGGATCGGATCAAGCAGCCGGCGTATCTCCCCGGTGACCTCTGCCATCATGCCCCCCAAATAAAAAGAGCGGGCAAATGAATTGCCCACTCTCAAAGGAAATTCCCAGAGTGATGTAGACTTTGTAACATAGCAGAAAAAATAAATCAAGCAAAAAATTCTGTTCTGTCCTGTCCCGCCCGGGGAGAGGATGATGAAAACTACACGTTCTCCACCATCTCCCACACACCGCAGGGGCAGATGCCCGCGCAGAATCCGCAGCCAATGCACTTTGACTCATCCACCGCGTACTCGAATGACTTGTTCGGGAGCTTCTTTCGCGTGATGGCGCCGTAGTAGCAGGACTGCTCGCACATGCCGCAATCGCGGCAGGAGCCGCCGGACATGCAGCGGTCCGCCTCTTTCTTGGCCGAGAATTTCCCATCATCAAGGCGGCAGGTCTCATAGTACTGGGTCTTGACCCGTTCATAGGGGATCATGACCCGCTCTTCGGGTACGTAGTGGAGGTTCATGAGCTGGGCGTGGATCTTGTCGGCAGCCACTCGTCCCGCGCCAATGGCGTGAGTCACCAGGCCCGGCTTGGTAGCATCGCCCATGGCGAAAACCTTCGTGTCCGTGGTCTGGCCCAGGTCGTTAACCTCGATGTAGCCGCGCTCCGCGTGGATCGTCGGCGGCAGGAAGTCGAGCACAGGTTTCTCGCCGATGGAGATGATCACCGCGTCGGCGTCCATGCTCGTGCCGTCGGTGAAATGGATCTTCTTCTCCTTATGGCCGTACCGCTCCGTTACCTTGGGGTAGAGGAGTTTGGTCCCCCGCTCCACGGCCATTTCCTGTTCCTTGCCGAAGGACGCGGGTTTCTGAATATCCACGCAGGTGACGCTCTTTGCGCCGTGGTCGTAGGCCTGGCAGGCGATGTCCATGCCCACGTTGCCCGCGCCGATCACGACCACGTTCTTGCCCTTCATGCTCCGGGGCTTTCCGAAGTTGATCTCCTTGAGATAGTCGATGCCGGCGATCACGTCCTCCGAACCGGGGAACTTGATGACCCGCGCTTCGTGGGCGCCCACGGCAATCACCACGACCTCGTTGTTCTTGTACAGCTGCTCGAACTTTTTCTTGTCCACCGGGGCGTTCACGTGCACCTTCACGCCGATCTCGGCGAAGCGGGAAAGTTCCTTGTCCAGGATCTGCTTCGGCAGCCGCTCCCGGGGGATGCACATGTCGAGCTTGCCGCCGATCTTGTCGCCTGCCTCGTAGAGGCTGACTGAATGGCCTTTCAGGCCGAGCTGCCATGCCGTGGAGAGGCCTGCGGGACCGCCGCCGATAACGGCAATGGTGTGGCCCGTGGCTTTGGCGCGCTTGGGGGCCTTGAGGCTCAGGGCCATGCGGCCGTACTGCTGGATGTTCAGCGGCTGGTCGATCCTGCCGCGGGTGCAGTCGGTCATGCAGAGATTGGGGCAGACTGTGCCGCAGACCGTTGCCGGCAGCGGGCTGTACTGGAGCACCATTGAGAGCGCCTCGGCGGTCCTCCCCTGCCGGATCAGGCTCGCGCGCTTGTGGGACGGGATGCGAGACGGACAGGCATAGGCGCAGGGAGGCAAATACTTGTCATTATTCCAGAGCGGCTTGAACCTCCGATCCTCGTTCGTCGTAATGTAGGGAAGCACGGAACGATCATGGGTCAGGTAGGCGCCGAACATGCCGCCCTTGCCCACTTCCTTCTCCCATACCTTGAGCCTGAAGTCGGAAAGGCCCATCTTGAGCGCGCCCTTGGCCTGTGCCTTCTCCGCCGGCGTAAAAGTGATGATTTTCTTCCAGTCCTTGCTGTCCTTCGTCAGTTCAGCGTGGTGGGACATGCGGTCGATGGCTGTGAGGTAGGGCTTCATGTTCGTGGTAAGCCATTCCCAGTCCTGCGAAGAAAGGTCCACGACCTTCACATCGGCCTTGCTGTACTCGTCCCTGATGGCGCCGCGGAAATAGATAGCGCCGCCCACCATGCCCACGCAGGGCCGGTAACCAAGGATGTTCTCGGGATTCCGGGGATTCACACCGCAGACTACGGCAATGCCGCCGGCCTTGAACTCGGCAAAGGAGTCGCCTACGTCCCGAAAGTACCAGGACTGAAGGTCCGGGAACCGCGGGTTCTTCTTGGTCATTGTGTCGCATCGCGCGCCGGCTCCGCCCTGCACGTACAGGACGCCCTGGGCGCCTGCGTTGTGCGCGCCGTTCGCAACGTCGCCAAGGACCGTGATCCGTGCGCCGCAGTTGAGCCAGCCGATATCATCGGAAGAGCTTCCCTTCAGCACGATCTCGGTGCCTTCCATGCCCATGCTGCCGCAGCGCTGGCCTGCTGTTCCCTCGATCACGAACTTCACGATCTCGCCGCGGGGGAAGATCCTGCCGCCGAGGCCGTGCTGGCCGTCTGCGATGACGTTCAGTTCGCGAGCGCCGTCCTTCACCGCCTTCTGGATCTGTTCCTCAAGGTCCTTGGAGGATATGCGCTGTCCGTTTACTTTTCCCTGGATGATCATCATGTTAACCTTTTTAGCCACAGAGATCACAGAGAACACAGAGAAAATCACAACCCTTATTCTTTACTCTGAGACCTCTGTGTCCTCTGTGGCAAATTTCTTTTCCTGTGAGATTCTCCGGATCCCTCACTCCGCAATCCGAACTCCGCATTCCGCGCTCAACAGACGTAGCTGATCTTCAACCGCTCAGCGATCTCCTTGTCACCAACGCCAAGGCCGTCGGACATCCCGATGGGAAGCTCGGTGCTGCGGCCAAGGGGCGCGAAGATCTTCTTGAGTTCCACGTCGGCTGCCTTGAACACTTCCACGACGCGCTCGGCGATCTTGTCGGGGTCGAGGCGGCGGTAGAGCTTGGGGTCCTGGGTCGTGATGCCCCGGGGGCACTTGCCCAGGTTGCAGACGTTGCAGCGATTGTATTCGTCGCCGAAGCAGCCTGCCGCGGCCTGCATGATGTACTTGCCGATGTCCACGGCCGATGCGCCAAGCATGATCAGCGCAGCGGCATTGGCCGCCAGGTTGCCTGCCTTGCCAACGCCGCCTGCAGCGATGAGAGGCAGTTCGTTCTGCTTGCCCTGCTTCACCAGGTCGAGGTAGCAGTCGCGGATGTTCGACGCGATGGGATGGCCCATCTTATCCATCGAAACGTTGTAGGCCGCGCCCGTGCCCCCGTCCTCGCCGTCGATGCAGAGCGCCGCGGCATAGGGGTTCCGCGCCAGGTTGTTCAGCACCGCCAGGGCGGTCTTGCTGCCCGAGATCTTGGGATACACGGGAACGCGGAAACCCCAGGCCATGGACATGGAGGTGATCATCTTGGCCACGGCCTCTTCGATGGAATATTTCGTCTGGTGCGTGGGCGGCGATGCCAGGTCAACGAATTCGGGCACGCCCCGGATTTTCGCGATCAGGCCGAGCACCTTGTAGGCCTGGAGCAGTCCGCCGTCGCCGGGCTTGGCGCCCTGGCCGTACTTGATCTCGATGGCGCAGGGGTCTTCGATCATATCGGGCAGCGCGCGAATGATCTCGTCCCAGCCGAAGTAGCCCGAGGCGATCTGGAGGATGAAATACTTGATGTAGCGTGACTTCAGCATGCTCGGCGGCATGCCGCCCTCGCCGGAGCACATGACCACGGGGATGCCCTCGACCTCGTTGAGGTACGTGACGCCCATGGCCAGGCCTTCCCACATGTGGGGAGAGAGAGCGCCGATGGACATGGACCCGATCCGGATGGGAAAGATCTCCCGCACGGGAGGAATAAACACCTTCGGGTCGAGCGTCAGCCGGTCCCCGTCCACCTTGATCGGCATCTGGTCAGCCGAAAGGTTCCGGCCCAGGAGCGTGCGCACACGGAATTCGTGCCGTCCCGCGTCGAGCGCGGGATCCGTGAGCATGGAGATACGGGTGAACTTGAGCTTGTCGATCGTCGAGATTGACGGGTCGTTCCTGCGGCCGCCGCGCATGTAGGGGATGCCGCCCTTGTTCTTGAAGTGGTTGAACTTGTTCTGAATGTTGTGCGCAGGGAAGATGGCATCCGTGGGGCAGACAAGCGTGCAGGCGCCGCAGCCGATGCAGGTGCGTTCGATGTCCGTGGACTGGCGCACCACGTGGCTCAGCCGCCGTGACACGCGCGGTTCAGGGCTCGACCCCTCGGAGGTGACCATGCGCTGGGTATAGACCGTGGGCTCGATGGCCTTCACAGGACAGACAGCGGTGCAGCGGCCGCAGCGGGTGCAGCGGTCCTCGCGCCACTGGATGATATAGGGGAACTCCTTCAGCGAGAGCTGATGGTTCTGATCTAACCGTGAAGCTGGTTCCATACCTTGACCTCCCGGGCGTCAGGCGCGATGAGCACCATGTCGTACTTCATGGGGAAGATGTCCGTTGTCTTATCGCGCTTCGGCACTGCGGAATCGAGGCCGCAGACCTCGGACATAAGCCCGTACCGCCCCGACGATCCACCCACCACGCCGGGCCGCAGCTTCTTGGCGTCCTGCACCATGAAGCACGAACCGTCCGGCGTGAACCCGATGATGCAGTTGGGGCCGTCGATGCAGAGCGGCCGGAGCGAGCGTTTCATGAGCCGTACAGCCGCCGCATCGGAACGCTGCGCCAGCTCGTTCTCCTTCAGGGGCGTGATCACGTCCTTGTAATAGTGAAGCGGATATCCGAGCTGCCGGTTCGTGTAGTGCAGGATGTGGGTGAAGACCTCGGAGTCGGAATTGTAGCCCATGTACCCCGGAATGCCGCGGCCCGAAAGGAACTCCCGGATCGGCACGAAGGCAGTGTTCTCGCCGTTCGTCATGGTGCCGTAGCCCTGGATGAAGAACGGATGGCAGGCGTACAGATAGATCGCGTAGTTCGTGTTCTGCCTTCCCTGGGCCAGTACGATCTTCGCCGAGATGTCCGACTTGTCCAGGCCGAAGAACTCACCTACAGCCAGCGGGTCGCCCACTTCTTTCAGCGTAAGCACGTCGGGATAGAAGGAAAAGACAAAAATGGAACCGTCAGGCTCTCCGATCTTTCGGATGGCGAGCCGCGTGTTCATCAGCAGGTCTTCCTTATCCTTCCAGGGCTGGTCCTTATAGGACGCCGGGTAGTCGTAGACCTTTGCTATGTAGTGGTCTCTCCGCTCAATGCCGGTAACCGCTTTTATTTCAGGGCTCCAGACAAATTTTTCACTGAAGCCATGCAGTTTCATGTACTCATCGAGCATTCCGAGGCCGCTGTGCGAGCAGATGGCCGAGAGCACGGGATACCCCTTGAACTCCTCGAAAGGCCCGCCCAGGTCCTTCAACATCAGGCCCAGGCCCGAGCCATCGTGGCCTTCCTTCATGGTCTCGAGAGCAAGCACAGCTTCAAAAGGTGAAATATACTCGCTCGATGTGATGGCGCTTAAACGGCACATAATCCGCTCCTAAAAGACCTTTTCGGGGCCTGGAAGCCTTCATTTGGAGAAAAAAATACCCCTCTCCGCGAGGGGGCTTTTACACGGCAATCGATTGCCGAGTGATAAAAATACACCTGCCTTGGTCCGGTGTCAAGATTATTTTGAATCAACGTGGTCGATGGGATCGGGAGCGGAATTGAGCGGGAAAACGTAGGTGCAGGAGATTCGTCCGTTATTCTGTATTATTACCGAAAGAGCTCTGTCGAACGCGTCAGACTGGAATATTCGACCAGTGAAGACATGGCCTTGCTCATGGTGGGAATGCCCTTTTCTTCAAGCACGGCAATGGGATTCAGGCCGCCCACAACAGCAACGCCGACCTTGTCCAGGCCCACGGGAACCTCAAGGAACGGCTTGTTCGGTTGTCCCATCAGCAGGATGCCGCGTATGCCCTTGCCTGCCATGTCCTTTGCGACCTTCTTCGCTTCTTCCAGGCACACCACTGGTATTTCCCGGAAACTTGCGAGCACCTGGCCGGAGCCGGTCCGGACGGCGTCGGACACGGCAGTCATACCGCTTTTTATGAAGACCTCAAGGGGGTCCAGCGAGGACCCTTCATAGCTGATAAGGGATACGAACCGCGACGGCTTTCCCTCGGCGATCTCGAGCACGCCGCCGAAGCGGGACGCAACCGGTATGCCCGCCTTTAAAAATATCCCATTGACCGTCACGCTGCATACGGTCCCGATGCCGACCTGGCCCTGCGGAACCTGGACGGATCCGATGCTCTCCCCGCTGTGAGCCATCACGAGCCGGTCGCTCATGACATAGGGAGACCGGAAGACCGGGCTGAGAAGCCGCAGTGCCTCTTTCAGATGTTTCTTCGCGAAAAAAGAAATGTTCAGGATGACGTCGCCCTGCAGGGTCTCCCGGTCAAGGGTCGTGAGGTAGGACAGGGTCTCGATCCTGCTGATCACGAAACCCACCCGGTCCGACACCCGGCTGCTGGTAAGCTCTCCCCTGCCCTTCGACGTGATCCGCCGGCCTTCCTTGCCAAAGACCGTAGTGAAGCCCCGCCGGTCGAGCATCTTCAGGTAATAGCGCACCGTCCGTTCTGTCAGTTCGATGCCGTGCATCTTGAGCTGCCGGGAGAGGTCCCGGGAGCCCATGATCGTTGCTGAACGGTCGAGTATTTTGAGTATAGCGTGCAGTTTTTTATTCATGAACGCTCCGTGGCAATCGTCAGCGAGGCCAAGCCTCGGACCGATGAAGAAAGACAAATTCAACAGCATCTCGCGCAAAGACGCCAAGGCGCAGAGGAAAGCAAAATAAATTCATGCTTTTCGCCTTTCTTTGCGGCTTTCTCCGTCCCGCATCAATGGCTTATGGAAACGGAACGGGGGCGACTTGGCGCGAAAATGACGTTGGTTATGTCTTTTAAAAACCTGACTCAAAATTCAAGATGTCAGGTTATAAAGTATCTCTATCGTCTAGCTGACGAGAGACAAGTTCGGGTGTCTTGCCCCAATGCCCTTTGCCCCATGAAAGAATGGATTGCGCCTTGGCAAGAAAACACCATGTTTTTTAACTTTTGATTCATGCTAAAAACATCGACACAATTTCAGCCACACTCCGCTTTTGAGTGATCTACCCCAACAGGATGCGCTCTGCCTCTTTCATGTCCGACTCCATCACATAGGGAATGCCGGTCACTTCCGCGCATTCCTTCGTGAGCGACACAAGATCATTTCTGTCCAGATACTTCAGGGCGAATTTCCGGGACCCTGCCATGAGCTGCTGCAGGCCGAGCTTCAGCCGGTCGCAGAAGGTGTACATCCCGATGGCGCCGAAGGGCAGTTTCTCGATGTCCTTGCCGTACCTGGCCTTCAAGGTCTCGTAGGTGATGAAGATGCGCTCCGGCACGTCGCCATACTTCTTGATCTCCACGGGGAGCTTCTCTTCCTGGCTCCACGTATGGATGTTCCTGCCCACGAATGCCGGGATCATGAGCGCCCTTCCCATGCAGACAGCCTTGAAGAACGGCGCGCCGATGGCCAGTGCCTTGAAAATATGATCCTCAAGCGAGAACCCGCCGGCCATTGCCAGATGGGGAACGTGCTTGCCCTTTGCCTTGAGCTGGGACGCAAACTTATACGCTGCCGCCTGAAGATAGATCGTCGGTATGCCCCATTCGTTCATCAGCCTCCAGGGGCTCATCCCCGTGCCTCCGCCCGCCCCGTCGATCGTGACCATGTCGACACAGCCGTCAGAAGCGAACCTGAGCGCCCGCGCCAGGTCCGTCATCCGGTAGGCGCCTGTCTTGAGAGAGATGAACTTTGCTCCTGCGTCCCGGTAGTGTTTCACGGCCTTCACAAAACCCTCGTGTTCGACCATGCCGAGCCGTGAATGACGCTCGAACTCCCGGAACTCCTCCTCCTTGAATGCCTTCACCACCGTGGGATTATCCGGGTCAGGGAGAACGATATAGCCGCGCTGTTTGAGCTCCTGGGCCCGTTCGAGCGATTTGAGCTTCACCTCGCCGCCGATATTCTTCGCACCCTGGCCCCACTTCAGCTCAACACACTCGACACCGAGCTTCTCGATGGCGTACTCCGCCGAAGCGAGCCGCGAGTCCTCCACGTTCTGCTGAAGAAAAATGGCGCCTGTCCCATTATACCACTCCTTGAAATGCCGTA
>Ga0154442_1014_pt1 | contig 29628 bp, 33 predicted proteins | sample RifGroC2_FD_115946 | JGI IMG/M metagenome (GOLD analysis project Ga0154442, IMG submission 115946) | Nitrospirae bacterium GWC2_57_13
CTTCGTTCGTCGTGACCAACTTACGGTGGGACTTGCACCCACAGGAGTGCGCCCATGCTGGGCGCACCACAAAAAAGGCCCTCCTTCTCAGGAGGGCCTTGCGTGGACCAGCATTGCTCGTTGCTTGAAAACTACTTCTTCTCAGGCGTTGCGGGCGCGGCCGGGGTCTGCTCCTGCGTGGCCGGAGCAACCGGGGCCTCCTCCTTCTTCGTGCAGCCGAACGCTGCGGTCATGGCGAAAGCCAGGACCATGATGAGTGCAAGGATCTTCTTCATTCTTTTCACCCCCTTTCCTCTCAAATGGTATAAACAGCAGCGCGCCTGGTACGGATTGATAAATCGGATGACGAACGCGCTGCGGTCTGGAGAGCGATGCTATTGATCAGGCCATACTATTCACTGCCACAGAGCGCACAGAGTACTCAGAGATCAAAACATAAGGCCGACTTTTCCACTGATGCACACAGATAGACACTGATGTTCAGGTCTTAAACCATCAGATGAATTAGTTTTATCAGCGAAAATCTACGCAAATCTGCGGGCCAAAAGAAATGGGCTTTATTAACCACAGGCGGCATGGCCGCACACGGTCAAATACTTATTCTGACTTCAAGATTCAAACCCGTGCTGATCAGTGTGTCCGCCAAGCGGACCCGTGGTTACATACAGATGCTTTCAGGTGCGTCCTTGGCGACTTCGCGGTTCCTCAGTTCGGTCTTTAAAACCCTCATATTCGTGGGGGTTATCCGTGTTCATCCGTGGCAAAAGAGCCTTGCTTCTCGGGTTTCATGCCGCATTCCGCAATTATGTGATCTGTAGCCAAAAAGTGCGTTCTTTGCTTTTCTCAGGTTACCGCTTCAAACCCTTACGTATCGGGTGTATCCGTGTTAATCCGCGAAAATCTGCGGCCGAAAAGGACCGTTCTTTACTTCTCGGTGACCCTGCTTTATGGTACTGAACGACGGATTATAGCCCTTCCGGGAGAAAAAGCAAGAGGATTTAATGGGGGGGGTTGGGGCGGGAAATTGGCTGTTTTCCCGATGAATGAGGGGGGTTCTTACAGCAGGAATGGCAAGAAGTACTGTGTTAAATCGGGGGGAACAGGGGGGCTACTGACTATGCCAGAAAAACTGTAAATCTCAGTCTTAGCCCCGCGGCCGCGCTCCCGCTCCCGCGGGGCTGCTTCGGGATGTCGCGTTATTGTAGTCCCGACCTGTCGGGATGCTGGGGGGGCTCCACTTGCAGGAATCCTCGCAGTCTGCTATCATTTCCTTGCCCGCCTGACGTATGAAGGGAATACGGTGTTTTAAAAATGCGTCGATATCTATTCATCTCAATATCACTCGTCCTTGTATTCCTTTGTCTCCTCATAGCACTAAGTGCGCCCCATACTACCCCTTTACCTGAAAACCATAGACAAGACGTCATCCGGGTATGCGCCGCCAACTTAAACTATGAAAACAGGCATCCGGGTGAGGCAACAAGCGCACTAGTAAAAACAAATCCGGATTTCCTGGTCCTGCTGGAATGGACTGGCAAGAATGCCCGACCATCGGTCTTTGAAAAAAATGGTTTCACGATGGTCTTAAACGCTCCGCGCAACGGCACGCATGGGTTGGCCATACTTTGCAAGAAAAAGATCGATGTCAAAGCAGCCGTCATCCAATCGCCGATCAGCGGCCCATGCAGACTGCCGTTTGGAGTGGCGAGGCTGAATTTCAACGGGAAGGCGTTTACGATTATTGCCGTTCATGCCCCACCGCCGGTTTCCTCCTGCAAAGACGGGAACGAGAAAACGCTCGGGGCCATTGGGAGCTGGATAAAGAACGGAAAATTGAAATTCAACCTGGGGCCGGGAGTAAAAGGAGACGATGTGATTCTGCTCGGAGATTTTAATGCCACAGCCTTTAGCAAAGGATGGTCATCCTTCATGAAGTCGGGCGTAAGGGACGCGATGAGAAGTGGATGGAGATTAAAGCCGACGTGGGCGCCCTTTAAAAGTGCTCCTTCAATAATCAGAATAGATTATGTTTTTGTCGGAAACGGGTTTGTGCCGATTGCAGCGTATACGATTGGAATTAAGGATTCTGACCATCGAGCGGTAATAAGCGATATACAGACACGGGGCGTCGCTGGCGGCGATCCTGAATGAACGTCCCCAATATCCCCCGTTCCTGTTTTGCGATGCAAGGAAACGAAAAAAGGGGATGGCTGCGAGCTCCATCCCCTTTCCGTGAACCAACGATCTATTTATAGAGATCCTTTGCAGCAGCCTTTAAAATTTCTTCTTTTTGAGAGTTTTTCATCATCGGACTTTTGCTTGCCTTAGCAGCTTTAATAAATCCGTCCGGGGTTTTGTATTTCTCCTGAAGAGCGGCCTTTGTCGGCGCCTTCATCGTATTGCCATCTTTATGGCACATATTACACTTTGCATCCCATGTGCCGGCCACGGCCACCCCTGAAAACGAAACAACCAGAAGAACTGCTGCTAATCCCAATACTTTTTTCATGGTCGCTGCCTCCTTTTTCCCTTATGGGTTTCTGAAAAGCGTATCTGCATTATAACGTGTTAAGCGGTCAGATTGTCTACGCTGAATACCTCAGGCGCAACTCCTTTCCTTCTTTCATCATCGGAGTACCGGCAGGGTCAGGTTTTCGCTGTGACAATACTCTCTTCCAACGCAAATGATAGTTCTCCGCTTTACAAATAATACCCAACCTCGATGACCTTTGTCCCGCCTTCCTCTGAATACATAACTTCAACTGATGAGAGGCGCTTAAGCTCGATACTATATATGACGGGGTCCTTTTCTTGGAGAAGTCTGAAGCTCCCTTGCTTTATCAAGTCTTTGAACTCAGCGATCCCAATGAATTCCTGACCGAATTCCTCCAGTAATTCCCCTGCCTTGCTGAAAAGCGCATCTTTAGTCCGGTAATCTTTCTTTTCAGTGGTCTGGTATTTGATCGTTATCCCGAGATGCTCGCATCCGCCCCGCTGAAACCGGATCACCGAATTGCCTCGATTTATTGTCAGCTCCCGCTCGCCTTCTGCAAGCGTTGACCCCTTGTATTTCGCCTGCAGCTTCCGTAAAACCTCGATCTGATCCTGCTGGTCGAACTGACAGTCGTCATCGGCGATCGCGGCATGGTGCAGACCAAGCGTGACCATGAATAAGGCAATCAAAAAGACTTTCATGAAAACCTCCGAATTCACTTTAGCCCGAATAGGAATGATGATCGACATGGTTACTTACGTTGCATTCCCTTGACCCTTCGAATATTATACCAAGTCGCAAAGCCCCCCAAAAACATCCTGTCACGTTTCTATTCGTAAATTCTATACGAGAATACCCCGATTTGCAATAAAGAAGCCCCTGGGTTCAGGGGGCTTAGGATGACTTCAGGAGATGGCTATAGGCCCTTTGGTTCCCCTGTTGCTTAATTTCTTCTCAGGCGAAATCTCCAAGCTTGTCAATCACAATAGTCCCTACGAATCAACGTAACCCCCATCCTATAATTTCCAAGCGAAACGCTGCTCACGTGGTGCAACACGTCCCTCGGATACCCCTAACCCGCATAAAGCGGAATTGTAAATTGGAAAGTGCAAATTTGCGGAAAACGGCGGTTCAAAAACAGCCGTTTCATCCTTTATTTACAGGCCCTTTATGATCTTATTGAAAATATTCAACACATTTTGAGAAGCTTTTGATTCCTTAGTTACTAAATCAAGAGGCCTATGAAATCCCGAGTTTAGAAGAAGACTCAATCACCTGTACAAATGACTTTACCAGGACGGAAGAATTATCGTTGCGCCACACAACGGCAAGTTTTACCGTAGGAGGCGCGTCCGACAAGGGTATATACTGCACCCCCTGTCGTCTGATATTTCTTATAAAATCCGGAAGAAGACAGGCCCCCAGCCCCGCGGCTACGAGGCCTAACACTGTCTGTACATGACCTGCTTCCTGCGCTATTCTCGGGGTGAATCCGGCCGAGTGGCACAAGCTGATAAAGGCATCGCGAACAACCGGCTCTGATGACCGCGTATTCGCAATGAACGGTTCATGAGCCAACTCCCTCATGTGAAGCGATTTGCGGCCCGCAAGAGCGTGTTTTTTCGGCAGTACAACCATCAGTGGCGCTCGCGCGAGCTGCCGGGATGCAAGCAGGGAATCTTGCGCGTCTAAATAAAGGAACCCGACGTCAATGCTCCTCGCATGAAGCGACTTCATCTGTTCTGCCGTATTCAGTTCCTGCAGTACCAATTCCACATCCGGGAAACGTTCACGGAATAATCTCAACCCTTCAGGCAAGAACGTATGGATCACCGACCCCACGAACCCCACGACGAGACGTCCAATCTGCCCACGGTAAATCCTTCTGGCGGTTTCGGCAGCCTGTTCGACATGTAAAAGGAGTTGCTGGGCTTCTTTCAGAAAATACGCGCCGGCATCCGTCAGTTGAATACTTCGCCTGGTCCGATCAAAAAGCTTTACCCCAAGCTCCTCTTCCAGATTCATGATCTGCTGGCTCAACGGCGGCTGGGCGATATGAAGCCTCTCGGCAGCCCTTCCAAAATGCATCTCCTCAGCCACTGCGACAAAATATTTGAGGTGTCTTAGTTCCATATTTTTAAAGTATGATTCATATACTATCAATATATTGGACGTATGTCAACTCAATGGGTAACATATAAACAAAAGATGATTCAAGACGATTCACAGGCCGCAGATGCGATTTCACTTGAGGGCAAAGGTCAAACTCTGCGCCTGAAAGGAGGCACTATGTTGACTAAAATCGATAAAGGAGCAGTCGAGGCTGCAAACTATTTCCAGGGGGAAGTACTCGAAATCATGCCCGATATTCCCCGCGAGGAACTCTTTGCTATGGTAGGTGACTACATCTACTATCAGCAGGCGGATGTCGGCAAGGAGCAGGCGCGTGCGGTAGTCAGGGAAACCTGCGTCAAGAAATAGCGTTAACGGATACGTCGCCCTCCCGTATCCAAGCGGGCTGACGCGCGCCATCAAATAAGGCTTAGAGGTCGTTTCCTCTAAGCCTTTTTGTGTTTAATAGATGGAACTCCGCATGTGGTGGAAGTGGGGCCCCTCCGGCAGTCACGCGATGTTCAGGAGGGTTATACGAACAGCACCCGCATATATAAATCGCCTTGACCATGCGCATAATTCTATGCTACCGTGTCTCGACCCTACGATCACCAACCACCAGGAGGATGATCCCATGCCGTTGATATTCAAATCAGGCGATCTGGAATTGAAGCAGAACCGCTCGCCGATCCCCCATTTCTCCTGGAAAGCGAGTTCACCGCTAGAAGAGATCTCCAAGTCAAAATATCTGCATTTTGATATGAAGTCGCTGCATCCCGGCAAATTTTCCTATCCCTACCATTTCCATCGAAACGCCGAAGAGCTGTTCGTTATCCTGGAGGGAGAAGCCACGCTGCGATCTCAGGAAGGATTTCAAAAAGTATCAAAAGGGGATGTTATCTTCTTCGAGGAAGGACCTGCGGGCACGCATCAATTCTACAACCACGGCGATATGCCGCTTGTCTACCTTGATATCCGCACCAGGGCGAATGTTGATGTCTGTGAATATCCTGACTCAGGAAAGATCAATATTCTGCCGGCCCTGGATATTTTCAAGGAATCGTCGAAAGTAGCTTATTATACCGGTGAAGAAGACGTCAGAAGCAAATGGCCGAAGGAAATTCTAACCAATGAGTAAAGCGGTACCCATACGAAAATTTAGCCAGGCGACCGAGTCCAAGGGTTAAACATTTCGGACTGTCTGAGTTCGGAGAACGAGTTTCCGAAATGTACCGAGGACGACCGAGCGTGGCGTTTAAAATTTTCGTCGGGCGCCCTTCTTTCGGTTACCTTTCTTGGGCGCGCAAGAAAGGTAACTAAGAGAAAACAGAAGAGTATATAGCCGAAATCGGCACATAGACAATGTAACGACCCGCAGAAAACTCAGAAGACCCGTAAATGAATGTAGTATAAATCGCCCAGGAGCCTATGCCTAATACCATCATCAGCCGCATAATTCTTCCCCTTCTCCTTCTTGCCCTGTGCGGCTGCAATATGCAGAGGAATATGCTCTATCACCCCAGTAAATACCTGCCCTCACAAGCTGCCCTGTCAACTTACAATATCCAATACTGGCCTTCGAACCCAAAGGAGTATCGAGGCTTCATCAGCACGCGCCACGCCGGCGCGTTAAAAGGAACTATCATTGTCTTCCACGGAAATGCGGGTACAGCCGCGGACCGAGTGTATTATGTACAAGCATTGACCCGGCTCGGCTACCGCATCATACTCGCGGAGTATCCCGGCTATGGAACGCGCAAGGGAGAACTGGGAGAGGTGTCCTTCGTGCAGGACGCGAAAGAGACCCTGCGCCTGGCTTCGGAAAAATACGGCTCGCCCATATATCTCCTGGGAGAATCCCTTGGCTGCGCTGTTGCAGCGGCTGCGGCAAAGGACCCGCCTCTGGAGCCATTTTCGGGAGCTGGCGGCTCACTTGAACAACGCGACATCCCGCAGTCCCGCGAGGCGCGGGACGTCCGCGGGGCAAACATCGACGGGATCATACTCATAACCCCCTGGGACACTCTGCTGTCCGTGGCCAAAGAGAAATTTACCTGGCTTCCTGTATCGTGGTTCCTGCGGGACACCTACGACTCTATTGGAAACCTGAAGGGATATCCTGGCAGGATCGCTGTGATCGGCGCTGAACAGGACGAGGTGATTCCCCTGCATCACGCAGAGGCATTATTCAGCTCGCTGCCGGGCTCCAGGAAGATGTACGTTATCAAAGGGGCAGGCCATAACGACTGGCTCAGAATGGTGGACCTGTCCTGGTGGAAAGAGATCACCGGTTTCATTGAGGGGAATTGACGACTTTGAGGACTAGCGTTCTGAGATAAAACGGGATGCCTTCTCGGCATCCCGTTCTCATGAGCCCCTGCACCTGCGTCAAGCCTACTTCTTCAACTGTTTCATCAGCCACGCCATGTTCTGGCCCAGGTCCTTCATGGTCTTCATCCCTTCTTCGTCATTCGCCACCTCGCCTGGTTCCCTGCCCCGTCCGATGTTCCAGTAGCTCGATCCGGGGATGATCATCTGGCCGATGAGGAAGAAGTGGTTGAGCGAGCTGAAGACGTGCATGGAGCCGGCCCGCCGGACCGCGACCACCCCGGCGCCGACCTTGCGCTTGTACAGATCGCCGTTGGCGCGGGATACCATGCCGGTGCGCTCGATGAGGGCCTTCATGCTTGCCGAAACATCGGCGAAATACGTTGGCGAACCCAGCAGGATGCCGTCGGCTGCCGTCATCTTCTCGATGCACTCGTTGATGATGTCCTTTTCCACGGCGCATCGCTTGTTCTTGTTCTCGAAGCACTTGTAGCAGGCAATGCAGCCCTGGATGGGCTTGCCGGCAAGGGAGTAGACCTCTGTCTTGATGCCCTCCGCTTCCAGCTCCTTCAAAACCGTGTTCAGGAGGTGGGCCGTGTTCCCTTCCTTCCGTGCGCTTCCGTTGAATGCTATAACCTTCATGATTCGCTCCTCGCTGTAGGATTATCGGATGGCCGTGGGAACCGTGTCCTTCACGACGTTTGATTTCTTCTCAGATATTAGCGATATCCTTTCGATCGTCGTCCTCGCGTGCAATTCGTAAATAGTATATGAGAAAGCCTTACTTGGCAACAAAAAACCCCCTCTTTGAGGGGGCTGCAATGACCCGTTGAGAACACCGCCTATTTTTCAAGCCTTGTCTTTAGCCTTTTCAGGTCCTTCTTGACGGCCATTGCATCTTCGGAAAACACCTCATCGGACATGCCCGGCCGTTGGTACAGCGTGAAGACCACTTCACTGCCGTCGTTGTTTGGTACGACGCGCATGGCGTTGGTAACGCTCTCGCCTGAGGGCAGCGTTACATCGTGGTCCAGAATGCCGAAGGCATTCCTCTCAGCGAACTTGATCAGTATCCTGCCCATGGGGGATTGGGCGATCCATTCACCCTTGATGTTCTGTATGGACCCACTGAGCCCCGCGGCCCATATGGGAAGGTTCTCGGGATTCGAGACAAATTCGTAGACCTTCTCCGCCGGGTGGTTAATCGAAATACTAATATGCCGGGATGTGAACGTCATCTAAGACTTCATTACGTTTTGGCGCAGATGAAAGCGTGCTTCATGATGCCACGCCGAATATCTTCCGATCCAGGGAGTACCGGCCCGCACCCACGATCACGAGCAGAAGCGCGATCAGTAAATAGGACGTCGCCTGTTCATAGGAGCGCCCGCCCGTCAGATTCACAAAGGGATCAACCAGGACAAAGCGATGCATAAGGACGGCGACCGTCATGGTAAAGCCGATCCCCAAAGCGCCCAGGCGGGTGAGAAGACCAAGGATCAGGGCAAATCCGCCGGCGAATTCAGAGAGCGCAGCAAGCGCCTGAAATATACCGGGCACCGGTGATTCGGCCCCCATCCAGCTCATGGGACTCTGGATCTTTCCCCATCCGTGAAGAATAAAAGCGTATCCTACAATGACCCTCATAAAGAGCAGTACCACATCCACGCTTACCGGCTGATTCCGGATGCCCAATAGATTCGCTTTCATGTGTTGATCTCCTTTCCGAAGGTTATTTGGATGCACAGGACATCCCTCACGCCGCCTTCTTCCCAATACCTGCCTTTGCCACAACTTCGGCGAGACGGTCCATGGTCTCGGTCACTCCTTCCTCCATTCCCTCTTTCAGCATCTCGTCGCGGTCCTCGACGGACTGGAAGACGGACCTGTTCGTCACCCGGGTCCTGCCGTTCTGCTCTTCAAAGGTGGCTGTTTCGAGCGATACCTGGCCCGGCGTGCCTTCGAATTCAAAGGTCTGGACCAGCCGCACGGGCGAGCGGACCTCGTGATACACGCCATGGAATGCGTATTCACGGCCTTCAGCGTCGTGCTGGATGAACCGCCAGATGCCTCCCCGCCGCACATCCATCTTGTCGATCGCGGTCGTAAACCGCTTCGGTCCCCACCATTGCGGGATACGATTGGGGTCTGTGTACGCCTTGAACACAATGTCCCGGGGCGCATCAAAGACCCGCGTGATCACAACTTCCTGCTTTCCCGGTTCGGCTATGACCCTGGTCTGACCATTTCCTTCCGTGAGTAAGCCGGCAAGCTTGTCGAAGGACCCGTTCCAGCCCTCCCTGGTCAGTTCGCGCATTTTGCCCCCGGGGATGCCTTCATGCCGCATCGTCATCTTTGTCCTACTGCCGGACCCTTCGAAGGTCACGGTCACGAGCATTTCCAGCGGGAAGTCCGGGCTCATGCCGTAGTGCGTTCCCGGCACCACGCTCCCTTTCTCGTCGGCAAAGCTGTCAGTCATGACGAGCCGCTCCAGCGGGACGATCTCGCGGTAGACGCCAGTGCTCCAGTAGTCCTTGCCGTCAGGCGACCGCATGCAGCTGAGATATTTTCCGCCTACGCGGAGATCTATCTTGCTCACAGGCGCGGTAAAGTGTTTCGGTCCCCACCAGCGCATTACGCGCTCAGGCTCCGTCCATGCCTTCCAGAGAAGCTCGCGCGGCGCGTCGAAAACACGGGTGATGACCAGTTCCTGTGCCACCGGTTTCGTGGCTGGTCTATTTTCTGTCAGTGTTGCCATGGTAGTCCTCCTTTTTCAACCCGGAAAAACCGGGATCAGCGATTGAACCACGGTCGGCCGCGCCGCACACGTCCAAATTACTTTTTCCCCATCGCATGCGCTTGCACAATACCTTCGGTCCATAAAGGACAAATATTGTCCTTGATTAACAGCATAGCACCGGACTTCACGGCTGTCAATGACGCCTTTATCCGTATTCCGCGCACTCAGATACTAAGGTTGCAATAGGGCAGGATCACGCAGCATCCCACTGCCCATAGAACAAGGCCTGCGAAACGATCGCAGGCCCTGTTGATGAGAACTCGCGGCATGTCCTAACTCATGCCCTCGTCATTCATGCCGGGTTCTTCGAACTCCACCATGACTGCCGTAAAATAGCTGCCGTCATATCCCTCTAGCTTCACCTCCGCCTTATAGCCCGTCAGGACGCCGTCCTCAGCGCCTTGCCGGTAGACGGCTTTGCCCTTACCGCTGCTGCTCAAGCTCCTCAAGGAGGTCATGCAATTTTGCCTTCTTTGCCAGCTTGAAATCCATCCGCTTCAATTCGGCAAATACCGCCTCGAGTTCGGCCTGACCAGGCTTCAGAGGGCGCAGGGACCGGGCGATCTTCGGGTAGATCTCTCTGCGCATATAGCGCCCGGAACTCTTGAATCCCTGGACAGCTATCGCCACAATGCCGATCCCGAGGGTGATCAGTATCGCGTTCGACTGATACTCCCCGGCCTGAGGAAAGAACTCGTTGAACACGTTCGCAACCAGGACAATGCCCACAATGGTCAGCAGCAGCGCGATGCCGACAGCTCGGTCGATATGGGTCGAGCTGAACCGTTTTTCCACGATCGGGGCCAGGAGGTTGAATGGCTCCTTGATCAGGGCTGCACGCGTCTGCGCATCAAGATCAGCAGGCCTCCTGACCACCTTGTCTTCCAAAGACAGCCGTTCAGCATAATGCTGCCGAATGTTAGGAAAGGTTGAGGCGGTCAGGTCAACATGATGCATATCCGGCAATTTTGTCTGAACATTCTTGTACAGGGATGCTTCCGTCTGCAGCTCAGTGCCGCATTGAAGGCACTTTATTTGATGCCCTACCAGTTTCCCCTTGCCGAACGAAGCGCCATAGACATGCGAAGCCAAGCCTATTCTCGACAGTTGATACGTTCTGATCTGGCGACAGATAGGACAGAAATCCGCCACATAACCAAGCTTCCGAACCACCGTTTTCTTGCCCCAGACAATGAACATTCCTTCGACCTCCTCTGGATACATACTATCTATGCCGGATGATGACATTTCTACAGCAGCTTTCGCGATCCCGGTTCATCGAGACCGCCGCGGATCAACGCGGGTGGCGTCCTGCTCGTCGAATGCCCCACCAAGTTCCCTGTCCGTCCACAATGACTCTTTTCTCATCAATAGGATCATCAGCAGGAACGCGCCCAGCCAGAGCACGAGCAGGCCGGCCCGCTGTTTCAACCCCACCGGGGAGTCTACGATGCCCAGAAGCTTCGGCCAGGAAGTGGTCATGCCGAGGAAGGATATCGGGCCGGCAAGGGCGATAAGACCGCCCGCGATCTTGCGGCCCCATCCTCTTCTTTGAGCGAAGACCATCGCGCCGAACAGTACCATTGCGAACACGGCAGCGTAAAAAAATATCATCAGCCCTGCGTCGTGGAACGACTGTTGCCGGACGGCCCCAAAAGTGGCTTGCTTGAGCTGCGCGAGCGTTGCCGCCGTCTCTTCGTAATGGGCCAGGACCACAACACCGGCGCTGGCCGCCCCGAACAGGAGGCCGCCAAGCTGGCCTGAAAGGCTCTTGCTGAATTGAGGATGCCGGAAAGCGGAGATGCTGATAAGCAGAAAAGCCGCTGCCGAGAGGTACAGGGAAGCGGTGATCCAATCGTGGCGCGGGGCACGGACGGCGTAGGTACTGACCTGGTTGCGCATCCAGTCGAGACCAGGCGCGTCCAGATGCCCCACGATCATGGCGGCCAGCGACATCAATAACACTGCCATGCCTGCTTTGACACTGATGCGAAATATCATATGACCCCCTGAGGCTCAAATTCAATGAGCAGTTAGTAGGCGAGACCGTACTCCTCGTTAAAAGATGGTGATTCTATTTTCATCAACTCTGTCAGCATCGCATGCATCAGACGTCACTCTATCATAAACATATCAATCTGGGACAACTTAAGGCGCGTCAATTTGCCCGCTTCTTTGAAACACCATAACTCTCACCCCATGCAAATAGACTTCCGAGTACCACGCCACTACCGATTGAGAATAGAACACTGACAGTCGGCTTTGCAAGCACCCACCATACCACACCGGACACACCTCCGAATACAGCACATAAGATTATTGTGCGGCTGCTGCCATTCTTTATCGAAGAACTAAACAAACCCACTAGTGAACCGAAAACTGCACCGGAAGTCATTGCCGCAACACCGTGCCGTAAATTAAAATCATAAAACCACAATTCCAGAACGCCAACAAATGCGCCCATAAGTGAACAAACAAAAACCCGTTGAAAGATCACTTTAATTTGCATTCGCGTAGGCTATATCGCAGCAGCATTGACATAGAATGCATATTCTTTTCCATCAAGTTACCAGTCGACTAGTTCGACTCTATCAGAAATTATATTGCTCTTCAAGCAGATAGTACGTTTCTAACTGGCGTAATCCCTTGTGGTTCAAAGTCCTGATATCCTCATTCGCGTTTATTCGAGTTCATTCCCGGCTCAACATTCCTGTTTCTCTCCGTGGTAAAATTACATTTTCATGCTATAATCCCTCATGCCTTTCATCGCCGACCTCCACGTCCATTCAAAATACTCCCGTGCCACGAGCCCGGACATGTCGCCTGAGAGCATCTGGAAATGGGCGCAACTCAAGGGCATCAGCGTCATCGCCACCGGCGACTTCACCCACCCTGCATGGTTCAAGGAACTGAACGAGAAGCTCGAGCCGGCTGGAAACGGCCTTTTCAAGCTGAAGAAGGAGCTCCAGCTGAACGACGTCCCTGCCTCCTGCTGGGCCGATGTGTCCTTCATCCTCTCCGCTGAGATAAGCTGCATCTACCGCAAGAACGAAAAGACCCGGAAGATCCATACCGTTGTCCTGGCGCCCGACCTGGCAACGGCAGCAAAGATCAATCTCAGTCTGGCAAAGATCGGGAACCTGAAGGCCGACGGCAGGCCCATCCTGGGGCTCGACGCCAAGGAGCTGCTCAAGATCGTACTCAATGCCTCTCCCGAAGCGCTTTATATCCCCGCCCATGCCTGGACGCCCCATTTCTCCATCTTCGGTTCCGCATCAGGATTCGATACCCTGGAGGAATGCTTCGACGAGTTGACGCCCCACATCCATGCCATCGAGACCGGACTATCCTCGGACCCTGCCATGAACTGGCGGCTCTCTGCACTGGACAACATCACCCTCATCTCCAATTCCGATGCCCACTCGGCCGCCAAGATCGGACGTGAGTCGAACATCTTTGATACGGACGTCACCTACCCGGCCATGCGGGAAGCGATCAGGACCCGCACGGGCTTCCTCGGCACCATCGAGTTTTTTCCCGAGGAAGGCAAGTACCACTTTGACGGCCACCGGACCTGCAACGTAAGCCTCTCACCGAAGGAGACGATTCATCACAACTATCTCTGCCCGGTCTGCGGAAAGAAGCTGACGGTGGGCGTTGCGCACCGCGTGGAGAAGCTCGCGGACCGCGAAAAAGGCACAAGGCCGGAAGGTCAGCCCGGCTTTCGGTCCATCATCCCCCTGCCCGAAATCATCGGCGAGGCCTTGCTGGTAGGGGCAAGCAGCAAAAAAGTGAACACAGCGTATTTTTCGATGCTTGAAAAGCTCGGGAGCGAATTCAAAATACTGATGGACATTCCGCTCAAGGAGATCGAAGCCGCGTCCTCTCCCATCATCGCTGAGGCTATATCAAGAGTGCGCACAGGCAAGGTGTATATCGCACCGGGCTATGACGGGGAGTACGGAAAGGTACGTATCTTCGAGGAAACGGAGCGGAAGGAGATCAAAGGGCAGATGGGGCTGTTTTAAGTCTCTTTACCACGAAGCTCACGAAAAACATGAAGAAAAGCAAAAACTGCATTTTTCGCCACAGCGTCAAGTTCGCCAAGGAAGGCAAATAATACAGGATGCACGATGCAGGACTCATGTTCAAGGATACAGCACCCGGGGCCAGAACGATTCAATACGCAAAGCGCCGAGCTTCGCACTCCGAACTCATCACTTGCCCCTTGTGGCTTACTGTTTCCTCGCCGCGACCTTGATGCTCACTACCGACTCCGCCGCCTCTTTGATATCCTCTGCTGTCAAGTTCAAGGTCTTAACGGCGGCCTTCACTGTCGGATCATGGGCCAGAAGATCCACTGCAAAGGGCGTCTCTCCGGTAACACTGATATCGTTAAATCCAGCAGCCTCTATCGCCGCCAGGTATTCATCCTTCCTGATCGCACCTGCCACACACCCGACATAGGCCTCGATGGACCCCTTTACGGCTGCAGGAAGCTCTCTCAGGATCACGATATCCGACACCATCATCCTTCCTCCCGGCCTCAGGACCCGGAATGCCTCGCCAAAGACCCTGGCCTTGTCAGGCGTGAGGTTGATAACGCAGTTCGAAATTACAGCGTCAACGGAATTGTCTTCAACGGGCAAGGAGTCGATCTCGCCTAACCTGAATTCCACGTTCGTGTGGCCGGCCTTTTTCGCGTTTCCTTTTGCCTTCTCGATCATCTCCGGCGTCATGTCAACGCCGATGACCTTTCCCCTGGGCCCCACCTTTACCGCAGCGATAAAGCAATCAATGCCTGCGCCGGAGCCGAGATCCAGGACTGACTCGCCTTCTTTGAGCGACGCGAGCGCAACGGGATTTCCGCATCCGAGGCCCAGGTTCGCGCCCTCCGGTACGGCGGCCAGGTCCTGGTCCGTGTAGCCGATCCTTTTGCTGATCGTCGCGGGCAGGTCGCCGCATCCGCAGCCGGACTTCGTTGGACCGCAGCAGGACCCGCCTTTTTTTGCGATCCCGGCGTATCCCTTTCGAACCATGTTCTTGATCTTTGCCATGTCCCTAGGTCCCTCCTTGACCTTAAATAAAAACCTGTCCTATTTACTACGAAGGTCACGAATAGCACGAAGCCCCTCACCTGAACCTCTCCCCAGAGAGGAGAGTCCCTTTTGCGAGAGAAGTAGTTATTACTTCCCGATGATCCCCTGCATCAAAGGCTGCAGAAACGTCTTCGCCATATCCGCCAGGCCCTCGGCCTTCATCAGCGTGATGCAGCAGACGCCGCCGTCCTTCTGCCAGGTGATGACTGCCAGCTTGTCGCCTGCCTTGATGTCTGCCCGGTCGCGCAGGCCCTTGGGAAGCACCATCTGGCCCCGCTCGTCCACGCTCACGAGGGCCTCCACGCTACAACAGCCGGCGCTGATGAGGGGAAGGGTTTTGCCTTTTGTTTTAGTCATTCTACGCTCCTTAATTATCAGCCTATTCTGATTTATCAGGTTATGCTGATAATATACCGCGGCGATCAAGCGTTGTCAAGGGCAAGTTTTTTCTCGCCAAGACGCCCCGGCGTTAAGCATGCCGGGACAGGCTGCGTACGCCAAGAAAAGCAATTGAAGCTGGGGCCAGGGTTCTGGATTCAGGACAACGTCCTTGTAAAAACGCTACCGACAGCTGACTACTGTCTGCTCGCTTCCCCTCTTAAACCTTTGCGAGCTTCGCGAGAAGCTTACTTGATTTAGCTTTTCTCTGCGTCCTCTGCGTGCTCTGCGAGACACAAAGTTTTCTGTTTTCTGCTTCTCACCACGAAGAACACGAAGATCACGAAGGAAAGCGGGCTCCTTGGGTTTTAATCTTTTTCGCCTTTGCGATAAACGCCTTTGTCCGGCTCAGAAAAATAAAAGGCCGCAGGGGCGAATACCCCGGCGGCCTCTCGATGGCGTTATTTGCAGATAGGATTACTCAATAATTCTCAGCATGCAGTTCGAAGTGGTTTTGGGAATGTTTGCAGGCAGGGCACTCACTGGGCGCTTCCGTACCTTCGTGAATGTAGCCGCAGTTCCGGCACTTCCACTGCTCTTTCTTATCCCGCTTGAATATCCGTCCCTTCTGTATGTTCTCCAGGAGCTTCCGGTAACGCTTCTCGTGCGCCACCTCCACCAAGGCAATGCGGCGGAAAGCCTCGGCGATCTCCTTGAAACCCTCTTTATCGGCTACCATGGCAAAGTCCGGATAGAGCTTGCCCCACTCCTCCTTTTCCCCCTCGGCAGCGGCCAGGAGGTTCTGGGCAGTGTCCCCGATGACTCCTGCCGGGAACGTGGCCGTGAACTCGGTCATGCCGCCCTGCAGGAACTTGAAGAACCGCTTGGCGTGTTCCTTCTCGTTATCTGCCGTATCTAGGAAAAAAGCTGCGATCTGCTCGTATCCCTCCTTCTTGGCCTTGCTGGCAAAATAAGAGTAACGGTTCCTCGCCTGCGACTCGCCGGCAAAGGCTGCCAGCAGGTTCTTCTCGGTCTTGCTTCCCTTCAAGTTCATATTTCCCTCCATAAACCTCATGCAACTGAATTTAAAATTGGAAATGGTAAATTGAAAAGTTTAAATTTAAACTACCGAATGTCTGCTGCCTGCCGTCTGCCGGCCGCTATCACTCCTCGTCTCTTGTCGTTCCCCCGCTCGCCCCTCTCCCCTTAAGCTTGTGCCTTTTCTTCACTCCGAATTCCGCACTCCCCACTCCGCACTTCTTCACCGATATTTCCTCATGATCTCCATGCGCGAAATGAACACGTCGGCCCGGGCAAGCAACCAGTAGCTCACCCGCTCCTTCAGCTTCTCAGTGCAGGGTCGATTTTTCCAGTCATCAAGGCGGATCTGCTCGGCCTGTTTGAGGTCTGCCGTGAAGTCGGCCTTTGCCTTTGTAGCCAGATCAGTATCGGTGACCACTACCACCATTTCGTAGTTGATCTTTCCGCTCCGGATGTCCATGTTCGCCGACCCCGCGATAACCGTGTCGTCGGCAATGGCGAGCTTGGAGTGGAGCATCCCGGGCAGGTATTCCCACACCTCCATGCCGGCACGCAGCAGCCTGCCGTAGAGCCCCCGGGCGGCCCACAGGGCGATCGGCACGTCGTTCTTCCGGGGAAAGAGCAGGCGCACCCGCACACCCCGCCGCACGGCGCGTTTCAGCTCGCGCATGATGCGGCCGGGCGGATAGAAATAGCTCATGGCCAGGTCGATGCTGATGCGCGCCCTGCGTACGAGCTGCCGGTAGGCCCGGCGGACCGGCTGCACTGCGTCTTCCGGGCCGCTCTCGAAAAAACGCACGCGAGTGCCCGTGCGGATCTTCTGCCTGCGGCCCCCGGGGATGCGTTTGACGAGATTCCGGAGCGGCAGCACGGCGCGGGACCACATGCGCAGGAAGGAACGGCGCAGTCGTTCTACCTCTTCGCCGCCGATCTCCAGAACATTGTCGCGCCAGGGCAGGTCACCATCTGATCCGCCCCGGTACTCATTCGCGATATTGAGCCCGCCGATGAAGGCCTGGTGCCTGTCGATGAGCAAAAGCTTCCGATGGTTCCGGAAGGGCAGCATTCCTTTGCGGATCGGCCGGAACCAGCGCAGCATGCCTCCTGCATCGCGGAACTCGTCCCAGAAGGAATTGCTCAGCGCCCAGGACCCCCAGGCGTCGAGCAGGACCATGACCTGCACACGACGCCTTGCGGCTGCGATCAGATGAGAGCGGAACTCCCTGCCCGTCTCGTCGTCGGCGAAGATGTACATCTCAAGGGCAACACAGGCGCGGGCGCTGTCAATGGCAGCGCACATGGCGAGAAAAGCCTCAACGCCGTTCTTGAGAAGGGAGATGGTGGTCATGGGTGCAGGAAGTTATACGCTCTCAAACGTGTAATCAACCTTCATCTTCATGTCCTTCCGCAGCGTATGATACACGGAGCAATACTTTTCATGGGACAACGAGATGGCGCGCTCGATCTTTTTCGGCGTCAGGCCCGCCCCGGTAATGGCGATTATCAACTCCATGGCGGTATAAAACTGGGGCGGCGTGGGGTTCCGCTCTCCCACGATGTCCATCTTGTAGGACTTGATCTCACACTTCATCTTCTGGAGGAACGAGACCATGTCGATGGCCATGCACCCGGCGACGCTCAGCAGCAGCGTTTCCGTTGGTGAGCAACCCCACTGCTGGGCAGCGTCGTACTCCACCTCGTAGCCGCGATTCGTCCTGCCGACAAAGATGAGTTCCTTATCCCAGGTAAGTGTGGCCTTGTTCACCTGCGATATCTTGGACTTGTATCCTTCCAGGCCTTCGTCGAGTTCTTTTTTTTCCTCTTCATCGGACATAACAGCACTCCTTTATCAAAAAATCTCCCCTGACACGGACAACGAGTGATGGTAGCCTTCAGTTTTCAGCGGTCAGCAGACAGTGGTCAGAATATGATCCTGATTCCTGATTCCCTGATCAACTTCCCGCCTTGCCCTTCAGATGTTCCAGCGCCTCGGCTTCCCTGCCCGATTCTACCTTCAGCGTATAGGTCTTGATCGCAGCCCCTTCCAGGCCCACGGAAAAGGAATCATAGGTGGCCTTGATGCCCCGCACGGAGAGACGGCCGACCATCTCCATCATGGCAGCATCATCAAAGCCGTGGCCCGTGTCGGTCCGCAGCACTTCCACGTAGGTCACGCCGTCGTCGTCCACTGCCTGCTCAGGCGACCCCTCTTTCCATACGTCGCCGTATTCCCAGCCTTCCTCTTCAGCGCCGTATCCTTGCCGGCGGCGCGGCTGCTCGCTCTCCGAGGACCGGGAGAACAGGATGAACAGCGCCACAGCTATGATCAGAACGACAAAATATCCCATTGGCGTCCTTTGTCACTACTTCATTGAGGAACGAATTCACCTGTACCGACGCGACGCGCACGAGGTTCATCCTGCAAGGTAATGCAATACCTCAATGAACTTCTGATCTATCGGAATTTATCTGCGTCAAATTGCCGACTCACGGTTCTGCTTGCACCTGATCACTGCCGCCCTGGCTTTTTCATGGGGCAGAAGGGGGGTGCATTGAGCTTCCAGACGCTCCAGTCCACGTACCGGTCATCGTGATGGAAGGAACTCCGTACTTCATCGGAGATCATCAGGTCGCCGCCCGACGCCCGGCTCTGCCGATTATATACCACGAGCAGGCTCACCGCGGAAGGCGAGAAGTATCCCTGCTTTGACCGGTTCAGCAGAAAGTCGAAGGCGCCCCTGGTATCCACGGCTTTTTTGCGGAAGGGACGCTCGGAGATCAGGGCATCGAAGGTATCGGCCAGGGCAATGAGCTCGATCACCCGGTCCTTGAGTTCCACTCCCCGGGGATAGCCGCTCCGGTTGGCCCGCTCATGATGTTCCAGCGCCACGCGGCAACTGCTGAAATCAGGACTGCCCGTATAGTAGGTGAGCAGCACATAGCCCATGATCGTATGGCCGTACAGGACCATCCGCTTCCGCGGGTCATCGCCGATGTCCTGCTTCAGGATCTCGTCGGGCAACCGCACCATGCCCAGGTCGTGCGTGAGGGCCGTATAGCCGATGAGTTGCGCCTTCTCCTCTCCGTAGAGGTCCATAGCCAGCGTCGCGGTCATGGCCGCTGTTCTGAGCGTGTGCTCGTAGACATAGCGGTCCCGGCTGCGCATGAACTCGAATTCTTCGAAGAGCACCGGCAGCACGCGCAGGTCATCGTACAACGCCAGGACCTGGGCGCGCCGCTCAGGCGGGAACATGACGTGATAGACACCCTGCTGCAGCAACTCCTCCATGTCCCTGCGGACCAGACTGCCCTTCAGGCTCAGACGGCATGAGGAGGTGAACTTGCCGCAGCACCCGATGTCCCCCAGAACGTCGGGTGTAAGATCGTCACCCTCTTCGATCAGGAGATTACCGTACACGTCTCGGACGTCGAGCGGAGCCACCAGGCTCGCAGGAAGCTCTTCTTCGATTTCCATAAGTGAATAGTAAAGGACGGGAGAACGGCTGTCAAACAAAAACCACGGCCGCAGGATGCCGTCGCGCAGAGATATCTTGACAGAGGCGCTTCACATCCGTTACCATGCGGCCATGATCGAAACGCTCTTCCTGCTGGCGGGCCTGGGTTTCAGTGTCCACGTCTACCGCCGGACCATCAAGACCAGGCACTTCACGCCCGGACGAAAGGCCCTGCACTTCCTGCTGACCACCATTGGCATAACCGGCACCCTGTTCCTGCTCGGCGTGCTTATCGCCGATACGGGGGTGGAGCTGGTACGGTCAATGCAGAACCGATAAAATGGGGCAGGGTTCAGGATGATCATCTGACTGCTGATTACTGATGCCTGTCTACTGTCTACTGCAATATTCACTCTGAACTCGCGATCAGACCCCCTTCCCTTCAATATCCGCCAGCGCTTCCTTCGCGCTCTCACGCACCGCGGCTGTCTCATCAGCCAGCAGCTCTTTCAGCGCCGGGATCGCGCCGGGGTCTTTCAGGATGCCGAGGGCATAGGCTACGTCTCCCCGAACGTTCGGCAGATGGTGCTTCAGCAGTTTGATCAGCCTGGGGAGAATGGCCCGAAGTGCCGCAGGATTGGACGGCAGAAATTCCTCGACAAGGGCGACGGCGCCGAGCCGGACGCGCATGTTCTCCTCTTTCAGCAGGTCGGGGATCAACTCGAAAAGCGAAGCATCCGTTTTGATCAGTGAAATGATGTTTTCCAGGAAGCCCTTGCCCATGTACTCGACGAGCAGGTTCCGCATTTCATCTTTTTGCATAGTTTCGAATTATCGTACTTCAGTTTCGGTCTGTCAACACGATTCTGCACAAAATTCGCATGACTTTGCAGTACTTATGATATACTCAATTTATCGCTTTCATCCTACTCCTTCCACCTTATTCTCAATTGGAGCGACAGCTCATGGTCACTCAGACCACACGAACGAACCTGATCCCAATACGTGGATCGGTGTTGAGGTGAATGATGGTATGCACCACGAAGATGAGAAGAAGTGCCGGAGTTCCACATCATGAAATAAGCATTTGGCCTCGGATGAACACGGATATAATGCAGGCCTGCAGAGGGCTATAGACGCTATGCGCTTTGCTCTATGCTTCTTCATGTGTTCATCAGTGGTTACAACTGCTGTTTTATACGTCAGGGAGGCAACATGATCAAATACAGCGGCGTGAATCATCTGGCCATGGCCACAGGCGACATGGACAGGACCATCCGCTTCTGGCGAGACCTGTTGGGCATGCGGCTTGTTGCCGGTCTCGGTCAGCCCGGCTATCGCCACTACTTCTTTGAGATATCGGACCGCGACATGATCGCCTTCTTCGAATGGCCTGACGTGAAGCCCGTCGAAGAAAAAGAACACGGCAGGCCCGTGAAGGGGCCCCATATCTTCGACCACGTTGCCTTCGGCGTCGATACCGATGACGACCTCTGGCAGCTCAAGGACCGGCTGAGCGCGGCGGGCATATGGGTCTCCGAAGTGATCGACCACGGGTTCATCCATTCCATCTATGCCTTTGACCCCAACGGCATTCCCATCGAGTTCAGCCATCCCGTGCCGGACTGCAATGTGCGCAGGGAGCCGGTCATGGCCGACCGGGACCCCACTCCGGGAGCAAAGGAAGGCGCTGAACCGCAGCCCGGGAAATGGCCTGAAGTAACAGAGCCGACGCCGAAGCTGGACCGGAAGGTCTATCCCGGAGCTGGAAGCGAATTGTTCCACGGAAAGAAATAACATGGAGCAAGCCGACCGTGTCGGCGTTTATTGACAACGGCAACACGGTTGCCTCGGTCCACATAACGGCAACACGCCCCGAAATGGTAGAGGATGCGAGACGGGGGTTGCCTTGATCCATAGCAAGGATGCATGACCCTGAAAACGGTAATCGGACGCAGCTGATCGCGGACAAAAAAGCCGTAAACGGCTGCGGGATGATCGGCTCGATCAGCGCAGCCCGCTGACAGCATCGAACGCCGGCCTCACGACGGGCCGGCAAAGCAGCACATCCTCTCCTGATGGAGGCTAAGGCATGTACGACGTTATTGTTGCGGGCGCCGGACCTGCGGGTTCGACCTGCGCCCGCCTCTGCGCGAAGCAGGGACTCAGAACGCTGCTCCTTGACAAAGACCGGTTCCCGCGGTCCAAAACCTGCGCAGGTGCCGTATCCGAACAGGCACTTATGTACCTCGATTTCCCCCTGCCCCATTGGGTCATCGAGCGGGAATGCTTTGGCGCGCGTCTGTCCCTGGGGGACCGGACCATGGAAGTGCGAAAAGACCGCCGTGTGGCCGTGGTCGTGAGCAGGGAACGTTTTGATTGTTTTCTCCTCGAAAAGACGAGGGAAAGCGGGGCAGAGATCAGGGAGGAAGAAAAGGTCCTGAGCGTGTCTCAAAACTCCGGGAGCGTACAGGTAGAAACGGAAAAAGCGGCCTATCAGGCGCGCTATCTCGTGGGTGCTGACGGCGTGAACAGCAGAACGGCTCTTGCCGTCCGGCCCCCTTTTCGAAGAAGCGACCTCACCACCGCCCTTGTGAGGCCTGTGGAAGAGCCGGCTGACAACGGTGAACGAACTATCGACTGCCTTCTCGAGATGCGCCTGGGCTTTGCTCCCATGGAGTACGGTGGGGTCTTGCCTCGCAACGGCAACACTTCCGCCGGGAACAGGGGTCCGGTAAAAATCTCTTCACGATCCTCCGAAATGCCCGGCGAGTTCGTCCGGCCAATTCGCATGGAAGCCGCAGTGTACCTTGGCCATCTCATTCCCCTGGGCGGAATAAAGCGAAGGATCGCACATAAACGGGTTATCCTCACCGGCGACGCAGCGGGATTCGCCGACCCCTTCAGCGGCGAAGGCATCTCCTACGCCATCCTATCCGGCAGGTTCGCCGGTCAGGCGATCGCAAAGATCGTCACCGGTCAAAAAGAAGCGGCGGCAGCCCTTGCCTGGTATGAACAGCAGGCCGAGTACTGGATCTGCCGGAACCTTCGCGCAGCGCTGTCGATGGCTCGGCTTGTCGACCGGTTTCCGCTGCTCTCCGCAAGGATCTTTTTCGACGACCGCGAACCGCTTGCCAAATATCTTGATATCGCGGCGGGGCAGATCGATTACCGGCGGTTCCTAAGATGGATGATGCTTCGCGCCCCCTTCTATTTTTTCAGGAATTCTTACCGTCGCGCTGCGGAGGCGCAGGCAAAAAGATATCAGGACCGCGGGACGGAGTAGCGCGGCGCACTGATGGACTCACCGCGGCATACGGGGCATTTGCCGGGCCGGGAAAGCCGCTCCCGCTTGTCGAACACGAAGCCGCACTTTTTGCACTCCGAAGGCGTAACGATGAGGCGCCGGCCCTGAGCCGTTATCGTCCTGCGAAGGTGCTCGAGATGGTCGACGACCTCTTTTTCGGGGATATGCACTTCCGCTGAAAGGTCGAGGGCTGTGAGCGGACCGGATTCAAGCGCAGCAAGGATGGCGTGGCGAAGAGTATCGCCGGATTCCCGGGGAGCGTCGGATTGTGATGGATGCTTTTTCATCGGTGCAGGCTTCATCCAGGAAAAGGCAGTTGGACTCGGATTCACCCCGTTAGAAATACGAATCTTCTAACGGGGTAAACGCAGATTTTCTTGGGTAAAACCAGGCATTCAGACAGAACGAAGCTTTACTCCAAAGGCAATCCTTTTTCAGCATCAAAAGAGTTTATTTTGTCCTTATCCGTTGTTCCAGATCTTATCCGCGTCCAAATGTTCCTTAGTAACTAAGGAATCAAAAGCTTCTCAAAACGGGTTAAATATTTTTAATAAAATCATAAAAGCCCTGCAAACAAAGGATGAAACGGCTTTTTTTGAACCGCCGTTTTCCGCAAATTTGCACTTTCCAATTTACAATTTACAATTTTCAATTCCGCTTTATGCGGGTTAGGTTCATCCATCGTCATCATGGTGAGAGCGAAATGACCCAGACCAAACGCGACCTCTACATAAAGAAGATCTTTTCCACTGTCGCGCCCCATCTCGACTTCCTCACCTCCCTCTTCAGCCTCGGATTATGCCGACTCTGGCGGAGGAAGGCGGTGTCTCTTGCGAGATTGCGGCCCGGCGACCGGGTGCTCGACTCCTGCACCGGCACAGGCGACTTCATCCTGGCGCTCATGAAGGAGCTGGGGCCGGGAGGCAGGATCACGGGCATCGATTTCTGTCCGGAGATGATCAGGATCGCCGAGCAAAAGGTCCGGAAGGCCCCGGCAAACCCTCACCCGAGAAAGGTTTCATTTACGGTCGCCGATGCCAAGGCCCTGCCCTTCAACGACGGTACCTTTGACCTTGTGACCGTGGGCTTCGGTATGCGGAACATTCCCGATACAGGCGCGGCGCTGAACGAGATCCAGCGGGTGCTGAAGCCCGGCGGCCGGTTCGTCTGCCTCGAACTGACCCGGCCTGAAAAGCAATGGTTCCTGCCGTTGTATAAATCCTATGTCTTCAGGATCATGCCCTTCATCGGCAGGATGGTGGTCAAGAAGGCGACACCCTATGTGTACCTCCCCCGGTCCATCGAAGCCTTCTATCCGCCGGACCGGTTCGTCCAGGTGATCAGGGAATGCGGCTTCACTGACGTTAACGCCCATCCCATGACCCTCGGCGTGGCAACGGTCTTTACGGCCGTCAAGGCCTGAGCCTGAAGCCTCTCCAGCCTTTCCGAGAACACTACACCTTCATCTTCTCGAGCATGTGCTTCACGTCCTGCGGCATGGTGCCCCTCATGGTCTTGGCCAGGTAGGAGCTGGTGGCGATGATGTGCACCACCTTGACCATGAACTCGCGCTTTCTCGGGGTCATGGAATCGAGGGTCTGCATCTTGTGCATGTAGAAATCCCGTGACGCATGGCCCAGCTCACGCTCCACTTCCTGGAGGGTCATTGCGCGAGGCTTCAGCACGGGCTCCACGAGGTTGTACTTGCGGTAGTCGAAGACGGTGACGTGCTCTTTCAGGTCAGGATAGATCTCGGAATAGGGCCAGGGAGCGATGGCAAGGAAGAAGGCGAGGTCGGGGTTGTAGAACTTGGCGAGCTCAACGGTCTTCCGGATGCTCTCGATCGTGTCGTCAGGCATGCCCAGGACAAAGGAGGTCTCGGAAACGATGTCGTACTCGTTGATGAGCTCAAGGGCGCGTTTCGAGTCCTCGACCTTGATGTTCTTGTTGAAGGCATCGAGGGTGGCCTGGGTGGTTGCCTCGACGCCGACGTAGATGTGGTCGATAAGGGCTTCCTTATACTTCCACAGAATCTCCTCGTCGCGAAGGATGTCGTCAACGCGGGTCTCCATCAGGATCTTGGTGCCCACCTTGCGCTCGATCAGCAGGTCCAGGATGCGCTCCCACCGGCTGCGGTCAAGGGTCGGCGTCTCGTCAGCGAACATGACCACGTTCACGCCGTAGGTGTCCCGCAGGTGCTCCAGCTCGGCCACCACGTGCTCAGGGCTATGACCGCGCCATTTCCGCTGCCAGAAGAGCTGCTGGGAGCAGAAGCTGCATTTCTGGCTGCAGCCCCGGGAGGTGCTGACAATGGCCAGGATGGAGCCTTCCATGGGTTTATAGGTATAGATGGGCCAGTCCACAAGGTCCCAGGCCATGGGCAGGGAGTCGAGGTCCTGTATGTACCCGCGCTGGGGCGTGGCAATGACGCTGCCGTCCCTGCGGAAGGCGAGGCCCGGGACAGCGGCAACGTCGTTTCCCGCGAAATGGGCGTTCATGAGCTCCACCATGGTGATCTCGCCCTCGCCGCGCACGATGTAATCAACGGGATTGTCCGAAGCCTTCAGTATCTCTTCATAGCAGAAGGTGGGATGCACGTTCCCGATGACAGTGACGATGCGGGGATTGATCTCCTTGGCGAGACTGAGGACCTTCAGGGCGTCCACGATCTCAGCGGTGAAGGCGGTGGTGGCGACCACGTCGGGCTTCTCGGCCTCGATGCGCCTGCGGATGTCGTCGTATTCATGCCAGTGCGACATGGCGTCGTAGATGACGGGGTCGTATCCCGCGGCCCGGAGCGATCCGGCGATGTACACGAACCCCACGTTCATCCACACGCCGGCTGACTCGACAACGCCGGAGTGGTACGGGGGGGTGATGAGGAGGATCTTTTTTTGTCTTTCCATAACAGCCTTCCCCTTCTTCAAAGCGATCCCGTTAGATCTCAGGACACAGTATCAGGCATGCAGCAGAAACCCTGCCTTTTTGAAGTCGTCATCAAATCCAAAATATTCATTCACTTTCATCTTCTTCATGAGCACAAAGCTGGTGCAGTCGGTAAAAGAATAAACCTTGTCGGCATGCTTCCTGAAATATTCCCAGGACTCCATCTTGACGGCCTCATCAAGCCAGACTAGTTCCACGATTCTGCTGCTCAAGAGAAACTCACCTGCCCTGACCGCCGCGCTATGTCCGGCCCGGGACAGCACCATCGTGATACATTCATCGAGCACATAGTCTGATATGATAACCCTGATTTTTTCCTTCGGGAGACTGCGGAAAAATACTCTTGATCTCTGGTAATTGCCGTCGTTCGCATCGAAAAAGGCGACGAGCGCGCTCGTATCCAGAAAAACTCTTCTCATTTTCCGCCGTCCGGATATTTCTTTTTTCCCCCATACAAATAGTAGTCGTGATTCACGGAGAGATCCGTCAGGCCGCTGCTGCAGATCCCTTCCAGCTTGAAAATCGGGTCATTCTCCCAGTCGATCTCCCTGTCTGAGAGATACTTCTCCACCGCTTCCCGCACCACCGCTGCAACGGACTTTGACTCCTCTTGTGCCCGTTTCTGTACATCACGGTAGAGTTTCTCGGGAAAATATACCTGTGTCCTTTTTTCAGAAACCATGCGTTTCATATTCCGCTCCCTGACCGCCAATAGTGCTGCATATAATATACAGCACTATTTCTGCTCGGTCAACCCTTTTCCGGCCTGCGAGAGGGATGCGCGCTATCCACAATTCATCGATAGACCATCATATACTGCCACCAGATGCCGCTGCCGAACACCACAATTAGAATAGTATGTTTGACTATCAGCATCTTTCTCCTGACGGCTTCGTTTTGTTCTCCGTAAACACTTCCGATATAGGCGTAGGTAAAGGTCCTGCCCATACCAGCAAGAAGAACGATGCCCATGCAAATGATGCCAATCCAGAAAAAGGACCGCTCCAGACCGTCGAGTACGATTTTTATCTCATCATGGCCGGAAGCGGCGCGGTCGATCCAGTAGACAGCCAGCACCGTGGCGGCCCAGCAGCCAGCGGCAAAATCGTGTAAAAATCCAATAACTATCGTAAATGCCTTTTTCATCCTACTCTCTTTTCATCTCCTTTTTAACTACCTGCCGCTCCGACCTGAGCCCCGCCGGATGGTCCGCCAATGCCTGCCTCTGTGCCTCTTGTTCATACCAGTCCAGGGGCCGTTCGGTCTGTTCCTTGAACGTACCGAGGGCAATGTCCCGCAGCTCGGCAGCTTCCCGATCGGACTGGGATACAAGGATCTCGTCCACCACCTGCGGGCAGGACGGGACCGAGCCCGGCCGGGCCTCGATCTCCTCGCGCGCGCTCGGCGCGATCTTCGGGTCCTTGGCCGTCAGCATCTTCAGTTCGATCGAGAAGTTCACGTACCGCTCAAGCATACGGAAGATCATCGAGTCTCCCATGGCGCCTGCGGTGCGTTCCTCGTCAGGCAAAGGCGAAATCTTGCCGTTCTCGATCTTGGCGCGACCGACCATTTCACAGGCGGTACCGTTTTCGGTCGTGTACCCCAGGTTGTCCGTGATTACCGCCAGCACCGTCGGCACATTCGCCAGGTCCCAGTGCGCCAGGAGGCCGATCTCCCCGTCGGGCAGCGGTTTTAAGTCGTCGATGCTCATTGCCAGCACACGCGACCAGGGCGGCACCGGCCTGGTACGCTTACGCAACGGCAGCCCCTTCACATGACGCCGCAGGGAATCATCGAAAAGGTTCGTAGCCGTCTCGGCCTCGCCCAGCACGTTGACGCAGTGCGAGTTCGGTATGCCGAGGATCTCCTGCACCATGTTATAATAATCGTCACGCGTCACTACCCCGAACCTGCCGCGGTAGCCTCCACCATCACAGATCCTGCTTCCCGGCGGAAGACAGAACTTCATCTTCTTTCGCCTGCAGGCCTGGAAGAAATAGACGAAGGCTGAGGTCGCGCCGATGAGCGCCACCGGTACGCCGCCGGTCTCAGACTCGCGCAGGGCCGTGATCAGGGCATTGACGTCGATCCCCGTCTTCCCGAGCAGGAACGCACTGTCAGGAGTGCCAAATGCCAAACGCGTCTGGTCCATGCCGATGGCCATGCCCATGGAGGGAGCAAGCTCGGGACTCGGGGCGAGGATCAGGATGCGGCAGCGCTTGCCCTCTTCAAAATCGGGAAAGAGATACGATCCCGTCATCCTGCGGTTCGCCGAGAATACGAGCCGCTTGCCGTCCTCATCGCGGAAGATGCGGCCCCGCTGGGTAAGACTGGTGGTGCCTCCCGTGAGGCAGGCCATCACCGACTGCTCAAGCGGAAAGGACGCCACAAGATGGGTCTTGAAGACGTCGTTGTACACCAGGGGTATGTCCTGCCATCGCGAGATGTCTTCGGGCTTCACGTTCTTGGCCTCGCAGAACTCGCGGAAAATGGCGTTCACCTCATAGTGCAGGGCGAACATCCTGAGACAGTACGCGTTGAAGTCCGGCACTTCGGTGTCCACTCCCGCCTCAATGAACTTCAACACGCCCTCGGTCAGGCGATGGCGCTCGGCTTCCGCTTCGGAAGCGCTTATCGGTTTTGGATGCTGCTTCGACATTGGCGATGGCCCCCCTTATAATACTCTTCAGCTCCGGTTCCAGCACAAAGAAAATGCAAGATATGCGCCGCCAACATCATAGCCAGTACATCAAAAAAAGCTTTTCTGTTCAACGTGTTGCAGTTATCGACTCTGTGACCGACCGATGAACGGACCCTCATGATGCGCACAAAAAAACCGCTGACTAAATTCCCGGCAGCACCCTCTCCTGACGTCGGGCGTTGCGCCTCTTATCAGCCACTGCACTCCGTTCAGCTTTCCATTTTTCATAGGCGAGCTTATATCCATGCCGGACCGGGATCTGGGACATGAGCGAAAGGATATGTGCATGAGGAAAACCCGCCCAAGGCACCTTCAGCATATGCCGCAGCACCCTCCCCAGGCGCAGCACCTCAAGCGAGGTTTCGAAAAACTGTTCTTCACGCACCTCAGGCGTCATAGCCGGGTCAGGGTGATCGAACAGCGCATATGCCCCGGTATAGTATTCCCAGCCCATGTCCTTGTAGAGATAGGGCCCATACTGCTCGCGAAGCTTGGTGCCGGGATAGGGCACCACCAGGGACGGATGCATGCTGACGCCCAACCGGTCCGCTACTTCCAAAGAACGTTTGAAATCATCAAGGGAATCGGCACGGGAGCCGAGCATATAGAACAACGATACATCAATGCCGTGATCCTTGATCGTGCGCACCGCGGCCTCGCGGTCGACTCCGATCTTGCCGTCAGCGTGGTAGGCCTTCAGCCCTTCGTCGGTCATGGCGTCCCAGCCTACCCAGGCCGTCAGCATGCCGCTTTCTCGCGCTGCGTTCAACATTCGCTTCCCCGCAGGCGAAAGTACCGGCCGAAGGCTGCCGAAACCCATCCACCTCTTGCCGCTTCCCCTGAGAGCATTGAACAGATCGATGGCGCGCTGCTCCGTGCCTGCCCACCAAATGTTCTCGTCGCCATTGATATACATCTTTTCCGGAATAGCGGCCACGTCGCGCACTACATGCTCAATGGGACGAAA
>Ga0154442_1099_pt2 | contig 28946 bp, 31 predicted proteins | sample RifGroC2_FD_115946 | JGI IMG/M metagenome (GOLD analysis project Ga0154442, IMG submission 115946) | Nitrospirae bacterium GWC2_57_13
AATCGACCCGGGGACCCTCGCCCACGGACACGGACATGGCCTGGCCGGGAATGTCGTGGCCCTTGGTCTCATGGCACTGCTGGCAGGCCATGTTGGCGCCGTCGGCACCCATATGGACGTCGTATGCCTTTTTCGGTTTGATCAGGGACGAATCGAGATCGCCGTGCTTGATGTGGTCTCCGCCGCCGCCGAAGAAGTGGCAGGCGCCGCAGTTCTCCCTGCTGGGTTTGCCCACGTTCTGGGCGACCTTCGCGAGGTCTACGTCAGCATTGGGCATACCGGCGCCTTTGGAGTCTTTCTTGTAGGTTCCGGTGGTGTCGTGGCAAACGAGACAGTCTACGTTGGCGGGCTCGTTGAAGTTGAAACTGGCGTCCTTCCAGCCGTAGCCCGCGTGGCAGCTCGTGCAGCGGGGCCAGTTTGCGTTGATTGCGATGCAGAAATTATTGATCGCGTTCTTCTTTCCGATCTCGTTCTTCCCCTTGCCGGGAATATCCTGCGTCGTCGACCAGGTCCAGTGCACCGTCTTCATGAAATCCTTCGCCTGCTGATCGTGGCACTGGAGACAGGCCTTGGTCACATCTGATCCGCTCGCGAAGGGACCCTTGAGACGATCGGCGTGGCTCGGCGCGCCGAAGGCAAGGCCTGCGAACAGGACCGTGGTGCAGAGAACAACCAGACTACTTACCAGCTTTTTCATTCTGCTTCCTCCTTCTGTAAGTTAATGAGTGCTTATCATACCCCAGAGGGTAAGATTCGTGAATGACGCGCCGCTCCGCAGAATGACTGCGGCGGTGAAGCTCTGTGAGGTGAGGCAGTGGATTGTCGGGCGATGAAGGTGACGTGCCGTGTCTGCGGTTGCTTTCTTGAACAATCCGATGAAACACCAGCATAAGTGGAGCGCTCAGCTTTTCTGGCCGACATGAATGGCCGCGGCGACCAGCTCGCTTCTAGGGTTTGATACTTTATGTTGACTGGAACTTTAACACAAGAGAAGGGGTTGGGGCAAGGGAAAAATGCACTGTTTCGAAATTATGCAATTACGGCTTTTGGGCAACTTTTTGGTGGTTACCGCTTCCCGTGGACCCGATAGAGAGGAAAAATTTTGCGTCCCAATCGTTCTATTGGTTCATCCTAGAAACGGCAGTTGGCCGCAGATTCAATCAGGCATTCGGACAGAAAGGGCCTTCACCCCAAAGGCCATTCTTTTTAAAAAGGAAAAATTGTTTTGGAGGAAGATCATGTGCCCTCTGTCTCCATTGGCGTGGCCCAGCGGTTGCGCTGCATGGCGTAGACGGCGGTCCGTCTGGCCCTGAACAAGACCGATTCCTCCTGGTCGATGGAGAAGAGCTGCTCCAGAATTTCATGGACCCTGGCCCGGGCCCCCTCCTGCTCGCGGATCGTGATCATGAGCCGGCCCTGCATTTCGTCGGCACTGAGCGCTTCTATGGCAGGTCTGATGTTTCGCTTCTTGTTGTCTTTCCGCACCATCAATTCAGTGCGCTCAAGAAGCGCGATGATACGCTCCGGCAGGTCTTTCCGGAATTTCTCAGGGACGTCCACAGCATAGTCATAGCGGGTAATGCTGCCTGAGAGGGACGGCGCGGACCGGGGAACGATCCGGGACTCCAGTATTCGGACGCCCTCGGGCAGGGCACTGTTTAACGATTTTGTGATCGTCAGGAGATCGACAAAGGGGTCTGTCTCCATGTCCAGATGCTCCGCGTCGCTTTCCATGCCCACGGGAAGGGCAGGGCCGAAGGAGAGCTTCGGATGCGGGTTGAAGCCCTGGGAAAAAAGCACAGGTATGCGGGCCCGGGCAAGGGCACGCTGAAAGAGCGTCATGGAGTCGAGATGCGAAAGGAAACGCAGGCGGCCCTCTTTGGTGTATTTCAGTCTGATGCGCAGAGAAGGCCCGGGTGTCGGAGCGCGACGCTCCTCCGCTGATTCTGGGGCAATGGAGGCTTTTCCCGAGGCAGCAGCGGGCACGCCAAAGGACGGCGTTCCGCCGTCGGTACAGCCCATGCCGCAGCCCTCGCAGCGCACGCGGCAATTTTCCGTCACCTCGCCGGCCAGGGCGCGGACCCGTTCCCGCTGCAGGAATGCCGGGGTCACGCCGACGTCGACGTACTTCCAGGGCAAATCCTGGTCCGGCTCAAAGGCACGGTAGGCAAAGGACCCGGGCTCAAGACCGCAGGCCTGGAAGGCCTCGCGCCAGAGAGCAATGTCAAAGGTCTCGGACCATCCGTCGAACCGGCAGCCGCGGCGCATGGCCTCCTCGATCACGGGCCCCAGGGACGCGTCGCCCCGGGCAAAGGCGCCCTCAAGAAGGCTCATTTCCGGTGAATGAGGTTTGAGTGAGATGCCCCGCTGCTTCAGTCCTGCGGCAAGATAGGTCTGTTTTCTTCGGATCTCTTCAATAGGCGCCTGGCCGCTCCACTGAAAGGGGGTGTGCGGTTTGGGCACGAAGGTGGAAATAGTGATATTGAGCTGCACAGGCCGGCGCGTTGTGCGCTTGCCCAGTCCCATCAGGTCCCGCGCAAGCCTGATGATGCCGTCAAGGTCCTCGTCGGTCTCTGTGGGCAGGCCGATCATGAAGTAGAGCTTCAGCGTGCTCCAGCCGCTGCGGAAGATCGTCTCGGCCGCGGCCATGAGCTCGTCCTCGCTCAGCGGCTTATTGATGACGCGCCGCAGCCGTTCCGTGCCGGCCTCGGGTGCGAGCGTGAAGCCGGTCTTGCGCACACCGGCAATGGCATCGATCATGTCGGGCGTAAGCGTGCCGATGCGCAGCGACGGCAGCGATATGGAGACCCGGCGGTTCCGGTACTCATCGATCAGGCCGCCGACCAGTTTCTGGATCGCCGAGTGGTCGCCGGCGCTGAGGGAAGCCAGGGACAGTTCGTCGTAGCCCGTGCAGTTCAGGGACTGGCGCAGCAGGTCCGCGATCTTCTCCGGGCTTCGTTCTCGATAGGGCCGATAGATGACGCCGGCCTGGCAGAACCGGCAGCCCCGGATACAGCCCCGGGCGATCTCGGACGTGACGCGGTCATGCACGGGTTTCATGAGCGGCAAAAGCGGTCGCTCGGGACTGGGGGCTGATTCGATCTCGCGCAGGAACCTGCGTTGTACCGGTTTTCTGCCCAGGGCAGGGACATAAAATCCATCGCAGGAAGCAAGGGCCTCGAGATACAATTGCCGGTCCTGATAACGCTGACGAAGCTCCACCATATCGTGCAACGCCTCTTCGGCCTCGCCGATATAGAAGGCGTCGATATATTCGCTGAGCGGTTCGGGATTCACGGCGCAGGGGCCGCCGGCAATGATCACGGGATGTCCGGCATTCCGGTCCGCGGACCGCAGCGGAATTCCGGCCAGATCGAGGGCTGTCAGGACGTTGGTGTAGGACAGTTCGTACTGAAGGGTGACGCCGATTATATCGAAGTCCCGGAGCGGATGTCCTGACTCGAGGCTCGCAAGGGGTCTTCCTGATTTGCGCAGGAGGGCCTCATAATCGGTCCAGGGAGAAAAAACGCGCTCGCAGGCCGTGTCATTCCGGTGGTTCAGGATGTCGTAGAGGATCCTGATCCCGATATGGGACATACCCACTTCATAGGTGTCGGGGAAGAGCAGGCAGACCTTCGTCCGCACCGCTGCGAGGTCCTTGTGCACGGCGTTGATCTCACTGTTGATGTAGCGCGCCGGTTTGGAGACGAGCGGCAGAAAGTCTTCGTACATGGGGCTCCTTTAAACGCATAGCGCATGGAGCAAGGCGCATAGGGAGAAGCAAAAATGAGCATCTTTAACTCCAGGCTCTCTGCTCTATGCGTTCTGCTGGTTCTTAGTAGAACAGCATAAACCGCTTTGAGTGGATGTTCAAAAGCAATCCGAGGGAGAGGAAGGTGGTGATGATCGCCGTGCCTCCGTAGCTTGCCAGGGGCAGTGGTACGCCCACAACAGGCGCAACGCCCACGGCCATGCCGATGTTGATGAAGAAGTATACGGCAAGCAGGGAGACGACTCCGGAAGCCATGAGCGCGCCGAGCCGGTCCTTGGCGTTCTTGGCCGCCTCGATGCCGTACAGCAGAAGGGCAAGGTAGAGCATGATAAGAAAGCCGGCGCCGATCAGGCCGCGCTCCTCAGCAATGACAGCGAAGATGAAGTCCGTGTGCCGCTCAGGCAGGAAGGCGAGCTGGCTCTGGGTCCCCTGGCCGAAGCCCTTGCCGGTCACGCGGCCCGAGCCCACGGCGATGCGGGACTGGTTGGCGTGATAGCCGCTCCCGAGCGAATCGGAGGCGGGGTCGATGAAGGCCTTGATCCGTTTCTGCTGATAGGGTTTGAGCGAGCCCCACAGGGTGTTCTTCACCGGCGGTATGAGGAAGACAGAAGATGCGAGCGTGATGCCGGCGATGGCGATAATAATGATCGATCTAACGCGCAGGCCGGCAACGATCACAATGATCGAGGACGTGATCAGCAGCATCATCGCCGTTCCGAGGTCCGGCTGCTTCAGCACCATCACGAGGGGCAAAGCCACCATGGCCGCCGGCCAGCCGAGGTCCGTAAGGCGGTAGCCGCCGGGCCTGGGATTGCTGGAAAAGAACCGGGCCAGCGAAAGGGCAACGGCCAGCTTGGCCAGCTCCGAGGGCTGGAATGCGATGGGGCCCAGGGCGAGCCATCGTTGGGCGCCCATGCCGGTTCTGCCGATAAGCATGACGAGCAGCAGCATAGCGACGGATATCCAGTAGAGCGTATAGGCGTACCTGCCGATGGTGTGGTAGTTGGGGATAAGCATGGCGAACATGATCACCATGCCGATCCCGATCCACATGAGCTGCTTGTAAAAAATCGAGGAAACGCCGCGGGACGAGTACGTGGCGCTGTAGACGCCCAGCAGTCCGATAAGCGAGATCACGGCGATCAGCCCGATCATGCCCCAGGGTATGTTACTGGTCAGTTTTTGTTCCTGCACTTCGGAAGTACTCCTCAAATACTTTTTTTGCCACCGGCGCCGCTGCCGCGCCCCCGTGGCCGCCGTGCTCCACAATGACTGCAACGGCTATCTGCGGATGCTCCGCCGGCGCATAGGCCACGAACCAGGCGTGGTCATCCAGCTTGCCGGCATATTTTCTGCTCGCGTCCTTCTGCTCAACGACCTGTGCGGTGCCTGTCTTGCCGGCGACCGTCGCGAACTCCGTTCGCGAGCCCCAGCCGGTCCCGCCGGGCTCAGAGGTCACGCCGATAAGGGCGCTGCGCATTTCTTCCAGCACCTTGGGGTTGAAAAGGAACCGCGCTTTTTTCTCGGGCGGGAATTCCTTCACCGAGCCGGTCACGCGGTTTCTCGTGCTCTTCAACAGCTTGGGGGTATAGTAAAAACCGCCGTTCGCCACGGCTCCGATCATCTGTGCCGACTGTATGGGGCTGACCTGCAGGAACCCCTGGCCGATGGAACTAATGTAGGTATCGCCAACATACCAGGGGGCCTTGGTCCTCTTCAGCTTCCACTCGGCCGTGGGAATGAGCCCGGCTTTTTCGTCCATGAGCGGCACGCCGGTGAGGGTTCCCAGTCCGAGATTCTTCGCATAGTTCGCCACGGCTTCGAAGCCGACCCGCTCCCCGATAGTGTAAAAATAGACGTCACAGGACTCGACAAGTCCGCGGTGGAACGAGAGCGTGCCGTGGCCCGCTCTTTTCCAGCATCGGAACGTGTGCTTGCCGTGCCGGATGAATCCTTTGCAGGTCACCTTGTCATCAGGCTTCACGATGCCCGATTCAAGCGCCGCAAGGCCCGTGACGATCTTGAACGTCGATCCCGGCGGGTAAACGCTCTGGATCGCCCGGTTGTACAGCGGATGAGAAGGGTGGTTCATGAGACTGTTCCAGTCCTTCGGAGAAATGCCCCGGGGAAAAAGATTCGGGTCGAAGGTGGGATGGCTGACCAGTGCGAGGATCTCGCCCGTGTTCGGGTCCATGGCCACGACCGCGCCTGCCCGCGTTCCGAGCGCCTCCTCAGCGGCGAGCTGTACGTTCAGATCAATGGTGAGATACAGGTCCGTGCCCGGCTTCGGGTCTTCGATACCCAGGTCCTTCACCTTTCGGCCCGACGAGTTGATCTGGATCATCCGCCGTCCCGAAGCGCCGCGCAGGAGCGCATCATAGGTCTTCTCGAGACCGCCCTGGCCCGTGAGCAAGCCGAGCTCCGTCTGGTCCTTTTTACGCTGTTCCTGCGTCACCTTTCCGACATAGCCCAGCTGGTGCGAGGCGAGGCCGCCGTAGGGATAATGCCGGCGGTGTTCGGGCTCGACGATCACGCCGGGAAGGCTGTCCTGATGCGCCTCGACGCGGGCAACATCCTCCCAACCCACTTCCTCTTTTATCTTAACGGGCTCGTACTTCATCCTGATCGGCGCTGCGTCGGCCAGAGCCTGCCGGATCGAGCGGGCGTCGATCCTGACCAGAGCTCCCAGCCGCCTGATCGTCTCCTCGAGATCCGGCGCGTCCTCAGGCACCAGGGAAATATCGAAGGTCAGGACGTTCTCGACGATGGGTCTGCCGTGGCGGTCGTAGATGACGCCGCGCGGCGGCCTGATCTTGATCGGCCGAATCTGGTTGTTCTCGGCAAGGTCGTAATAGTAGGCTCCGTTCACGACCTGGAGGAACCAGAGGCGTACAAAGAGGACGACCACGAAGAAGATCACGAGGCCCGCCAGGAAGGGCAGCCGTTTTTGGATATCGGCGGGGCTGGTGTCCTGCATCTAGAACTCCTTCTGCAAAGACGGCCGCGTCAGCAGCACAAGCGTCTTCCTGCTCTTCAGCAGCTGCAGCACCAGGGTGCCGAAGAGGCCGGTATAGACCGCAGCAGGCAGCATGCGCGTAAAGAGCATGCTGAAGAAGGGCACGGAGCCGAAAATGACCTGGATGAACAGGGTGATCAGCACGGCCTCGCCGAGGCTGAAAGCGGCAAGGAACAGGATGTTCGAGGGGCTTGCGAAGTTCAGAACGTTCCTGCCCAGGAGTCCGGCGGAAAATCCGGCGGCGCCGTGGGTCAGCGCCATGAGGCCCACAAAGCCTGCTGAGTTGATGTCCTGCAGGAATCCCAGGGTAAGGCCGGCGACGGCAGCCTCGCGGGGCCCCGTCAGCAGCCCGATAACGTATACAGCGATCAGGACCAGATCGGGCGATATGCCTGCGATGGCGAGCGGACCGAGCATGCTCGATTGCAGCGGAAGGATCAGGATGAACAGGGCAAGATACACAGGCGGTTTCATTTTGTGAGCACCAGGGCTTCTTCGATCTGCGATATGCGCACCACGGGCTTGGCAACCACGGTCTGGAAGGGGTTCGATTCGTGCCTGGTGACCTTCACCACCGTCGCCACCGGCAGTCCCTTGGGGTAGATCCCGTCGAGCCCTGAGGTGACCAGCAGGTCGCCCTCCTGGATGTCCACATAATAGGATACATATTTGAGAGCGCAGTGGCTGATCCTGCCTTCGAGCAGGCCGTCCTCGCGGTTTCGCTGGACCCGCACGGCCAGTGCGTGGCCCGGGTCCGTCAGCAGCATCACCTTGGCTGAGCCGTCCAGCGTTGTCTGCACCCGGCCCACCACACCCGACGCCACAATGACGGGCATGTCCATCTGGACGCCGTTCTCCGAGCCCTTGCTGATCGTAAGGGTGGTGGAAGCCGGCGACACCTGCCGGCCCAGGATGCGTACGGCCACGGAGGAGGGAAAGGCCTCCTTCCGGAATGCGATGAGCTGACGCAGACGTTCGTTCTCCTGGAGGACCTCCTGCAGGAGCTGGTTCTCCAGATGAATCCGGTCCAGGTCGTCCTGGAGGCGAAGATTTTCGCGGTGCGTGCCGACAAGAAAGACGTAGCGGTCCCAGGCCGATTCCAGGGAAGCATAGGTGCCGCTGGTGATCCGTTCGAAGAACCCCGAAATGGCCAGCACGGGACGCTCAAGGAACCTGAACCTGCCGTTCTCCACCTGGGTGGTAACGAGCCAGAAGAGGAACACAACGAGGGTGAGGGCGAGAAATATTTTTTTGTTTCTTCCAATGAACGAGAACATTCAGGTGGCTATCGTCTCCGGGTTACATTACGACTTTTTTCAGGACGTCGAGGTCGTCCAGCAGCTTGCCGGCGCCAAGCACCACGCAGGTGAGCGGGTCCTCAGCAATGATGATCGGAAGCGACGTCTCCTCGCGGAGGAAAACGTCGAGTCCTTTAAGCAGCGCGCCGCCGCCGCACAGCACGATGCCCTTGTCCACGATGTCGGCGGCAAGCTCGGGAGGTGTGTTCTCCAGTGCCGCTTTGATGGCGTTCAGGATCTGGCCCACGGGCTCCGCGAGCGCTTCGCGCACTTCGTCGTCGTCGAGGATGAGCGTCTTGGGGATGCCCGAAACAAGGTCGCGGCCCTTGATCTCCATGGTCTGGCGGTTCGCGTCGAGCTTGTAGGCCGAACCGAGGTCGAGCTTGATCTGCTCGGCCATCATCTCGCCGATCAGCAGGTTGTACTTCCGTTTGATGTAATTGATGATCGCTTCGTCCATCTTGTCGCCGCCCACGCGGATGGCCCTGCTGTAGACCACACCGTCCATGGAGATGACGGCCACGTCGGTGGTGCCGCCGCCGATGTCGACGATCATATTGCCCGAGGGCTCCGAGATCGGCAGCCCCGTTCCCACGGCGGCCGCCACGGGCTCTTCGATCAGGTAGACCTCGCGGCCGCCCGAGGAAAGGGCCGCGTCTTTCACGGCGCGCTGCTCCACCTGGGTGATGCCCGAGGGCACGCCGATGATGATCCGCGGCCTGATGAAGGTCTTGCGGTTGTGAACGCGCTGGATGAAGTGGCGCAGCATCTCGCCGGTCACGTCGAAGTTGGAGATCACGCCGTCCTTGATCGGCCGGATCGTCTGAATGTCGCCCGGCGTTCTGCCGAGCATCCGCTTCGCCTCGGTGCCGACGGCGATGACCTTTCCCGTCTTGGTCGCTATGGCCACGACGGACGGCTCATTGCAGACGATCCCCCGTCCCTTGACGAACACGACAGTGTTCGCCGTGCCGAGATCGATGGCCATGTCGTTCGAGAACCAGCCCATGATGGTATTGATGAACACGTGAGGCTCCTTTGCTCAGGGATCGATAAGAAATGTGTGTGGCCTTCCGGCGACATGCGGAAGCATCAGCCTTCCCGCTGGTCGTCGCGCTTTTCCTCGGGCGTCTCCGCTGACGGCTGCTGAGACGCGGGAGCAGCCGGAATGATCTGCGTCCGCGCCAGCATATCGCCGAGGCGCAGCCCCTTGTCGTCGCCCACAGCCACCAGGATCTCGGCAAGCAGCGCTACAGGCCCCAGGATCCAGCCGAAATAGGGTATCAGGAACAGAATATAGGCTGCAGCGAAGGTGATGTTCCGGATGATCGATTCGCGGTAAGCTGCCGGCTCCTGCAGGGCTTCGCTTTTTACGACGCGCAGGCCCACAAGCTTCTTGCCGGGGCTCTGGCCGGCCAGCAGGGCGTCGCGGAGAAGGATGTAGCCGACAGCGGCAAGGAACCCGACCACATCGGGCAGGCGCGAAAGGGCCAGTACGATCAGGAAGTCGATAAAGCCTGCCGCTGCCCTGCCCGTCATGTCCGATTTCTGCACGGTCCACGCCTCCTTAAAACCATCACATCTTAGCAAAAGGACTGTGTAATATCAAGGACAAAGTGTCGGACCGCCCGCCCGAGGCCTGGTGCTGCAGGTCTGATGGATCCCCCTCCCGAGAGCTGTGCTGCCGGGCCGGCGGTTGCAAAAAAAGCGCTGGGCATCCGGATCGGAGGATGCTATATTCTCGGCAGGATAAAAGGCGGTCCGATCAAACCGCTTCACCGCCCCTCTGGTGCATCAAGGGCGCGGTGGCGCAGGAAAGAATGGACCGGCGGGGAGCGTGATGGTATGACACGATATGGTCAAGGCATTTTCACCCTGTGCATCTGCGGCCTGCTGCTGTCGCCGGCAGCGGCTCAGATATATACGTGGAAAGACAAGGATGGCAGGATCGTCATCTCCGACAACCCTCCTCCCGGGTCAGAGAAGCAGATCGAAAAGGCCGGTGAAGAGCGCCTGTTCCAGTCTGCCCCGCAACAGGAAAGCGCAGCGCAGACAGAGCCGGTACGTTCCGCACCCGTAGCCGCGCCAGTGCAGGAGGAGCGAATGCGTCCGGCGAGAGACATCAGGGTGATAATGTATACGACGTCCTGGTGCGGATACTGCAAGAAGGCACGGGAGTACCTTGGGTCCCTCGGCGCCTCGGCGGCGGAGTACGATATCGACCGCCAGCCGGAAAAGCGGGAAGAGATGCTCAAAAAAAGCAACGGCGCCCGGGGCGTGCCCGTCATCGATGTTGAGGGGATCATCATCCGGGGCTATAATCCCGGTGCGATCAAGGCGGCAATTGAGCAGCGGATGCGGTCCTGACATCGCGGTGACCGCGAGGTCCGACGAGGCCTTTTCAGGTGAAGCTCGGGAAAGGAAGCCGGAAAATGCGCCTGCAGCGCTGCGCGCATTCTCCGGATGAAGAGGGTCTCTAAAAAACGAAGCCTACTGACATGGTCAATTTGGAATATTCGATTTCCATGTCAGGCACTGGCGAAGGATACAGAATTGAACCGGTATCGACCGTATAGAGCAGTTCCATGATAAAATTCTTGTCCAGTATGATCCCGCCGCCCAGCCCGAGGTGCATGCCGCTCTGGGTCTCGCCAAGCGTGCCCGTATAGATGTCATCAGCGACGAAAAGACTGAAGCCTAACTGCATCACAAGGTAAGGGGTCATGTCGCTCATGGCTGGATGGAGCCGGAGATATCCGTAGACCGGCATGAATTTGAATTGGCCTGCATAACCGGTAAGCTCGCGGGCTACCTGGAATTCGACGCCGCCTCCAAAGTCCATGGTGTCGCTGACAGGACTGTCGAATTCAAAGGCAAAGGACCCGCTGTTATTGACGTCAAAGGTCGCGTACGTGGAAGAGCCGCTCACCCGCCAGACCTGCTCGCCTGCCGAATCAATGCCGACTTTCATCGCTCCTCCGCCAAATGCGGCTGATGACCCGAGCATACCAAATGCTACTATGATGACTGCTTGAATAATGTACCTTTTCATACAATTACCTCCTTGGTTGTGCCCTCTGGGGCTTGAATTGCAACAAAATGTGAATGAATTTGCCTATTATTTACATCAGCCAAAAGTCGTATGCCTGTTATGAAGCGTAGCATTTTTTTTGGTTTTGTCAAGTAAAATTTGTTACCGGTCGGGCACCAGCTGCGAAGGGTCATGGTCAGCAGAGCGGATGGTCCCAGAGAGGCATTCGTCCTGTCCCTGCAGGAAGATATGCTTTGCCCTGAGCTAAGCTTTTCTATAATCTCGCAAAGCGGAGCATAACTCGGTTCTTTGGGCCCCTCGTCCCTTGTCGCTCGTCACTGCCGTTTATGTATCCGAACCCCAAGGTCCGCAGGGCCTGGCGCCAAATCCGTTGACACCGTATAGCTCCTTTGCTATCATTCGTCATTCTGCAGGAAAGGAAGCGTGATATTCATGAAGCGAAACATTCTGACCCGTCTGCCCGGCCTTGCGTCGCTCCGCGTCTACTGGAACGTGCTCTGCATCGTGTTCAAGGGAAGCCGGCAGGCGAAGCACGGGCGGTATGACGTGCATGACTGGAGCCGCAGCAGCCTCGAGACGAAGCTGGCCCTCGAGCGGGCTGGAGTTGAGTTCGAGATCACCGGCAGGGAGCATTTCCGCGACCTCGAAGGACCCTGCGTTTTCATCGGGAACCACATGAGCACCCTCGAGACCTTTGTGCTGCCCTGCCTTATCGCGGAGTACAAGGATACGACCTTTGTGGTGAAGCAGAGCCTCGTGGACTATCCCGTGTTTCGGTACATGATGCGCTCCCGCGATCCCATCACCGTGGGCAGGGAGAACCCCCGCGATGACCTGCGTGCCGTGCTCGACGGTGGAACAGATCGGCTGCAGCGGGGCATGTCGATCGTGGTCTTCCCCCAGACCACGCGGTCCGAGGTTTTCAATCCCGCGGAGTTCAACAGCATCGGCGTGAAGCTTGCGAAGAAGGCAGGGGTTCCCGTGGTGCCCATCGCGCTCAAGACCGACGCCTGGGCGAACGGCAGGTTCCTGAGGGACTTCGGCAGGATCGACCCGTCAAAGAAGGTTCATATCGCCTTTGGCGAGCCCCTGCGAATCACGGGCCGAGGCGATGAAGAGCACCGGAAGATCGTCGAGTTCATCGTGACAAATCTGAAAGAATGGGGCGCGGCACTGTGAACCGCTTGCCCGCGCTTCTCGTGCTGGCAATGTTCCTCTCTTCCGTCCAGGCGATGGCCAACGACGACCGTACTCCGCCCGCTGTCTGCAAGTATAAAGTATCACGCTGGAATGTGCCGCTCAAGCGGAGCGAGGGTCATCAGACGGTCAGTCATTCCTACAGCAGGCTCGCACCCGATGAGATAGATTCCGAGACAGGCTGCACGGTCTGCAGCGAGGACCAGGAACTGATCGAGGTCCCTCCCCTGGAGCCCTTCCGTCTCTGCTGGAAGATCGCGCCCAAGGTCCGAGCGGGCCTGGAACGTCTCGTGCGGGACGGCGCCCCGATCTTTTCGGTCAAAGGCTACGTGGTCATCAGATCGCGCGGCCCCCTTGATGCCGACGGCAACCGCACGGTTTTCAGCAATCATTCCTATGGCACGGCCCTGGACATCAACGCGCAGCTGAACGGCCTGTACGATAACTGTCTCGAGTTCGGTCCCTGGTGCCGGCTCGTAATGGGCGGTCCCTGGGAGCCTAGTGCGCCGGGGGCGCTCGTACCTGAAGGCGAGATCGTGCGGACGTTCACATCTATCGGGCTGAAGTGGGGCGGCGAGATCGAAGGACGGCAGAAGGATTTCATGCATTTTTCGCCGACAGGGTATTGACGAGGGTCATAAAAAACAAGATGTTTTCTCGCCAAGGCGGATAAGCTTTTCGCATAGGGCAAAGCGCATGGCGCATGGGGCAATACTTTGCTTTTAGTTTTTGGCGCCTCATCCCTGTTACCTGATGTCTTACGGCCGCTTCAACCTTTGCGTCCATCGCGCGGTTTCAGGGTGTTTTTTAACGGTCTGATGCAAAGCCTTGCTGATCTTCGGAGAGGAGAACCGGGTTTATGTTCGTACGGAATCTGAAGGACTGCGAGGAATTCATCGCCGGCGACGGCAGCATCCTGCGGGAGCTGCTGCATCCCGACAAGATGGACCTGAAGCTCCGGTACAGCCTGGCCCATGCCGTGGTGCGGCCCGGCGAGTCCACAAAACCGCACCGGCTCAGCACGTCAGAGGTCTATTATATAATAGAAGGTGTGGGAGAGATGCACATTATCGACGAGACCGCTGTGGTCCGGCCGGGCGACGCAGTCTATATCCCGCCTCATGCCCGCCAGCACATCAGCAACACCGGAAGCTCCGATCTCGTGTTTGTCTGCATCGTGGAACCTGCCTGGCGGAAGGAAGACGAAGAAGTTCTCTAAGTATCGGGACTGGTGGCAAGAAAAAAGGGCCGCCCATCAGGGCGACCCTCGCTAAGCTCGGTGAATGATTTAGTATGCGACGCCTTTCACCAACGGTCTCACGGCTCCCTGCATCGGTGTAACAGCCGTCGGCCGCATCATCTCGTTGTCCTCGTGGTCGATTATATGGCAGTGCCAGACGTAATTGTACATACCACCGCCGCTTGGGTCGAAGGGATAGGAGAGCATCGTCGGTGGCGTGTTCGTTGCCAGGTCGGTCGGCGCATAACGCACGGCGATGCGGGTCACCTGACCCGGGAGCATGATCACCGTGTCCTTCCACCCAGCCTCGTTCGGCAGCGGCGGCTGTACTGCCCCCTGCAGGAACGGCGTAATGTCCGGGTTGCCGCCCAAAGCGCGGGCATTGCCCGTAGTGTAGTCCAGAGGCGGACCATAGCCGGGGCAGAAGACGCCGGCCATGCAGGGCATGCCGGTTGTGATGTCCCAACCGCCGGCCGGGAAGGCAGCAGCGTAGGCTGCGTTGTAGTTGGTGACGTTGTAGTTCTGCCTGTTGATCAGCTGGAACTGCACCAGGTGCAGATGTATGGGATGCGCGTCGGCAGTAAGGTTGACGACCTCCCATACCTCGGTCTCGCCTTCCTGGGGCAGCTCGGACAAATAGTTATATCCCGCGCCATCGAGGGTAAATCCGGGAATAGGCTGCGTAACATACATGCCGGAGATCGGATCAACCCCGGTGACCCTTTTCCCGCTCCACTTCGTGTTGTTGACGAGGATCTCGAGAGGACCTCCGGGGTAAGCGGTCAGCACACCCGTCACCGGATCAATGGCAGTCATCGGCATGCCCATAACCTCGTTCAGCGTGAGCTGACGGGTAGTCTGGGCCGTCACTGCCAGGGTCCCTGTTGCAGGATTGACCAGTCTCGGGATTATCTGGTTGCCGGAACGAAGAGACACGCCGGAAGCCGGATCATAGCTAGCGTCTGCAACCGGGCCGAGCCCAACGCGGAATTGTATAATGCGGCCGAGCGTGCTGCCATCGGGAGGGGCGCCCTTGGGATAGGGGGTCCGGCCGGTGTTGCGGATGATCAGGTTCGTGCCTGCGAATCCGGCAAAATCGACGATCACTTCATAGCGTTCGCCGGGCTGCAAGATGAGTTTCTGCCCCAGATTCGGATCGAGCATGACGGGCGAGTCGAGATAGCCGCCATCCGTACTGATCACCCACATTGGCGGGCCCATAACCTTGGTGATCGGATTTACGAGAAACATCTCATAGGTGCGCGCGTTCGATCCGTTCAGGAACAGGAACCGATAGCGCTTTGCCTGGACATTCAAATACGGCCAGGCCTTTCCGTTGACGACGATGGTGTCGCCTACGAACTCAGGCGACCAGTAGGGGTGTTCCGGATTGGTGGCCCAGAGTATCCCACCTGCGCTGTCGGCCTGGAAAAAGAGCTGCCCGTTGCTGTCGAACATGCGGTCCTGGATAACGACCGGCACGACTTCGCTTACGGGCTGCAGGTTCGTCGGCAGGCTCATGGCAGGGTCGACAATGTAATAGGCGCCGGCCAGTCCAGCATACACGTTCAGGCGCGTTGCGCCCAGTGTGTGGTCATGGAACCAGAGCGGAGCCGCCTCCTGGACGTTCGGATACTTGTAGATCGAGGCATTAACAGGAGCCCCGGGAAACGAGTAATATCCATGGCCTTTATATGCGCCATTACTGGTGAACCACGCATCCGGCCCTCCATCGAGTTCAGCCGGCACCTCGCCTCCGTGCAGGTGGACAACAGCAGGGATGGGCGCGCCGTCCGGGATCCCTTCGCCGTAATTAAGCGAACAGGGGGAGAGATATGCCGGATACATTGCCATGTGATTGCACATGTTCATTTCCCAGTTGAGAGGGTCTGCCCAGTGCATGGTCTGGTCCGTGGAGTACTTGTATGCCAGCACGCCAGTGGTGGCGGTCGTGCCGAGGTTATTGATCCACGTCACGTCCGTGGACGTGCCGCGAGTGTTCACGATCACCGGACCGATGTACGTGTCCTGGGGTGCTCCTGTTAACGGAGGGCAGGCCGAACCGACAATATAACCCCAGACCCTCGTGGCCGGCATAGGCGGCGGCAATACTTGTGAGTTGAACTCACACATCGTGATCGTCAGAGGCTGATTGCCGAAGACCGTAGCCATCGTGCCGCCCGGTTGTACGCTCAACAGCGGCAGCGGCTGCATGAACTGCGGGATCGCCTTTCCTGCGATCGGGATCTGCGGCGATTTGGCGGCCATGGCGCTCTCGATGCCCGGCACGGCAAAGACCAGGAACAGGCCGAGCAGAAAGATCGCGCTGTTAACGGTGAATCTCTTGAATGTTTCCATATCTGATCTCCTTTCAGTTTATGAAATACATCATAAAAATTACCGAACGAGCAGAGAGCCTCCCCTCCCGATCACTTCCGTGAGCGATGAGTATTCCACGATATGTTCCATGAAAACATAATTTTCGCCGGAACTCTACGGGAATATTGCTGATTTTTTTGGGTATATTGCTGTCAGGAATGATTGTTTTTAGACTCGTTGGTCAGAGCCGCCTGATATTTATGAGGAGTAGTGCCGGTGAACTTTTTGAACTGACGAATGAACTCGCTCAGGTCACGGAACCCCGCATCCTGCGCCGCAAGAGAGATCGAGGCGTCGGGATGCTCCAGCAGGGCCTTGGCCTTCCTGATGCGCAGATGGTTGATGAACCGGATCGGTGACATGTTCAGGAACTTTTTGAACTGGCGCGAGAAGTGGAATTTGCTGAGGCAGGCTTCGCGGGCAAGCACGTCGAGATAGAGGTTGTCGGAGAGGTTCTTTTCGATGTAGCGCACGGCCCGGAGAAGATTTCCTGGGATATCTTCGGGCTGGTCAGGTGCAGGGGGCTCCCCGTCTATCAGGGCGAGCGGGAGAGGGAAACGTTCTTCGCGGGGGATGCGTTTCAGTTTCAGGAGTCTGTCCACGGCGCGCCTGATATCCTGTCGGTCCACGGGCTTTCGGAAGTAGTATCGCGCGCCGAGCGTAAATGCCTGGAGCACCACCTGTTCGCCTTGCGTGTCGGTCATGAAGATCACCGGCAGGCCGGGGTGGTTCATCTTGATGGTCCTGAGGAGGCGGAGCCCAGTTGAACTGTCAAGACCGCAGTCAAGAATCACGAGGTCAGCACTGCTGCACAGGGCGATATTGACGTTGTCATGCAGGGGATGCGCGGCCGATCCCGAGCCGCGCGGCACGAGGAAGCGGTATTCTTCGCCGTCGCTTTGGTTCGAGATGATGATGGTGAGCTGATAGGAGCGCACGACAAGCCTTTCAGAAAACGTCGAAACGGGCACTGTGCCGGGTATCGGAGTCCAGAGCCGGGTCCTATCATGAAAATGCAGACTGCAGCCTGAGCCGAGAAGGGAATATTTCCAAGGAAAATCAGGAAATTCTGACAATTCTTGTGCAACTTTGATGCTCGTTTCAGATTTCAAGCATTTACAATAACTTAAAATGATTTTAATATAAGTGTGGTACGATTTTCTGAGCGAAAGCGCACAACCCTGTTGGTTTCCCAACAGCAGGAGCGCTTGCTCGTCTTTGCAGGTGGGTGAAATGACGCCACGCGGGTGAAATAGACCCTGCGCCGGCAGTGCATATCGCACCCGCGGCGCAGGTTTTGTTACGCGGCTTTCCTCTGTTCCGTCACTTTCTGAAGCGCGACCAGAACCTTCTCGTAATCAGGATGATTTGAGACCTCGGGCACTATCTCGACATAACGGACCATATCATCCTTGTCGATGATGAACACCGACCTCGCCAAGAGCCGCGTCTCTTTCATCAGCACGCCATAGGCCGTCCCGAAGGAGCCGTCCCGGTGGTCCGAGTAAGCCTTGACCTTTTCGATCCCGGCCGTGGTGCAGAAGCGGGTGATGGCAAAGGGCAGGTCCATGCTGATGTTCAGCACGACCACGTCCGCTGGCAGCGACGCCGCCTCGCTGTTGAACCTCCGGGCCTGCACGTCGCAGACCGGCGTGTCAAGGGAAGGCGTGACGCTGATCACCTTGATCTTCCCGGCAAAGTCCCTGAGCGATACTTCCTTGAGGTCACCGTCAAGGACCGTGAATCCCGGCGCCTTGTCGCCGACCTTCAATCCCTTGCCCGCCAGGGTCGCGGCCTTTCCGTGTATGGTAACGATCCCTTTTCTTTCCATGAATATTCACCTCCCGTCATAGACCTCTTAATATATATAGGATAGAACCAATCCCCTTTACTGTCAAGGAACATGCTTCGGCCGTTGCTGCATAAGCGTGGTACCAAGGTCGCAATAACGCAGCGCTCGTTCTGATGCAAGTTTTTTCGCTTTTCGGCATTGCACGACTATGTTATACTCCCGGCCGATGATCGACGATATTATTCCACTGGACCGGACCCTGCAGCTGCGGGCAGCGCGCATGCCCTGCAAGACCTTTATCAAGTTCGAAGGAAAGAAGTTCACCTTCCGGGACATCGACCGCATGGCCGATATCTTTGCTTCCTTCCTGCTGGCAAAAGGCGTGAAACGAGGGGACCGGGTGGCCATTTTTTGCCACACCTGCCCCCAGTACGTTGCCGCCTATTTCGGCATCATCCGCGCCGGCGCGGTCGTGCTGCCGCTGAACACGCTGCTCGCCCACGAGGAGATCGATTTTATTCTGTCCGATGCAGGCGCAGCCATCTGTTTCTATGGGGCCGACTGTGGAGCAGTCGTCGGCAAGCTCGAAGTCCTCGGCAAGTATTCTCTCGTCGCTATGGGCGATGCCGAGCGCTTCGACGGCCCTGCTCCGCCTGATCCGGGGAACAAGCCTGATGATATCTCGACCATTCTCTACACCTCGGGCACCACAGGCCGCCCCAAAGGCGCGCTGCTCACGCACCGGAACATCATCTCCAATGCCCTGGCCTGCGCAGCCGTGATCCATATCAGCAGGAAGGACCGTTTTGTCGTGTTCCTTCCGCTGTTTCATTCCTTCACCTATACGGTCTGTATCATCATTCCCATTCTGCGGGGCTGCATGATCTCGCTGCTGCCGTCGGTGCGGCCCTTCACGCGGGTGATCAAGTCCCTCATCCTGGACCGCATTACACTTTTCGTGGCCATCCCGACGGTATACAAGATCCTGGCGGACAAGGACCTGCCCTGGTTCCTGAAGGTCCTGCTGAGGCTCCGGCTCTGCATCTCCGGCGCCGCGCCGCTGCCTGTGCGGGTGATACACGATTTTGAAGAGGCCTTCAAGGTGCCGCTGCTCGAAGGATACGGTCTGACCGAGGCTTCGCCCGTGGTTTCGCTGAATCCGCCGGAAAAGGGAGCGAACCGGCCTGGCACGGTGGGGCTGCCGCTTCCCGGCCTGGAAGTGCGGGTCGTGGACGACGCGGGGCAATCGCTGTCCGCCGGCGCACCAGGCGAACTGCTCGTGAGGGGGCCGAACGTGATGCAGGGATACCTCAACAAGCCCGAAGAGACGGCGCAGGCCATCCGAAAGGGCTGGCTGTACACGGGAGACGTGGCTGCCATCGACACCGAGGGATACATCAAGATCATCGACCGCAAGAAGGATATGATCATCATTGACGGTCTGAATGTCTATCCCTACGAGGTTGAAGAGGTCCTGTACCGCCACCCCGACGTCAAGGACTGCGCCATGATCGGCGTGCTGATCGACGACGCCAAGGAGATGGGTGTCATGTATGTGGCGCCGAAGGACGGCAGGAAGCCGGGCGCGAAGGAACTGCGCGATTATCTTTCGGCCCATGTGGCCCACTACAAGGTGCCGCGCCGCTTTCTGGTCCTTGATGAGCTGCCCCGGAACCCCACGGGCAAGATAATGAAAAAAGAACTTCGGAAACAGTACGCGGAAAAGGAGCAGGCGCACCGCGACTGAATTTATCAGGCAGGGCGAAGGAGCGTATCATGGCCGAAAAAAATCAGATCAGCCGACAGGCCGTCATTCTCTGGCTGCTTATATTCGCAGCCGTCTTCGTCTGGTCAGTGATCAGGCCCCGGGATTATGTTATCTGGCTGCTGGAAGTAATGCCGGCTGTTATCGCCTTTGTGCTGCTCGCCCTTACCTGGAAACGATTTCCCCTCACTGCACTGTCCTACTGGCTCATCCTTATCCATGCCGTGATCCTGATGGTCGGCGGCCACTACACCTATGCCGAGGTCCCGTTTTTTAACTGGCTGCGCGACGCTTTCGATCTGTCCCGCAATAGTTACGACAAGGTCGGGCACTTTGCGCAGGGGTTCATTCCGGCGATCATTGCCCGGGAGGTCCTGATCAGGACCTCGCCGGTGAAGGGCGGGGGATGGCTTTTCTTTCTCGTCGTCTCCGTCTGTCTCGCCATCAGCGCCTTCTATGAATTGATCGAATGGTGGGTGGCCCTGCTCTCCGAAGAGGCGGCCGAGGCTTTCCTGGGAACGCAGGGGTATGTGTGGGACGCGCAGTCAGACATGTTCTTCGCATTGGTCGGCGCTGTGCTGGCCCTGGTGCTGCTCAAGAAGGTCCATGATCGGCAGCTGGCGAGGCTGGGAGAGAAGAGTTGATTGACTTAATCCGTATTCACGTCCTGCACAGGTTGCATCGGCCTGTCACATTCGACGATAACGGTTTGGGTCAGATCGTAGCAGCTGTAGCGAAAACCGACAGGCCAGTAGATAAGTGCATAGGGAGGCCAGAAGATCGAGGCAATACGGAATCTTGACGGAAGCTTGCCTGACTGGACCACGGTGTCCTTCCGAATGAGCTGGTAGTCTATGCCGCTCAGGGAGGACCAGAACAGCGGGCGCAGTTGAATAGTGGTGCCCAGTTCGCCGGGGGTTGCTTTCTTCCCATGAACGACCAGTTCCGTGTTTTCGGGAATGATGAATCGCGCCGAGGTCGAGCATCCCGCAAGCGCCAGGCCGAGAATGGCAATTACAGCTGTCACGATTCGCATCATTGTATCCTCCTGTGGTAAGGTGAATGAGCCGGAGCCGGGCAGGCAGCGCGGTCCGGCGCTGTGGGTGAGTAAGGCGCAACGGCAGTTCCGCGGAGCTGTAAGCTCCGCGGCAAAGTGTAGCGAAAAACGGGATGAAAGGCAATTGAAAATGTACGAGTGCTTTCCCGCGCGCGGGGGAAGAACAGCGGTATATCAATGAGGAGGTACTGGTTTCATGACAAGAAAGCTGACTATCGGTGTTCTTGTGCTCGCCTTCGCTCTAGGGGCCTGCGCCGGGCGAATAGCGCGTCCGATCCAGGCGGTCTGGCCGACCGACGAAACCCTTTCGTGCGAGGATATGCTGGAAGAGCGAAGAATGAACGGCGGGGAGATAGCCCGCCTGAGGGCGGAGAAGGGGAGAAGGACGCGGCATAATACCGAAGCTCTCTGTCTCGGATTCTGCATCGTGCCGCTCTTTACCATGGATCTTACCGATGCCCAGGACATCGAGATAGACGCGTACAAAGAACGGATCAGGCGGCTTGAGGACCTGTCGCGCCAGAAGAACTGCCCGCCGCCGCCGCAGAGGTAGAGTGAGATGGGAACGTTCCCGATCAGCAGCAGCGTGAGTTTTTTGTCCGGGGCATAAGCCGCCATGCAGAGCCGGCAGAATGTGATATAGTTACTGCATAAATCCATTCTTCAGGAGGATGCCATGAAGCTCATTAAGGGAGCAGTGCTTGCACTTGCCGCATCTGCAGTTCTGACCGGTTGTCTGTACATGAACGTGAAGGCGCCTTATGATACGGACCTGAACAAGACGGTCCTGGGCCAGAAAACGGGCAAGGCCTCATCGCAGTCGGTTCTCTGGCTCGTGGCCTGGGGCGACGCCGGCACGGCCGCCGCGGCCAGGGACGGCAACATCACCACGGTGAACCATATGGACCGGGAAGCGTTCAGCATACTCTTCGGCCTCTATACCAAAACGACCACCGTCGTTTACGGGGACTAGGTGCTGCCATGAAGAACCGTATCGGTCTTGCTATATCTGCCGTGGCGCTTCTGCTCCTGGCAGGCGGTACAACAGGATGCATCTACACGCACACGGTGTCGCCCCTGGGCCGCAACATGCACGCCACCGAGATGGCAAAGAGCAGCGGACAGGGCGACATCAAGCAGATCGCTATCCAGGGCATCAGCGTCACCTGGGGCGACAATGCTCTCGGCGAGATCGCCCGGAAGAACGGGATCTCGGAGCTGCTCTATGCGGACCAGGAACTGCTGAGTGTCTTCGGCATCTGGCGCCAGGAGACCATTCACCTCTACGGCCGGTAGCGGTTGAGCCCCGGCGTCTTTCGTTCCATCTGCGACGGGCGATTGCATGATGCGCGTCAGTGGAAAGCAAGGGAGCAAGGGCAGGCCGTATCACGCGGACGCTAAGGCACGAAGAAATGCATGCTGAAGGCGCGGTTTGCCGACGCTGCAATTCTTCGTTACCTTCGTGCTCTTCGTGGTGAAAATAACGCTGGTGCTTCTCTGCAGGAAATATGAGGGGTGATCAGAGGGTGGTCTGGCCCGCGCCGGGCCGGTGGAGCCGGGAGGATGCATTGTAGGGATTGTCCGTCAGGATAAGCGTACCATCGGAGCTGTAGGTCACGTAGATCGTCGAGACCGGTGAAGCCGTGGTGACGCCTCTTCCTTTATAGAGGCGCATGATCTTCCGGACGTAGTTCTGTGTCTCCTTGAAGGGCGGTATGGTTCCCCATCGTTTCACGGCCGTCTCGCCGGCATTATAGGCGGCCAGGGCAAGAGAGATGTTCCCCTCATACCGGTCGAGAAGATAGCGGAGGTACCGCACGCCGCCATAGATGTTTTCCCGGGGGTCAAAGGAGTTCTTCACGTTCAGGTCCACGGCAGTGGCGGGCATGAGCTGCATCAGGCCCATGGCGCCCTTGCGCGAAAGGGCGTAGGTGTTGAAGTTCGATTCAACCTGTACAACGGCATGTACAAGGTCCTCATCAACGCCGTAGCGGCCGCAAGCTGCGCTGATGATGTCCCGGTAGGACGAGGGGATGTTTGACGAGACCACGTAGTCGGCGCGTCGCACCTGCTCGTCGCTGCTGGAAGCCGAGGCCTCACGAGCTGCAACGCGCTGCCGTTCTGATTTCACCTTCCGCGGGTTCTTGCCCTTCACATCCACATTCGTGAAGTGGACCACACCGTTCTCATCAACGTAGGAATAGATGTCGGCCCAGGCCGCCTGCAGAGGGCAGCAGAGCAGGAGGGCTGCTATGAGAAATGACGTTGTACCGTTCAATCCGATCCCCCGAAGAACGAATTTTGTTGCCGCAACCACTTTTGCTCAGATTATAGGGGATAAGGGCCTCTCTTGTCAACAGGGCAGGAGAGGAAAAACGCGAAATGTTCCCGACCGTTCCGGCCGCCCGTCCGGGCGGCGAGGCGGGATTTTATGCATGCAGGGAGGCCTTGCCTGCCACAAATTACTTGACATAACAGGCCCGGTCGATTACTATGGGCTCACATCGCGGGGTGGAGCAGTCCGGTAGCTCGTCGGGCTCATAACCCGAAGGTCGTCGGTTCAAATCCGGCCCCCGCTACCAATCAAACTAAAGGCTCAGGGTGCAAACGCTGAGCCCTTTTTTATTCAACAGGTCACGCGGTGGTGTGCAGGGAGGGCAGGGCGAAGTAGGCGCAGGTTTATGTTGCTCGTCGCTGCCCTTCTGCATCCAGCACTCAACGCTACATCCCGAATTTCACACTTGATAAAAACTCCTCCTTGCTTTTTCCAGGGATCTCACCTATTATCAAATACATACAGTCCTGACAGCGGCTGAACGCAGGCCGTTGCATCATGCACCGTGAATCATGGATCAGTTTTTATTGACCACTCTTCGCTGCCGTTTAGGTGTCTGGCTCCTGTATTTTCTACTGCTCTAGTTCTTATTTGCTTTAATTGGGGGTGTATCAAATGAAAGATAAAAAGAAAACAATGATCCCCTGTCCGGGATGCGGCGGTAAAGGTTCTATAATATGTGCTGACTGTCGTGGGCAGGGAAGACAGCGCAGCAGCAATGCCGTTGATCGTCCTTGTTCGAGTTGTCACGGAAAAGCAACGAGCATCTGTCCTCAGTGCCGGGGTGCGAGAAAAGTAACGGGTGGTAAATAGAGATCAACGGGCGCGTTCAGAGGGCAGATGGAAGAGGGCAGAAGCCTGTACTCTCTGGTTCGACCCCCTGGTCCGTGACCTTGTACCCTGACCCTTATGGTTCCAATACAAATCTGCAAAGGAGGATTAACATGAAGCAGGGAATGAGATTGTTGGTATTGTTGGTGTCGGTATTGGTAGTAGCATTGGTAGTTTCAGCCTGTTTTCCCCGTTTTCCCGGACGTCATCTGCCCCGACCTCCTCATAGGCTGCCTTTGCCGCGGTAGCATCTCATTGTTTCAGGGGGGGCAAAATTAATGCGGTACAATCAACAGACAGAGAGGGCGTTTCCATGCCCGAATCGTTCAAAACGCGTCTTGCCCGGTGGGGCTTCAATCTCTTCCCAGCCTACTGCAGCACCGGGGCGCGGGTAATCTATATTTCCGACGACTGGCGCGAAGTGCGCGTCAGGCTGCCGCTCACCTGGCGGACGCGCAACTACGTGGGCACGATCTTCGGCGGGAGCATGTACGCGGCCGTGGACCCCATCTACATGCTGATGCTGATCAAGATCCTCGGACCCCGCTATGTGGTCTGGGACAAGGCCGCGTCCATCCGCTTCCGGAAACCGGGCCGGGCGGACCTCGATGCGCGGTTCACGATCAGCAGCGATGAGACCGACCTGATACACCAGGAACTGGAGCGTCATCCTTCACTAGACCGGACCTATCACGTCGATTTGGTCGACGCCGCAGGCGTGGTCCATGCATCCTTCGAGAAGGTTTTATACATCCGGAAGGCAGGCGCGCAGGATTCCCATCAGTGACCCCCGGACATGTGTTGCAATATCTTGATCTTCCGGGCCTTGACAGCCGTCCTTATCAGTGCGAGAATTAAATCGTGAAACAGTCACTTGTCATAGCACCGCTGATCCTTATGCTTTCTTCCTGCGCCCCTGTGTTGAGCAGGGACGTGATGAAGCAGGCTCTGCAGGATGTGCCGCTTTCAGCGGTCCGGCAGGCCCCTGCAGCCTATGCAGGCAAGATATTCATCCTGGGCGGCATGATCGTCGAGACCAGGGTGACGGCAAAGGGGTCCCTGATCGAGGCCCTTTCCCTGCCCATAGATTCCTACGGATATCTCAAGTACCAGGGCAGTTCCGAGGGCCGGTACCTCGCATTGCTTCCGACGGAAAAAGGAATGCTCGACCCCGCGATCTTTGCCAAGGGCCGCGAGATCACCGTTGCAGGCGAGTTCCGGGAGCTGAGGAAAGGGAAGATCGACGAGGTGGAGTATGTTTATCCCCTTTTCGAGATCCGGGAGCTCTACCTCTGGCAGGAGCGAAGAGACTACTATGCCTATCCCGGATACCCGTGGTACGGCTATCCCTACTGGTATTATGACCCCTGGTACTATGATCCGTGGTGGCGGCCCTATCCGCCTCCCTACTGGCCTTCGCCGAGAAGGTAAGATAGTGTTGCTCTCCCCATGTTGTGATGATCTCAAGCAAGTCAAAATCACAGAGAATGGTGGTGTTCGCATGGCATCAGAGAAAAGGCCTGCAGGTGATGATAAGGCTGAGCAGACCATTGCCGCGGCGCGGCGCGATCGGGAGGAGCGGGAGAAGGCCTACCGGGACAGGGCGCTTAAGCTTTTTCCCCACGTCTGCGGGCGATGCAGCCGGGAGTTCTCCGGAAAAAAACTGCGGGAACTGACCGTACACCATAAGGATCACAACCACGACAACAACCCCCCTGACGGCAGCAACTGGGAGCTGCTGTGCATCTACTGCCACGAGGACGCCCATTCGCGCCTCGTGAACGCCCAGCCCGGTTCTGCGGTGCCTGCTGAGAACCGCGAGCCTCTTGCTACTCACCGGCCCTTCGAGGGCCTTGCGGAGCTATTGAAGCGGAAGGCCTGATATGCTGTCAGCGTCGGAGATCTATCAGTTGGTGTGTGTTTGAGGGGTCGACGGGACGAGGATATCAGGATTGTTGAATCGGTCTCAAAATGATATACTGATCAAGTGATTTGATAGATTAAAGAAAGGAGCGTGTGATGGCATCGAAGACCGTTCAGGCGGAACTACCGGAAAAGATTTACGATCAAATTAAGGTCCTGGTCGACGAAGGCTGGTTCACTTCGGATAAGGACGTGATCACCGAAGCCTTGCGACGGTTCCTCGAAACCCACAAACCCGAACTGATGGCAAAGTTCGTTCGGGAAGATGTTGAGTGGGGCCTCTATGGAAAGGACTGATGCGGCGCCTATTCAGACAGCCATTCTCGACGCAGGTCCCATCATCCATCTCGATGAGCTAGGCTGCCTGCCCCTCCTGTCTGATTTTCATGAACTCCTTGTCCCCGTCGCCGTCTGGAAAGAAGTCGAACGCCATCGACCATCCGCAATAAGTGCTGATCAAATTACCTTTATAAAGCAACAAGCCCCTGTTCTATCCAGCGCTCTTTATGCCCTGTGCGAGGCCTTTAACCTTGACAGGGGAGAACGGGAAGCCCTGGCTGTTTGCCATATTCGTGCGGGTGCGATCCTTTTTACGGATGATGCAGCGGTGAGGCTCGCGGCGAAGGCCGCAGGGGTTCGGGCTTACGGCACACTGGGTATTTTGATCAGGGCCATTCGACAAAGGCAGCGCACCCCCGCTGAAGTGATCAGAATGCTTGAGCAAATTCCCTCTCAGACGACACTTTTTATCCGGAAGAGCCTCTTGCAGAAGATAATAGAAGAAGTCAGGGCGAGTTCGGAATAAAGCCAAATCGGAATCGTTGCGGTAAAAAAGTAACTTTGGGGCATTGTGGAATCAGTAAAAAAACAAATCTGTGGTTGATCGGAGCCGCCTCGCATTACTTCTCCAACACGATCCTCTTCCTCCAGGTCTTTCCCTTTCCCGGAAAATCAGACCGATAGTGGGCGCCCACGCTGTTCTCACGCAGCAGCGCCGAGCGGGTGATGAGCAGTGCCGTGGTGACCATGTTCCTGAGTTCCAGGGCTTTGCTCTCGAAGGGGGCATTCTTCAGCTCCTTCGCCCAGGCCTGCAGTCGCCGCAGCGCTGCGGCGAGCGTTTTCCGGTCCCGCACAACGCTCACCTGTTCCCACATTAATCGCTTCAGTTCGACTCGCATACGTTCTCTTGCCCCGGTGCTCAGGGGTTTATTGGCCGATGACCGTGCATGCCGAAGGGAAGGCGCGGGAACGGGCCGCTTTTTTCCCTGCGGCCCTGCAGCATAGCGCGCAGCAGCAAGGCCTGCCCGCTCTCCAAAGACGAGGCCTTCGAGCAGGGAATTGCTTGCCAGCCGGTTCGCTCCATGTACGCCAGTGCAGGCGGTTTCGCCTGCGGCGAAAAGTCCCGGCACGGTCGTCCGCCCCCAGGCATCGGTCCTCACGCCGCCCATAATGTAGTGGGCTGCCGGCGAGGCGGGGATGGGTGTTGCTGTTATGTCGATGCCGTACTCCTGGCAGGTGGCGTAGATCCGCGGAAAACGGGTTTTCACATAATCAGTTGAGAGATGGGTCATGTCGAGAAACACATGGTCATCTCCTGTTTTTGCCATTTCTGTGTGGATCGCGCGGGTGACCACGTCGCGCGGAGCGAGCTCCCGAGCCTGATGATAAGCATCCATGAACCGGATTCCGCGGGCGTTCAGGAGCTTTCCGCCTTCACCGCGCATGGCCTCGGACAGCAGGAACTGGGGCGCGCCCGGGCGATAGAGCGCCGTGGGATGGAACTGGACGAACTCCATGTCCAGAAGGGCTGCGCCGGCCCGGAAGGCCATGGCCATGCCATCGCCTGTGGCCACGAGGGGATTCGTGGTGCGCTCAAAGAGCTGCCCTGCACCGCCCGTGGCGAGCACCACGGCCTTTGCCGAGATGATCAGCGTTTTGCCGAGCTTTTCCTGGAGCACGACAGCTCCGCAGCACCGGCCCCTGGACAGCAGCAGGTCCACGGTAAAAGCAAAGTCAAGTTTCACCGCCTTGCCCGTGGAGCGCACCTTGTCGATCAGCACTCGCATGATCTCGCGCCCAGTGGAATCGCCCTGGGCGTGCAGGATCCTGCGCTTTGAGTGGGCAGCCTCCTGGGTAAAGGCGAGCTTGGCGCCCTCGCGGTCGAATTCGGCGCCCCAGACCATGAGTTCCCGTATCCGCATGGGGCCTTCCTCGACAAGGGTCTTGACGGCCCTGCGAATGCATAAGCCGTCGCCGGCCTTGAGCGTGTCCTCATAATGGATCGAGATCTCGTCCTCGTCGGACAGGGCAACGGCCACGCCGCCCTGGGCGTATTCGGAGCTGCTCTCGGTGGGCTCGGCCTTGGTAACGACGAGGACCTCGCCGGAGCGACCGAGCTCAATGGCGGCGCGCAGGCCTGCCACGCCGCCGCCGATGACGAGATAGTCGGTTGTTATGTGTTCTGTTCTACGATCCATGGGCGCGCTGGGGGGCATCGTCGCGGGCGCGGCAGCTATTTCACCGCAGATTTCTGGAGCAGGAATGGATTGCGGCCGTCGATGGCTATGAGCCGGTTGGTTGCAGGATCGAGCTCGAAGGTGACCCTGCCGCCGTCCTTCACGGTCCTGCCGCCCGCTGTCTGCCATTCCCCGTGCCAGTTAAAGGTTGTCCGGATGGGGCCGCGCTGTTCCACGACCACGAGCATCTTGAGGGGCTGGACTGAGAAGCTGATGGCCTGGTAGGACTTGAATATTCTTTCAAGCTCTTTTTCCAGGGAATCCCTGTCCTTGAATCGTTCGTCGATCCGGCTCATGAAGGCGGCAGTGTTCTTTGTCTCGTAGGCGTCCGACAGCGCCCGAAGCATCGAAAGCGTGCTCTCACCCTGGAGCGCGGCGCCGGTCAGCGGTTTTTTTGAACAGGCAGTGGATGCGGCCAGCAGGAATAGGGCGGTGAAAAGAACGAGTGATTTGCGCAGCATAAGATCCTCCTGGGGAAAAATACAGAATTTCAGGGTATATCGCGAACGCGGGTAAGCGAGGCGGCATCCCCGTCGCTCGGACGCGCAATCGCGCTGAAAAAACGGCGTAGCCGCGCGGTCCGCCGAAGTCGATTCAACGTAATCGTTTAGTTTGTCCGGGCTCTGTTCAGGCGATCCCGGGCGCGTCCGTCGCTCTCATTGCGTCTTAATCTATGAAGAGCCGATGTAAGAATACAGGAAGTGCGAAGGGTGATGCAAGACAAAAAGTAGCGCCCTCTCGCCTTCGTGCAGCTACAGGATCGCTTTCAGGAA
>Ga0154442_1044_pt1 | contig 28880 bp, 23 predicted proteins | sample RifGroC2_FD_115946 | JGI IMG/M metagenome (GOLD analysis project Ga0154442, IMG submission 115946) | Nitrospirae bacterium GWC2_57_13
TGAAGAGTACCTCCGCCTGAAGATCCTAACTTGTATGCTGCCGCCGATCTAAAAAGGCTCAATATCGTGTCATCGACTTGGAGAAGAGCCTTTATTATTTATGGAGGATGTCAATGAAAATAGCTGATATGATCCGGCAGGCGCTGGAAAAAAAAGGTTTCAAAAACCTGAAGGACGCCTCCAAGGTCCTGGGTATCAGCCCCGAACTCCTCAGGGTGACAATCAACAAGGGGCATATTCCCAAAGATACGACGCTCATGATGATCGCCGGCAAACTGGGGCTTGAAAAATCCGTATTGATCCTTTCGGCGCACCAGGAGAAGGTGCCGTCGGAGGTCAAGGGGTTCTTTCTCTCCCCCTCAACGACAAAGTATCGTCGCGGCAAGAGGAAATATCCACTTTCCGAAGAGCAGATAAATTATCTCGAAAAGATCTTGAGCATCGATGAAATACAGATGCTCAGAAAGTTCCGCCAGGTTTCCGATGATGCCCGCACGCAGATCGTCGGCTATGTGGAATATCTCTTCGCGACAAAAAAGGTTGCTTGATTGCTTGAAGTAAAGGGTGTGGAGCCCGAAGGAATGGCCGCGGCGCTCGGGATCGTGCCGGGAGACGGAGTGATGGCGGTCGACGGCCGCGAGATCCGCGACGTCATCGATTACCGTTTTTTTATTGCCGAGGAACAGGTAGCGCTGACGATCAAAAAACTGAACCGCGCCGTAGTTACGCTCAATATATCAAAGGCTTTCGAGGATGATCTCGGCTTGGAGTTCGGCCCCCTTCGCATCAGACGGTGCCGAAACAACTGTATTTTCTGTTTCGTGGATCAGATGCCGTCGGGATGCCGGAAAAGCCTCTATGTCAAGGATGATGATTATCGGGCATCTTTTCTCTACGGGAATTATATTACGCTCGGAAATATCTCTGAAGAGGAACGTGCCAGGATCTTTGAACAGCGACTCAGCCCGCTCTATGTTTCCGTGCACGCCACAGAACCGGACCTCCGGCGTTTCATGCTCGGCAACAGGCGTGCGCCTGACATCCGCATGGAGCTTGAGCGGCTTGCTGCGGGTGGCATCAGGTTTCATACGCAGATCGTGCTTTGTCCGGGCATCAATGACGGATCGCATCTTACCAGGACCGTCAACGACCTTGCCGGGCTCTTCCCCTCAGTTGCATCGATCGCAGTCGTTCCCGTGGGCATTACGTCCCATAGGCAGGACCTTTATCCTGTTGCCGTTTTTTCAAAAAGAAGAGCACAGGCAGCCGTGCGGGAGATCGAGTCCCTGGCCAGACGGTTCAAGCGGACTCTCGGCACCAACCTGGTGTTCGCTTCCGACGAACTGTATATCAGGTCGGGGGAGCGCTTTCCTTCGTATCGTTCCTATGAGGATTTTCCCCAGATCGAAAATGGTGTGGGCATGGTAGCTGCGTTTCTGCATGAGGCCGAGCGCATGAAACTGCCGAGAAAAATTCATCCTCTGAAGATAACGCTAGTGACAGGAAGGTCCTTCGGCCCTATATTGAAACGTGCCGTCAACGTCTTTCGTACGGTGCGCGGCCTGACCATGAACGTGGTGACGGCTGTTAACAGATTCTTCGGCCCGACCGTGACAGTGAGCGGGCTGCTCTCAGGGCAGGATATTGTCACCGCTCTTGAGAACAGGAAGATCGGCGACATTTTGGTCCTTCCCGCCGCTGCGATCAAGGAAGGCGAGGAGTTGTTCCTTGACGGCATGACTAGTGGGGATATGGCTCGTATCCTGGGAACTGAAGTCAGAATTGCGGACAGCCTGCACGATATCGCGCAGATCGTGCGGGAGGGAATAGGCGCTTCAGTGTAGGCAGGCTTCATGACGTAGGCGCAGCTGCATCTGGCGTAAGGAGAAGTATGATCTCAGGCAAGACCAGCCTATATGGAATATTCGGTTTCCCTGTAGGGCATTCGTTCTCTCCGGCAATGCACAACGCTGCATTCAAGAAGCTCGGGCTTGACGCCTGCTATGTGCCTTTTGCAGTCGCTCCTGACCGGCTCGCTGAGGCCGTTCGCTCGATCATTCCTCTCGGCATCAGGGGGTTGAACGTCACCGTGCCGCATAAGGAGCGGGTGATACCCTATCTTGACGAACTTTCCGAGGAAGCTCGACTTACGGGAACGGTGAACACTGTCGAGGTAAGGGAGGGCCGACTGGTCGGACATACGACGGACGGACGGGGTTTCCTCCGGTCCCTACGGGATGAAGCGGGATTCGATCCGCGCGGCAAGAGCTTTGTGCTCTTCGGTTCCGGAGGGGCGGGCAGGGCCATAGGTTTCAGTTTGGCCCTTGCAGGCGCCCGCCAGATAGCTGTGCGGGATGTTGATGAGGCTAAAGCCCGGCTCCTTTCACAGGATATTGCAGAAAAGACAGGAATCACAACCAGCGCGCTTTCCCCTGAGATGCTGGTTGGGTATTGTAATGAAGCTGACTGCCTCATTAACGCCACGCCACTGGGATTGAAGAAGGAAGATCCCCTGCCACTGGATAAGAATTTTATCAATAAAAATCATCTTGTCAGCGATCTTGTATATAATCCTCCGGCAACGGCATTATTAGTTGCCGCGAAACGAAGGGGTGCGAAGACATTGCGTGGTCTCGGAATGCTTTTGTATCAGGGTGTGATAGCCTTCGAGATATGGACAGGGAAAAAGGCACCCGTAGAGGTCATGAAAAAGGCGCTTACTGCACAAGTGCTTCCTCAGCGCAGGTAAAAATCTTTTACCTGTTGCTGAAACCTTGACAGCAGAGAATCCATGCAGTAGAATTAACGTGTTAATGCTTTAGGTTTACGTAAAAGGGAGTAGAATTATGGCAATGGCAATGGCAGGGCGGCTCGGGACCATGCTGGTGTCTTCGGGCCTGATCACGGAAGATCAGCTGAAGCAGGCGCTCGCGATGCAGCAGCGGGAGGGCGGCCGGCTGGGGTCTATTCTGGTCAAGATGAGTTTTGTTCCGGAAGACAAGCTCATGATGTTTTTGAGCAAGCAGTATGGCGTACCCTACGTGGATCTCAGCAGGTTCGATATCGACCAGAATATCGTAAAGCTTATTCCTGCTGATGTAGCGCAGAAATACCAGATTATGCCGATCAATCGCACGGGCGCCACGATCACGATCGCCATGGTAGATCCCTCGAATGTCTTTGCCATAGATGATGTAAAGTTCATGACAGGTTACAACGTCGAACCCGTCGTGGCCACTGAAGGTGGGATCAAAGGAGCGATCGGAAAATATTACAGCCTCACCACCGCCATCGAGAAGGTGATGACCGCTCTTGAAGTCGACGACAAGTCGGTCGGCGTGATCCATGATGATGAGGAGAAGCTCGACGTTGCCAAGCTCAAGGCCGAGGTGGAAGACGCCCCGGTCGTGAAGCTCGTGAACCTCATTTTGACCGATGCTGTCCAGAAAGGCGCCAGCGATATTCACATTGAAGCCTACGAAAAATCCTTCCGGGTCCGGTATCGGATCGACGGTTCGTTATATGAAGTCATGTCTCCGCCGATGAAGCTTCGCGCGGCGCTCACCTCGCGCCTCAAGATCATGGCGGAACTTGATATCGCAGAACGCCGGCTGCCCCAGGACGGCAGGATCAAGCTTAAAATAAAAGACAAGGAAGTCGATCTTCGCGTTTCGGTTCTTCCCTGCCTCTTCGGCGAAAAGATCGTCATGCGGATCCTTGACAAGAGCAACCTGATGCTCGATCTGAGAAAGCTCGGGTTTGAAGCAAAGGCCATGAAGGATTTCATGGACGCCATCAGTTCTCCCTACGGCATGGTCCTTGTGACGGGACCAACGGGAAGCGGCAAGAGTACCACGCTCTATTCAGCGCTGCAGCAGATCAATACGATCGATGTGAACATCATGACCGCCGAGGATCCTGTCGAGTACAACCTCATGGGCGTCAATCAGGTTCAGATGAAGGATGATATCGGCCTGAATTTTGCCGCTGCTCTTCGTTCGTTCCTGCGGCAGGATCCCGATATCGTGATGGTTGGAGAGATCCGGGATTATGAGACGGCGGAAATCGCGGTCAAAGCAGCGCTGACCGGCCATCTCGTGCTCTCGACGTTGCATACAAATGACGCGCCGAGCACGGTGAACCGTCTTCTGAACATGGGTGTCGAGCCTTTTCTCGTATCGTCATCGGTGGTCCTTATCCTGGCCCAACGGCTCGTGAGGAAGGTCTGCCAGAACTGCAAGAAGCCAGAAAAACTGCCTGTGCAGATATTTATTGATGCAGGCTTTACAAAAGAAGAGGCGGTGACCGTCGTTAGCAACCGGGGAGAAGGCTGCACGACTTGCAACAATACTGGCTATAAAGGACGAGTCGCTCTTTACGAAGTGATGCCGGTGAACGAGGAGATCAAGGAGCTGATACTCCAGGGCGCGTCTGCGATTGATATCAAGAAGTCATCGATAAAAACGGGGATGCAAACGCTTCGTATGAGCGGTCTGTCAAAAGTGAAGGAAGGATTGACTTCATTGGAAGAGGTAGTAGGGTCTACATTTTCCGATTGATTATATTCGTTCTGTTGTCAGAAGCATAATATGATGCGGCAATATAGCGGTCGTTGAAACCGATAGTGTAAGGAGTCGTAATGGCTAATCTGCATGATTTGTTGAAATATATGATAGAAAAAGGCGCGTCTGACCTGCATATTACTACAGGTATTCCGCCATCGGTAAGGATAGACGGAAAAATACGGCCAATTCCAGGCCTGGAGGCGCTCGGCGCGACGCAGACCAAGGACTTGTGCTACAGTATTCTTACAGACGCCCAAAAGCATAAATTCGAAGAGAATAGTGAGCTTGATCTTTCCTTCGGTGTCAAAAACCTCTCACGATTCCGCGCCAATATATTCGTCCAGCGCGGTGCCGTGGCTGCTGCCATCAGGACCATTCCGTTCAAGATCAAGACATTCCAGGATTTGGGCCTTCCAGATGTTGTTTCCGACCTTTGCAATAAGCCAAGAGGCCTCATTCTCGTGACAGGCCCGACGGGAAGCGGTAAGTCCACGACCCTCGCTTCCATGGTTGATAAAATCAACAGCGAGCGAGCCGAACACATCATCACGATCGAAGATCCCATAGAGTACCTCCATCCGCACAAGAAATGTCTGGTGAATCAGCGGGAAGTGAACGCAGACACGAAGTCATTTAAAGACGCACTCAAATACATTCTTCGACAGGACCCTGACGTGGTACTTGTCGGTGAAATGCGCGACCTGGAGACGATCGAAGCTGCCCTCACCATAGCCGAGACAGGACATCTGACATTCGCCACTCTACATACGAATTCGGCCGCCCAGACCATGAACCGCATCATAGATGTGTTCCCGTCGCATCAGCAGTCTCAAGTACGGGCACAACTGTCTTTTGTTTTGGAGGGAGTTATGTCGCAGCAGCTTATTCCTAAGAACGGCGGTGGCAGAGCGCTTGCGCTCGAGATCATGGTGCCGAATGCCGCAATACGGAATCTGATCCGTGAAGATAAGATCCATCAGGTTTATTCCATCATGCAGACGGGTCAATCCAAGTTTGGCATGCAGACGTTGAACCAGTCGCTCTATGAATTGTATATCAGAAAGCAGATATCTTATGAAGAATGCATCGGAAGATCATCAGTCCCTGACGAACTCATTCAGATGCTGGGACGCGCCGGCCTGGCAACACCGCAGATGGCTCCAAAAGACTATCGTTGAAAAAAAGTTGTTTCGACTTATGCAGTTGAATGCTCAGGCTGAAACAAAGGGGTGATGTTATGGCGACCACGATGTTCAAGTGGGAAGGGAAAAACCGGCAGGGAACGATCCAAAAGGGTGAACTTGCTGCAAAAAGTAAGGACGAAGTGATGACGCTGCTTCGCCGTCAGAATATACTGCCCATCAGCGTATCGGCTAAACCAAAAGAGCTGAAGTTCCAATTCGGATCGCAAATCACTGATAAAGATATTGTTATTCTGACCCGTCAGTTGGCGACCATGATCGACGCCGGCCTTCCTCTCGTACAATGCCTTGAGATCCTTGGCAGTCAGTCAGGAAATCCAGGACTTTCCAAGGTCATTATACAGGTTCGGTCGGATGTGGAGAGCGGCTCGACATTTGCTGAAGCACTTAGGAAGCATCCAAAGGTTTTTGATAATCTTTATGTTAACATGGTTGCTGCCGGCGAAGCCGGTGGTATTCTGGATACTATCCTTCAGCGGCTTGCAACCTATATGGAAAAGTTGAGCAAGATTAAGCGTCAGATAAAATCCGCCATGATCTATCCTTCCGTCATTCTTTTTGTTGCCATTGCAGTTGTATCTCTTCTGCTCGTTGTTGTTGTGCCGATGCTTGCAGGTATGTTTGCAGAAATGGGACAGGTCCTTCCTTTGCCGACGCGGATCGTTCTTGTGATTAGTGCTTTTTTAAAAGGCTGGGGCGGCCTTATTAGCGTGCTTTCCATTGTTGTTTTTATCGTAGGGCTTGCTCAATGGAGAAAGACTCAGAAGGGGTTGCTGATTACGGATGCAATCGCTTTAAAAATTCCGGTTATGGGAGTTCTTATTCAGAAGGTTTCCGTTGCCAAATTTACTCGAACTCTTGGCACATTGATTTCCAGTGGTGTGCCGATCATGGAGGGCCTGTTGATCGTTGCTCGAACAGCAGGAAATAAGGTCGTCGAAGATGCCATTGTTACGACCCGACAGAGCGTGAGCGAAGGCAAAACTCTAGCCGAACCGCTCACGAAAGCGAAAGTGTTTCCGCCCATGGTTACGCAGATGATCGCTGTAGGTGAAGCAACGGGTGCACTTGACAATATGCTCGGGAAAATAGCTGATTTTTACGATGATGAGGTTGATGCGGCGGTGGCTGCACTCACATCAATGCTTGAGCCCATGCTGATGATCTTTCTTGGTATTACCGTCGGTTTTGTGATCGTGGCGATGTATATGCCCATATTCCAGATGGGAGCTTTGGCGGGGGGCTAATAATATACACGTGGCGAAGGCTTTTTCAAGAGAGGAATATGATGTACGCCTTAAGTGGTTGACGATAAGCAGGATTTTGGTATCTTCATTTCTGCTTGGAAGCCTTATTTTTTTTCAAAGACGCTATGCCATATATTCTTTTGGAATTTTTTATCTGTATTATTTTCTTTCTGCAGTTTATGTTCTTTCCGGTATTTATTGGTATCTTGCCCATAAACTGCAGAACCTACCTCTTTTCGCCTATATTCAAGTCGGGTTCGATATCATTCTCGTCACATTTCTGGTTCATCTTACCGGCGGTATTGATAGCGGTTTTTCTCTCCTGTATCATTTGATTATTATCTCTGCAAGCATCATTCTTTATCGACGTGGCGGGTATCTATCGGCGTCTATGGCGAGCATTTTCTATGGCGGCATGCTTGACATGCAGTATTATAATGTCTTCTTTTTTGTCCGAAGCTCAAATTTCACTGCAATGCAGGTTCTCTATTTCGTCAGCGTCAATATACTTTCTTTTTATACAGTAGCCTTGTTGAGCAGCTACCTCTCGGAACGCCTGAGAAAGACGAAACAGGAACTCCGGGAGAAGAGCATCGATTTTAATGATTTACGCGTTCTGCAGGACCATATTCTGAGAAGCGTGGGAAGCGGCATTCTCGCCATGGATCTGAATGGACGAATTTCCTCGTGGAATCCCGCCGCCGAGCAGATAACCGGTTACAGCCACGGTGAGATCAGGCAAATGTGGCAGGAAGTTTTTGGCGAAAGCATCAAGAACCTTTTTGGGCATACAGATGATCTGAAGGAAAAGCCTTTTCATTTTGAAGGCGAGATAAAAAAGAAAGATGACGGCAGGGCGATCCTTGGAATGACCGCTTCTCTGTTAAGGGATGACAGGGACGCTGTTCGGGGTATTATCCTGGTATTTCAGGATATTACGAGGCTGGTTGAGATGGAGGAGCAGGTGCGGCGTCAGGACCGCCTCGCTACGGTAGGCAGTCTCGCTGCCGGCATTGCCCATGAGATCCGCAATCCTCTTGCATCCCTCAGCGGCTCGATCCAGGTGCTGCAGGCTGAGCTTGATGTGCAGGGAGACAACCGGCGTCTGATGGATATCGTGCTGCGGGAGACGGACCGTCTGAACGCCATCATAACCGAGTTCCTTGAATATGCGCGACCAACGCCGGCTGGAGATGAGCAAATAGTACTTTCATCCCTTGTTGATGAAACGGTAACCCTTCTTCGCAACAGCAGGGAGTTTCGAGAAACCATAAAGATCATTTGCAATCTTGATCAGTATGCGATCGTCTTGGGTGATCCGCGAAGATTGCGGCAAGTCTTTTGGAACTTGCTGATCAATGCATGCCAGGCCATTCCCGACAGCGGCGAGATTTCAGTGTCCGTTGAGCAGCGTTCAGAAGCAGGTGAAGATATGGCTGTGATCACGGTAGCGGATACGGGGATGGGTATTGGCCAGGAGAGCCAAAAAAAAATATTTGATCCATTCTTTACCACGAAGCAGGGAGGAACAGGGCTTGGTCTCGCGATCGTACACAGAATAATTGATGAGCACGGTGGATCGCTTACAGTAAAAAGCGAGCCGGAAAAGGGGTCGAGCATTTCTATCAGACTTCCTTTAATGAGCGCCGCAGGATCGCATGATGCGTCTGTGCGGCAACATCCCGCAATGCCTTGAAAGTAGAATGCCATGAATAAGATACTGGTCGTTGATGATGAAAAGAGCATGAGGGATTTCCTGTCCATCATGCTGAGGAAGACAGGGTATGACGTCTCGATTGCCGAGAACGGAGAGGAAGCGCTCGCTCGGATGCAGTCCGAGATATTCGATCTCGTGATCAGCGACGTGAAGATGCCGGATATCGACGGCATCGCTGTCCTCAAGCAGGTCAAGGACATTTCGCCTGAAACGATCGTCATCATGATCACGGCGTTTGCAACAACGGAAACCGCCATTGAGGCCATGAAGCTTGGCGCGTACGATTATATTACCAAACCCTTCAAGGTTGATGAGATCAAGCTGATCATTCAAAAGGCGCTTGAGAGGCATCATCTAAAGAAAGAGAATATTCTTCTTCGCCGGGAGATGGAGTCACGGGCCGGTTTTGATAATTTTATCGGCAAGAGCGAAGCGATGAAGAAGATTTTTTCACTTATCAGGCAGGTCGCGGATACGAAAAGCACTGTTCTTATTTCGGGGGAGAGCGGCACGGGAAAAGAACTGGTTGCGCGTGCCATCCACTTCAGCAGTTCGAGGAAGGAGCGGCCCTTTGTTACGATCAATTGCGGAGCTCTGCCTGAAACGCTGCTGGAGAGCGAACTGTTCGGCTCCATGAAGGGCGCCTTTACGGGGGCGGTGGCGAACCGGCAGGGACTCTTTGAATCAGCAAATGGCGGTACGATATTTCTCGATGAGATAAGCGCAACAACGCCGGCGCTGCAGATCAAACTGCTCCGCGTTCTGCAGGAACGGGAGTTTAAGCGCGTTGGTGGCACGGCGGACATAAAGGTCGATGTTCGCGTGATCTCTGCAAGCAACAGGGACCTCCTGGCCGAAGTCTCCCGCGGGGCTTTCCGCGAGGACCTTTATTACCGTTTGAACGTCATCCCGATCCAGATACCGCCGCTTCGGGAGCGAAGAGACGATATCCCGCTGCTAACCGGTTTTTTTCTCCTGAAGTATGCATCGGAAGAAGTTAATGCTTCAGGGGATCGATGTAAAGTGCAAAAGCAGATTGCCCCCGAGTCACTGAGACTGCTGATGAATTACAACTGGCCTGGTAATGTACGCGAGTTGGAAAATACCATAGAGCGTCTCGCCATTCTATCGTCAGGAAGCATGATACTCCCTGAACACATTTTCGATGCGATCCCTTCGGAGCAGCCCTCTCCTGACGCTGTGTCGGCAGAGATCCCTGAAGAAGGCCTGGACCTGGAAAAGCTCCTGGAGCAGGTGGAAAAGACGCTCTTGTATCGGGCCCTTGAAAGAGCCAAGGGCGTCAAGACGGAGGCGGCAAAACTGCTGAGACTGACGTTCCGTTCATTTCGTCACCGCCTCCAGAAGTACGAGACAAAGCAGTAGGCCCTGGTAATTCCTGTTGCAAATGCCTTTGATTTCAGATACTATAGCAGTTCCATGGCCTACGATAACCTTCGAGATTTTATTGCACGCCTTGAAAAGAGCGACGAACTCATCAGGATCGAAGCAGAAGTCGATCCTGTGCTTGAGGTCGCGGAAATAACCGATCGTATTTCGAAGGAGAAGGGCGCTCCGAATAAAGCGCTTCTTTTTGAACGCGTCAAAGGTTCTGCTTTTCCCATCCTCACCAACGCCTTCGGCTCTCTCAAAAGGATATGCCTCGCACTGGAAGTTGATGATCTTGATCAACTCGGAGGGCGTATCCGCGAGATCATTGATCCTGCCAATCTTTTCCCTGGCCCTGGCGCAGGCATCATGGAAAAGCTGAGCGCTCTTCCAAAGCTGGCTGAGCTTGCCGGCTTCTTTCCCAAGATCGTGAAGAAAGCGCCCTGCCAGGAGGTCGTCCTCACCGGCGAGCACGTGGACCTGTCCCGTCTTCCAGTCCTGCAGTGCTGGCCGGGCGACGGAGGCAGATTTATCACGCTTCCGATGGTATGCACCGTCGACCCCGATACGCGGATCACCAATGTTGGCATGTATCGTATACAGATCTATGACCATCAGACCACGGGCATGCACTGGCACAAGCACAAGGATGGAGCCCGACACTATCAGCATTATGAGGCATCGGGCAAACGCATGGAAGTTGCCGTTGCCATCGGCGGTGATCCGTCGATCATCTATTCGTCAACAGCGCCGCTCCCGCCGGTGATCGGTGAGTATGTCTTCGCGGGCTTTCTCCGTAAAAAGCCGCTTGAGGTCGTGCAGTGTAAGACCGTGGACATCCGCGTTCCTGCCGAGGCGGAATTCGTACTCGAGGGATTCATCGATCCTGGTGAACGGAGGGTGGAAGGCCCCTTCGGCGACCATACGGGCTACTATTCAGAGCCCGATGAATATCCGGTTTTTCACGTTACAGCCATTACCCATCGAAAGGATGCCATCTATCCTGCGACGCTCGTTGGCCGGCCCCCCCAGGAGGACGCCTATTTGGGGAAGGCGACGGAGCGGATCTTTCTGCCCCTTCTCCAGATGGTTGCGCCGGACATCCTGGACATGGACATGCCCATTGAAGGCGTCTTTCATAACAATGTGATAGTCAAGATCAGGAAGCGATATCCGGGCCACGGCAAAAAGGCGATCCATACGATCTGGGGAACTGGCATGCTCATGCTGTCCAAGTTCGTCATCGTCTGTGACGAAGACGTGAATATCCATGATTATTCCGAAGTTGCCTGGAAAGTAATGAATCATGTGGATCCCCAGCGGGATGTCGTGATCACCGACGGACCGCTGGATATCCTTGACCATTCCTGTCCGCAGATCGGTTTCGGCGGGAAAATGGGCATCGATGCTACCCGGAAAGGCCAAGGGGAAGGGTTCCACCGTTCCTGGCCAGCGGAGATCGTCATGGACCGCACTGTGCAGGAGCTTGTCGAAAAACGATGGAAAGAGTACGGGTTCTTAGAAACAAATTTCAAATCACAAACGTCAAATAACAAGTAAGGTCCAAATGTTTCGAATCCAGATGATTTAATTTTATATGCAGAAGTTATTTTTGGCCCGGCAGTTATTATTCAAAAGTGTATAACCATGCTATTCATCGAGCTATTTCTGATCTTCTCCCTCGTGCTCATCAACGGATTCTTCTCCGCGTCCGAGATATCGCTTATTTCTCTGCGCAAAAGCAGGGTCCGACAGCTCGCAAAAGCCGGCAGCGCTGCCGCCCGGCGGGTGCAGAAGCTCCAGGAGGAGCCGGAGCGCTTCCTCGCCACCGTGCAGATCGGCGTCACGCTCGTCGGAACGCTGGCGTCCGCCCTCGGCGGTGTGATCGCCATCGAGCGGATCACCCCGTTCTTCAGAGCGCTTCCCGTGCCATTTCTGCAACGGGCAGCCGAACCGCTCGCTGTAGGCGTCGTCGTGGCTGCCATCACGTATATTACCCTCGTGGCCGGGGAACTGGTGCCGAAGTCCATTGCCATACGGTATTCCGAGCGGATCGCGTTTCTGACATCGGCGCCAGTCCAGGCATTGTCCCGAGTTTTTTATCTCATTCTCCGCGTCCTGACCGTCTCGACCGGCATGGTATTGAAACTACTGCGCGTTCCGAAGGCACAGGAGCAGGCCTTCGTAACGGAAGAAGAGGTGAAATACCTCATTCGTGAAGGCCGCAAGAGCGGCATCTTTGAACCGTCCGAAGAAGACCTCATCTACAGCGTCTTCAAGTTCACCGATACGGTGGTGCGCGAAGTAATGGTGCCGCGAACAGAGATCGTAGCAATGGAAACGGGAATCGACCTTGATGCCATCCTCGGCATCATGAACAGAAGGGGCTTTTCGCGGCTGCCCGTCTTCGCAGGCACGATCGACAATATCATCGGGATCGTCTATCTGAAAGATATCCTTCCGCTCCATGTATCGGAACGACCCTTCGACCTTGATGCGGTAATGCGAAAGCCCTATATCGTTCCGCCCAACAAGAATGTGAGCGTCCTGCTGAAGGAGATGCGTGAGAAAAGGATCCATCTTGTCCTTGTCGGTGATGAGTACGGCGGCATCGACGGTCTGGTAACGATGGAGGACCTGATCGAAGAGATCGTCGGGGATATACGCGACGAAAAGGAAAAAGAGCTCCGGGAGATCGACCAGGTTGCCGAGCATCGCTACGTTGTTGACGGCAGAACGGACATCGGGAAGGTGAATGAGGTCCTGGAACTGGACCTTCCGGAAGACGAATTCGAGACCATCGGAGGCTTTGTGCTCGGCCTTTTTGGACGACTGCCTGCCGAAGGCGACCAGGTCAGACACAAGAACGTGCTGTTCACGGTCCTGCGATTGCGCAAGAACCGAATTGCGCGCGTTCGTATTCTGAAGCATCTGCCCGGAGAAGAAGGGGGAATCGTTGAAAACACCACTCGTGACCACCACTGAACTGAAAGGTCTGCCGTCGCCGAAGCGCGGAAAGGTCCGCGATATCTATGATCTCGGCGAAGCACTGCTGATCGTGGCTACGGACCGGATATCGGCCTTTGATGTAGTGCTGCCGAACGCCATTCCCGAAAAGGGGCGGGTGCTGACGGAGATCTCGAAATACTGGTTTTCCCATACGGCGCATATCGTCCGGAACCATCTGATCTCGACCGATCCGGCGGATTTTCCGTCCTCGTGCCGTGCCCACGAAGAGGTGCTTCGGGGCAGGAGCATGCTGGTGCGCAAGACGAAGCCGCTTCCCGTCGAATGCATTGTCCGCGGATATCTGACGGGATCGGGCCTGAAGGAGTATCGGGCTGCCGGGTCGGTCTCCGGCATTCCGCTGCCGAAGGGGTTGACTGAAGCCTCGCGCCTGCCGGAGCCCTTTTTCACCCCGTCGACCAAGGCCGAAGCCGGCCTCCATGACGTAAACATCGATTTCGACGCCGTCGTCAAGCTGGTGGGCGGCACGGTGGCCGAGCAGATCCGGACGTTTACCCTCGCCATTTATCGCCACGCCTGCGAACTGGCGGAACCGCGGGGCATCATCATCGCCGATACGAAGCTCGAATTCGGTCTTCTCGGCGACGAGGTCATCCTGATCGACGAGGTGCTTACCCCGGATTCTTCCCGGTTTTGGCCGCGCAAGGAGTACCGGGAAGGGGTCGCTCAGAAAAGCTTTGACAAACAGGTCGTTCGTGACTATCTGCTGGGCCTGCAATGGGACCAGAAGCCGCCTGCTCCGGTCCTGCCCGACGATGTGGTGAAAAAAACGAGTGAAAAATATCTTGAAGTTCTTAAACTACTGACGGAATAGCTTGACAGCTCCGGCAGGGGGTAAGTATAATCATCCCGCCGCTGAAAAAGGCTGCGCATTTCGCACGGCGAGGAAGGGATGTCCATGGAAGAGTACAACGAACTGATCCAACAGCGGTTCAAAAAGCTCGGCGAGATCGGTTCGATGGGCATAAAGCCCTTTGCCGGCAAGTTCGATTGCTCGACGAACTCCCAGGCGCTGCATGCGGCCCATGGAAATACTGCCAAGGAAGCACTGGAGCAGGAGCGCGTCACCGTCACCGTTGCCGGCCGGATCATGGCTATGCGCAGTTTTGGCAAGGCATCCTTCAGCCATATCCAGGACGGGTCAGGCAGGATCCAGCTCTATTTTCAGAAGAACACCCTTGGCGACGCTGCATACGATCTTTTCCGGAAGTTTGACATCGGCGACATCATCGGCGTCACCGGATTTTTATTTCGGACCAAGACCAACGAACTGACCATCGACGTTGAGCGTTGCACCCTGCTCACAAAATCGCTCCGTCCTTTGCCTGAAAAATGGCACGGCCTGACGGACGTGGAGATCAGGTACCGGCAGCGCTACGTTGACCTTATCGTCAATCCCGAAGTTCGTCAGGTCTTCACACTCCGCTCCCGGATCATCCAGTCCGTCCGGAACTTCCTGAACTCCCGTGGTTTTCTTGAGGTCGAGACGCCGATGATGCAGACCGTTCCCGGGGGCGCTACTGCCCGTCCCTTCAAAACACACCACAACGCCCTTGATATGGACCTCTATCTTCGTATCGCTCCGGAGCTGTACCTCAAGCGGTTGCTGGTAGGCGGGTTCGAGCGGGTCTTCGAGATCAACCGCAACTTTCGGAACGAAGGCATCTCTACCTGGCATAATCCTGAGTTCACCATGCTCGAGTTCTACATGGCCTATGCCGACTACCGGGATCTCATCACCATGACCGAAGAGCTGGTTAGTACCGTAGCCCGGGAAGTGCTTGGCACAACGGAGGTGCCGTACAACGGCAGGACGATACAACTTGCAGCGCCCTGGAAGCGGATCACCTTTCTCGACTCTCTGCGTGAAGCTGGTGTATCTGAAGACGTACTGGCTGACACGGAAAAAGCGCGGTCCCAGGCCCGGAAGCTCGGAGCCAGCCTGAAAGGCGGCGAGCCCCACGGCAAGGTCCTGAATGAGCTCTTCGAGGCATTGGTGGAGCCCAACATCGTACAGCCAACGTTCATTACCGATTATCCCACGGACATTTCGCCGCTCTCGAAAAAGCGGGAGGATGATCCGGCCTTTGTCGAGCGGTTCGAGCTTTTTGTGGCCGGCAAGGAGCTGGCGAACGCCTTTTCTGAATTAAATGATCCCGTTGACCAGAAAGAGCGATTTGAGAAACAGCTCACCGAGCGGGAAGCGGGAGACGACGAGGCCCACATGATGGATGCGGACTTCATCAGGGCGCTGGAATACGGCATGCCGCCGGCGGCCGGCGAGGGAATCGGGATCGATCGCCTGGTCATGCTGTTGACTGGCTCAACCTCGATCCGCGACGTTATCCTCTTCCCGCAGATGAAAAAGGAGAAGGGATGAGATTGCCCTTCGAGATATTCGTCAGCCTCCGGTATCTGCGGAGCAAGAAGCGCTACAGGACCGTCTCGCTTAATACGTTCATCTCCATTGCCGGCGTCGTCATCGGCGTCGCAACCTCTATCATTACCCTGTCGGTGATGACAGGCTTTCAGGGTTACTTTAAGGAGAAGATCCTGTCCGCCATCGCCCACGTGGTCGTCATGGAATTCTCCGGCAGCGGGGTGCAGGAACAAAAGGAACTGCAGAAAAAGGTCGGCAAGGTGCCCCATGTGGTCGCTACCACGCCCTTTATCATCAACCAGGCAATGCTCACGACGCGGGACCGCGTTCAGGGTGTGGTCGTGCGAGGCATCGATCCAGCAACGGAAGGCACTGTAACGGACCTCGAAAAGAACATGCAAGAGGGGTCGCTCAAGGATCTGCTGGACTCGAGCAAACAGCTCCCGGGCATCGTGATCGGCGAGGATCTTGCCCGGAAGTTTGGCGTGCTCATCGGCGATACGGTGACCATGGTCAATCCCCTGGGCGAGGAATCGCCCCTCGGCATGATACCGAAGATGAAGAAGTTCCGGCTCGTCGGCACCTTTGACGCGGGCATGTATGATTACAACACCGGTTTCGCCTATATCTCTCTGCCGTCGGCGCAGGCATTTTTCGAAATGCCCGGCCGCGTAAGCGGCATCCAGGTAAAGGTCGACGAGGTATACCGGGCGGGGGAGATAGCAGAAGCGATACAGTCGGAAGTGGGCTTCCCCTTCTACACGCGGAACTGGATCGATATGAACAAGAACTTTTTTTCCGCACTTAAGCTCGAAAAGATCGGCATGTCGCTTATCCTGGTGGTCATCATCATCGTGGCGTCATTCAACATCATCGGCACGCTCACCATGATCGTAATGGAGAAGAGCCGCGAGATCGCGATCCTCAAGTCCATGGGGGCTTCGGGGGCCAGTGTCATGAAGATCTTCATGTTCGCCGGCCTTGTGATCGGCGCGGTCGGCACGGGCATCGGCTCCGCCATTGGTTACGGCATCGTGGCCGTCATCACAAGAACAGGGGTCATTTCGCTTCCCAAGGATGTCTATCAGGTGAGCCGGCTTCCGCTTTCGATCACGCCGATCGATGTGCTGTTTATCGCGCTGACAGCCCTGGGCATCAGCTTCCTGGCGACCTTGTATCCGTCCTGGCAGGCGGCAAAGCAGGATCCCGTGGAAGTGCTGCGATATGAATGACACTGAAAAGAGTATTTGGACACAGATAAAATTCGATACCTGCGGATAAAGAAAAAATCCTTATGATGCGAAATAAGAATCACTTTCGGGGTGAAGGCGATTTCTGACTGATTATCCGATTTTATTTTCAAAATCCGCTTTCATCCCTGCCCAATTGCCGTTTCCATGATGATCGGTTTTTGCGCCCCGCGACCGCGTTCCTGTTGTTCTACACACACGCAGGAGCAGGCACGGGCGTTGTCCCATATAATCCATCTGCAGAGGAGGAAACAATGGCACAAGGGAGAGTAAAACGGTTGTTGCTTACGGTAATCTTTGTCGCGATGCTGGTCGTTATTTTTATTCTTGTCGGCGGCGGTGACCTGCTGAAAGATGCCGGCAAGTGGATCGGCGGAGTTGGGAAGTCGGCCGATACGATGAAGGAAAAGATCGAAGATAAGGCGTCTACGGTAGAAAAGACCATCGACAAACTGAAACAGAGCGAAAAATCAGGAGCGAAATAGCCATCGAACCTCTCATTCACATAGAAGGGCTCGGCAAGGCCTTTGTCAGCGGCTCGGAGACACTGCAGGTTCTGGACGGCATTGATATCGACATTCCGCGAGGGGACATGCTTGCAATTGTCGGTGCATCAGGGGTCGGGAAAAGCACCTTCCTGCATGTGCTGGGAGGCCTCGAACGGCCGGACCGGGGGAGGGTGCTCTACGGCGGCATGGACGTCTACGCGCAGGACGACAGGGGTATTGCCCGGTTCCGGAACGAACATGTCGGATTCGTCTTTCAGTTCCATCACCTGCTGCCGGAATTCACGGCCCTTGAGAACGTCATGATGCCTGCCCTGGTGAGGGGCCTGGGATCGGACGAGGCAGCGGAAATGGCGCGCTCATTACTTGCTGACGTTGGCCTCTCTGCGCGCGTTCAGCACCGGCCGGGAGAACTTTCCGGCGGCGAGCAGCAGCGCGTTGCTGTTGCCCGGGCGCTGGTATTGAAGCCCGATGTAGTGCTGGCAGACGAACCCACGGGGAATCTCGACGCCCATACCGGCGAGGCTGTCCATGAACTGCTGGAAAAGATCAATGCCGAACGCAGCATCACCTTTGTGATCGTGACCCATAATGACAAACTGGCTCTCCGTTCGAAGCGGGTTTGCCGCATGAGCGAGGGCGCCTTTCTCCAGGAGCGCTGACGCGAGGTGGGTGTCCTGTACGCTCCTGCTTCTTGCACAGCGTTTTTGACCAGCGGGACCGAGCATAGGGCGTCCCGTTCGATCCTCCGGGGTGCAGATGAAAAGACGTGATTTCCTCAGGTATCTGGCAACGGCGGGAATCGGTCTCGCCGGTGCACAGTTCGCCGCTGACCTGTTCCTTCCCTTTGCCGAAGCCGCTGATATCCCCACCTTCAGTTTTGCTCATATCACCGATCTGCATCTCGACGTGAACGGAGACAGGACTTGGCAGTACCGGGAGAAGAGCGTTCCGCTCTTCATCGACGCCCTGCGTCAGGTCGGACGCCTGCCGCGGCTGCGGTTTCTCCTGTTCGGCGGCGACCAGGTCCACGCCGGTCCGAACGACCGGGAATCGCTCACCGTGTTCCATCGCTGGACGTCGCTGCTGGATATACCGCACTATATGTTGCTCGGCAATGAAGAGGTCTGTCCGATTCCCGGCGTTTCGAGGCTGGGAAAGGAAGACTATCTGAAGGTATGGCGAGGGCGGGGGATCCGCCCGGGGTCTTCCTCCTGGTCCTTCGAGCCTGCGTCAGGCGTTCTGTTCATCGGATTTGATGTCACGAGCGACGGAAAATCCTACGGTTTAGCCCCACCTGCGCGACTCCGGTGGCTGGAACGCGAACTATCGGCGAACAGGAGCAAGAAACTGATCATCATCGCTACCCATCAGCTGCTGTTCCCCTCGACCCCCCTGGACCTGACGCCTGCCTGGTCGCTCTGGATGGTCCGGAACCACGCGGAAGTGCGAGAACTCATCTCGCGGTATCCCAACGTACGGCTCGCGATCTCCGGCCACCATCATTCGGCGAGCGTGATCCGCGAGGGAGGCATTATCTATGTCTCCGATCCTGCCGTAGTCACCTTTCCCTGCGCCTTCCGGCTCTTCACGGTCACGCCTCAGGGCGTCAGCCTGCGGAACATCGGGATCGACGACCGGTCCCTCATGACGCAGGCGCGGGAGCTGCTGCACCATGATCCCTACGCAAGAGTGTACAACCCCTCCGACCCGGAGAGCATTCTGCAGTACAGCATGGGTTTGTCCGAGCAGGATCGTGAGGCCGTGCTGCCCTTCACCGACGACGATCAGGGTACACCTTCCTGACAATTCGAGCTTGCCGCATCGTTCCGTTCGTCGCAGCTATGGCTCCGGCGTTTATTTCGAGATCAAACCGCCCCTCCTCCTGTTATTTCAAGGCCCATCGGCAGACATCATGGGGTGAATCTGCGGCCGACAGGCAGGAGTGGAGGAATTCTGGAGTGAGAGCATGCCCTGTCCCGTTTCCAGCGGGAGCCTGCAGGGCATGCTCATTTTTTTTACGGCCTTGCGCGAGCAGCAGTCTTTTCTGGTTGAACAATATGCCGCGTCTTTTTTCCGGACGGGTTGCCGGTCATTTCGCCAGGGTAAAGTCGATCCGTTTCCGTTCCCGGTCAACGCGGTCCACACGGACCGTGACCTGGTCGCCGATGCGGTAGGCCTTTTTTTTCTGTTCGCCTCGCAGGCTGTGCTGATTTTCGATGTAATGATAATAGTCGTCGGTGAGGGATGAGACGTGGACCAGCCCTTCGACAAAGAGCGCGTTCAGCTGTACGAAGAACCCGAAGGCCGTGACGCCGGTTATGACGCCCTTGTGTGATTCACCGATACGGTCCTTCATGAACTGGAGCTTCAACATAGTCACCACATCCCGCTCCGCCTCCATGGCCACCCGTTCGCGCAGCGAGGAATGAGCGGCCGCCTTGCTCAGGAAGGCTTCGGCATCATCAGCCGTTGCAGTATCTTTGACGGCCAGCCCGCGTATAGCCTGTTTCGTGATCCGGTGGACCATCAGGTCCGGATAACGGCGGATGGGCGAGGTGAAGTGGGTGTAGGTCTCGGCGGCCAGTCCGAAATGACCGGAATTCTCCGTGGCGTACCGGGCCTGCTTCATGGCGCGGAGAATAACGGTGTTCACCGCCGCCTCCAGGGGCGTCCCTTTTGCCTGCTCCACGGCGCGCTGGAGATGGAGGGGCTTCAATTTTTTTCCCGCAGCCAGCGTAATGCCCACGGATGAGAGAAATTCCTGCAGCGCCAGAACTGCATCCTCTTTCGGCTCATCGTGGACGCGGTAGACGCAGGGGATCTCCCGCTCCTCCATGTGCGCGGCAACGGTCTCGTTCGCGGCGAGCATGAACTCCTCAACGATCATGTGCGCCCTGTTCCGTTCGGCGCGGGTGATGTCGCTGATCTTCCCTTGCAGGTCCAGTACGATCTGCGGTTCGGGAAGGTCGAAATCAATGCTGCCCCGCTTCATACGCCTCTTCCGGAGGATCTCCATCAGTTCGCCCATCAGCTCGAACTGGGGCGCCAGGGCCGCGTAGCGCCGCCGTTGCGCCCGGTCCCTGTCAACGAGGATCTCCTTGACGGCCGTGTAGGTCATTCGCTCGTTGCTCCGGATCACGCTCTCGTATAGATCGTACCGGGAAAGGACGCCCTGGGACGTGAAGTCCATTTCGGCGGTGAGCGTGAGGCGGTCAACTCCGGGATTCAGACTGCAGATCCCGTTCGAAAGGGACGTCGGGAGCATGGGGATCGCCCGGTCTGGAAGGTAGACGCTCGTACCGCGGCGATAGGCCTCCTGGTCGAGATAGCTTCCTTCCTTTACGTAGTTCGCCACATCGGCGATATGCACCCAGAGACGGTAGCCCGTGGGGATCTTTTCGATGGACAGGGCATCATCGAAGTCTTTTGCCGTTTCGCCGTCGATCGTGGCAGTGGGAAGGTCGCGGAGATCGCGGCGGCCGCGGCTCATGGAAGGCATGACCTCCTGCGGAACAGCTTCAGCCTCCTTCAGCGCCGCAGGGTGGAATTCTACCGGGAGCTCGTGCTCCTCGATCACGATCTCCGCCTCAATGCCCGGCTGTCCCGGCTTTCCGATGATCCTGATGATCCTGCCTTCCGGGGGCCTGCCGAGCATGGGGTACGAGATAAGCTCTGCGGAGACAAGGTCGCCGTCGCTCGCCCCGCCGGCATTCTTCTGACCGATGATGACATCGTGGGCGATCCTGGGATTCGACGGCGTAACGAATCCATAGACGCCGGCCTGGGAGGGGCTGAGCTCGAAGCTGCCGACGACCTTTGTATGGGCTCGCGCAAGGATGCGGACAATTACGCCTTCCCGTTTTCCCGGCGCCTTTTTCCGTTCGGAAGGTGGAGAAACCCGGACCACGACCGTATCGCCGTCCATGGCGTCGAGACGGCTTCGCGCGGCGATATAGATGTCGGGCCGGCCTTTTTTCTCGGGGATCACGAATCCGTAGCCGGCCGGATGGGCCTGAAATCTGCCCGTCTCGAGGTCCATCTTCTCGGACAGGCCGAACCGGTTTCCGCGCGTTCTGACGATCTCGCCGCGCATGACAAGATCGTCCAGGATCCGTTTAAGCTCCCGTTTCCGTTCCGGCTTGATCCGGAGCTGCCTCATCAGTTCACGTATCAGCATGGGTCTGCTGATGCGTGCTTTGATACGCTCTATGAGTTCTTTATCCGACGTCGGCATAGGTATGCTCTCCTGGTGTTCTTTATCTTTTCAACTATGTCGGTTTTATCCGAGGTTCTATACGGGCCGGCGTACCGTTAACAGCTTCGCCCGTGCCTGGGCGATCAGGACAGTACCTCGATGGATGGCGGCCTGTGCCTCGATCAGTTTTTTTGTTTCTTTCTCGAGCTTGCCGGTGATAACGAGTTCGTCTCCGGGAGCAACGGGCGTCTTGAAGGTGACCGTGATCTCAGCAGTAACAGCAGGAATGCCCAGGCTGAAGGCGAGCTTTGCCATGGCTTCATCGAGCAGGGCAGACAGGATGCCGCCGTGGACAATGCCTTCGAAGCCCTGGTGGTCGTCACGGGGCACGAAGGATGCCGTGACGGACCGGCCGGCCTTGTCAATCTCGAAGGCGACCTTCAGTCCGGTGGGATTCCCCAAGCCGCAGACATAGCAACGGTTATTGTCGCGCAGATCCAATGACGTTCTCCGACAGCGCGAGAGCAGACTTGTGTGCTGAACCGAATGTCAGTATAATATAAAAAATGCCTCCTGACAATGAAAGAATACTCTCTCCCGAGCAGTGCGCGAATCTGGGGCTTATGGAAGCTCCGGCTGCGCAGAAGAACATGGATCTTCTGCGCAGGAAGCTCGGAAATGAGTCGTTCTCGTCTCTTCTCCCTTCCCTGGTGTCCGGCCTTGCCAGCGCTGCTGATCCTGACATGGCGCTGAACAATCTTGAGCGCTTTGTGGACGCTATGGACAACGGCGCAGCTTTCACCACCCTGTGCAGGACGAACCCCGACACGCTCCGGGCACTAATCACGATCTGCGGCGCCAGCCGGTTCCTTTCCACCTTTCTCGTATCTCTTGGCCAGGAGGGGCTGCGGTTTTTCGAGGACCCCGCCTTTTTTTCTGCTCTGGCTGACCAGCGAAAGCTGAGGGACCGACTCGACGCCATGCTTGCCCGGGCGGAGAACGACCGTCAGTTCGCGTCGTTTCTCAGGATATTCCGGAAACAGGAGATGCTCAGGATCGGCCTGCGCGATCTGTTGGGAAAGGCGGATCTTCAGGAAACGGTGGGCGATCTTTCAGCCCTTGCCGAGGTCTGCCTTCAGCGGGCCAATGAGCGCGTGCTGCACGATCTTGTTCAGAAGCACGGCCGGCCGCTGGAAGCGCTTCCTGAGGTTGCCGCTGCGCCAGCAGGATTTGCGGTGCTTGCCATGGGAAAACTGGGCGGTCGGGAGTTGAACTTCAGCTCCGACATTGATCTCATGTATGTCTATTCCGCTGACGGCGAGACCGAGGGCTCGTCAGCCGGGAACGTACCGGCACAGAGCCGCATCACCACGCACCAGTTCTTCGTGAAAGCTGCCGAGCGCCTGACGGCGATGATCGGCGAGACAACGGAGGATGGCTTTGTGTTTCGCGTCGACCTCCGGCTGCGCCCCGAAGGCAGGCAGGGGCCACTTGCCCAGAGCCTGGGCGGTTACGAGATCTACTACGAATCCTGGGGCCAGACCTGGGAACGGGCTGCCTTGCTCAAGGCCCGGCCCGTGGCGGGCGACGAAGCCGCCGGACGGGAGTTTCTGGTACGCATCACTCCCTTCGTGTTCCGGAAGTATCTTGACTTCAGCGCCATTGCCGAGATACGGGAGATGAAGCAGAAGATCAACCGTGACGTCCAGCAGAAGGGGAGAGAGTTCCGCGACGTCAAGCTGGGATACGGCGGCATCCGGGAGATCGAGTTCCTCGTGCAGGCCCTCCAACTGATCTACGCGGGCCGCGACCGTGCGCTCCGGGAGAAGAGCACCCTCAAGGCGCTGCATAGGCTGTCCCAGAAGGGGTTGATCTCCTACGAGGAGCACGCCGAGCTCTCGAAGGCTTATGTCTTTCTGCGGAATGTGGAGCATCGCATCCAGATCCTTGACGACCGCCAGACACAGACCATGCCTTCCGACGAACCGGGACTGCGAGCGCTGGCCCGGCGCTTGGGCTACCGAACGGCCGGCAGTGAGGCCGAATCCCTGCTGCGCGATTATGCCGACCACACCAGGAAGGTCAGGACCGTTTATGACCGTCTCTTTGCGCAGGAGGCGGCAGATGCCCCTCCCGTCAGCCGCCAGGACGACTCATCGCTGCTGCTCGATCCACAGACGAGCGAGACTGAGCTCATCGCGGTTTTCCAGAAGTACGGGTTCCAGGACCCTGCCAGGGCCCATCGCAATCTCATGCTGCTGAGAGAGGGGCGGGCATTTGTGCACCAGACCCCCCGGGGGCGGAGGGTCTTCAGTGATACCTTTCCCGTTCTCTTCACCGAGATCGTTCAGTCACCGGACCCTGACATGGCCCTGAACCACCTGGAATCCTTCCTTGCGGCCCAGGGCTCCTGGGATGCCTTCCAATCCTTTCTCCAGCAGGACCCGCTGGCCGTGAAGAGCCTGATCGCGATCTTCGCGAACAGTGAGTATTTTTCGCGAATGCTCGTCAGGAGTCCGGCTCTGTTCCAGGATATGCTCGACACGAACCGCGCTCAGGGCGGGGCTGCAGGAGCACAGGCCCGCTTTCGGACCGAATTGTCCTCTCTGATGAGCCAGGGCGCTGATGCAGCCGAAAAGCTCGATCTGCTGCGGCGGTTCAAGCTGCGCGAGGAGATCAGAATCGGCATGGCCGATCTTCTGGCTGCGTCGTCGCCGAAGACCTTCTCACGCTCCCTGTCCCTGCTGGCCGAGGCCTGCGTCTGTGCAGCGCTCGATCTGGCATCTGCCGAGACGACGCGAAGATTCGGAGGTGATGCCGGCAGCACGGGCCTGGCCGTGATGGCTGTGGGAAAGCTCGGCGGCCGGGAATTGACCTATGCATCGGACCTGGACCTCCTGTTCGTGGCGCCTGACGGAACCGCTGCCGTCGCTCCCTCCGGCCTTTCCCCGATTGAGTATTGCAGCCGCATCGCGGAGAAGACAATTTCCTATCTATCGACAATGACCCGCGAGGGCTTCGCCTACCGGATTGACACGCGGCTGAGGCCGGGCGGATCCAAGGGCCCTCTCGTCCAGACCATCGAGGCCTTCCGTTCCCATTATTCAGCAATACCCGGGGTCTGGGAGCGGCAGGCTATGCTGAACATCCGCACCATTGCCGGAGACGATACTACAGCCAGGGCTTTCTGCGAAATCATGCAACCATTGATCTTCCGGGAGAGCGAGCAGGCAGCACTTGCAGAAGAGATCCGGTCAATGCGCCGCAGGATGGAGGATGAGCTTGGAAAAGAGTCGGAAACACAGTACAACATCAAGCAGGGGCCGGGCGGCCTGGTGGACATTGAGTTCATCGTACAGTATCTGCAGCTGTTGCAAGGCCGCGATGATCATGCTGTCCGCGCACAGGGAACGCATAATGCCCTCCGAACGCTCAGGAAGCAGGGGCAGCTCGTGCCGGAAGATCATCAACTGCTGAGCCGCGCTCACGTTTTTTTGCGCACGCTCGAAAGCAGAATGCGCATTGTCGCGAACCAGGCCACGGATATGATGAGCAGAAATGCAGATGCCCTGCGGCCCCTTGCCCGCAGGATGGGCTACGGCAATGATCAGGCGCCGGAAGGGGAGAGACTGCTTGCTGATTACGAATCTTTGCGCCGTATGGTGCGAGAAGCTTTTGTGCGAATCCTTCGATGATTCAAAAATGTTTTTTTCGTTTTTATAAGTGAATCTTATAGCCCGTTCTGATAATTTAATGGATAAAAATGCCCCTTGCCGGAAATTTTTCTTGACAACTTCTCCATCATTATAATAACATGACCAGTCTTAGCGAATGAAACATGAGTTTTGCGTTACCTTGCATGAGATTCGCGGGCCATTTTATTTTTTTGAAGGAGGTAGAGCTTTAGATGTTTAAACGACATGCACGAGTCATCATCTCCGTTCTTATTATTCTCCTGCTAGTAATTATTGTCGGCGCAGCTATTGCGTCGTCGGGAGCATCAGCAGAGAATCCTGTATCGCCGGTCCCGGGTTCATCCCTGCCCTGGTGGGCCTGGCCTGCCATTCTGTTCGTCGTAACGTTTATCCTGGGCATCCTCGCCGTGCTGGGCGGCGTTGGCGGCGGTGTGCTTTTTGTGCCGATCGTGGGCGGATTCTTTCCCTTCCACCTGGATTTCGTACGAGGAGCCGGCCTTCTCGTGGCCCTGGCAGGGGCGCTCGCTGCCGGCCCGGGCCTTCTGAAGAGGAACCTGGCGAGCCTCAGGCTTGCCATTCCTGTCGCGCTCATAGCGTCGGCAGCGGCCATCGTGGGCGCCATGATCGGTCTCGCGCTGCCCACGAATATCATCCAGATACTGCTCGGTTCGACCATCATCTTCATCGTGGTTATTATGGCTTCAGCGAAAAAATCGGACTTCCCCAACGTGCCGCAGCCGGACGCTCTCTCCCAGAGCCTCGGCATCATGGGCATCTACCGCGAGGAGTCCCTGGGCAAAGACGTGGAGTGGCAGATCCATAAGACGGCAAAGGGGCTGATGCTCTTCGTCGTGATCGGCGTCATGGCAGGCATGTTCGGCCTCGGCGCAGGCTGGGCCAATGTCCCGGTGCTGAACCTGCTCATGGGTGCGCCGCTCAAGATCTCGGTCGCAACGAGCAAGTTCCTTCTTTCCATCACCGATACGTCGGCAGCCTGGGTCTACATCAATTCCGGCGCGGTCCTGCCCATGATCGTCGCCCCCTCCATCATCGGCATCATGCTGGGATCCATGGTCGGCGTCAAAATACTCGCGAAGGCCAAACCCAAGGCGATCAAGTGGATGGTTATCGGCATTCTGCTCCTGGCGGGCGTGCGCGCTTTGCTCAAGGGACTGGGAATTTAGACTGGGAGGTCATGTCATGAGCACAAACAGAACAAAGGCATCGGAAGAACAGCTCATCTATGCCAATATCCTGAACTGGGGAATGTGGATGGGTCTTGCGCTTCTTACCATCACGTTCATCATTTATATGTCGGGCATCTTGCCGGGCTTTGTGGAAGTCAAAGAGCTGCCGAAGTACTGGGGCCTCAGCTCCGCGGAGTTTCGCCTGGCCCTGCACTCGCCCATCGGCTGGGGGTGGCTGAAAGTCGTCGGAAAAGGGGATTACCTTAATTTTATCGGGATCGCGTTCCTGGCAGGCCTGACCATTGTCTGCTACGCGGCGATCATTCCCACGCTTAAGAGAAAGAAGGACACGGCGTATCTTGTGATCAGCGTCCTTGAGATCCTCGTGCTGGTCCTCGCGGCAAGCGGTTTTTTGAAGGCAGGGCATTAGTCCTCGAGAGCAGCACCTACATTCTGGCTGATCGGTACAGGCGGCAGCGGGACGAGACATCGTCTCTCTGCCGCTTTTTTTATGCTCATGCAATTTGATATTCTGTTAACGGTTTGCCGTCCTGGTGATGTGCTTTTGGTTCCTCGGGAATAGATATTAAAAGTGTATTTAGGAGCCTGCCTTGGCAGGGTTGGAGGGAAAGCACTGTAGGTTTTTGAAACAGGACCTATTCGAACCTAGAGACTCCGACCCTAGAGACCGCGCACTAATGCTGACGATAAAGACCTTACCCTAAACATTCAACCAATGACCTTGACTCTAAAGATTTAACAATCTTGACCGATCATATGATCTATGCTAAATTTATACATCTCTATACTAACTGGTTCTTACTCCGTTCCAGGAGAACCAGGAGTATTACATCGTTACGCTTGAGGACGAGAAAACCCATCATGAAACGAATAATACCTATCATATTGCTGCCGCTCCTTATGGTTTTGGCGCCGCTGTGCTCATTCGCGGTGACCTTCCCTGATAAGCCGCCTTCGGAGCACTACTATGTGGATACGGCAGGTTTAATCAATCCGGAGACCGGAAAGCGGATTGATACCAAGGCGGCGGCGCTGCTTGGCGAGGAGAGAATACCGCTCTATGTGGTCACCATTTCTTCGTTAGCGAGCCACGATGCAGTGACCTACAGCATCGATCAGTACGCGACCGCACTCTTTAACCACTGGGGCATAGGTTGGCAGGATCGCAACTACGGCATCCTCCTGCTCATCTCCAAGGGAGACCGTAAGGCGCGTATCGAGTTAGGGGCCGACTGGGGGCGGAAATTCGACTATCAGGCCCAGCAAGTGATGGATGAGCTCATCGTTCCCGCATTCAAGCGAGGGGATTTCGCGGAAGGAATCGCCGACGGGGTGCGCGGTTTGGATGCCATGGCGCGCGGTCTCGAACTGCCCAAAGCCAAGGCCCCATGGTGGTTCTTGCCCGCGCTGATCGGCGGCCTCATCCTGGTGGTTGCGATGATCATCAACCTGTTCAAAACAGGGCGTAGCGGGTGGGCCTGGGTGCTGCTCGCAGCCCTTGGTGTCTTCCTTTTCTTCATCATCCGAGCCATGCTCTCAAATACGGGCAGCAGCGGGGGCTTCGGAGGCGGTTCTTCCGGCGGCGGTGGTGCAACGGGATCATGGTGACTAGTATGAAAAGTGCGACAAAACTGTTTACCAAAAAAGAGATCAGTTCCATCGAGGCCGCTATCAGCGAAGTGGAAAAAAAGACATCGGCTGAAGTGGTTCCGGTAGTAGCGAGCGCCTCGGGGCGTTACGACCGGGCGGAAGACCTGTTCGCCTTTTTCCTCTCACTGCTGGCGCTTGGATGTATCTGGGGCTGGTTTCAGGGTATAGCCTCCTCCGCGCAGGCGTGGAGTGGGACTCCGGCATTCAGACTCAACCTTCTCATGGTGCTGACGATCCTCATTGTTACCTTTTTTATCGGCATCGCCCTGGCAAGCCGTTTCCCGCTGCTGCGGCTACCCCTGATCGCCAAGCGTGAGATGCGGGAGGAAGTGTCGCGTCGCGCCCGTGAGACTTTTCAACGGCTCAGGATTCGTGGCACCAAAAAGGCTACCGGTATTCTCATCTACGTTTCACTCTACGAGCATATGGTGCACGTTGTCGGCGACGATACTATTAACGCCAAACTGTCCCAGGGTGACTGGAATGCGCTCTGTGACACAATTATCCGCGGTTTTAAAAGCGGTAAACCTGAGGAGGGAATGCGCAACGGTATCCTGCGTTGCGGCGAACTTTTGGCCCAGCATTTTCCCATCCAACCGGGCGATAGGAACGAATTGTTCGATACACTTCACTTGATCGATTGAGAGGGAGATCTCCTTTGCGCGGGGACGCTTCTTTTTCGGTGCGTAAACAGGCTAGTGGAGGCTGTCGGGAAGGACCCCCTTTATCAGGACTACACTGTTTAACTTTGGCGTTATCTTTCATCGCGTGATGCCTTTCTTTCATCTGTAAATCCCCCAGCCCCCCTTTGCCAAAGGGGGGTACAAATGGGTACAACATGCTAACATA
>Ga0154442_1050_pt1 | contig 28861 bp, 31 predicted proteins | sample RifGroC2_FD_115946 | JGI IMG/M metagenome (GOLD analysis project Ga0154442, IMG submission 115946) | Nitrospirae bacterium GWC2_57_13
CAAAAGCAGTGGACGCGGGACTCTCGCCCGCCCCGGATCAAATACTACTATGATGCGGGCCGGGAAAACGGAGCCGGGGGAGCGGGGGCGGCTCTGCGAGAGACAAGGCTTTCATGCTTTTCGCTTCTCGCCACGAAGTACACGAAGGAAAACGGGATTCCTGGGTTTAACCCTGAACTCAAGGGTTTCCTTTGCGAACTTTGCGCCTTGCGAGAGACGCCCTTGCCTTTAATCTATGAACCCTACCTATAACCTCGTCTTCATCGGCGACTCCCTGACGGAATGGTACGACTGGCAGGAGCGCTTTCCCGACCGGCGCGTCACGAACCTCGGCATAGCCGGCGAGCCCGTGGAAGGCCTGCTGCACCGCCTCGACCAGGCCGTCCGGTCCATGGGAGATCCGGACATGATCTTCCTGATGACGGGAATCAACAACATTGCCATGGAGCATTACGAGATCGGGGGAATGTTCCGGGAGATCGTGGAGCGGCTTGCGAGGGCCTTTGACCGGGCAAACGTCGTTGTGCAGAGCATCCTTCCCGTGGACCTGGCCTGGGTGGACAACAAGGCCATCAAGGACATCAACCGCCGCCTGCAGGACATGGCCCGGGAACTCAGAGCGGACTATCTTGATATATTCAGCCTCTTCGTGACCGAATCCGGAAAACCGATGCCCGGCCTGCTGCTTGACGACGGCGTGCACCTGAGCGCTGATGGCTACCGGGTCTGGGCCGATGCTGTTGATGCGTTCCTGCGCAGCCGGTAGAGAGCATGGTGCATAGGGCATAGCGCATGGGGTAAGACTTTGCTCTTTGCTTCCTACTCCCCACTCGTCCCTCGTCCCTCACTTCTTCGCAATGCCTTCCTCCACCTGCTCCCGGATGAAAGCCTTGATCCAGTCGCTGTCGTCGGCGCTGATCTTGACGAACCGCATACCCATGCCGGGCTGCCGGAAGGGCCCTTCGTTGAACCCATAGGAATACAACACAAGAGCGTCGATCCTGAGCACCCGGTCCCTGATCACCAGTTTCATCGGCACCGTCGTATTAACAGGCAGAAGCTTCGGTGTCTGCACGAATATGCCGTGCTCCGAGATCACCGTGGCCACTTCAGATGCGCCGCTTCCCAGATCGGCCTTCAGATGGGTCGCGATCCGCATATTGCGCCGCGGCGTCCGCTCGATCACGTCCTGCACGGTGCGGTAAAGCGCTTCAGCGCTCAGGGGCTTCACCATCCAGCCGGCGCACCCGAGGCGGCGGCAATCCTTTTCGAGCGAGGCATCGTCGGTGTATGAAGCGATGACCACGGGAACATCGGCCAGCCGGACGTCCTTCTTCATCATATCGAGCAGGGTCAGCCCGCTTGCCCCGGGCAGCGTGGCATCGGCAATAAGCAGTGTGGGCTGCGCCAGGGACATGAACTCCAGCGCCTCTCCCACGGTGCCGACAGTGCAGACTTTGTACTCGAAGCGCTGCAGGATCATGCTGGTATAGTAGCGCTCGCCTGCGTTGCCATCGAGAACCAGGATGAACCGTCGCTTCCGGTCTTCCGCTTCCCTTCCGTGGTCCTTCAGATTCTCCACAGCAACCCTCCCTTATTTCGCCGGGGGAACAACGCTCTTCTTCAGTACGTCAAAAACATGGTCCACCATCTCGCGCCGTTTTTCAAAAAGGATCTTTTCCTGCTGTTCCGCAGGCTCGGCTGTGCCGCCTCCGCTTTCAAAGGGCAGCGGGGAGACCAGCGCGGCGATCACGCCGTTCAGTTCGCGGATCATCCGTTTATCCGCCTCCAGGTCCTGACGCTTGCCCGCGGCGATCCTGCTGTTCAGCTTCTCGATCCTTGCGCTGCTCTGGTTCACGTGCTCGTGAATCTGCTCATAAAGCTCAGTCATGAAATAAAAATCCTGCAGCACGCCGGACGAAAGCTGCTGCGACAGCGCCGCCACCTCTCCCTGGAGCTGCGCAAGGTACTCTTTCGTGACCGGCCCGACCTGCAGATCGTCGCGGACGCGGTCGCGATAATGCCGCTTGAGGTCCTCGACAAGCTCGTCCTTTTTCTCGCCCTTTACCTGCAGACTAACCAGGGTCGTGATGGCCGCCTCGCAGAGATTGGTGATCTTTGCGAGGCCATCCCGGATATAGAGAGAGATATCGTTCAGTTCCTTCACCAGCAGCGGCCACCGTTTGCGCAGCCCGTCGAGATCACGATTGCGCTGTTCCACCAGTTCCTTAAGCCGTGCCATCTTTGCTTCGTCCTTTTTCGGATTGAGCTTGGCGATCTCTTCTTCCGCGGAACGGATGAAGGCTGTCGGCTTGCGAAGGTCGATGTTCTCCAGGGCATGGGCCTGATATTTGAACTGCTCCACCGCGGCGCGGAAAGAAGGCCGGAAGAAGCGGGAATGGGCAAGCACGCCGAGCAGCTTTCGCTCCTGCCAGCCCGGCTGGTCCACGACCTGGCCGTGCTTCTGCTCGAAGGTTTCGATGCGCTGCAGCAAACCGTCAAAGGCAGCAAGGTCGTCCCGATGACACCCGCTCTTCCCGTCGGCCCGGGGGCCTTCAAGGAAGAGCCGCAACTCCTCGTTCGTCGGCTGGATTGATTCGTTGGCGCTGAAGCGGAGGCCGAAGATCGTCTCCTTCATGAAGCTTCCTTTCCGGGGAGAGGTGTGCGCTGCCGGTGCAGGTGCAGGCAGCCGCTGGCTGAGGCAATTATAGCAGTCTCTGAGGATGAAACAAGGTGTTTTTTTCGGAACAGGGATGAAGGGACTGAATATAACCACGGGTCCCGATGAACGGGACACACTGATGGACGCGGATTTTAAGCTGTTTTGAGTATGTGTCTTTGACCGCTCCAGTTCCCGCTTATCCGGGTTCGAAACCAACGCATCATATTCTTTTAAAACTGGAATAAAGGTCGTCGCCGCGAGGGCGCAAAGGACGCCAGGGAAATCTTAGGCTTACGATTTGAAGGCAGCAATACCTCATATGCTCTGCAAGAAACACGGTTTCGATGATTTCTTTTCACTACGAAGTGTACGAAGAAAACGAAAAAAAATTGATCCTTGGGTTAAACCCTGGACCCAACGGTTTCCTTTGCGACCTTGGCGCCTGCGGTTCAAAGCTTTTAGTTCCCAGTTGTCACCGTCAATGTAAAAAACGCGCAAGCCAAGAAGGCAAAAAAAACCGGCGGGACAGCTTCCGCCGGTGGCATCAACTCAACTGCTGATGTTCAGCTACCCGCCGAGGTACCCGCCGGAGAATTCCGGTCCTGTTTGCCTTTCCGGTGACTTGACCGAAACGCTGGGCTCAACGCCCTTGTCCGCTCCGTGCCATTCAAAGGGGCAGGCCTTCACAAGGATCTGGAGCTTCCAGTCAACATATTCGGCAATGTCCAGCAGGTGCCGGTCGTGGCTGCGAAACAGCTCGCTCTCCGGCCCGAAGGTCTTGGCGACGTCTTTCCGCATCGCGACAATATGCTCCTTTACTGCCTCAAGCCTCGTATACATACCATCACAGTAGCTTTCCACGTTTATGTTCTTCCCTGTTGCCATAGCGTCCTCCTTTTTGCAAGCTTTTATCCGCGTGGCGAGTAATAAGCCGATCTGCTCTGCCTGATATCGGCAGACTGCCGTGCGAATATTTGATTAAAGTATAACGCTCATCTGAAGGTTCTGCAAGGTGAAATCAGGATTAAATTGGTACTGATTATGCACAAGAGGCTTCAAAAGCGACCTTTTTGTTCACACATATCGTCCTTTGTACTCACAAAGATTGAATCAGACTTTATTTTCCGAGATATCTGGATTGAAACAGGAACAAAGGGGACAGCGGTGAATGCGAGGGACAGGCGACGAGGGACGAGTCATCGGTTAGATGCTGAGAGCTGACAGCTAGAGGCTGAAAGCTAAATCGTACCACTTGCTCTTTTACGAGAGAATATTCCCCTGTAGATTTGGATCTGGATCTGTCCGCTTTTATCCGTGTCCAAAATAAAACTAAAGAGATTTTAACTCAAGAATCCAGCTTTTCTTTGCGACCTTTGCGCCTTTGCGAGAGAACATCCCGCTGTCGATTTGGATCTGGATCTATCCGCTTTTATCCGTGTCCAAAAAGACCTGAAAACGGAACTATCTGACAAGACCAGCTCAGGACAGCATCCGCACCTTCATGTCCAGCGGATGCTTCTTCGGACCGCTGCCGATCCGGGAAGGCCTTCCCACAGGCACCACGGCCATGAACTCGCCTTCAGGCTCGCCCAGGAAGCGGAGTACGTCGTCCTTGATCAGATACAGGATGCCGAGCCAGACCGTGCCGAGCCCCAGGGAAACAGCAGCAAGCAGGATATTCTGGACCGCGGCGGCGGAGCTCTGGATCTCCATGGTCCGGAAGAAGTCGTGGGCCATGTCCTTCTCGACCTTGAACAGCTCGGTGCCGTGCCGTATGAGATCGCCCGTGTTCGCCACAGCGATCACCACGGGCGCCGAAATGATGCTCTTTGCTCCCATGCGCAGCAGCGCCGCAGCCGGACGGGGCAGTTCAGCCGATCGCGTTGTGACCAGCTGGGCCAGCTCGCTCTTTTTATCGCCCTGCAGAACGATGAACCTCCAGGCCTGCTGATTGTGGGCCGACGGCGCCTGGTTCGCTGCGTGCAGCAGAACGCTGATCTCCTCGTCCGTCACGTCGTCCTTTGTGAAGGTACGCACGCTGCGCCGCTCCTTGATCGCCTTGAGCGCTTCATTTTTTGAAAAAACCGATTCATCGAACATCATACAACGCCTCCTCGCCTCTTAGCTCTCACCTATCAGCTCGCAGCAGTCAGCTTTCAGTCTTCAGCTATCAGCTTTTAGCTCTAAGCTCATTCACCAGCATCGTGCCAATGTATTCCGCATTCCACACAATGCTCTCTGCACTATGCGCTATGCGATCTACACTTCCCTGCCCTTAAACCTGATCTCTGACACCTGACAACTGATTCTCACTTCTTCGCAATTCCCTGCCCGATCTCCTTATGGATGAACAGTCGGATCGCGGCCTTGTCCTCATCGCTGATCGTTTCGAACCGCAGGCCTATGCCCAGCTCTTTCTGCGGATACTCATCGAACCCGTGGCTGTACAGAACATAAGCATCGGTCGTGATCGTCCGTTCCATCAGCACAAAGCTCACCATCACCCGGGACCTGGCAGGCTTCGTGATGGTTGTGCGCAGGAACATGCCGTTCTCGGAAAGCACCACGGACGACCGGACAAATCCGTCAGGCCCGCTGTCCAGCCTCGCATCGATGGATGCGCTGATGCGGATGAAACTTCGCGGATGGGCTTCAATGGTCTTCTGCACGGCCCGATAGAGAGCCTCTGGCTCCAGCGGCAAGCTCAACACGGCCTCGTATCCGGCCCCGTTGAACAGGCGCTCCGCCTTCTTCTCATCAGCCGATGTCAGCAGGATCACGGGGATCGCCGAGGTCTTCGGCTCCTGCTTCATACTGCTCAGGAGGTCCCGGCCCTGCGCCCGCGCCACTCGTTCATCTGCGAGAACGAGCCGTGGCAATATATTGGACACGAACTTTGCCGCCTCCTTCGTCGTGTCCACGGCAAACACGTGGTAGCCGAAGCGCTGCAGCAGCATGCTCGCGTAGTTGCGCTCGTAGAAGTCCGCGACCGCCACAAGAAGGACGCGATCACGGCTTCCGTTTTCCTGCCTCTCTTCTGACATAGGCCAGCCTCACCCTGAAGCTGTGCATACAATAATACGCGTTGATGAATTATTCAAGGGAAATATCCATGCATTGCCGCGGAGACCAGGCAGACACATTCTGCGCCCTACAAAAACACGACCAGGTCCGCCCTTTTCCGGCCTTATTGCGTTGCCCTGTGAAAGAGGCTATAATAGAAGCACTACTAGCTTGGAGGTGAAGAGATGAACCCGCTTCTCAAACGCATATCCGTCGACCCGAACGTCTGCTTCGGGAAACCATGCATCCGAGGTACGCGCATCTGGGTATCGCTCATTCTGGATTTTCTGGCAAACGGAGCGACTAACGAAGAAGTCCTGGCGGAGTACACCCAACTGACGAGAGAGGACATTCAAGCGGCAATAGCGTACGGCGCCGAGATGTCACGAGAACGGTTTGTCGAGGTTGCTGCCGGATGAAATTCAAGCTGGATGAGAATTTCGGCACTCGGACGCAGCAGATTTTTCGTGCAAGCGGTCACGATGTTTTAACTGTCAGGGACCAAGAGCTACAAGGCTGCGCCGACCAGCGGCTTTACGAAGTCTGTCATGCCGAGCATCGCTGTCTGGTAACCCTCGACCTGAATTTTTTCGATGTGCTGCGGTTTCCTCCTCAGCAGGCTCACGGCATTGTCGTCATCCGAGTTCCCCATAATCCTACCTTGCCCCTTCTCGAACAGTTGATCCGGCAGTTTCTGAAATCTCTTGAAACTATGCCAGTAGATAAAAAGCTCTGGATCGTAGAAACCGGACGTATCCGCATCCATCAAGCAGAAGAGGCAGAATGAAATGTGGACCTTCAGGCCCTGGTCTTACCGCTTGATATAGAAGAATCCGCTCTTGAACAGTTCCGCAAGATCGTGGCGGATTTGAGCTTCATTCAGGACCTGACATGATCCTGTAGTTATTCATGCCCATAGGTGATGATGAAAGAACAGATTCCTAGCAGCAACGCTGGGACATTGGGGGTGGGCAATGGAACGAGCGAACGGCACAGACAGCGAGACGCTTCTTGATTGCATCGTCATCGGCGCCGGCCCGGGCGGCCTGCAAGCCTGCATTCACCTGGGCCGCTACAACTTCCGCGTCCTGCTGTTCCACATCCCCGGCGGGCGGACAAGCTACGCGAAACACCTCGAGAACTATCTCGGCATTCCTGTCGTCTCCGGGCCGGTCCTCCTGGAAACCGGCCTGAGCCAGGTAAAGAGCTTCGGCGTTGCCATCGAGAAGGCAAAGGTGGAACGCATCACCGGTCGCGAGGGAGCGTTCGAGGTGCTGGCAGGCGGGAAGACCTATCGCAGCCGCTACGTCATCGCAGCCTCAGGGGCCAATGAATCGCTGGCCCCCTTCAAGAACCTCCATCGCTTCTTCGGCCACTCCTACTATACTTGCATGATCTGCGACGGCTACCGCACCACGGGCAAGAAGCTGCTGGTCATCGACCGCACGGCCAACGGCGTGCGCATGAGCGTCGCCATGAAACAGATGTACACGAAGGACGTGACGTTCCTTGCCCACGGCTTCTCCCCTGCGCCGGTATACAAGACGCTCCTCGAGGACGAGGGGATCGGTCTGATCGAGGGGCGGCCCGAAGAGCTGCTCGGCGAAAAGAACCTGGAGGGGGTGCGGCTGAGCGACGGCCGCATCATCCCCTGCGAGGTGATCCTGGGGTGGGGAGGCATCACCCTCAACGACGAGTACCTCGAAGGCCTCGACCTGGAGCGCGACGCCGAGGGGTTCAAAATCGCCACAAAAAGCAATGGCGAATCGAGCATCCCCGGCCTCTTTGTCCTGGGCGCTCTGCGCCACGGCCACTCCCAGGCGATTATCTCCGCCGGTCAGGGTGCTGAGGCAGCCATCGAGATCAGCACGAGGATCGTGGAGTTATAAGGATACCGAATCCGCCTTTATCATCGCCGTTCTCCGGGCCTTCAGTGTCAAGAAACACGTGCTCGGGCCGAATCTTTATCTGTTATTATTATTGATATCAATCGCGGCGACCGGGTGCAGCTTGAAGCAGCACATCGAACAGAGGATCAAGAAAGAGGAGCGCAAGGACGAGCTTGTCCCCTTGAAGACCGTCTGGGGAGAAGCAAAGGCCTGGGAGACCCTTGCGGGCCTGCGGCCGCGGGACGTCTGCTCGGGCGCCAGGGCCGTATACGACAAAGCGTCCAGGATCTACACAATGCAGGCCTTTGGCATCGATTTCATCGTATCGCTTGACGAGCGGACCATAACGAGCAGCGATCCGAAGTCCGAACTCTTTCTCGAACGGTACAAGGATTTCTTCAAGCTCGCGGTCCCGTGGTATATGACGAGCGCCAAGGACATCCCCGCCACCGGGCGGCTCATCAGTCCGATCGATGTGAAAGGCGGCCAGCGGTTCTTTTCCGGTACCCACGTCCTGCCGCTGGACCGCATCAAGGAGCGGTTCGGCCGGGACAAGGTCGCTTTCGTCGAGCGGGGGCTGCGGTTCGGCGCGGAGATAGTCAGGGTCGGCGATGCCGCGGTCCGCATCTACCCGCTTCCCCGCGTGCCCGTGACCATCATTCTTTGGCTGCAGGACGAGGAATATCCCGCACGAGCCACGCTCTTCTTCGACTCCACCGTTGATTTCCAGCTTTCCCTGTCGGACATTGTCTGGTCCGTTGCCATGATGACAACGCTCGTCATGGGTGAGTAGCGGGCGGAAAGAGATGACGCGGAGGCATGGGGATAAGAGGCAAAGGTCAGGCGTGAGGGGTAAGACTAAGCAGGAACCAGGCAGATCATTTTCGCGCAAAGGAACGCTTGTTCGTCTTGAATTCTATTCTTTAGTTTACTACGTGTCGTCCGGGACTTTGCCCGGTAGACATGGCCCCTTCGGGGAAGGTTGAATTTATTTCCTTTGTAGTGTCCCGATACTCGGGGCTGAAATATCGATAAACCGCAACCCTGAAGGGTTCCCCTACAACTCATTAAGCAAACAAGAAAATCCAAACATCAACAATTTTTTGTCGATGCTATCGGCATAAGCGCCTAACGCGTGGCATCTCTCGTATTTTTTTTCAGACGGTTCCTGAACGCCAGACCAATCCACAAGAACGCCGCGCCCGCCAGGCTAGCAAGCGAAAGGACCGGCAACGGGGGAAGAGAAATAAAGGACCTGAGCCATCTCTCAAGATCGCTTTCATTGCTGACGAGAGCGGCAAAGAGGACCAGCGCCCCGATGATAAAACCGTGTGCGAGGCTCAGGCCGCTCGTGTCCCCGTTCTTCGCTGCAGTTCCGGTCCCTTCGCCCGCAATCCGGACCGTCGGATCCTCGAAGAACCTGAGGACCCTGGTCCCATGCTTGAGAACCAGCCGCTTCAGCCTCGCCGTCTCGAAGGGTCCCGCTTTCAGCTGTTTCAGCACATCGTCGAATTCAAGAGACGTTGTGATATATTTCTGAACAAAGGACCGCAGATGTTCGACGATCTTTATCTGCGGATCAAGGGTCAGGCAGGTCCCTTCGAACGTGGTGAGCGCCTTGGACGCGAGGACAAAATCGTGCGGGATGTGGATCCCGAACTCCAGGCTCGTGTTCAGGAACCGTTCCATCATTTGTGAAAACGGGATGCCGACCACTTCATAAATGGGCAGTTCCGAGAGCACCTCGTTCATCTCGCGGCGATACCCCGCAAGGTCGATCTCGTCCTCCCTGACATTGCACAGCTCCAGGAACGACCCGATGACCCTTGTTACATCACCTTCCGACATGCCGTAGAGGATGTCGAAAATCCATGCCCGCAGGTCCTCGGACAAATAGCCCACGATCCCAAAATCCAGATAAGCGATGGTATTGTTATCCACGAGCAGGATGTTCCCTGCATGGGGATCTCCGTGAAAAAACCCATGGATAAAGATCTGCTGCAGCATGGAATCGGCGATGAGGCGGGCCACTGCCTGCTTATCAATGTCGTGTCCGGCGGCGTTAAAAATATTGACACCCCGGATATGCTCCATGACAAGGATCTTCCTGGTCGTATACTCGCGATAGACCTTTGGGATCCGCACCTCAGGATGGTCTTTGAAATTATGGGAGAAGAGGAGTGCGTTCTTCCCTTCCTGCCGGAAATAGAGCTCGCGCTCGGTCCACCGGGAAAATTCCTGCACAAGCATGACAGGCCGGTTCTTCCTTAGCGAGGGGATGAACCGCACAATAAGATAGGCGAATCGCAGCATAATGAAGAGGTCAGATATCATCGCGTCCTGGATACCCGGCCGCTGGACCTTTACCGCCACCTCTTCACCTGTCCGGAGCCGCGCCCGGTGAACCTGCGACACAGAGGCCGCGGCCATGGCTGTTTCATCAAGTTCGCTGAATATCTCGGTCGTGTCCTTTTTCAGCTCGTTCCTGAGTTCCCGCTTCACCTGCGCAAAGGGGAAGGGAGGTACCCGGTCCTGCAGTTTTTTGAATTCTTCGCAAAAATCCGGAGGGACAAGGTCCGGCCTGATGCTCAGGAATTGGCCGAATTTCACATAGGTGGGCCCGAGCATTTCCAGTGTCTCCTTCGCGATCTCCGGAGCGCTCATCCTCGGCTTTTTCGTTGACAGATATCTGCCGATGGCCTTTTCGAATTTTGCGCTGGGGGCAAAGAGGAACTTGTAGGGAATGAGGATCATGAACTGCCTGAACAAAATAAGACAGATCGTTAGTAAACGCTTCATGCCCCGCAGATGGGTGCGTATCAACCCCATACCAAGATACCTCCACCTGAAAAACGTCCTGCTGTAAAGACGTATATGCGAATCAAGCTTAAAGATAGCGGCACATCTGAGCTTACATATACTATCAGGACTTTGCTTCTGGAGTGAGCGTATTCCTCGTCCCAGAAGGCGGGACTGCAGGGAGCTTCACTATGCATTACTCAGAAATCAGCACAATAGCAAAAGGCTTGGCATGATACAACTCATAAAGAGCTGGCCGTTAAGCCCTTGAGCCTTCGCAGACATAAAACAAAAAGGGCAATCACGCGATATTGCCCTCGAAGCAGAAAAAACAAATTTTTATTCCGCACTAATTATACAACGATGCATCAAGCAATAAATACTCTCCCATTAAACCAAGTTCAGCCGTTTCCTTACTTCTCGCTAATGATGCGCTGAGCTCGTTCTGCTTGATTCGGAAACAGATCTTTAGGCACGTGTTCTTTTCCTACAGCTTTAAAAACGAGCTGCCGTGCACATTCATCATGCTTCCCTTTGCAGTATGTCGTTTTATATATTTCTGCTGTTCCCGGCATGTTTGCCATCTGGCTATTAAAAAAAATGCACCCGCTGATAAGCTCACAGTCTGCCATAAATAACCTCCTGGTTTTTAAAGATATACTAAGCCGAAGTTAATCAAAAAAATGTCATGATGTCAAGGCTGGATAGGGGCAGAACACATCTTTGGGCAGGTCTTTTGATTTATCACTATCCCCTTCCCTCTCGCGTGCCCGAGTGATGCCGACGGCAAAACGCGGAAATACGACGACCTGGTGACAGGGGGCCATGCAAACAGGGGCGCTGGACTACGGTGGCACGGAGACGCAGGAATGAGGTGAGGCAGCATCGAATAAAGATACACTGCGAATGTGCGGCGTCTGACAGCAGCTTTTTAAACACCTGTCCCCTGCCGCCAGTGGAGCCCCTCCAGCGTCCCGACAGGTAGGGACTACAACAACGCGACATCCCGCAGCAACCCCGCTGGAGCTGGATTGCGGCCGCAGCGTCATGCTACGAATTCTGCGCAAAAAAAAGAATTGCTCGCTCCCGTGCTTCTTCCATGGTCGCGCTTGAATGAACGCGGGTCGCCAGGTGGTGTCCGAACTTATAGTTTTTGGAAAAATAGCGCGTGAATTGCTTCAGTCTGCCCAGCCGGTGTTCCGGCAAAAAGAGCGCTCCCAGCAGATCGATCAGGTTGGTGTAAACCGCAGGCAGCGAAAGGACCGGCTTTGCCAGGGCGCAGCCGTACAGGTCCCGGGCGATCTCGCCGAAGAGCCACGGCCGGATCACTGCACCCCGTCCGAGCATCAGGCCGTCTGCTCCGGAAATGCGCAGGCACTCTTCCGCGTCCTGGACCGAGAATATCCCGCCATTCACGACAATGGGGATCTTGAGCCGGTTCTTTACATCGGCAATCCTTTCCCACCGCGGCCTTCTGGCAAAGGGCTCATGTTTCAGCCGCGCGTGGATCGAGACCATGTCAATGCCCTCATCTTCGAGCATGGCGCAGAAAGCCTGCAATTTCCCTTCATCAAGATCGATGCCGATCCGGATCTTTGCTGTGAGGGGCAGCGAGGTCCGTTTGCGCGCCTCCGCCGCGAGGCATCGGGCGTTCTCGGGTTTTTCCATCAGTCTGATGCCCGCGCCGAACCTGCCGACAACAGGAGCCGGGCAGCCCATGTTCAGATCAACAGCATCGGCCTTCAGTTCATGCAATTTCTCCAGGGCCGGGGCCAGCTCTTCGGGCCGGGAGGTCAGGAGCTGATAGGAAAGCGGTCTATCCGAAGCGGTCCTGATGAGGTAGGGAGAACGGCCGGCATTTTCCGTAGGCAGCCTTTTGGCCGAGAGCATCTCTGTTGAGTACAGGCCCACGCCGCCAAAGCCGGCAATGATCTGCCGGAGAGCGCTGTGGGTGAGGCCTGCCATGGGCGCCAGAAGCAGTGGCGGATCGATGTGGAGGCCTCGAATGTGTATTGGCTTACACGGTATTATCATAATTGCCAGGGTGCGGCATGGGACTTTAACAAAAAGAACGGGGAATATCAAATGAAAAAGGGCCGCGTCACATTCCATTTGCCTTTCCCGAAAATTTGCTGTAATCTCCGGCATTCGCCAGGGAATGCCTCCACGTGAAGCTCCCCCTGGGACGAGTGCGGCCTAAGGCCGCGCTGGGGAAAGGCCATCTACCATGAGTGTATTGATCGGAAAAGAGATCGAGAAAGCGTTAGCCAAAAAGTTGATCAGGATCGAGCCGCTTGAGAAGTCGCAGATCGGGCCCGGCTCTATCGACCTGACGCTCGGCAATGATTTCCGGATCTTTAAGAAACAATCAAAGATCTATCACATAAAGAACCACTCCGACTTTCAGGATATCACCAGGGAGGTCCACGTCAAGGACGGCGGCTACATTGTCATCAAGCCCGGGGAGATGATCCTGGGGATCACGAAGGAGAAGATCACCCTTGCCGACAACATATCGGGCCGGCTCGAAGGAAGGAGCAGGTTCGCGCGTTTTGGCCTGGCGGTCCATGTCACCGCCGGCTTCATGCATCCGGGCATCTCGAACCATCAGGTTCTGGAGATCGTGAACCTGGGGCACGGCCCCCTGGCCCTGTACCCCGGCACCAGGATCTGCCAGTTCGTATTTGAACGATGCGACGGCCGCGCGAAGTATAAGGGGAAATTTGTAAAGCAGGTAAAACCCTGAGATTACCCTCTGTGCGTCTTGGGCTTAAACCTCTGCGAGTTCTGCGCAAGACTGACACCTGACCATTCAAAGGACGACATGGCGCTGAAAGCCACCATATTCAAAGCAGATCTTAACATCTCCGACATGGACCGCAACTACTACGGCGATCACAGCCTTACCATCGCCCGCCACCCCTCCGAGAACGACGAGCGCATGATGGTTCGACTGCTGGCCTTTGCCCTTCACGCCCATGAAGCGCTGGTCTTTGGCGACAGCATCGGGAACGATGAGGAGCCCTCGCTCTGGCAAAAGGACCTGACCGGAGCGATCCAGGTCTGGATCGACGTTGGCCAGCCCGACGAAAAACGCCTTCGCAAGGCCTGCGGACGGGCGGACAAGGTTATTGTTCTCACCTACGGCGGCCACGGCAATGACCTGTGGCTGGACCAGATCAGGAGCAGCCTCGACCGCGCGAAGAACCTGACCCTCATGGTCCTGCCTGCCAGCGCTCCCGCGGCCCTTGCCGGGCTGGCGCAGCGCAGCATGAAACTGCAGTTCACCATTCAGGACGGCCAGATATGGGTGACCGATGACAAGGAAACCGTGCATCTGGACATGGCTACGGGTCAGTGATCGTGACATGTATTGCATACCGCAGCCAATTTTACTATAATAGATCAAGTATTCTGGTTAGATGTATCCTCGTTATCATCGGGAGGCGCTGTTATGACCAAAACGGCCGAGAAGCTCGCCCAAGAGATTCATTCCCTTTCGGACATAGAAAAACTTCAACTTGTGGACGCTATCCTCACTGACCTTGACAGGCCAGACCCGGCCATGGACCGAATATGGGCCGATGAAGCCAGAAAACGATGGGCCGCCTACAAGGAAGGCCGCATTCCCACCGTATCTTATAAGGAAGTCATGGATACGCATCGCCGCTCATGAACGTCCGATTTCTCGCTACAGCCCGGGAAGAACTTGACAATGCCGTTGCCTGGTACGACCAGCAGGCCGACGGCCTGGGAAAGGAATTCCTCGATGAATTCGATCGGGTCATTCGTAGAGTTGTTTCCTACCCCTTATCCGCAGTGGAAATCGACCCCGGGCTTAGGCGGGGCCTTCTCGCTCGGTTTCCATACGGATTAATTTATGGTCAGGATGGCGATACTGTCGTGATCGTTGCAGCCGCGCATCTACATCGGGAACCTCGCTACTGGGTGGACCGCTTAAAGTAATATTGATAATCTCGGCGGCCCCCGTGATCTTTAAGTCTCCTCTGAATTCGCCCATTGTCATCGTCCCCTCCCCTGCGTACATTGCCATCTTTCATACAGGCCATGTGACGCGATGGCCGGAGAACAAGGCTCCTTCAAAACAAAAGCCCCCTGCAGAACAGGGGGGCTTTTTTATTTTCGATAAAATACCGTTTGGCGCGCAGCTTCAGCTTTATATCTTGTCCAGCGCCTGCTGTAGGTCCGCGATCAGGTCATCCACATCCTCAAGGCCCAGGGCTATCCGCACGAGATTGTCGGACATGCCGATCTTCTTCCGGTACTCCTCGGGATAATCGAAGAAGGACATCATCCACATCTGGGTCACCAGGCTTTCGCTGCCGCCCAGGCTCGGCGTGATCAGGTAGAGCTCCAGTGCGTCGATGAACTTCCGAGTCCTGGCGTCGTCTCCCTTCACCAGGAAGGTCACCACACTGCCGAAGCCTTTCATCTGCTCCATTGCGATCTTGTGGTCCGGGTGCGACGGCAGGCCGGGATACCAGACCTTCTCGATCTTGGGGTGCGACTCGAGCATCTTCGCGACGACCAGGCCCGCCTCGTTGTGGTGCTTCATCCTGAGGCCAAAGGTTTTGAGCCCCCGCTCCAGCAGAAAGGACGTGAGCGGTCCGGGCGTGGCGCCGATCATGCGCTGCATGCGGTAGACGTCGTTCATCAGTTTGTCCGAACCCAGCGTGACGCCGGCCAGCAGGTCGTTGTGCCCGCCGAGATATTTCGTGGCCGAATGGATCACCACGTCCACGCCCATATCCAGAGGCCTGATGTTGAACGGCGTGGCCAGCGTGGCGTCTATGATGGTCTTTACCTTGTGCTGTTTCGCCACCTTCACCACCGCTGCCAGATCCAGGCAGCGCAGATAAGGATTCGTAGGCGACTCGGTGAAGATGATGTTCGTGTTTGGCTTGATGGCCTTCTCAATGGCCTCGGCCGTGGGGTCCACCAGCGAGACCTCGATGCCGAACTCGGCCAGCAGGTTCGACGCAAAATCCCGCGTCTGGCGGTAGCAGTCGCTCGTAAAGATGATGTGCCCGTCGCGGCGCATGAAGGTCATGAGCGTCAGGATCACGGCGCTCATGCCCGACGAGAACAGCACGGCCCTCTCGGCGCCTTCAACGGCGGCCAGTTTGCGCTCGCACTCGGCCTGCGTCGGGTTCCCGTAGCGGCCGTACTCGTGCTCGCGGATGACCTTCCCTTCGCTCTTTGCCTTCATGAAGTCGTAGACTTCCTGAGTAGTGTTGAAATAGTAATTGGACGTATGCACGATAGGCGTGGAAACGGCGAAGTGGGCGTGCTCTACGCGGTCCACGCCGTGGATGCCGAGGGTCGCGGGTTTCCATTTCCGGGGATCTGATGTTTTCTTAGCCATTCTTGCTACTCCTTTTCTTGAGCGCATGCTGCAGCGCTTCCTTCACCGCGTCTACCGTCGGGGGCAGTTCGATCGGTTTGTTCGCATACTGGCAGGGGAAGTCCATCTTCCCCTCATGGTACTGGACCTTGAAATCGGTGAACTTGAGCCCATGGGCAGTGGAGATGACCACCACGTGCTCGGACCTGTCGATCGTCCCGGACTTCAGCAGTTTCCTGAGCGCAGCCAGGGCCACTCCGGTGTGGGGGCAGTTGAACATGCCCGTGGTGTCCCCGAGCGCGGCAGCATCGGCCAGTTCCTGCTCCGTGGCATCCATCACGATGCCGTTGAACTGCCGGATCGTCCGGATCGCCTTCTCGATGCTGACGGGATTGCCGATCTGGATTGCGCTGGCCAGCGTCTTCTGCGCCTGGATCGGTTCGAAGCTCGCAAAGTTCTTCTGGTACGACCGATAGAGCGGATTTGCCCGCTCAGCCTGGGCAACCACGATCCGCGGCAGACGGGAGATAAGGCCCAGATCCCGCATCATCAGAAGGCCCGATCCCAGGGCCGAGACGTTCCCCAGATTGCCGCCGGGGATGATGATCACATCCGGAACCTCCCAGTCGAACTGCTGCACGATCTCGATGCCCACGGTCTTCTGGCCTTCGATGCGCAGCGAGTTCATGGAGTTGGCCAGGTAGATGGTCTCGTCCTTGGTGATCTCCTGCACCACGCGCATGCAACCGTCGAAATCCGTGTCCAGGGACAGCACCAGAGCGCCGTTCGCGATGGGCTGGACAAGCTGGGCGATAGAAATCTTGCCCTTGGGCAGCAGCACGATGGACTGGATGCCTGCGGCCGCGCAATAGGTGGCCAGCGCGGCGGAGGTGTCACCTGTGGAGGCGCAGGCAACGGCCTGGATCGGCGCGCCCTCGCTGATCATCTGCTTCACCTGCGAAACCAGCACGGTCATGCCCAGGTCCTTGAAAGACCCGCTGTGGGAGTTGCCGCAGAGCTTCAGCCAAAGGTTGTCCACTCCGATCAACTTGCCGAACCGCTCGGCCCAGAAGAGGTTTGTGCCGCCTTCGTAAAGCGACACGATGTTGTCGTCATGGATCTGCGGCAGGACCCATTCCTTCTTTCCCCAGATGCCCGACCCGTAGGGCCACTGGGTGGACTTGTAGCGGTCCTCGAAGAGCTTCATCCAGGCCTTGGCGCTGCGGTGGGCCAGGGCCTGCATGTCGTGCCGGACCTCCAGCAGCGAGTCGCAGGACTTGCAGCGGTAGATGACCGTGTTCAGCGGATAGGTCTCGCTGCACTTTTCATTGATACATTGGAACCACGCTCGATAGGACATAGGTTTCCTTCTCACTACTGCCGGAGGCAGGGATGGTATTATCGGGGCTCCGGCCCTGGGAGTCCCCCTCTGCATGCTGGAGAATACAGGAACAGGCATTCAAAATCAAGAGGGAATGGGAAGGTAAGACAGGGAGATGGGGACGTATGACATCGTGCATGGGGCATAGCGCATAGAGTATGACTTTGCTCTCAGCTTGTAGCTCTTAGCTCATAGCTTTCTGCACTTACTACGAACTATGAACTCCGAACTCTTCACCCCCTCGTCTCTCGTCCTCACCCCTCCTCTTCGCCCCTGCCCCCTGCTTCAATCTCTGCGTACTCTCTCCGTCTCCGTCCCGCCTACAAATAGTCGCTGACACGGAGCGGGGCCCGCATCAAATGCTTATGGAAACGCCCGCCCCGGATCAAACAAAAATAGGAAGCGGGTCCCGCACCTTTGCCAAAAGCAGTGGACGCGGGACTCTCGCCCGCCCCGGATCAAACACTAAAATATGATGCGGGCCGGGGAAACGGAGCCGGGGGAGCGGGGGCGGCTCTGCGAGAGACAAGGTCTTGATGCGTCCTGTTTTTTCACCACGAAGAACACGAAGAAAAGCGGAATTCCTGGTTTAAACCTGAACCTAAAGGTTTCCTTCGCGTCCTTCTCCGTCCCGCGTCTGATGTTGTCGAAAACGGAGCGGGGCGCGCCTTGGCGGTTCAAAGCTTTTAGTTCCGGCTTGCTCAATTCATGCTCGAGACATCTGATCTCATATCCACTTCTTTCGCCGGAAGAAGATCAGCATGCCGAAGGATATGAGAATCAGCAAGGCCATGACCGCGGGATAGCCCCAGGTCCAGTCCAGCTCGGGCATGCGCCGGAAGTTCATGCCGTAGATGCCCACCACGAAGGTGAGGGGCATGAAGATCGTGGCGATGATGGTCAGGACCTTCATGATCTCGTTCATCCGGTTGTTCACGCCCGTAAGGTAGATGTCCAGCATACCGCCCAGGATGTCGCGGTAGGCCTCGATCGTCTCGATCACCTGGATGGTATGATCGTACACATCCCGAAGGTAGGTCCGGGCTGCTCCGGCTATCAGGGGCGAATCGCCGCGCTCCAGCGATGCCAGCACTTCCCGCAAGGGCCAGACGGACCGCCGGAGGAAGATCAGCTTGCGCTTGTAGAGATGCAGCGAACGGAGCGTGGCCTGGGTGGGGCTGCCGAGAAGATGCTCCTCGAGGCTCTCGATCTGCTCGCCCGCGTCCTCCATCACTACGAAATAGTGGTCCACAACAGCGTCGAGCAGGGCGTGGAGCAGGAAATCGGCGCCGGCCTTGCGCAGCCTGCCCCGGTCATTCCGGAGCCGCTCCCGGATAGCGGCGAAGCTCGCGGCGCTCCTCCCTTCGTGGAAGGAGAGCACGAAGCCGCGGCCCAGCACTATGCTCACCTGCTCGGCCCGGATCCAGCGGCTTTCGTCGCGGTACAGCATCTTGAGCACGATGTAGACGTAATCACCGTAATCTTCCAGCTTGGGCCGCTGGTCCGTGTTCACAATGTCCTCGGCAACGAGCGGATGGAGGCCGAAGGCCTCACCCAGCTTCCGGATCACCTCCACGTCGTGCACGCCGTTCACGTCCACCCAGGTGACGGCGCCCTTCTCTGCAACGGGCAGGCAGTCCTCGGCGGTCTTTGCCTCGGACTCGTCGAAGTGGGCCTCGTCGTAGCGCACCACGCCGAGCTTTACCTCATGGGCCGGCGCCTCGCCTGTATACAGCAGCGTCCCGGGCGGCAAACCCGCCTTCCGTGTCCGCTTCTTCGCTGATCGCGTCATTTCTTGTCCTCCCGTGCAGGGCGTGGGCTACCTTGCAGCTTCGATCGCCTCGCGCAGCGCCGCCTCGGTCACTATATCGTTTATAGAGATCAGCCTGCCGTTCACCGCCACGGACGGACAGGGCAGCGGGTCTTTCAGCAGGCCGTATTCCTTCGAGGTCTTTTTGATCACTTCGATACTCGCGCCGAACTCCTCTGCTACCCGCCGGGCAGCTTCGCTGTTTATCATTCAACGCTTTCCCGGGGGATCGTTTTCGTAGAGCGTGATCACCAGTTTTTTCACAGTAACGTCCTCCTGCTATCAGCCCCTTAGGAGCTAGATTCTACCCAAAACGGGCACACCATATGATCGAAAGAGATAAAAACATCATAGCCAGTGGTCAATACAACGATTTTTAAACTGTCGTTTTTTTTAAATTTGCACTTTTCAATTTACAATTTCCAATTTTGATTAATCCGGGTCAGGTCAGGCCTTCGGATATTTGCTTCTTAATAAAGTCCTTGATGAACTCCCGGTCCTGTTCACTGATATCAACAAACTTCATGCCCATGCCCGGCTCACGGTGCTGGCCGCCCACGGTCGGAGAGCTGTACAGGACAAGGGCCGTGGCACTGATCTCCCTGCCTCGGATGAACAGCTTAATCGGAACAAGGGCATTTACCGGCTCAGGCGTCAGGGATTTGATATAGAGGCCGCCTTCGGACAAGGCCGTCATGTACTCGGTCCTGCCCTGTCCGGCCGGGCCGCCTCCTACTTCGGCGCGGAAAAAGGTATCGATCCGCACCATGTGCCTCGGCACGGACTGAACAGCCGCCTCGATGGTCCGGTACAGCACATCAACGTCGGCGAGCTTCCTGAAATAGGCCAGGCAGCCCGCGGCCTTGCAGACCGCTTCCGTCGGCGGGTTCTTCTCGGAGATATGGATGATCACGGGAAGGACCTTGAGCCGGGGAGATTGCTGCATCTTCCGAAGCAGGTCCAGGCCCGTCATGTCGGGAAGCGCCGTGTCCGTGATCATCAGGGAGGGCAGGACGCCGTCCATCGCCTTCAGCGCGTCCTCAGCTGACGACGCAGAGCGCACAAGATAGCCGACCTTCCGGAGCACGCCGGCCATATAGAAAATATGGGACGCGCTGCCGTCAACGACCAGTATCTCCAGATTTTTTCTATCCATCTATTCTCCGCAATGCCGGTTCGTCTTCGCGAACAAAAAAGGTCCCGGGGTGTGACGATCACCTTTCACGCCATTTGATGTGGAAGGGTCTGGCCATGAAAAGACTATAGCACAATCACTCCGCGGCGTGAATGACTTTTCATCGCAGCATCGCCGGCGTGATCATCCACTGCACCGTCCAGGCGCCTTCGGTGGAACGGTGCAAGCAGAGCATACTGCCTGCTGTAAAGGTGATCGTCTCCTTCTCACTGTTGCCGCAGAGCAGCACTGAAGCAAGCCTGCCCATATAGGGCAGATGCCCCACGAGCATGATCGGCTGTTTTTCCTCGTCAAGCCTGCTCATCCATATGCCCGGCTCGTCCATGGGATCGAGCCCGTCGGACGCAGACAAGGCAGGTGTGGGCTTCAGAAGGCCTGCGATTATCTCAGCGGTCTGGCGCGCCCGCCTCTTGCCGCTGTGCACGATGCGAGCCGCTGAGACGCCTGCTCCCTGGGCAAAAGAAGCGACCCTCAGCACGGCGGCCTGTCCGTTGTCGGTCAGTGCCTGCTCCGGATCCTCGTCCTTGCTTTTCGCTTCACCATGGCGCAGGAGATAGAGTTTCATGAGAGAACAATCCTCTTTAGCCACGGATTAACATGAATAGACCTAATGCCTGAGAGTGGCAACGTAATAACTATAGTACAAGAGGCTGTTTACAGCAAGCAATTTGATTGACAGTCCCGAAAGTTGTCTGATATAGTTTTGTGCAGCCGAAGTTCCACTCGACCAACATGCAAAATGGAAGATTAGTCTCGGATTCGTTTTTAAAACAGCTCATTATGGTAGGAGTAAATAGCATGGGGCAAAGTATTGCGATAGTTCTCTTTGGAATAGCTGTCTTATGTGGCTTGTATTCGATTAGCTGTTCGATCCTGCAAGAAATAAAGGCGAGAAAACTGGCCCGATGGGTGAAGGAGCAGTATCCAGACGCATGGAAGTCATTGCCGTGGATACTTCGTACAATAATAAGGGCCGAAGTGGGCCTACGGCAGATACAGCAATCTCAATTAGTAAACGATGCGGTTTTTAATGAAGGATATGCTGCTGTACAAAAATATAATCGACATGTTTGGCTGAGTCTTTTAAGCAGCCTAGTCCTCTTGATAATAGTAGGTACACTTTAAAATTATCACGAGAACTATAACAACTGTCTAACGAAAAGTGGATTTGAAAATATAGAGATGATCGCGAGAGAGCCATATCCCGGGGTGGAGTACGAAAGCCGAAGGGCTTATGTGTTTGCGATAAAACCAGCCGTGAAAAATTGCCCTGACAAGGCGCTGCAGGACTGAGGCTGGTCCAGCCCGAGCATATCCGAATCATTAGATGTCAAATATGCCGCAAATGATGTTTGCCGCCTCGCGCAAACGCGCACCGGAAGGCACTTCCCGGTGAAATTGCCGGAGAATATCCTCCCCTACCGAACTTATTCCCGTACCTTCACGGAATTGACGGCATCTTGACCGTCATGACCTCTCCGGTCAGGGCCTCGACCAAGAAGGTCTTGAGCTGCTTCTTCTCGGCTGCAGTAAGCTTCAGCGGCTTGAGCGACTTATTCCCCTTGCCGCCCCCTTGATCGAAAAACTCGATCACTTCATCCAGCGTCGTAAAGATGCCGTTGTGCATGTAGGGCGCCGTGCGCGAGACCTCGCGCAGCGTGGGCGTCCTGAATGCCTTCCAGTCCTTCTTGTCTTTGGTGATGAGATACCGGCCCGGGTCCTCGTTCAGCGTGCGATACTCCTCGAAGTGATAGAGCTTGGCAACAAAACGCGCGGTGGCGATGACCCGCGGATCATCCAGCAGTTCGGGGTTCTCCGGCACGTTCAGGGCATGGAACATCTGGTCCGACAGCAGCACACCGTCATGGCATTCGACGCACTTGCCCTTCCCCCGGAATATCTCAAGACCCTTCTCAGCCTCCTTTGACAGCGCCTTTTTATCTCCGCTCAGATAGCGATCCAGGGGAGGGTTCACCGACATCAGTGTCCGCTGAAAGGCTGCGAGCGCCATGGCGACTCGCTCCCGCGTTGCCTCGCCGCCAAATGCATTCTGGAAGGCCTTCGCATACTCAGGTACCGCACGGATCTCTTCCTCCATGAAATCGAGGTTCTGGTTCATCTCAAAAGCGCTCATCATCGGAAAGAGCGCCTGGTCCTCCAGCGTGCGGACGCGGCCGTCCTGGAACAGGAACTGCCACAGCCCCGCGTTGATCAGCGTTGGCGAGTTGCGCCAGTTGCGCGTTGTGGGATAGCTGAGCGAGATGGCCAGCCCGTCGGTAAAGGCCTGCTCCGGGTCGTGGCAGGTAACGCAGCTCATGGTCCCGTCGCCGGACAGCCGCCGGTCGAAAAAGAGCATCTTGCCCAGCTCGACCTTCTCAGGCGTCTGGGGATTCTCCTTCGGGATCGGCATCTCCCGGAAGGGTTCAAGATGACCGGCAAAGGCCGGAAAAGCGACCATTACTGCCGCAAATAACATGAACCCGCTGATGGTGAACAGGCGGCGTTTCATTTGCATACCTCCCTTCCGCATTCGAATCACTTTCCTGCCCTCGCCAGCTCTTCGTCGAGTATCCGCTTGAAAGATTCATAGGGTCTGTTGCCCACAACCTTTCTGCCGTTGATGAAGAAGGTCGGGGTGTTGTACAGGTCCATCTTGAGGGCAAGTTGCAGGTCCCGTTCGATCTCCTTGTCGTTCTTCTTCCCGTCGATGGACGCCGTGAACTTCTTCATGTCCAGACCCAGCTCCCGGGCGTAGCTAATGAGACTTTCCCGGTCAAGGCGGGGCGATCGCTCCAGCATGAGGTCATGCATCTCCCAGAACTTCCCCTGGTCCCGGGCGGCGAGAGAAGCTTCTGCGGCGATGCGGGCGTAGTCTCGGTACCGGTAAGGATAATGCTTGATGATGAGCCGTATCTTGCCCTTGTACTCTTTCATGAACCGTTTGACGGTCGGACCGACCCCCACGCAGTGGGGTCACTGAAAATCGATGAATTCGATGATCGTGATGGGCGCATTCTCGGGCCCCATCGACGGAGAGTCGCCGATGGGGACATCGTACCGAGGTTCGGCAGAAAATGCCAGAGAGGATAGGAGCAGCAGCGCTATGATCAATCCCTTGCTCATCACGGGACCCCTCTTGTAATAAGAACGGGCGGGAACGTGGTCGCCCCCGCCCGTCAACATGCTGCCTGTCGTCAGGATTTCGAGTCCGACTCGGGGAAGAGCCGCAGATACTTCGCAGATACCTTGAACCCGACGATCGCGAAGGAGATGAACGCGAGCGTTACGACGATCTCCATCCAGCTCGGGAAATACCAGGCCCCTCTCACGCCGGCGTCCCGGTACATCCCGAAGATGGCGACGTTAAGCCGGTTGATCAAGACGCCCGCGATCACCAGGATATCGGCTGCAAAGATGCGCTTCATGTCCGCCCGTGCGGTTTTCGTCGCAAGCAGACCGATCGGGATAAATACGCTGATGACCATCTCCAGAAGATACATGATGCCTTCCATGCTTCCGCTGAAGACCGCTGCGATGCCGGGACCCTTCACGAGGAACCACATCTTCATTCCGAGATATATGACTGCGGCAATAACCATGCCCCGTGCCAGACCTGAAAGAATGTCCATATTGATCTCATGCTTGAACGCCCTGCCGCTCACAATGGTCTCGAAGCTGACCATGGAAAGCCCCATCATGACGGCCGATGCCAGGAACATCGTAGGCAGCTGCGAACTATACCAGAAAGGCGACATCTTGGCCGGCACGATAAGATAGACCGCCCCGAGGGAGGACTGATGCAGTACGGAAAGGAGCACGCCGAACAGCACGACCGGTGTCAGGATGGCATGGACGAACTTGACGGCCTTTTCCATCTTGAACTTCTCAAAGAACATGGGGCTCGACTCCGTGGCGAGCGTGGTCGTATAGAGCACCACATGGATCGCCACGACCCACATGATGGAATGGATCTGCCACATGAAGACCGGATGCCAGATGCGGTAGGGAATGCCGATGTCGAGGCTTATGGCCGTCGCTGCCAGCACATAACCGAAAAAGGCGTTCAGGATCGAGGCCCGCACGATGGGTTTGTATTTTTTCATGTTCAAGATGTAGACCGCACCGGCGATCAGAAATCCCCCGGCCGCCATAGCCACACCGCCCAGCACATCCATGCCGATCCAGAGCCCCCAGGGGAACCGGTCATTCAGATTAGTCACTGCTCCGAGTCCCGCAACCAGCCGGTAAAGAATGATAAGGATGCCCAGCGCCATGATGCCGACCAGGACCTTGGTCAAGGGCGTCCACAGCTTTATTTCCTGGTGTGAGTTCATGGCTTTTCCTCCCTATCCATGTTCTTATTGCGCCGGGTGATCGCCCAGCTGACAGCGCCCGCGGCCAGAACACCGACGATCACCACAGGGATCTTGGTGATGTACGCCCAGGTGAGATCGGGAAGCTCCTTAGCGGGGATCTTCATGTCGAAGCCGAGGCTTTCGAAAGGAACATCGGACAGATAGATCCATGACGTGCCCCCCGCTTCATCCTTGCCGTAGATATGGTTGACGTATTTGCCGGGGTTCTTCGTGAGCCTGGCATTCGCTTCCTTCAGGACATCTTCATAGTTCCCGTAGAACATGGTCTTGGTGGGACAGACCTTTACACACGCGGGGATCATGTCCGCCTTGATCCTCTCCGAACAGAAGGTACACTTTCTGACCCAGGGCAGGGCCTTTTCCCACTCATACTTCGGAATATAGAACGGACAAGCCAGCATGCAGTAACGGCAGCCGATACAGCGGCTGAAATCGTAGGTCACCGGCCCTGCCGCTGTCTTCCTGAGCGCCTTCACGGGACAGGCCGACACGCATGCAGGGTTCTTGCAGTGAAGGCACTGGTTCTTGATAAAGCTCCAGACCGGCTGGCTGTCCTTCTCCTGCTCGATGTACCTGATGTTAGTATAACATTCCGAATTCAGCTCCGGGGGGTTCGTAAAATTACCGTACATGGTCGTTTCCTTAACGGACCGCTCGTTCCACGACTTGCAGGCCACCTGGCAGCCGCGGCACCCGATGCAGTGGGTCAGGTCCACGAGTACGCCTTTTGATATGCTGTTAGTATTCGCCATGGCTGTCTCCTTACGCCTTCTCGACATTGACCATGAAGGCCTTGGTCTCGGGGATCATGGTGTTCGCGTCGCCGATCGTCGGGGTGAGCAGGTTCGCGCTGTCGCCCTGGCCGCCCTTCTCGGGATACTGCCAGCCGAAGCACCACGGCAGCCCCACCTGATGGACCGTGGAGCCCGCCACTTTGAAGGGCTGGAACCGGGCGGTCACCACGGCAAAGGCAATGATAGCGCCCCGTCCTGAGGAAACCTTCAACTTGTCCCCGTTTTGGATGCCCTTCTCCTTCGCAAGCTCGCGACTGAGCTCGACGAACTGCTGCGGCACCATCTCGAGCTGCCAGGGCTGGTGGCGGGTCATGACGCCCGTCTGCCAATGTTCGGACACGCGGTAGGTCGTGGCCACGAAGGGATACCGCGTGTCGCAGGAGTAAAAGATGTCCTCTGCAGAGCCGCCTCCCTCTGCGGCCCCTGCTGTTGCCGCATCGGTGATACCGAAGAACAGCTTGACCGTGGGGTTGATGCGCTGCTTGGACAGCACGTTCTCCTGGAGCGGGCACTCGAGCGCTTCGTAATGCTCGGGGAAGGGGCCGTCGGCCAGACCCGGTCCAAAGACGGAGCCCACTCCGTCGGGTTTCATGATAAAGGGATAGGAGCCCTTCTCCTGGGCCATGGGCGGCGCCGGACCGTCGGGAATATCGCCGTCCCACTTGGACTCCGCCGCGTTCCACTTGATCACGGGCTTGCGCGGGTTCCAGGGATTGCCGTTCACGTCGACGGAAGCGCGGTTGTACAGGATGCGCCGGTTCACGGGCCAGGCCCATGCCCACTCGGGGTAGAGCCCCAGGCCGCCGGGGTCGGTCTTGCCGCGCCGCGCCATCATGTTCACGATCTTGCCGTCCTTGTGCATATAGCTCTGCGTGTAGAGCCAGTTGCCCGACGACGTGGTGCCGTCATCCTGCAGGTGCCCGAAAGAGGCGCAGAGCTCGCCTTTCTTGCCGAGCTGCTTGCCCGTCTTCTTGTCGAACACGTCCTCGAGATAGTAGCCGTTGATCTCGCGGGCCACCAGGTGGGTGTTCACCTCCTCCACCTTGCCCTCGGCGTTCTTCCTGCCGTAGTCCCAGGTGAGGTTCAGGATCGGTGCGGAATAGGCGCCGCCTTCCTTCTGATAAAGCTTCTTGACGCGGAAGTAGAGCTCGTTCATGATGTCCGAGTCGGACTTGGACTGCCCGATGGGATCAATGGCCTTGACGCGCCACTGGGAAACGCGGCTCGAGTTCGTGATGCTCCCCTCCTTCTCGATGGAGGAGCAGCAGGGTAATTGGAACACCTCGGTCTGGATGTCCTTGGGATCCACGCCGGGACCGCGCCAGAAGGACCCCGTCTCATTGTCGAAGAGGTTAACGTTCACCATCCACTTCAACTTGGCGAGAGCCGAGCGCACCTTGCCGGCATTCGAGCCCGAGCAGGCCGGATTCTGGCCCCAGGCAAAGAAGCCTTCGTACTTGCCTTTGAACATGAGGTCGAAGAGATTGAGCCACGAGAGGTTCATGCCATCGTCGAGCTTCGGAAGCCAGGAGTAGCCGAAGTCGTTTCCCTTCGTTGCCTTTCCGCCGTAGACGGCCTTCAGGTAGCTTGTAATGTACTTGCCGCGGTTGGACCACCAGTTGACGCTCCTGGGGTCCTTGGTCTTGGGCGTGTTCTTGTCGATGTACGTGGCGAGGTCGGGCCACGAGGCCTTCGGCACGGGCAGGTATCCCGGAAGGATGTGGAACAGGATGCCGTGGTCCGTGGACCCCTGCACATTCGATTCTCCGCGCAGCGCATTCACCCCGCCGCCGGCGATGCCCATGTTCCCCAGAAGGAACTGGATGATCGTCATGGCCCGGATGTTCTGGGTGCCCACGGTATGCTGGGTCCAGCCCATGGCGTACAGCACCGTGCCGGCCTTGTCCTGCCTGCCCGTGGAGGCGTAGATCTTGTAGAAGGCCTCAAGCTTGTCCTCCGGCGAGCCCGAGATGCTCGACACCACATCGAGGCTGTAGCGGGAATAGTGCTTCTTCAGAAGCTGGAAAACAGAATGGGGATTGCTGAGGCTGAAGTCCCTCTTTGGCAGGCCGTTCTCGTCCATCTGGAAGGACCAGCTCGCTTTATCATACTTTCTGCCTGCTGTATCGTATCCCGAGAAGAGGCCGTTCAGATCGCCGGGCCCCCTGAAATCAGGATTCACGAGGAATGATGCGTTCGTGTACCGGGCGAGGTACTCCTTGAAGTACAGTTGCTTGTCGATGATGTACTTGATCAGGCCGCCGAGCACGGCAAGGTCCGTGCCCGACCGCATCGGCACGAACAGGTCCCCCTTCGCCGCTGTCCGCGTGAAGCGCGGATCCACGACAACGAGCTTGGCGCCCCGCTCCTGGGCCCGCATGACCCATTTCATCGAGATGGGATGGTTCTCAGCCGGGTTCGCACCCATGACCAGGATCACGTCGGCGTTCTTGAAATCGATCCAGTGGTTCGTCATTGCACCGCGTCCGAACGACTCTGCCAGAGCCGCTACAGTAGCGGAGTGTCAGATACGCGCCTGGTGCTCGACGGCCACCAGGCCCCAGGATCTGATCAGCTTCTGGAGCAGATAACATTCCTCGTTGTCCAGCGCCGCGCTGCCGATATGGGCGAGCGCTTCGGTCCGGTTCACGACGGCCCCTTTGGACTTCTGTACAAAGGTCCGGTCGCGCGTATCTTTGACCAGCTTGGCGATGCGGTCCAGGGCCTCGTCCCATTCCATCTCTTTCCAGTCTGACGCGCCGGCAGCACGATAACGGGGCTTGGTGATTCGGGTGGGATTGTTGATGATCGATATGAGCGACGCGCCCTTGGAGCAGAGCGTGCCCTCGCTGACCGGATGGTCGGGATCTCCCTCGGTGTTCACCACCTTGCCGTCCTTCGTGTGGACGACAATGCCGCATCCAACGGAACAATAGGGACAGATGGTCTTTGTTTCCTTCGCGTCCTTGATCCGCAGCTGCTGTTCCTCGGCAGCCTCGGCGTCAGGACCGCTCCCCAGCGTCCCCAGCAGCGCGGTGCTGCCCGAGATCTTGAGAAAATCCCTTCTCGACACTCCCATGGCAAAGCCCTCCCTTAATGCAAAGAAATATGATGGAAATGATGGATACTGAATCACACAGGCGCGCACCATCGCATGGACGGTAAAAACACCGCTGCCCCGCGCAGAGCATGGGACCTGCCTCTTCGGAGAGCGGTGGAGCACATATTGCGTCAGTTATGAGAAGATGCACCAGGAGACAATGCGTTCCCGCTAGAAAAAAAACTATGTCTTTATTATAGCATCGCCCGGAGCTCCCGGATGTGATAAATTTGATCATGGAGATGTACGATTAAAGTATCAAATCATCGGCATGATCGGACAGTACGGTCCATCAACAGGAATGCAATGAATTGCAAAGTTCCCCTTCTCACTGTGCCTGGGGCAACTGTTACCGGATATGAGAAAAAAATACGCGGATGCGCTCTTTCTGCCACGGGACGGGACAAGACGGAAAAAAAACGGCGGG